>Ga0210005_1000090_pt1 | contig 75075 bp, 69 predicted proteins | sample CryGey02umfilter_3_FD_183961 | JGI IMG/M metagenome (GOLD analysis project Ga0210005, IMG submission 183961) | Groundwater microbial communities from aquifer in Utah, USA - Crystal Geyser 4/9/14 0.2 um filter (SPAdes) (version 3) | ecosystem: Environmental > Aquatic > Deep subsurface >... | reverse complement strand
GCTTCGACACCCGGCTCCTAAGGGCGCGTCTCCGCATCCCTACTCGGGTCTGCTACGGGGCGTCTCGGCACTTACCCCGGCGGGACTTTCACCCGCTGGCCAGGCACAGCTTTCAGGGCACGACATGCCCAAAGTATACCAAGCGAGGCTTCGGAGAAAGGGCTTGGGCAACCTGCTCAACGCCTACGCGGGGCGCGGCAAGGTGCGCTTCCCGCTCGGGGAAGTGGTCGAAACGCGTTGAACGGAAGCCCTTTAGACGCTGAAGATCTTCGGCCGGTGCGAAACGGGTCCGCTGTGGATCACGTTCGCGCGCAAGGGCCGGCCGAGGATGTCTTCGGCGCGCCGTCCGCTGGAGATCGTCTTCTCCAGGTCGATACCCGTCTCGACGCCGGTCTCCGCGAGCAGCGCGATCAGATCCTCGCTGCAGGTGTTTCCGGTGAAGCCGTCCTGGTATTTCTTCGACGAAGTCGAAGGCTGCGGCTGACCGCCGATGGCGCCGAGCGAGGTGTCGACGAACTCGAGACCGAGTTCGAGCGCCGTGTAGGTGTTGAGCACGCCGTTTCCGCGGGTGTCGTGGAAATGGGCGATGAACTTCGTCTTCGGAAACAAAGACAACAGTTCGCCGATTCGCTCGCGCACGATCAGCGGGTTCGCCGCGCCGGTCGTGTCTCCCAGCATCAAGGTGTGCGCCCCTTCCTCTATGTAGAAGCGCGTGATGTCGATGATCTTATCCATCGGCACGTCCCCGTCGATCGGGCAGCCGTAGACGGTTCCGGTGCAGCCGATCACGCGCACGCCGAGCGCATGGGCGCGCTTCATGATCGCCGCGTGTGAACGCTTCGCCTCGGCATGCTCCATGCGGAAGTTCGCTTTATTGTGCGCCTCACTCGCCGAGATCATGAGGATGATCTCGTCGGCGCCGTAGCCTTCTTTCTGGCAGACCTCAAAACGTTCGAAGCCCTTTTCGTTGGGCATCAACACCACGTAGGTCACGTCGTCGCGTCGCTCGACCCGGCGCAGCACCTCGACGCAGTCGGCGAACTGGGGCAAAAGCTTGGGATGCGAGAAGGAGGTGACCTCCATCTTTTTCACGCCGGCGTCGATGAAGCGGTTGAGCATCTCGACTTTCTCGGCGGTGGGAATCACCTTGGGGATGGACTGCAGGCCGTCGCGGGCCCAGCATTCGCAAAGGGTTACTGTTTTGGGAAGAGCCATGGTCTGCCTCCAGTGCTGCGTCGTGGGATATTTTACGACATCCCGCCCCGAACCCGTCTCTTTCTTTTTTCCGGGCCGAAACGGGGCCCTTGTTTTTTTCCCCGGCCGACGGTTATAATCCCCCCATGGCAACGACCCTCCTGAAACGAGCCGGTAAAATCGCTTACACGCCCAGCGCAACGGAAGTCGACGCCTTGATCGAGTCCGCGAAGCGTCATCCGCTGGGACTGGGATACCTCAAAGACGGCTCCCCCGATTCGGTCGCCTTCACGTTCGGGGTACACGCCTTCGTGGTAGACGCGGCCCGCGAAAAACTCGGGTAATCTCACCTTTCAACCTTTGGGACTTTAGACCTAGTTCGCCCTGGGCCTTTGCGCGGTTTCCAACCGCTTCCACCCCGTCCATCCTAAATGGCGGAGGCGGTATGAGACGCGAAGGGCGCAATTTCATTGGGTCACGAACCGTCCTGGGGGCGATCCTCGTTTTAGGACTGTCCGCTCCCGTTTTCGCCCGCCCCGATCCGGCCAAGGTCAAACGGTCCGGCGCGGTCATCACCTGGAGCGCCTCGGACGGAACCCTTTCCGCGGACCCGGTCCGCCTCGAGGTTTTCTCCGGTCCGGGCGACAGCGGCTCCGCGGAGATAAAGGCCGTGACTCTAAACCTCAGCGGAGGCACCGGCGATTGTGAAAGCTCCGCCCCGGGTGCGGTCGCCGATCAGACCGCGGGCCGCTTGGGCAAAAACAACGCGATGGCGGTCTACTCTCCCTGCGAAGAGAAAGGAGAGTCCCCCGATTCGGTGGGATGGCTCAAGCGCGCGGCGGAGAAACACCCGGGTAAACCGGTGATGATGCGCCTTGAAAGCACCGGGGAGCTGATGCGCCTGGTCCGGGCGCTGCGAAAGGATTCAAAATCCGCGGAGGCCCTCTCCCGGATCGCGGTGTCTCTCGACCGGCAGTTGACGACCGCCGAATACCGCGAACTCGAACGGCTCACGAAGGCGCATCCCAATCTGCGCGCCCACCTGATCGCGCGCGGCAACGGAACGAAGACGCGCTCCTGGTTCCGCGGCATGACCTATTCCGAGTCCCGCGCTCAGGGCGAAGCGTCCTGGAATCGCCTGCTGGAGCCGGATATGATCGGCATCCAGGCGCGGCTGAACAAAGATCGCGTCGCGCGCAAACGCTCCCGCATCGAGGAGGACGGGGTGCCCGGCGGCAAAACTCGCTCGGCGATCACCGCCTTCCAGCGCGATCACGGTATAGAACCCACGGGAGAGCTCGACGCAGAGACCGTCGCCAAACTCTTCGGGGAACGCGCTTTGACCCGAGGCATCGACGCGCGTCCTCCATCGGCGGACCAAGCCGCGGAACTCCCCCCGCTGCCGAAGCCGAGACCGCGAGACGGCGACGCGCGAACGGTTCCGCTTCCCGCAGCGAGGCCTCCGGCGCGGCTCACGCGTCCGCCCACGGCGCCGCCCCAGCCCCCGATCACGAGCGGCGAAACGGCGAAATACAAAGCCCACCGCGCGAAAGGATCCGCCTATTTCAAGTACGGCCAAAACACGGCGGCGAAGCGCCGGATGGAAGGCGGCCAAAAGGACCGCTTCGGCCGTCCGCTGCAAACGCTGCAGTGCTACCTACGGGGAGAGTGCGCGTACGTGTCGGTCGCGATGGACAAGCGCTTGAAGCTGCCGTCCAGCACCAAGCTCCGGATTCCGGAACTCGAAAAGAAATACGGCCGCAAGATCGAGTTCCGCGTCGTGGACACCGGCGGCGCCTTCACCGGCAAGGGCTATGGACGCGTCGACATCTGCGTCGACACCGAGAAACAGAGCTACGCCTCCGCGCTCAACGGCTCGATGACCTTGCTCTTTGAGCGCTGAGCTCCCGTCCGACCTCCAAGCTCCCGTAGTTTTGACGCGGTAACGGCGATCATTTTCGCCCTTTGTCGGCGATGCTCGAAGTTTTGCGCTTTTCGAAATGTTTTCTATCCAAAACTCCGAGCCCGAACAGCCGTTTCTTGGATTCGAAAAGCCGGGACGGCGCGGCCTGGGTTTCGCCGCTCCCGCGCTTTACGCTGTTCCAGCGCAAGTCGTCGCTTCGACTGTCTTGAATTCCGCTTTATGCAGGCGCGTTTGCGCGGAGGCGGCCGTTCAACGATGCTAGGGACGTTTGGATGGGCGGCAAATCGAATTTTCAAAGAAGCGTTTTAAAAATAACCGTTTTTTACATATCGCGCGATATGTAAAAACTATTTATTTTTTCAGCTCTTTCTCGAAAACTCGTTTCAACGAAATATTGCTGCCGTTGAGGCTTCGGGTTTTGGCCGTTCAAAACCCGCAGCATCGGCCCCGCAGGCCGAAGAAATTCCGTCCCTTCAGTTGTTGAAAGGACGGGAACATAGAGGTCCGACGCCTGGCTTCGCGGCATTCAAATTGCTCTACTTCCGGCGATGATCGCGGAAATTTTCCTATGTTTGATTTTCCTCGGCCTGCTCGCCGTCACGGGCCGGGAGATCGCCGCGAAACGCCATCGACTTAATGCGGCGGGCCTGGCGACGGCGGCGGGGCTTTATGCCTGCGTGGTATGGGGACCGTGGCTGTTGCTGGCGCTGTTGCCGGACGAAAGGCCCAAGACCGCATTAATCGCGTTTCCCCTCCTTTCCGTTTTGCTCCCGGCCTCGCTTTACCTTGGGAAGCGTATGCGCCCGGACGAAAAAGGACTCGCCGCACTCTCCGAAACGCTCAACGCGCTCATGTGGCATGTACCGGCCGTATTGTTCTATTTCATCCTCGTTCCGAAAACGATGGATTTCGCTCATTTTGACCGGCAAATGAGGAACTTCCATAAACTCCAGACTCTGCGTGACGCGGTAGAAACCTACAAGGATCTCCACGGAGCCCTTCCGGAGGACCTCGCCTTTTTGGAATCTGTTCCCCGACTTAGGATTTATACGAACGCCTATGGGGATCACCGTCATCAATCCCGCGAAATCGTCGTCGTCCACGGCGAGGAACTCCCGGATCTGGGAAGCTGGTGCTATAACCCGGATTCCGGCCGCGTTTCCATCTGCTGTTCCGGGCCCAATCCTAAAAGCGCAATGCCATGGAATTCTTTCTAGCCGAATCAGTGCGACCGGCGATCCGCTCACATGCGCGGAGCAAGAATTTTTAACGCGCTAGGATAAAAAGAGGAAAAAGTACTGCAGGAAGTCGCCGATCTCGAGGTTCATCAGAGTCGCCTCGACCCGGTCGCCGCCGATCGTCCCGTGAAGCCGTCCCGAAATCCTGTCGTAGGACAGGCGCACCGGGAGATGCTTCGCGCTTCCCGAGATCGAACCGGTCGCTTTATCGTAGGCGACCTGCACCGGCGCTCCGGCCGCGTGGCCGCGGAGGGCGGCGGAGTCGAAATCGACGATCAGTTCCAGCGGGGATCCCATCGCCGTGCCGCGCATCGCCATCCGCTGGGGATGCCACTGAAAGGCGATCTGAACCGGCGCAGTTCCCGCGAAACCGGTGATCCTGGTAGCCGCGTGATCGACGCGAAGGTCGACCGAACCGCTCTTCGCGATTCCCACGACCGACCAAGCCCTGCGGTCGAAGCGGAGGTCCAGCGCGGCACCGCCTTGGGAGCCGGTCAGCGAGCCGAAATACGGCCGCCCGGACACGCGCAGCGCGGAGGCGGCCAAAGTGGTACGGACTCCCTGCACACCCGCGGCGGCTTCAAACGCGCCCGCGGAAGTCAGCGAGAGAGACTCGAGCCCTGCGGCGCGTGCGGGCGCGGCGAGGGAGACGAAAGCGGCAACAAGTAAAAGGGATCGCGTCATGGGAGAAGCTCCTATTATAGGTCTTGAGGGCATTATACCATGCCCGCAAGCCCCCCAATACCGGCCGGAGGGAAGTTAGTTCTCTAAGTCCCCCGATTCCAGACACCGAGCTCAATTTCGTAGAATGGGGGCATGACCAATGCCGCGGTCGAGGCTGACCTTTTTTCACGTCCGGAGCCGGCGCTTTTGGAGATGCACCGCCTGATGGTGCGCGCCCGGCTGTTGGAGGAACGCCTGATCAAGATGAGCAAGGGCGGCGAGGGCTACTTTTGGATCGGGGGCCCGGGAGAGGAGGGCTTCAACGTCCCGCTCGGGCTGCAGGTCAAGAAGGGCCGCGGACCGGAGTTCGATTTTCTTCATCTTCATTACCGGTCTGCGGCGATCGCGTTGGCGATGGGCGCCGACCCGGTCGACTTCCTGCGCCAGATGCGCAGCGTCGAAACAGACCGTTTTTCCAAGGGCCGCAATTTCATCAACCATATCGCTATTCCGGAATGGAATATCCTTCCGGTGGCCTCGACCATCGAGACGCAGTACTCCACGGCGATCGGAACGGCGATCGCCCAGGCACGCCTCAAAACCGACGCGATCACGATCGTCAACGGCGGCGATGCAGGCTCGGCGGAAGGCGATTTCCACTCCTGCCTGGTCTGGGCGAACCGGCCGGCGCTGCCGCTGCCGATTCTGATGATCGTCGTGGACAACGGCTACGGCATCTCGACCGAGATGCAGACTCAGCACGGCGAGAAGTCGATCGCCGATTGGGCCAAGGTCTTCCCGGAGATGCCCGGCAAGGAGATCGACGGCAACGACGCGGCCGCCTCCTGGTCGGCGCTCGAAGAGGCGTTCTCTTTCGTGCGCAAGGAGCGAAAACCCTATCTGCTCGTCGCGAAGACAAGCCGCCTGCACGGGCACTCGTCCTCCTCGGGCGCCAACCGGGTCGACGAACCGGACTGCCTCCAACGCTTCGAGTCGGATTTGATCGCGCGCGGCCTCGGGGACGCCGAGGCCTTCCAGAAGGTCCGGATCGACGAGGGCGACGCGTTGACCGAGGGCCGCAAAACGGTCCGAACCGAGGCCTTCCCGAAACCGGAAAGCATCTGGGATGACGTTTTCGCCGATGGGATGCCGTCCTCCTATCCGACGAAGGGGCGCTCCTGATGGCCAATATCGCCCAGGCGATCCGAATGGCGCTGCACTACGGAGAGGAACATCTCGGCGTCAAAGAAATATTCGGAGAGGACGTCGGCCCCCCGCTTGGCGGGGTGTTCACCGCGACGCAGGGACTGAAAAACTCGTGGAACTCGCCGCTCGACGAACGCGGCATCGTCGGGGCGGCGCTCGGACTGGCTTGGGCGGGCAGCCGTCCGGTCGCCGAGATTCAGTTCGTCGACTACATCTTCAACACCATCGACTTGCTGAAGCTGGCCGGCAACGGACTCTGGGCCTCGGGAGGGCAGTGGAAGGCCCCGATGGTCCTCATGTCCCCGACCGGGTCCGGGATTCACGGTTCTCTGTACCACTCGCACTCGTTCGACTCGATCGCGACGAAGCTGCACGGGATCAAGGTCGTCTGCCCGTCGAACGCGAAGGACGCCTACGGCTTGATGATCGCCGCGATCAAGAGCGACGATCCGGTGATCTACCTGAAACCCAAGGTCCTGCTTCGCGCCCGCGGCGCGGAACGGATTCCCGGCGAACCGGAAGACCCCAAAGAACTCTCAAAAAGGATCGACGCCCCCGTCGGCGACCGTTCCGACTGGAAGCCCGACTGGCCGACGCTGACCGACTACACCGTCGAGATCGGCAAGGCGCGCGTCGCCGTCGAGGGCGCCGGCGCGACGGTCGTCACGCACGGACGCATGGCCCCCATTTGCGAGCGCGTCGCGAAGGAATTCGCCGAGAGCGGCAAGGGGTCGGTCGAGGTGCTCGACCTTCGGTCCTTGATCCCTTACGATTGGGACGCCATCACGACCTCGGTCCAAAAAACCGGCCGCGTCGTCTTCATCAACGAGGAAACCGAGATCACGAATTTCGGCGAACACCTGATCCGCCGCCTCGTCGATGAAATGTGGGACGAGCTCGATGTCCGTCCGCGGCTCTTGGCCGCCAAGGCGACCCCCGGAGTCGGGCTCTCGCCGAGCCTCGAGAACTTCACGCAACCGCAGAAGGCCGAGGTCGAAGCCGTGCTCGCCGAACTGCTCGCCGACCAAGCCTAAACGGCGCCGGCTATTTGATTCCGGAGACCAGGAACTCTACCGCCGCGGAAGCCTTCTTCGGCTTGCGAAACGGAATCGGCATCAACGGCGCCTTCTTCAGAAATCCGCGCGACACCAGCTCTTCGAGGATGTCCAGGTAGTCAAGCGACACCTTTCCGAGCAGCAGGAAGCGCCAGCGCTCTCCCGAACGGTAGAGGTTTAGCACGTCCTTAAAGCCTTTCAGGTAGAGGAAGTCCTTGGTGAGCCCGCCGCCGCGGTAGGCGCGCGTGGCGACGTCGAACGCCGAGTCGGGGTTCAGTCCGCATTCGTCGACGAGCAATTCGAAGGTCGTTTTAAAATCGTAGTCGCGGATCATGCTGCGCACCGCGAGGACCCGGCAGCCGAGTTCCCGAAGGCGGGAGACGCTCATCCCTCCCGACAAGTATTCGCTGACGATCGCAAGACCCTCCTGCGTGTACGAATACGCGGGCATGCCGGTCCGGGTGAATTTAAGTTCATGCGAACGGGCGTTGATCGTCGTTAGAAGATGGACGCCCACTTCATGATGGCCGAGCGCCAGGATCTCTCCTTCCGAGAACGAGGCGTCCTGCTGAATCTGAAGCTCCCTGCGGCCCGGAGAGAACATCGCCTTCGCCGAAAGATTCTCTCCGATGCAGACCCTGCACTCCTGACCGTAGAGCTTTACCGTCGCGCGCATACGCCGTACGGCCGCCTCGGCCCGGATCGGCCGCATCGGACGCGACTCGACCGGGAAATGCACCAGATAGCGGGCGTTGGCCAGATCCGCCGCGTCGGGTTCTCCGTACTGCTTAAGCGACTCGAACAAGAAATCCTTGCTGCCGCGCCGCGCCAGCATGTCGACCAAGGACACCTGCGCCTCAATGATGTCGCGGTACATCGACTGGATCTGCGCGTCGCGGATGCGGGACACGGGGATGGAATACGCCTCGCGCTTGAAGACGATCGGATCGATCGGAAGCGGCTTATGCCGAAATCGCGGCCGAGTCCGGAACTTTGAGCGCAGGAACCGGTTCTTCTCGGATTCCTTATTCACCGGGTTGATGAAATCGAGGAGATCGAAGCCGCGCGACAGCTTGTGCAGGCGCTCGTCGACGGTTCGAATATCGTCGGTGATCGTCGATGAGAGCAGACGCTGGCGCTTGCCGTACTTGTGCGACGCCCCCCCGGCGGCGAACACGCTCGCGGTGTTGACGACCGCGCGCTTAAGCCCCTCGCGAAGCGCAAGCATGATCGCGGGAAAGACGTCGCCGGTTTTCTCGTCGCAATAGACCTTCTTGATCTCGGTCGCAAGCACCAGAACGTTCTTCGAACGCTTCGTCAGGTGCTTGAGCAAAAATCCTTCGCCTTGAAAGTTCTCGTTCTCGGAGGTGCGTCCGGACACGTGCGGAAGCCGGATGCGCGTGAGCTCGTGCAGCCAACTCTCGACGGTTTGCCGGTAGCGGACCCGATCGACGTTCTTCGTCCCCAGGTTGAACAGGGGCTGGGACCTTTTCGGGTAGTCGCGCACGCAAAAGGAATGCATGTCGTAGACGAGACAGCGGTCGAACTGAGTCTCGACGCGCTTGACCACCGCCGTGAGGACGCGGTAAAAGCGGCGATGCTTCTCAAGCGAGACCCGGCGATCCTCCTTCGTCAGCGGCGATTTCCAAACCGTCTTCCCCCAGGCGGAATCGTAGATGCATTCCGACGGGGGTCGGTTCAGATCGTACTCATAGCGGGAATCATGGGCGATAATCCGGATCGGGAACGCCGAGATGAAGCGTCCCGTCTTCGGATCCTCTTCCTGCCAGCGCTCGAACTTGGAAAGCGCCATCTTGGGGAGCAGGTCCTTGCGGAAGTTGCCGCCGTTGTGGATCGCCGCGCAGACATAGGGAACCCATTCATCGACGGCGATGAAGAATGAGTCGTCTTCGGAAACCCCGGAGAAGCATTCCCCCCGGGCGATCTTCCCTAGGATCTCGGCTTCGGTCATGCCTCAGCTCTCGAGGACCTGTTTCTTGAACGCCATCTTGCGCTCGAAGCCCGACTCCCGGCGCCGGTGCTGCTGCTCCAGGAAATCGAGAACCTGCTTCTCGAGACGGGTCTTGTTGAATTTGTTGATATTGACGATCCCGCCGGGGCTGACCACGTTGACCTCGATCAGTTTGCCGCCGATGATGTCCAAACCGGCGATCAGCAAACCGTCCACCGCGAGCTTCTTTCCGACGCGCTCGCAGATCATCTTCTCATGGGAGGTCATGACGTGCTTGACGGCGGTTCCGCCGGAGTGGAGGTTGGCGCGGACATCGCCCTCGTGGGGGACGCGCTTGTAGGCGCCGCACGCCTCGCCGTTGAGCATCCAGACGCGAACGTCGCCGCCGTCCTCGCTTTCGACGTACTCCTGGACGATCACGTAGCGCCGCTCGTCGTCGCCGATATAGAAATCAAGGAGGGAGCGGATGTTGCTCTTGGCGCGCTTCTCCAGCAGAATAACGCCGCTTCCGCCGAAGCCGTCGATCGGCTTCATGATCATCTTGTCGCGTTCGCTGGACATGATGATGTCGTAGAGAAACTCTTTGTCCTTCGAAACGTAGGTCTCGGGGATGATGTCGTGGGCGTCGTCGAAGGTCGTCAGGTAAAGCTTGTTGTTGGCCATGCGCAAGCCGTCGATGCTGTTGACGATCAAAGTGTCGTCCTTGACCGAGTCCAGGAAGTTGAGCATCAAAGTGTCGATCGGAGGATCGGCACGGAGCACGACGATGTCGAAGCCCTTAACGGGAAGACGCTGCTTGCGGAAGGCCGCCTTCGCGTAGAACGTCTGCGCCCGGTCCGGGACCTTATCCATCGGCTCGAAGATATGGAACATGCAGGTGGTGACGTTGTCCCGAACTCCGAGTTTGCGGGGATACATCAGCGCGACCCGATGGCCGCGCAAAACGGCTTCGTGTATCATCCGGAGCGTCGAGTTCGTTTCCGGCTTGATGTCCGACCAGCGATCGATGCAGAAGCAGATATTCATGAGGTCCTATTCTACCCCGAATCACGGGCCGTTTTGACGCCGATTCGACCCGGAATTGATAGAATCCTCCGCATGACGGACCCGCTCGCGCACATTAAATCGTCCTCGATCCCGAAGCGTTCGCTGATCACCCTCGGCCTACTCGCCGCCTACCGCCTGGGCGCCGCGGTTCCGGTTCCCGGCGCAGAGGGGCTGGGCCTGTTTTCCGCCGGAATTCTGCCCTATGTCGCGGCCGCCGTCGCCGTGAGCCTCGCAGCGCCGTTCGTCGGAACGCTCGCCGCCTGGCGGCGCGGAGGGAAAGGCGGCCGGGAGTCGCTTTTTTACGCGACGCGCTTCGCCGGTTTCGCCGTCTCCGCCGCATACGCGTACCGCCTGGCCGCTCCGGGCGCCCCCTCCATGGTCACCGCCGCGCAGGCGACGCTGACGCTCACGGCCGGGGCGATCCTGCTCTTGTGGATCGCCGAAGAAATCACCGACTCCGGCATCGGCAATGGGGTGATCCTGATTCTCTTGGTGGACGCCGTACTCGGCTTCGGCGGAGCGCTCAGCGCGCTGTTCGCTCGGGTGGGGAAAAAGGAACTCGACTTTTTCGTCGCGCTGCTCCCGGTGCTGGGCGTGCTGCTCGTCTGGGCCTGCGTCGTGGCGATCGAGACCGCCCATCGGAAATTCACCGTCCGGTATTCGGCGAAAATCGTCGGTCGGCAGATGATGGCCGGTCAAAAGACGACCCTGCCGGTGAAGGTCAACGCCGCGGGAATTCTCGGCGCCGCCGCGGTGCTCCCGCTCTTGGCCTGGCTTCCCGACGCCCATCCGGTGCTGATCCCCGTCATCGCGTTGCTTGTCGGCTTCTTCACCTTCTATTTCAACGACGCCGCGGGCGACCCCAAGGAGATGGCGGCGACCATCCAAACGATGGGGGGATATCTTCCCGGGGTTCGTTCGGGCGAAGCGACCGTGGAGCACTTCGAGAACCTCCGCGACCGATTGAGCCTGGGCAGCGCGTTCGCGCTCGCGGCGCTTACGGCCGTTTGGGAAAGCGTGCGCGCGGCCGTCGGACTTCCCGCCTCCGTCTCCGCCCCGGTTCTCGTGCTCGCCGGCGGAGCCGCTTTCGACCTGCTCAACCAGGCGCAAGGACGCGCGATGCTTGAGCAAAACGACGGCAGCATGCTGCGCGCCGCGGAGCGCGCCCGCGAAGCCGGCCGTCCCCGTCGCCGCGGCACCCAGCGCAAAAAGAAAAAGCGGCGTTGATCGCGTCCGGGAGACTCTCGTGAAACCCAAAACCCCGCTCGCCGCCTGCCTGCTTGCCGCCGTCTTAAGCGCCGCTTGCGTCAAGTCTTCGCAGGACTCCGGCCCCAAAGTCCGCCCCGGATCCAATGTGCGGCTCGCCTACGACTTGATCGTCGACGGGAAGACGCTGCGTTCCGTCACGCCCCAGAACCCGCTCACCTTCGTGCACGGCAGCCAGAATCTCGCCCCGGGATTCCGGGATGGACTGGTCGGCATGCGCGCCGGGGAAACCAAGGACATCGTCGTCCCCCCGGCTCAGGGCTTCGGGGCGCACGATCCCAAACTGGTCGAGCCGGTTCCGCTCGGGGCTTTCCCGAAGGACTTCGCGCTGGAACCGGGGCGCCTGTTTCAAATGAAGCGCAACGGCGTCATGCACGACGCCCGCGTCGTGGGCATCGAAGGGAAAAACGCGCTCATCGACTTCAATCACCCCTTGGCGGGCAAGACGCTGACCTTCCACGCGAAGGTCCTGTTCGTCTCAGCACCCTAAAGGCGGAACGCGTCGACTTCATCGAGCAGCGCGCGTTTCGCGCCGCTTTCGACGAAGCAGGCCTCGACGGAGTTGCGGGCCAGAGTCCGCACTTCATCGGCGCTCAAATCAAGGGCTTTTTGCGCGGCCGCGAAGTTCTCTCCGATGTAGCCGCCGAAGTAGGCGGGATCGTCGGAGTGAATCGACGCGGCGAGTCCCGCCTCGAGCAGACGCCGCAGATTGTGCGTCCCGAGCGTCTCGAAGACCCGCAGCTTCACGTTCGAAAGCGGGCAGACCGTCAGCGGCACCCGATCGCGCTTAAGCCGCGCGACGAGCTCGGCATCCTCAAGACAGCGCACCCCGTGATCGATCCGCTCGACCTTGAGAAGATCCAGCGCCTGGCGGATGTAGTCGGGCGGTCCCTCCTCTCCCGCGTGCGCGACGGCCCGGAGCCCCTCGGCGCGGGCGCGCGCGAAAACCTCGACGAACTTCGAAGGCGGGTGCCCCCTCTCGGACGAATCCAGCCCGACGCCGAGCAGGCGTTCTTTCGACGATAGTGCGCCATTTAAGGTCCGCATCGCCTCCTCTCCCGAAAGGTGACGGAGAAAGCACAGGATCAGTCCGGAACTGATTCCGTAGCGGGAGCGCGCGTCTTCGCAGGCGCGCGACAGGCCCTCAAGAACCGTTTCATACGAAACCCCGCGCTCGGTATGCGTTTGCGGATCAAAGAACATCTCGACGCGGCGCACGCCGTCCTGCGCCGCCCGGACGAAATACGCGGACGCGAGATCGTAAAAATCGCGCTCCTTGAGTAGAACGCGCGCACCCTCGTAATAGATGTCGAGAAAGGACTGCAGGTCGGAGAATTCGTACGCGGCGCGGACCTCTTCAACCGACTTAAAGCGCAGCGGCACTCCGTTTCGGTTCGCGAGTTCGAACATCATTTCCGGCTCGAGCGTCCCCTCGATGTGCAAATGGAGCTCGGCTTTCGGAATCCCTTTGGAAAAAGCGTCCATTTATTTAGAAAAGCTTATAAGACAACACTTTATTTAACAAGGGGGCAGTGCCTAAAGTCACGCTCCTTTTCCGTAACAATGCGGATGGACAAGAATTTACCTCACTCCTATAATTTAATCGGTCTCAACAAATTATTATGCGAAAGCGCTCCGTTGAAAAGGCCTATTGGAGGGTCATGCAATCGACCGCCGGGTTGACCGGTCCGGAATTCTATCTGCCGTTGGCGACCTCGCTCGCGAAAGCACTCCACGTCGATCACGTGATTCTCACAGCACGGGTAGGGGCCGCCGCGCCCCAATTACGCTCCTTGGCATTCGTACGCTTCAAGCAGCCTGCCGAAAACATCGAATACGACTGCCAGGGAACACCGTGCGAACAGGTGATCGCGGGCCGGGAAGTCGTTCACACAAACCACCTTCGGAAGAAGTTTCCCGCTTCACGAGAAATTGAATCCCTGAAAGCCGACTCGTTCGCAGGAGTCCCGCTGAAGGACCTTTCAAAGAACATTTTGGGGCACCTGGCCGTTTTCGACCGGGGTCCCCTGCCGGAGGCCAAGGAGATTCTTCCCGTACTCCGCGTGTTCGCCACCCGAGCGGCGGCCGAAGTGGAACGTCAGAGAAGCGATTCCGTTCTAAAAAGACTGCTGGCTTCCATGCATGATGTTTTTTGGATCTTCTCACGTGATTTTAAACGGGCTTTCTACGTCAGTCCAGGCATCCAGCGCGTACGGGACATCACCCCGGAAGCGTTGTACCGTACCCCATCGTTGTGGACGAGTACGATGCTTCCCCGTGATCAAGCCCGCTTTGAAGCCTTGATTCAGCGCCGTCTCCCGGCGGGGCCCGTCAATTTCATATACCGAATCCGGCTTCAAAACGGGGAAATCCGAACGATCCGGGACCGCCTCTTCCCCTATGAGGACCCTGAATCAGGTCAGCCTCTGTACTACGGCGTCGCCGAGGACGCGACCAAACGGCTCGCGGAGGCCGGGGAACTCGAACGCTCGCGAAAATTCAGCGCCCTGGGACAAATGGCGGGATCTATCACCCACGATTTCAAAACGGTTCTGACCGTGGTCCGCTGCGCCATCGGTCTGCTTGAGGAGGTACCGACCTACGATTCGAGGAGCCGGGAAATCACAAGAATGCTGAGCACCGCCTGCGACCAGGGAATGGCGCTCACCTCGCAGTTGCTTTCGTTCACCCGCCACAAGGAAGGTCCCCTCACCGAACAGGATTTGAACTCCGTCATCCGCCAAACATCGGAATTGCTCGTACGGCTCATGAAAACCGAGATCCAAGTCGATTTAAAACTCGAAGAGTATCCGCCTCTGATTCTCGGGGACCACTGCCAGATCGAACAACTGCTGACAAACCTCATCCTGAACGCGCGCGATGCGATGCCCTCCGGGGGAAAAATCACGATCCGTACGCACCGGTCCGCATTCCCCGAACATCCGCCCCGTCCGGCGATGCTTCTGGCCGTATCCGACACGGGAATCGGCATGGACCCCGAAACGCTCCGAAATGCCGGTGGAGCCTTTTTCACGACCAAGGAGGAGGGAAGCGGCTCCGGACTCGGCCTGACGACGGTCCGAAACATCGTCGCTCGGCACAAGGGTGAATTTCGCATGGAGAGCTCGCAAAATCAGGGAACCCAAATCTCGATACTCTTTCCGCTCGCGCGAGCGGCGGCGCACTCCGCCTAATCCCGAAAGGACGGGACCGCGCCCCCGGCGTAGGGCCGCCCGCCGAGGGCAAAAATCGGGGGCTCGATCCGACCTTGACAATACATCATATACGAGATATACTCTAAGCGGTGGCTTATGAGCTCGTATTCTTTGAGTCAGAATCAGGACGGTCTCCCGCCCTCGATTTTCTGCGGAGCCAACCGAAACGCGTCCGCGCCGAGGCCGGGTGGTTGCTCGAACAACTACAGACGTACGGGGGCAGCCTCGAGCGCCCGATTATCGGCTATCTTGAGGATGGCATTCATGAACTTCGCTGGCAAGTCGAACGGAACGAGTACCGACTTTTATTTTTCTTTTCTGGTCGCAGAATAATCGTGCTCACCCATGGATTTCCCAAGAAAACAAAGAAGGTCCCCTCGGGGGAAATCGAACGCGCCCGGAGATTGCGAGCCGAGTGGTTATCGCGAGGTTGATGATGTCAATCAAGAAGAAGCGTAGAAAAGGCGTCCCTTTAAAGGAATGGCTCGATGCGGAATTTAAGGACCCTGAGTTCAAGCAATTCTACGATGAGATATCCATCAAGCGACGTGTTGCCATGGAAATCATCGCGGCCAGGCAAAAGGCCAGCTTGACTCAAAGGGAACTCGCGCAGCAGATCGGCGACAGGCAGCAAAACGTCTCCAGAATCGAGAGCGGCGAGCAGAACGTTACCGTTGGAACTCTGGGTAAAATTGCCAAGGCTGTTGGCGGTCGACTGATCGTCAAGATCGAGACCGGTTCTTCCCAGGAACTTGAGGCCGGGGTGGTCCGGGATAAAGGCCGCAGAAAGCAGTATCGGGCCAAGCCGAAATTGCGCAAGTGATCGCAATCACGGTGCGTTCAGAAAGCCCCTAAGCCGCCCTCCGGCCACCGCGCTCTTAACGAGGAAGCGTCGACGGGACCGCGCCGCCGGCGTAGGGCCGCCCGCCGAGGGCCGCCTCCAAGCCGGGGCGGATCCGGTAGCCGCCGATCAGCGGCCATTCCACCCACAGCGGCCGCCGCACCAAATGCTCGGTGCCGATGATCGCGTGCACCGTTTTGTTTTCCCTGCCGGCGTAGGCGATCGCGGCGGAGACCGCGCGGTCCAACACCTCGTTGCGCGCGTCGATGGCCGCGCGGCGCATCGCCTTCCAATTCAGAAAAGTTTTCCACGCGGCCTTCGCGACCTCGCGGTAGTACCGCCGGCCCCGCAGTTCCCCGTAGGCCAAGTGGTTGAGCGCGAGCAGATTCATGTGATGTTGGAGCACGAAATGGTTCGAGCCGACATAAGGCCCCTCCTCGTCCCAGCCCCGCAGCTCGATTTCTTCGATGGGGATGTCCCGCTCCCGCAGCAAAGACTCGTCGAGCCCCGCCTTCTGCAACTTGCGCACGGCCTCGCTGCCGCGCAGGTCCCGGCCGAGATACCCTTCGATTAAGATCACGGCTCCCCGGCCGGGTTTCATGTCCATGGCGAGTTGATTCATGTTGCGCGCGATCAGGTCCGAGTCGGTGTGCCGTTCGCCGTAGAGAAAGACTTCCGAGTCGCCCCGAGCCGATCCGGTCTCGAAGGAAAAACCCCGGTCGAAGCGGCCGTCCTTGCGGGAGAGAAAACGCCGAATCGCCCAATCCAGCGGCGCAAAGCCGTGACCCGGCGACTTTTCGATCGGCTTCCAGCCGAAGACGCTGCCTTCCTCGAACTGCGCCGCATCGTCGGCGGCGTTGCCGGAGCGCTGCGGCCGCGCAAGCCGCGGCCCCCGCCGCGCCGCGAACCGGCCCGCGCGCGGGGAAACCGGGAGATCCGATCGGGAGGCCCCCGCTTCCCCGGTCATCGCACCGGTCAGCGCCAAGCCGACGCCGTAGCCTTCCGAGGCCGTCCCCTGCGCGAGTGCGTCGGGGCGGACCCCCTCCATGGCCGCGGAAACGGCTTTAAGCGGCGGCACGACTTCTCGGGAAGCGGGCACGGGCCGCGAAACCGGAGACGCGGAGGTGACGGCCCGCGGGCCCAAAGCGACGGCGGCCGGCGCGGAAGGAGCCGACAAAGCGGCGAGCGTGGGAAGCGGCGCAAGCGCCGGCAGCGAACCGCTCATCGCGGGGACCGTCAAGGGCGCGGCGCCGGAGATCGTCGGGGCCGAAACGGAGGGCGCTTGGACGGCGACGGCTCCCGACGCGGGACGGGCACCCGCGGCGATCGTGCGGGCGAAGGCCGCCGCGGGGTGCACGCAGAGCAGCAGGGCCGTCGACGCGCTCAGAAAACTGTTAAGGCGCATATCCTCGGATAGGGTAGCCGCGCGGCGGCGGCGCGCGGGGGCCGATAGGGAACGGCGGTGCGGGATTTGGACCTACGGTGTTTGGGCCTGGATTTCGGACTCAGCGGCCCCACGTTCCGTCGTAGGAACCGACGATCTCGTCCATCGGGACGTCGAAGGTTTTGGGAACCTTCAGGCGCTTGGATTTCACTTCCGGAGTTTTCCGCTGCCGCCGCTCGACGCGGGCCCGCTTCACCGCGGGAACGTCAAGTTCCCGGTAGGAGATCAGCGGCGGCTTGTCGCGGAAGCGTCCGAGCGATCGCTCCACCGCCTTCACGCTCGCGACGCCCGTGCGGGCCGCTTCGTCGGCTCTGCGGGAGAAGGCCTCCGCGCGGCGATACGCCTCCTCAATCTTGTCGGCGTCCACCTGCGCCTCGGAAATCGCCATGTTCGAGCGCCCGAGCCACCACGCCTCGCGGCGGGTGCCGCGGGTCACTTCCCAGCCGTTGTAGATGTACTTGTTGAGCCGGACCTCATGATTGAAATTAATGCGTTTGCCCGAGCGCCGCTGCAGTTCGCGCGACTGCTGGGCCAACGCGTCGGCCTCGAGCAGGCGATCCACCGCCCAACGCAGTCCCTCCTGGTTTTTCGGATCGAGCTGCCGCGAAAATTCGCCGATCGTTTTATCGGCGCCCTCGACGGCGCGAACGACGTAGCGGTTCGCGTTCATAAGAATCTTCTTCGACTTCATCTGAGTCTTGTACTCGGTCGGGATTCCTCGCGTCCGGCGCTGTCCCAGACTCTTGAGCGCTTCCTCATCGAGCGCCCCGGCCCGCTCGGCGCGCGCGTTGGCGGACGCGGCGCTCTTGCGCGCGCGCTCGACGTACTTCTTCGCCATCGCCAACTGCTTGACGAGCTTCTTGAGATCGTCCCGAATCGGCTGAATCTCGGGCTTGAGCGGCACGATCGCGTTCAACCGTCCCAAGGGAACCAACGCGCCGGGGGAACCGGGCGGACGCAAAGTCATCGCGTTGACGGTCGCGCGGGCGGCGACGGCAACGAACTCAAGTTCCCGGACCTGATCCTGATTGCGCGCGATCAGCGGCACCAGCGCGTCCGCGGCTTCTTTCAGCTTCTTCGCGACCTCGGTGAGAAGCGGAGGAGCGCCCGCCGTCGCGAGGTCGTTGTAGGCCCGGCGCAGACTCTCGCGCGCGGACGAGGCGTTGCGCACGATGTTGTCCCGAGGCAAATCGTTGCCTTCTCTAAGGCTTTCCTCCAGATTTTCGAGGAAAAAGTCGACCCCGGGGACCCGGTCCTGGGGCTTGGTCTTATCGGCGATGGTATCGCCCAAATGGAGCACCAAGGAGGCCAGGTCGTCGTTGGTCGGGGCCTGATTGAATTCCGGGGATTTCGCCTCACGGCGCGCGCGCAGGACGGGGACCGCCCCCGCGGCCGCCTCGGCGAACCCCGGCGCCAGCAACGACGCGCACACCCCCAAAACCATCCCTCGCTTCCTCATCCCCTGTAGGGTAGCCCGTCCGGGAGAACCTACCAATGGCCTTTAGGTCCCATCCCATCTAGGCCTAGAGACCTAGACCCGATTAGGCCCCCGGCACCTGGGCCCCTTCGGGCCGAAAGGGCACACTATCGGAAATGAAGCGGCTCATCCCGATTTTGACCTCCCTCGCGCTGACCCTCTCTTCGACGGAGAGGGCCCTCGCGTCCGGCCCCTCGGAGCACGCCGACGGAACCTCGGTGCAGGAAATCGAGAACGCGATGCGGGAACGCCCCGAACTGCGGCAAAAGCAGAAGGATTTCGAGCAGCGCCTGAAGCGTCAAAAGCAGACCGGGGAAGCGGACGCTCTGGTCCGGCCCGACGATTTGGAACTCGACCCGGACATCATGTCCCGAATCCAGGAATTGGCCGCGGCCTCCGACGAGAGCTTCATGGCCGACATCATCGCCGAGGCCGAGGTCGAAAAGGCGCAGCTCGTCGAGGAGAACATCTGGTCGGCGGCCGAAGCCAAGGCGACTCCGGAAACGCGGGCCCTTTACCGGGAATATCTGCGACGCGTCTATTTCTTCGGCGGCGGCGGCGGATCGATCGCCCGGCACATCGCCTTCATCAAGGCGTCTCTTGAAAAACCGCGCGGCTGGGGCTCGTTTCCGACGCTGAAGCTCGGTCCTTTGCCTCCGGGCGTCGCGGGCCTCTGGAGCGGCGGCGACATCACCTTGATCGGCCCCTCCCTCGTGGTTCTCTCGCACGAGTGGCACCATCACTTCGACGGGGCCATCGAGTCGGCGCTCGACGGCCAAGGCGAGTTCCCGAACCATCCCGAGCCCTGGGAAGGCTACGCCTACGCCCATATGGGCGAAGAGATTTAGCCTCCGGCGTCCAGCCCGTCCAGATACTTCACGACCGTCTCCTTCGCTCCCGTCAGCAGCGGTTCACCGTCGCCGGGGAGCAGGCGTTGGAAGGAAAGTCCCCGCAGCGCCTGCAGCGACGCGATCAGTCGGCCGCGGTCCTGGATTTTAGCTTCCGGCACGAAGCGAAGGGCGCCGAAAGGATCGGCGATCAACGCGTCGCCGACCAGCAGCGATCCGCCGTTTGCCTCCAGGTAAAGTCCGATCTCGCCTTCGGTCTTGCCGGGCAAAGAGACGACCGTGCACCCGGGGGCGACGCGCTCGCCGGCCCTCAGCGGCCGCGCGACCTCGAACTCGTAGTCGTTGGTCTCGCTTTCGTGCATCGCCAGGGGGATGGCGAAGCGCTCCATCCACCATTGAACGTCGCGAAGGTGGTGCCTGTTGGTGACGACGGCCAAAGTCGGCGTTCGCCCGAGCTTCTTCTCCAGGAAGAGTTCGTCGCTGACCGCGTGCGCGGGAGGATCGACGACGAGGGTTTGATCTCCGCAGGCGATGAGATAGCCGTTGAAGTTCACGTTCTTCTCTTCGTTGAAGGCGTTCCAGCAATAGATGTTCTCGGCCAAGCGAATCATCGCGCGATAAGAATAAGGGAGTTTCTGGGAAATTACAAGACGGGACTCCTCCATGTTCCCGTAGTTTCAAGGACGGAATGCCCCCAACGGCGCGGACGCCCCCGCAGGGGGCGTCCGGCCTCGGCGCGCAAGCGCGCCGAGGGGAAATACGAGAGTTGCCCTCGGCATAATGGATTTTACGCCGGCGGGCTCCAGGCGACGCGCTCCCGCGCATCACGCGCGTGCATGCCGCAACGGAAATTTCAATCGAGAGCGACTGTCCCCGGGGACAGTTGCCGGTTCGTTCGAAGCAAGACGCCGTTGATCAGGCAAAACTACGGGAACATGGCGGGGACTCCTCCAGGTTTCCCCAGTTTCAACGACGGACCGATGTACTGCGTGATGAAGCAGCAGCCTAACGGCCGAAGAGCTTCGCCAGGCGCCCGCGCAGGCTCGCGGTGATCGAGGCGATGCGCGTCGTACGCCCGTCCGGGCGGACCGTCGGATATCTTCGCCCCAAGCGTTCGATGACCGGCAGCGTGTCGCGCTCGTAAACGCGCATCCGCTCGGCGAAAACCTCGGGCTTGTCGTCGGCCCGGCCGCGAGCAAGGATCCGGCGCTCGAGTTCTTCGCTCGGCGCGTCGAGGCGGATCACTCCGTCCAGTTCGATCCCATCCTCGCGGAGCAGGCCGAGCAGCGCCTCCTCTTCCACCGGCCGGCGTGGGAATCCGTCGAGGACGAAGCCGCGCTCACGGACGTCGGCACGAGAGAGGCGTTCGCGGACCAGCCGCATCACCAACGCCGTATCGACCAGTTCTCCGGCGTTCATCACCCGTTGGATCGCAGGCTTGTCCTTCGCATATTCGCGCAGCAATCGGCCGACGGAAATGTGAACGATCCCGGTATCGGAAGCGAGCGCCGTCGCCTGCGTCGTCTTGCCGACGCCCGGCGGGCCGACGATGGCAAACCGTTTCGGTCCGAGCCGCAGCGGCGCGGACGTTGAGACGCCGTCCTTGCCCGAGATTCCCGGAGTCGAGACCCCCGCGGAGCGGGCCTGAAAGCCCGAGAACAGCCACTGTGTCAGCGCCTCGGTCCACGAGGCCTTGTCTTCCTCGGTGAACGGAAGACGCTCGGCCTCGGAAACGACCGCGTTGAGCTTTTCATTGGGGCCGCGCGGCCCGAAGAGATTGGCCCCGCCCCCCGAACGGAGGGTCTCCGTCAGAAAGACCGCGAGTTCCTCCGCCGCGACGGCGCTGAGTCTCGCGAGCGCGAACGCCGCTCCGATATCGACGGGAGCCGCTTTTCCCTTCTCCCACCAGGCTCCGCCGGACTCCGGAGCGCGCGCGTCGGACACGCGCTTGTCCTCCAGCAAGGACCGTTCGAAAACGCGGCGCCGCCCGCCGGGTCCCGCCTTCTCGATCGCCTCGGCGGCGGCCTTCGTTTCCTCCGCGTCGAGCGCTTCACCCGAGGCGGCCTTCTTCACCGCGTCCAGGCCCGCCCGGTACGGAGCATGAGGGTCCTTGCCGAGATACGCGACGGTCAGTTCCGGCTCCTCGACGGCCAATTGATAGGCGGGATCGGAGCGCTGAGTCTTCACCATGCGGTGCGAGGAAAGAGACGCGAGCAGCTTCGCGACGCCCGCGACCCCGTCTTTCTCGAAAGCCTTTCTCCAAGAGACGATCCCCTCGCTGTAGTGAGAGTCCACGGCCGAAAGCCAATTGCGCCGCCCGCGCGCAATTGCGAGGAAATCCCCGACGTCGCGCGGCGACAGGCCCAACAAGCCCGGATTGGAAACCGCGCGGTCGATCAAGGCCTGCTCCAGCGTCACCGCGAAGCCCTCGGTCATCGCCGAATAGGCAGACAACGGCGGATGATTCTCCGCCTTTTTCACCTCGGCGTCGAAGATCACGTGCGCGTACTCGTGAGCGAACTCCAAAACCTGTTCGACCTTCTGCTGCACGCGAACCATCCCAGGGATGGCGAACGCGCTGGAGACTTCGCCGCGCTCGTCCGCGACAATCGGCGCGATCTCGATGATATGCCCGGTTTCCGCCGACCACAAATGGCCGGTGGACCCGTTCGGGGACAAATCGTAGCGCGCCGCGGTCGGAACCCGGCGATAAAAGGCGGGAAGCAGCCCGCGGAACATCCGCAGCGCCGCGTTTCGGACCTTCGCGAGTTCGGGAGCGTGCGGACGGTCCGAATAGAAGTAGCCCGCGACGGCGGTCCTGTCCTCGGCGGACATCGGGACGGAACCGTCGAACGCCGCGCCGATGGAGCGCCCTTTCGCTTCGGCGCCGGCCGCCGCGTTCGGTCCGCTGTCGTCGTCTTCGGAAGTCAGGGACTTGGCCAGCCGGTCGAGTTCAGCTTTAGACGGCATCGTCTCGACGGCCTGCTCCTCCTCGGTCAACGCCCGATCCGCCTCGACGAGGGTCGACTCCGTCTCGGTGATGATTTTCTTCGGCTCGGGAAGGATGAGCTTCTTCGGCGCCGGCATGATGATCGAGGGCTTCTCCGGAGAGTAGAGGCCCGGCTCCCCTTCGGGGATGATCAAGGACGATTCGGCGGGGCTTCGAGAAATCGACGGTCCCGACAGCAAAGACGGCGCGCCGAGATGAACAGTCGACGCGACCGGAGCGACCGCATTCGTCCCTCCGGTCCCGACGGGGGCGTTCCGGAGCACCGGTCCCGCGAACGCGGTCGCGGGCATCAGCAAAAGCGCAAGAAATTGTTTCATAAGGAGAGGATGCCCGCTCAAGCCGCCTTCCGTCAGAGGCGATGGGCCCGAAATCCCCTAGGTCTCCCGACCACCCGGACGGGGGACCCCTGGCCTGGGGAAGCGACGCGAGAGTCGGCTCGCGCTATTTGATTCGTTTCTTGTGCGAATTCTTCCAATCCGGCATGGTTCTGCGCATAAAGTCGTCAAACAACGGCACTGTGAACGCGGTGTCGCCATGCGCCGGGCTATAGACCATCCCTTTGCGGATAAGTCCGGAACGAAGGGGTGCGATCGATGCGACCCTGACACCGAGGATATCGGCTGCATCGCCCGAGCGATGGGAGCCCGGCCCCAATTCCGCCAACGCGCGCAGGTATTCCTTTTCGCGGGGAGTGAGCCGGTCGAAGCGGACCCTGAAGAAACTCGCGTCGAGCTTCTTGATCGCCGAGCTTCACTTTGAGCGCGCCGACGAAGCTTCGGAGCACTCTCAGTCCGAGCTTCGCCTTGGTGCTGATGCCCTCCATGCGATCCAACTTGATCAGGACCGCACGCAGCGCGGGTATCAACAGCGCGGGAAGCGACCGGCTAGTTCGGGCGGCGGATTTTCGGCGCCTGGAGAGAAGGGATTTCGAAGGGGATCCATATGTAGGTTAGTTATCTAAATATACTAAGTTTATCAAAAATACACTTATAATTTATGTATTAATTATATTAGATTTTCAGGAATTAACTCCCCGCCGGCGCCTCGGAGAAGGGTCCAATGCCGAGTCACCGCCTGCAGCGGCAGTTCGGCATAGAGGTGGGGAAAGAGCGCGCCGCCCCGGGAAGGCTCCCACTTAAGCGCGCCGGAAAGCCTCGCGGGATCGATCTCCAGCAGCACGAGTCCGGACTCTTCGGCGAAGTGCTTGCGGGCGGTCTCGCGCAACTGTTCGGCGGTGGAGAAATGAATGAACCCGTCGGCGCGGTCGACCGGGGAGCCCGTGAAGACGGCGGAGCCCTGGAAGGCCGTCCACTCGCCGGGAAGCAGCAGTTTATAGATCATGGTTTAGGGGCGCTCCCACCCCTCCCCCAGGGTAAAAAAATGTGCGGCTTTGATCAATACACCGCATTTCCAGCACCGCTCCTGGCCGGGGGACGGGCGGCCTGCTACACTGGGAGCATGAGCGCAGCGGCCGCGACGGACCCACGGGAAACCCTGCGCCGCGCAGGGAACACCGTCCGAGTGGACGGCCTGAATCTCTTTTACAGAGAAGTCCCCGGTTCCCAAGAGGCGCCTCTGGTATTGACCCACGGGATTCCCCGCTCCAGCTTCGTCTACAGGAAGGTTCTCGACCGCCTCTCCGGGCGCAGGCGCGCGATCGCGTGGGATCTCTTCGGGGCCGGCTTTTCCGACAAGCCGCCTGAACGCGAGCGCTACCGGTTCGAGGAATTCGAGCGCGTCTTCGGCCTTTTCCTAGACGCGTTGGGCGTCGAGCGCGCGCATCTGCTCTGTCACGACGTCGGAGGTCCCTACACCCTCGGCTTCGCCGCTCGCCATCCGGAGCGCGTCGCGAGCCTCACGGTATTGAACACCACGCTGACTCTTTCCGGATTCAGAATCCCGGCGCCGGTCGCCGCCTCGGCGCTGCTTCCGGCGTCCTGGCAGCGCGCAAGCCTGCCCGATGCCGCGTTCACCCGCTTTCTCTACGGCTATCTGCGCCGCCGCGCCCACGCCGCCTCCGCCTCGCTCTCCAGCGAAGACGAAGCCTTCGATCGCTTTCTGCTGCTGCGCGACGGCGGCCGCCTCGGCTTGATCCGAACGCTGCAGGCCTATCGGTCCGTCCTCCCTTACCTGGCCGGCGTTCGCCGGGCGCTCGCCGGGTTCGCTCGACCCGCGACGGTGCTGTGGGGCGCCCGCGACCCGTTCTGCCGGATTCGCGCCGGTGAGAACATCGCGCGCCTTCTCGGAGGGTGCCGCATGCGGACGCTTCCGGAAGCCTCGCATTATTTGCAAGAGGACGACCCCGCCTCCGTCGCCTCGGAAATTCTGCGCCTGGCCGCGGAGGCGGACGGGTGAGCCTCCCGCGCGTCCTGCTCACGACGCCGTACGGCCCGTTCGATAAACTCCGCGGCGAGAGCCCGCACGATCTGTTCGCGTCGCGCCTGACTCGCGGGCACGGCGCGTTCTCGATGAGCTCCCATTTCCACGAGTTCGGGCTGCACATGATCGCCGAGAACCTCTCGGGACCGGTGACCGTTTTGGAGGAGCCGACGCGGGAGCAGTTCGAGGAGGAACTGGACGCCGGCTACGACGTCGTCGGGATTCACTTGAAAAGTCTGCACACCGAGCGGGTGCTGGAGATGAGCCGGTTGATCCGCGCCCGTCGCCCCACCGCGAGAATCGTGCTCGGCGGCTACGGCGTCGGCGCCCTCGACGACCCGGTGCCCGACGACCGCGGGACGGCGACGGCGTTGAAGGAACTCGCCGACGCGCTGTGCCGGGAGGAGGGCGTGTCCTTTATGCGCCGCTTCCTCGGCGACCCGCAAGAAGGCGCTCCCGTCACCCAATTCCTTTTGCCGTGGGCCGGATTCACCGTCCGCGGTTTTTTGCGCCGCTACATGCACGTGCCGGCGCTGCTCGCGGGGCTCGGATGTCCGACCGGGTGCACCTTTTGCAATACCAGCGCCCAATTCGGAGGAAAGAAACTACGCGTCGCCGAACCGGAGGAACTGTTCGCCTTCCTCAAAGCGCACCGCGAACGCATGAACGCGGACTTGTTCCTCTCGATGATCTTCGACGAAGACCTCTTTCTCGATCCCGCCTATCCTCGAAGGCTCGGCGCCTTGATCCGAGCGGATCCGTCGATGTGGGGCGCCAAGTGGTTCGGCTTCGCGAGCGTGCGCTCCCTTTCCAAAATCGATCCGGAGGAGGTTCGCGAATCGGGCTGCGGCGCGATCTGGCTGGGCATCGAGTCCTTTGAGGCGCCCGCAGGATCCGGAGAGGGCGCCGATTCGGCGAAGCGGCGCGGCGACGCGGAGGCCGTCGTGAAGGGACTGCATGAGGCGGGCGTGCTGACGGTCTGCTCGCTCCCGTTCGGCTACGACTTTCAAACGGACGCGGGCATCGTCGCGGAGATCGACCGCTTCGTGAAATTGCGCACGCCGTTTTATCAGGTCGCGCCGCTTCAGCCCTGCCCCGGAACCGAATTGTTCCGGCGCCTGAAGGACGCGGGACGACTCGATCCCGAACTCGGCTGGAAGGATTTTCACTTATGGCGCATGGGCGCCGCGTCGCACCCGAACTTGAAACCTGAACGGGCCGCGGAGCTCTTCGAACTCGCGCACCGCCGGCTCGCCGAGGAAAACGGCCCCCCCTTTCTCGGGATGCTCGAGATATTCCTCAACGCGCGCGAACGGCTCGCGACGCGCTCCGACGCCTTCGGGAGGCGCCAGTTCAAGCATTACGGGACCCTCGCGTCGCTCAATCGCAATCTGCTCCCGGCCGTCCGCCGCCACGCCGCGTCCGAGGCGGTTCGCGAACAAGCCGACGCGCTCGCGAACCGTTTCGACCGCCTCGTCGGGAAGCCGGGCATCTTCGATCGGGTTGCGCGCGCTCTCGGTTTATGGAACATGACCCGGGCCGTCGGGCGCGGAAACGACGAAACCCCGGCGTACCAACCCCCTCTGCGCAGAACCGCGTACGAAGGGAGCGCCGGAGACAGAAAGGCCTTCGTCCGCAAAGGCGCGCTCGCCGCCGCCCCGGTCGCCGCCGACCGCCGACGGTTCGGCGTCGTGGGATAAGCGGGCCGCGTTGGTTCGAATTCCGGACTTCTAGTAGAATAGGGGCATGCCCACACAACTGGACGCCTTCGAAGCCCGCGCGCTCGGCTCGCTGATCGAAAAATCCTTCACCACGCCGGACCAGTACCCCCTCTCGTTCAGCGCGCTCTTGGGCGCCTGCAATCAAAAGACCAGCCGCGACCCGGTGATGGAACTGGAGCCGGATGCGTTGGCGGCCGCGCTCGCGTCGCTCCAGGACAAAGGACTCGCCGCGGTGCGCCACGGCAGCCGCGTCCCAAAATACTCGCATTACGGGGAGCATTTGGGCGCCGGGGATTCCCCCGACATCCTCGGCACGATCGCGATGCTTCTGCTGCGCGGCCCGCAAACCGCGGCGGAAATCCGCGTGCGCACGGACCGGATCGCCAAATTCGAAAAGACGGAAGACGCCGCCGCTCTGCTCGATAAACTCGCCGCCGATTCCGACGGCCCGTTCGTCGCCCGGGGCGCCCGAGGCAAATATCATCATCTGTTTTCGGGCGACGCGCCGCCGGCGCCGTCGTCGTCGGCCCCTCGCCCGGCGTCCGCAAAAGACGAGCGCATCACGGAACTGGAGAAGCGCGTCGCGTCGCTCGAAGAGCGTCTCGACAAACTGACAGAATCCCCTTGAAGCTCGTCATCGTCGAATCGCCGAACAAGGTCAAAAAGATCCGGGGCTTTCTCGGACCCGACTACCGCGTCGCCGCCTCGTTCGGACATGTGCGGGACCTGCCGGCGAAAGGCGATCTGGCGGTCGAATTCAAGGACGGGAAGGTCGTTGTGACCTACGAGATGATCGATCGCTCGGCGCGCTCGGTCTCGGAGTTGAAATCTCTCGCGAAAAACGCCGAGGAAGTTCTGCTCGCGATGGATCCCGACCGCGAAGGCGAGGCGATCGCCTGGCATGTCAGCGAACTCATCGGCAAGCACACCTACCGCAGAGTCGTCTTTCACTCGATTACCGAGCGTGAAGTGAAGAAGGCCGTCGCCGAACCGCGCGATTTGGCGACGGGACTCGTCGACGCGCAGCAGGCGCGTCGCGTCCTCGACCGGGTCGTCGGCTGGATGGTCAGCCCGACCCTGCGAAAGGTCTCGAAAGACGCCAAGAGCGCCGGCCGCGTGCAGTCGGTCGCCCTGCGCCTGGTCGCCCGGCGCGAGCAGGAGATCTCCAAGCACGACAACGTGAAGTACTTCGTTTTGGACGCGCTTCTGGAAAAGGAAGGCGTCAAGCCGTCGTTTACCGCGCGCCTCGATGAATGGAAGGGCGATCCGTTGGGGCACCGCCTCCGCGACGAAGGCGTGGCGAAGCAAACGGTGGAACGCTTGAAGACGGCCGTCTGGGAGGTGCTCGCCTGCCAGCGCCGGGACGCGCTGCGCAATCCCCCGCCGCCGTTTACGACCGCGACGGTGCAGCAGGCGGCGTCGGTTCAGTTGAAAATCAACCCCGAACAGACGATGAAGCTTTTGCAGAGCCTATTCGAGGAAGGGAAGATCACCTACCACCGGACCGACTCCACCGCGCTGGCTCCCGAGGCCGTCGCCGTCGCGCGCGCGATGATCGCGAAGAAATTTTCCCCCGAATATCTGCCTGAAAAGCCGATCGTCCACGCCTCGAAAGCGGCGAACGCGCAGGAGGCGCACGAGGCGGTCCGTCCCACCGCCCCGGAACTCGGTTCGGCCGCGGCCGGAAAGGGCCCCGCCGGAGAATTGTTCACCTTGATTTGGCGGCGCTTCATCGCCTGCCAGATGGCGCCGGGCAAGGACCAGATGACCACGATCGACGTGGCCTGCGAGCCCGGAGGATGGACGCACGAGAAGCGCGGGAAGGTCCCGCTCGGCGTGTTCCAAGCGAAAGGCAAGGTGATCCTCTTCGACGGCTGGCGCAAACTCACCGGCGGGGACGCCACCGAGGAGAGGAAGAAGAAAACGAAGAAGGACGCGGACCTCGACGAAAGCAAGGAGCTTCCGATGCTCGCCGTGAAGGATCCGCTGAAACTGCTCGGCCTCGAACAGAAGCTGCGCAGTTCCAAGCCTCCGTCGCGCTACACCCAGGCCTCCTTAATCAAGAAACTTGAGAAAGACGGCATCGGGCGGCCTTCGACCTACGCCAACATCATGCGCACGATCCTGACGCGCGGCTACGTCGAAGAGAAGAAGCGCATGCTGCACTGCACCCCGCTGGGGATGCAGGTGACGGCGTTTCTCGTGCGCAACTATTCCGGTAATTTCATCGATCTGGACTACACCGCCCGGCTGGAAGAGGAACTCGACAAGATTTCTCGCGGAGAATTGGAATGGCAGAAGGTCGTCACCGAGGCGGCCTTCGGCGTCCTCGCGCTCGCGCGCGGAGCCGGACTGTGGTACGATCCGCTGGTGCCGCGCTCCCAAAAGGCGTCATGAGATTCACGCTCACCGCTCTGCTGCTCGCGGGCGCCGCGAGGGCCGAAGCCCCTCTCGGAAGGATGAAAAGCCTCGATTTCGAGTCGCGCTTCGTGCTGGCCGCGCCCCACGGCGACTTCGACTTCAACACGGTCCCGATCGCGTGGCGCGTCTGTCCGAAGATCGGCTGGGATTGCGTCGCCGCCGAAGGCTACCGGCGCAAGGAGCACCCGATCAACGTCAGCCGTCCGACCGAAAACTTCGGCGTCCGCTCCAGCGATGAGGAAGAGCATACGCCCCGGGCGAAACAGGTCTACGAGCGATACCTCGCCGAGATTCGCTCGGTCAATTCCGACCCGGCGGTGTTCGTCGAACTGCACGGCAACAGCCGCGCCGCAAGCGCGGGGGCCTTGGAGATCGCGCGTTTCGAAAGGGCGCTGATCCGCGCGCTGCCGGAAGCGGCGAGTCGGTTGTCCCGCTGAACTTAATTAGAGGCAGGGCTTGAAGTCGGCGTCGAAGCGGATTTCGACGTGGGACCAGGTCTTCCCCTGATGCTTCTCGAAGCAGGCCTCGTTGATCGCCTTCAGCGCCTTCGACGCCCCGAAATCCAGAACGTCGATGTGCCCGCGCGCCTTTAGACCGTCGCCCTCGCGCTTGAACTCCATCGCGACGTTGTCGACAGTTCGGCCGTTCATCGTCACCGAAAGCGTGAGCGTCTTCTCTTTCTCGTCGATCTTCACGACGCGGGCGACGATCTTCCCCTTCATGTTGTCGAAGAAGAACTTCGCGATTTTGGCGTCGCGCGCCTTGTCGTCGGTGTCGACGCTCTTCTCGTCCGCGTCGAGCGTCAGCGTCTGTCCCAAGACGAGCCGCTGCCACGATTGGGCCTCGCTCGGTCCCTGCGATTTCATTCCTCGGAGGTGGCCGCCGACGCCGATCTTCGCGGGCGTTTTAAACGCGGTCCAACCGACCCGAAGACCTTTCTCGCTGCCCCGGACGCACTGGGCTCCGGCGATGGACGGCGAGACTAAGAGAACGGCTGCGGCGGCAAGCAACATGTTTTTCATGCCTGAATTATAACCATTCGCGTAAGATTTTGGGGAAATATGAACAATTCCAGCTCCCACCCCGTCTCGGAACCTTGTGCGGCGGGTGAACAATATTGGGGATAACGCCCTCTTAATCCATCAATTTCTCATATAAATAAAGCGCAAAAGAAAAACCCGGGATTTCGAGCGCGGGTCTTTCCCTTCTACGACCGCCCCCGCCGCTAAATTCCGGGAATCAGCGGAATCCCGCTGCAGGCCGCCAGCAGGGAAGCGACCAGACCGATCGTCAACGCGTGAAGTAATCTCATGCCACAGTGTACGAAACAAAAAGCCGCCCGCGGAGTCCGCGGACGGCTTTCGCTCGAAGAGTTTTCGTGATCAGCCGAGGTGCTTCGAGACGAGTTTCGTCATCTCGAACATGTTCACGACCTTCTTTCCGCCGAACACCTTCTTCAACTTGTCGTCGGCGTTGATGTTCCGCTTGTTCTTCGGATCCTGCAGGTTGTTCTTCTTGATGTACGCCCACAGCTTCTTCGTGATCTCGGTGCGCGGGATCGGCTTGTTGCCGACGACCTCGGCGAGATCCGCGGAAGGCTGGACCGGCTTCATAAACTGGCTGTTCGTTTTGGCCATATCGCTCCTGTACGTCGATGTGCGCTCATTATATTAAGTTCGCACTATAAACTTGCCACTTCATCGGCTTCCTTGTCAAAATATCCGCACACAGGAGGAAGGATGAAATCAGGATTTAGAGTTATGAAACTTGGACTTTTCACCGCGTTGATGTCGCTGTTTCTCGCCCCCGCCGCGCTGCGCGCGCATTGCGGACATTGCGGAGTGGGAGAGGATGCCCCGAAGAAAGAGGCGAAGGTCGGCAAACACGCGTGCGGCTTGGAATGCGCGCACAAGAGAAAAAGCTGCCCGGCGCACGTCGACGGAGCGAAAGTCAAAGTAGAGAAGACCGATGAAGGCGTCGTTATTCGGATTTCGGCGAAGGACAAGGATGCGGTCGCGAAGATTCAAGCCGCGGCCGAGAAAATGGCCAAGGGCGAATGCTGCTCCGGTTCTAAAGGCGAACACGGAAAAATGGGCGGGAAAGAACATCCCCGTAAATAGGACTTTCCTTATAGGTGAATCAATAGTCTTTTAAAAAAAGCGCCCGCGCGCGACGTCGTGCCGCGGACACCCCGAGCGGCAGCGATCGGAACTTGCTACCCTATCGACGACTCAAACCGTGTCTTTCAACAGTCTCGAATACATCGCTCTCCTCGGGGCCTCCTTCGTGTTCTTCTGGGGGCTGCGCGACCGCCCCTCCGCGCGGCTCTGGATTCTGCTTTGGGCCAGCTACGCGTTCTATGCCGCCTGGAACGGCTGGTATCTCCTGCTTATCGTCGCCTCCACTTTCATCGACTATTGCGCCGGCCGACTGATTCACGACAACGACGACTGGCCGAGGTTTCGTAGGGGAATGCTCGCGGTCAGCGTCGTCAGCAACCTCGCGGTGCTGGGCTTCTTCAAATACGGTCGGTTCGCGACGGAAAACGCGGTCGCGGTGATGGGCTTCTTCGGCTGGGACGTCGAAGCCCCCGCGCTGCGCATCCTGCTGCCGGTGGGCATCTCGTTCTACACCTTCCAGAGCATGAGCTACACGCTCGACATCTATTACCGCCGCATCGAACCGGTGAAGCGCGCGCGGGATTTCTTTTTGTTCGTCGCGTTCTTCCCCCAACTGGTCGCGGGACCCGTCGTGCGCGCCGCGGAGCTTCTTCCGCAGTTTTTAACGACTCCGAGGCTCGATCGCGGCGATTTCGCGCAAGGGGCGTGGCGCATCCTCCGCGGAATGATCAAGAAGATCGTGCTCGCGGATTTCCTGGCGGTCACGATCGTGGACCCCGTCTTCAACATACCGCACCTGTTCGGTTCCCTTGAGATTTTCGTCGCCTTATGGGCGTTTCTCGCGGAAATCTACTGCGACTTCTCGGGCTACACGGACATCGCCCTCGGCTCGGCCCGCCTCTTCGGCTACCGCCTGCCGGAGAATTTCGCGAAGCCGTTTACCGCTTCGACGCCGGCCGCGTTCTGGCGGCGCTGGCATATGACGCTGACCCGATTCGCCTTCGACTACCTCTATGTCCCGCTCGGGGGCAACCGCAAAGGGGAGCTTCGAACCTTGCTCAACGTTTTCGCCACATTCGCGCTGATCGGCCTATGGCACGGAGCCGAATGGAAATTCGTGTTGTTCGGCCTGTATCACGCGCTGGGCGTCGCGGCGTCCAGGCCCTTGTTCAAGGCGGCGGCGTCCGTGCTCGGCCGTTCCGGGGAAAGGCTCGAATCGACGCTGGAGTCCTGGATCCTCCCGGTCGTCGTCTCGAACCTCTTCGTCGTCTTTTCGATGCCGTTGTTTCGCGCCGACGATCTCGCCGCCGCCTGGGTGCTCTACAAAGGCGTGCTCTCCTTCAGCGGATCGTCGCTGGGCTACGGCGCCGGAGCGCTCGCGGCGCTTTGCGCCGCCACGCTCGCTCACTTCATCCCGGAGGATTGGGAATCGAAGGCCGTCGCGCGCTTCGCCGCGCTGAGTCCGGCGGCGCAAAGCGCCGCGATCACGGTCGCGGCCTTCGCCGTTTCGCGCGCGGCGGTGATCGCCCGCAAGAGCTTTATTTACTTCCAATTCTAATGAACGAACCCGTCATCGAAGACCTGGTCCTGCCCGAACCCGAACCCGACCCCTTGGAGGGCGTGCGGCGCGGCATGCTCGCCTTCGCGCTGCTCGCCGTCGTCGCGGGAGCGGACGCGTGGATGCGCCGCCCGGCGTCCGAGGAGGCCGAACTCCCGACGGTCGTCGCCGAGGAGGAAACGGACGCCGTCGAAGCGGCGCGCCGCGAAGAGGACGCTCGCGCGGGGGCCCACCGCCCGATTTCCGTCAAGCACTACAGCGATCCGCACGGCAGCATGTGGCGTTTCTTCTCGGCCCTGCTCGCGGAAACTCAAGGCAAGCGGCGGGAACCGATCCGGGTCCTGTACTACGGGAATTCCGAGATCGGCTTCGATCGCTCGACCAGCCAGATTCGAAGGAGATTCCAAGCGCAGTTCGGCGACGGTGGAAAGGGCTTTTTGGTCGCCGTGCCGGGCTGGCGCTACCAGCGCCACCGCGACGTCGAATGGACTCAAAGCGGCTCGTGGAAAATCGACACGATCCGCGGCGCGAAACGAAAGGACGGACGCTACGGCCTGGGCGGAGTTCTCGCCGTCAGCGAAGGTCCCGCGTGGACGGAATTCGCGACGGTCCCGGTCGCCGACAGCCGGCCCGACGGATATCTGAATTTCCCCGCCGGGACGAGGTTCTCGCGCTTCGAACTCTACTACCAAACCTATCCGGGCGGCGGCGATATTGAAATCCGTTCTGATGACGGAGCTCGGACGATGCTGCTTCCCGGCGCCTCCCACGAACCGCGCGACCGCGTCGCCGTGATGACGCTCGACGACGGTCCCCATCGCGTGCGCGTGGTCGCCGGCCGCCGGCCGGTACGGCTTTACGGCGCGGTGCTCGAACGCGAGCGGGGCTTCGTCCTCGACGCGGCGATGGTGATCGGCGCCTGGGCGAATTCCCAGTCGGTGTTCGACCCGGAGCACCTGAAGCGCCAGATCGCCCGCCGCAGGCCGGACCTCGTCGTCTTTCAATGGGGCGCTAAGGAATTGATGCGCAATCCCCAAATGCACCCCGCGCAGCTGCGCGCGTTCCGCCGCGCCTACGTCGAGAGCATCCGCCAAACGATGGCGGCCCGCCCGCGCGCCTCCTGCCTGGTGATCTCGACCAAGGACATGGGGATGCGCAACCGCAACCTCCTCGTGACCCGTCCGGCCGTCCCGCAAGTCGTCGAGGCGGCAAGCGAGGCGGCGCACGAGAGCGGCTGCGCGTTCCTGAACCTCTACGAGGCGCTCGGCGGAGAGGGGACCATGCGGCGTTGGTACGAGGCGAATCCGCGCAAGGTCTCCCCCGATCTAGGCCACCTGATGCGCCTGGGCGCCATCGAAACAGGCGACACGATTTCCGACATCCTGCTCAATGCCTACGAGCAGTTCGAAAGGGCGCGCCGCGTTCCCTCGACCTAAGGTAAAATGAGCCGATGACCGTTCCCGGACCGATCGCGGATCTCGTTCCGTCGATCTTCGAAAGCGAAGAGCGCCCGCTCTACGCGCAGGCCGCCACCGCCTCCGCGGACGGGGTGCCGAGCGTCCGCACCGTGCACTATCGCTACATCCCCGACGTGGAGACGATCGCCTTCGCCTGCCACACCGGCTCCCCGAAGTGGAAGGAGCTCCGGGACAATCCCCTCATGGCCGGGTGCTGGTTCCATCCGAAGAAGCAGGTGCAGCTTCGCTGGAGCGCGAACGCCGAACTCGTCACCGACTCCGCGGCGCCGGAAGTGGCCTTGTCGTGGCGCGGGACGCATGACTGGATTCTGCAGGAGTATTGGAAAGACGACGCCCGCTCCATCGAAAACGTCAGCCCGCATTTCGGCGTCGTGGTGCTTCGTGTCTTCCTCTGGGATTTCTACGAAATCGATCTCGACGACCCGTCGAAAAGCCGCCGCCGCGTTTGGAAACTGGATGGGGGCTCTTGGCACGAAGAAGTCAAGGGCGTGCTGCTCTAGAAACAGGGGTAGGATTCAACCTTTCCCTTCCATCGCCTTGTACGCCTTCGGCGCATAAACGATGGCCCGAAAGCTGTCGGGGTTGCGCCGAGGAGGACGTAGGCGCCTTCTTTTCTGGGTACTTCCGAATAAAAGTTGCCATCTATGTAATTTTCCATTGCGGCATCAACAAAATTTTTGAAAGGGCCGTTATTATTATGGACCTCGAGAATATCGGTTTCTTGATTGTTGGCATGCGCCAAAGACTCGGCGGGCTTCCCTGCGCCGATTTTGCCGAGGAAGCCGCCGATGCCGTAGCTCCACGTAATGACGGACTTTCGATTTTTCTCTTCGATATCGGGGTAGTCGCCGCCCATGTTGTCGATGGCCTGGATCGTCGCGCGCTTGTGCTGGAAGTTTTTGAATGCGAACGCAGACGGAGCATGGACAAACAACCCCAAGATGGCGGCTCCACGAAGCGCTCGGCGATAGAGGCGTCTAAAGCTCTGCATTTTCCTTCCGTCTCGAATCTATTTGTCTTTCCACTGGTGGTTAAGAATCCATCTCGCCCACGTTCGAATCCGCGGTGAATTGTCTTTCTCGGCGACTTCTTCCAACACGGGTTTGGCGCTATAGATGTTCTGGTCAACCAATTCGCCAATAATGCGATTCCGAACGATATCGTCATAGTGAGTGCGGAGATGCTCAAGTCCGATTCTAAGCGCTTCCTCGGAAGTCCCCATTTGCGATGCGATTCCGTGCGCAGCTCGGAGTCTGACTGTTCCATCCGAACTCAACAAGAATGGAACAAACCGATCAACCGCGATCGGCCTCTTCGCATCCGCAATCTTCATAAGAAGCACGCGCTTGAGTTGTTCATTCTGCGTCTCCGTCGCGAGCTCAAAATAGCGAAGCGCGTCCGAATCCGAACGAACCTTCGGAAGACTCGAGATCAGATGCGCCCGCCGAGTTTTGGTCGTCGCCTTCCCGATGGCTTCCAGTAACCGCGGCAGCACAAGCTCGCCGGGGAAGGAATACAAAGTAAACCGATCATCCGTTTTCCCGACTTTCTCAATCAGCTTGTCCAAATCCGCCGCGTCCCCGACCTTCCCGAGCAGATTGACCGCCTTCCCGGCCAAAACCCCCTTCTTGGCGAACATCCGCCAAAGCACCGGCCGCGCCGCCTCGCCCACGGTACCGACGGCGGCCTCCCCGAACGCCGACAAGCGGTTAAAGCGCAGATGCTCATAGCGCGCCTCCTTGCCGCTTTCAGCGACCCACTCCCCGCCATAGTCGTCGGGAAACTCGCCCAGCGCCGCTTCCAGCGTCCGCAACAGTTCCCCCGCGAGGCGCTTATCGTCGAGGCGCTCCACATGCGCGAGTACGCTCTTGTGCGCGAGGAGCGCGATATGCGCCGCCGCTTCCTCAAGCGTGGCGCGCTCGATCCGGGCCAGCAGGGCCGTCGCGGCTGGGACGTCCTCGGGCGTCTCGATGCGCCAGGCGTCGGCTTGCCGAAGGAACGGATCGGGCTTGTCGAGCGGCATCTCGCGCACGCGCGCCCAAGCCTCGACAAGCGAGATCGGTTCGGGCGCAGGATCGTCGCCGTTGAATGGACCGGATTGAGAATAGCCCGCCATGCCGCGGAGGCAGTTCGCTCCTACGGCAACGGCGACAACGAAGGCTCGGCGCGTGCGCATAAATCAGCGAGACGCCAGGAAAGCGACTCCCAGCTACCCGAATGAATTTATCCGGGGTTCTACCCAATAGCAAGAGCCACGGCGCAGGAATTACGAGGCCTTTACCGAGTTATAGGAGTCTCTCGTCGAAGGGGCCTGACTCCAATTGACTCCCTGAAACGAAATCGCCGCTATCCGACGAGCCGATAGCCGCCCGGAATGGTGACGAAAGCCTCCTGAATTTCCTCACCCCGCCAAAGCGGGACCCTTGCCCAGCAGAAAGTCCCCCCAGTACAAGGTTTTGACCCCGTCGAGCTTCTCGGCCGCCCTCTCGCGCGAGCAAAGCACCAACGGCTCGAACTCCGAATGCCTCCGGCAAAACTCCAGCAGTCCGGCCAGATCGCGCATAACGAAATTCCCGGTCTTGATCTCGACGGCCCATTTACCCCAGCTTCCGGAAATGACCGCGTCGACCTCATAAGGTTCCTCGCGCCAATACCATAGCTCCTGCCCGCTGTTGACTGCATGCACCAAACAGGCGTTCTCGACGCGGCTGCCCCAGCCTTGGCCGCCGGGTTCGACGTCATGGACGGCGGCCAAGAGCCCGTTGTTTAAGACGACCAATTTCGGGGGAGAGGCGCGCCGCCGGATCGGACGCTCCGAGTACTTGGAGAGCCCGGCCACCAAGAAAGCCTGTTCGAGCACCTGAAGATAATGCGCCAGTGTTTCCAGCGCGCTTTTGTCCTGGATTTGGCCCGCCCGCTTGTGCAGCGCCATGATCCGCGCCGGATACTCCAAGCACAGGAAGAAGAGTTGGCGCAAAAGCGCCGGCCGGCGTACGGGTTCCAGCATGAGGATGTCGCGCCCGATGGCGGGCTCCACGATGCCGTCGCGCATGTAGGCGCGCCACCGGGACGAGTCGTCGACGAGGGGAAAGGCGCCCGGATAGCTGCCGCGGCGCACTAAGTGGTCCACGGCTTGATCCGGTCCGATCTAAAAAGCCTCGACAAGGTCCGCGGCGCTCCAATGGTTGATCTGAAGCTTCTCGAAGCGTCCGGCCATCGTCTCCTTGAGGCCCCGGCTGACCAGCAGCGATGACGATCCGCTCACCACAAGATGCACCCGGGCCTTCTTGCGCCGCAGCCGTCCAAATACTGGATCTCATCGAGGACTACGATGACGGTTTCGCTGCCCGCCCGATGGGTCACCTCGCGCCAGGTCGCCTCCCACCAGCCGGCCAAAGCCGCTTCGGGGGAATCCATCGCCCGATAGATCGCGTTGGGGATCGGGTCCATCAACCCCAGAAGCACGGTCGTCTTGCCGACCTGCCGGGGACCCAAAAGAAGCTGAACCCGTCCTGAGGGGGGCTCCGCCAATCGCTTCAGCAATTCGCGTGAGACGGCGTTCTGACTATGCTCTGATATATATTCGATCATAGTCGTATAAATAACACACTACAATCTATAAATATCAATACCCGCTGCGGAAGCGCCTGCTAGATTTTTCCGATCAGGTAGTCGGCGGCTTCGAGCGCGGAGTATTCCTTCCGCCGCAGACGCCGCTGCAGGTCGCGCACCGGCGTGATGTCGCCCAGCGTCAGCAGCGGGGGCTCGCCCGGCTGCCCCAAACCGCAGGCGGCCATCAGTCCGTTGCACAGACACATCGCGTTCTGAGTCCGCCACATCGCGCCGCCCGACTGCTTGAAGATCTCCGGCTTATCGGCCGGACACAGCCCGATGGGCTTTCCGTCCTTCGGCCGCTGTCCGCGCAAGTGGCCCAAATTGCAGACCCGATTGCGCTGCGAATAGACCGTCGGGTCGCCGAGCGTCCCGGGAACGAGCGCCAGCTTAAACGGGAAGGTGCTGGGCGACGCGTTGGCGCTCGCGACGACTTCCATCTTGTTCTTCCAAATCATATCCAACGCGCGCTTGCGAAGTTCGGGCTCCATTCCCGACTCCGTGCTCAGCGCGAACAGCGTCCCCACCTGGCGCGCGGGATGCGGAGTGCCTCCCAAAACGGGATGCCCGTGACCGCCGGCCACGAAAAACGGGATTTTGAGCGCCGCGACCGCCTCGATGTCCGCAACATCCTCTTCGCCGTATATGTAGTTCCCGCGCTCGTCCTTTTTCTTCAGCCGGGGAGGCGCGTTATGCCCCCCCGCCTCGGGACCCTCAACGACGAACGCGTCCGGCCGCGTCTCGGGATTCGCCGCCAAACCCTCCGCCTGCAGATGGGAACTGACGATCGCAATGAACGCCGGACGGCGGCTTTCGGGAAACGCCTCGCCGACCATCGCTCTCGGGTCGAAACGGACCTTGTATTCCCCTAGCGGAACCGTCGCCACCTGCATCGGCAGTTCGACCGGCTCGTGCTTCGCGAGCTTTCGAAGCAGGCCCGGGATTGCGCTCGGGTCCCCCGCGCCCATCACCACCCAATCGGCATCGGCGAGCACGGCGCCGTAAAGCCCGTAGAGGAGCACGCGCTCGATCTTGCGCAGGAAGTTCACGCCGATCGGGCGACCGGGCGCAGCTTTTTTCGCGCGCCAAATATGCGCGAAGGTCGAAACGATCGTCATCACCTGGACGTCCCGCGGAGGCTCCATCCCCCCGATCGCAAGCCCCTTGAACAAGGCGTCCGGTGCCTTGCCGCCCGGGATAAAATACTTCGAAAACAGGACGTCGACCTCGCCGGCTAAGGCGGGAACCAAGGTCTTAAAGGCGTCGAAGGCCTCCCGCGCCGCCCCGTGCGGGTCGCCGAGCTGCAGCAGTCTTGCGTAGAAATCGGCCAGCGCGGTTCCCGACAAACTACCCGCCATGCGTCCGCTCGGATGATTTGCCACCGTCGAGACAAGCTCCACGCTGGAGATGTCCACCCCCATACCCCCGACGATGATGTCGAGGTCTTTGAAAAGCCCGTCGCTCACGCATTTAGTACTAGCAACGAAATTTCCAGCAACAGGGTGCATTTACGCTCCATTTTGGGCGGGCCCTTGCCGGAGAGCCCGCCGCGCCGTAAAATGACGGCATCCGGAGGAACTCTCGATGACCCGACTCTCTTTGCTTCTCGTGCCGTTGTTTTGCTTCGCCGCGGTTTGCGCGGAGGCGAAAGCCGACACGACCCCCACCCTGAAGGAACAGGCCGTCGAAGACCCCGGAGAGGGAATCACGGAAGGCGCCATCCCTCGATTCGACGAAAACGACGGCGCGTCAGACACCCCGCTGCGCATCGAGGTCAAGGCCGAGTACAAGGAACTGAAGGGCGAGGCCGATTTCGCGGCGATGAACCAAACGCAGTCGAACCACGTGACCGGAGGGGATCGTCCCTTTAAGGTCCACACAGCAAACGGGGAGGGCGTCGAATTCAAGCGCTGGGGCTTCATCGTCAACACGCTGCCGGTGATCGACCCCAACAATCCCACGCGGGTGGACACGCAGATCCAGCTCGAACTGTCGGGACCGCTCTCCGGCAAAGACGGGATTGAAATCGAGACCTGGCAACTGCAGACCGAGGTGCTTTCGACGCTCGGCCGCTGGAAAACCATTTCGCGAAAACCCGCCAAGGTTTCCATCCGCATCTCGCGCGACGACGAGTGAAATTCCGGTAGGTCCATTTTTCGGGGCTCTCTAGGGCTTTCGTCCCATCCTCAAGAAGCCTTCGTTTGGGAAAATCCGCAATGGAACGACTTTGCGCAATCCTGCTGAGCGCGGCGCTCGGATTCCCGCCTCCTTCGCTCGCCGCCGCAGCGCCCATCCCCAGATTTCCCTCACCCTCCCGGCCGCTGAACGCGGCGGCCCCGGCCTCCGGAGGCTTCCAACGCGCCCCCGGAGCCCCCTCGGTACTGGACTTCGGGCTCGACGCGCCGCGCATCGCTTCCCTCTACGGAGAGGCCTCCGCCCGCCTCATCGAAGCGCTGGACGCGGTCGCGGCGCGACCGCGAAGCCGTCGATCTCTGGCAAAAAGGGTCCTCACAACTGCTGCGCGACCAGGTCACGCGCGAGGATCTTTACGGGAAAGTACTCGCCTACGCCAAGACGGAAGAAGCGAAGGCCCTTGCCGGGGAAAAAAAGAAGCTCCTCGATGAATCGCTGCTGGACTACAAAACGTCCGGAATGGGCCTGAACCCGGAGGCGAAGGAACGGCTTAAGCGCGTCGAGTCGCGCCTGTCCGAACTCGGCCGGGCGTTCTCGAAGAATCTCCGGGAATGGGACGACGGGATCGAAGTGCGCCGCGGGGAACTCGCCGGGCTGTCCTCGGCCTTCATCGATTCCCTGCCGAAGGGGAAGGGGCGCAAACTGCGCATCAGCGTCGAACCGACCGTTTACGGACACGTGATGACGAAGGCCCGCAGCGCCGGTTTGCGGCGACGGCTCTATTACCGCATGCAGAAAAAGGCCGCCGCCGTGAACATGCCGATTCTTAAGGAAACCCTCGACCTGCGCCGCGAGAAAGCGAAGCTCCTCGGACTCCGATTCGAGAGCATCGAATCGGCGGCCTGGCACGAGGACGTTCGGGCCTTCCTGATCCGCGACGGCGAAACCGGCGCCCGCATCGGCAGGTTCTTCCTGGATCTGCACCCCCGCCCCGGAAAGCGATCCGGCGCGGCCGCGTATACGATAGTCGGCGGCCGCCTGCTTCCGGACGGCCGCTACCAGGAACCGGTATCCGCGATGGTCGCGAATTTCCCGCGGCCCGTCGGGGACAAACCCGCGCTGATGACGCACGACAACGTCCGCACGCTGTTCCACGAATTCGGCCACATCATGCACCAGACTCTGACGACCGCCGAACGATGGAGCTTCGCGGGTTCGCGCACCGCGCGGGATTTTGTCGAAGCACCGTCGCAGATGATGGAAAACTTTATCTGGCGAGAGGACGTGCTCACCCGCATCTCCGGACACTACCGCACCGGCGAGCCGATTTCGGAAAAAATGGTCGCGAAAATGATCGCGGCCCGCAACTTTCATGCCGCGTCGGCGACGCTCGGACAGGTGCTGCTCGCCGCGATCGATCTAGCCTACCATACCCTGTCGACCGTCGATCCCCTCGACGTGTATCGGCGGGTCGGTAGGATCGTCAACGGCGGGAAACCGAACTCCGCGTCGCGCTTCCCCGCCCGCTTCGCTCATATCATGGGCGGCTACGCCTCGGCCTACTACGGCTATCTTTGGTCGAAGGTTTACGCGCAGGATGTTTACTCGCTTTTCGACGTAGACGGCGGTGTCTCGCCCCGTGTCGGAACGCGCTACCGGCGGGCGATTCTCGAAAGGGGAAGCACGCGGGAAGAGATGGACAGCCTTCGGGATTTCCTCGGCCGGGATCCATCGGAGGAGGCGTTTCTGCGTTGGCTCGGCGCCCCCGCTAAAACAGAAGCGCCCCGGAGGGATCCGCTCCGGGGCGCCCGTTAGACCGACGGTCGGACGATCTACTTTCCGTTAAGAAAGACGATCCCCCAGCCCGCATCGGTCCGCCCGCAGAGGGCGCCCACCACCGAACGCCCTTGCCCGCGGAAATGCTCAAGTTCCGACTCTCGGTCGGCCATGCAGGACGCGTACGAATCGAACTTCTTATAGTGCGAGGTCGTTTTCCGCGCGTTCCCCGCGAAGAGATAGGAGACCTCGTAGTTTCCGGTCACGGACATGGCTCCGCAATACGAGATCGCCTCGTTCGCGTCCGTCAGCGCCGCCCGGGAGAGATCCAACTGCTCGGCGCATTGAGCCGCATCGGCGACCTTGGCGTACTCGACGCTCTCCAAGCGCACGCGTTCGGGGGCGTAGTACAGGACGCCGATCTCTCCGTAGGCCATCGACGCGCGATAGCGAACGAACGACACATCGAGACCGCTTCGCTCCAATCCGGAGCGAAGCTCCGCGAGAAACGACGCGCGGGAATGACCGAGGACCTTTCCGAACACGTACGCCCCGCCCAACTGCGGCGAGGATAATGCCGTTCCGAATCCATCGATCCGCATCGTCCATTCGTCCTTGCGGGCGTATTCTTCCTGATAGCAGTAGGACGCGGCCGGGGTCAGTCCCGTATTGCGCTTAAACCGGGCCGTCTCCTCTTCGAGCGCGGCCTCGCACGCCTGCTTCGACTCCCACCCCGCGGAAGGAGAGACCGACGGTCGCCCCATCGTGGACACTAAAGGCAATTTCCCGCCGGCGCGGTATTGAACGGCGATGGTGAATCCCCGGGGGCCGTCCGCCAGGCAAACGGCGCCGAGCGTCTCGGCTCCGGTCGCCGCAGCGAAATCGGCGGCGATTTTTCGCGCCGATTCCGGACATTCACCCCGATCCTTCGGGTAGGACCTGAAAACGTGTTCCAGTACCTGCTGATCCGCTCCTCGAAGTTCAGGCATTGGGTTTTGGGAAACCGCTTCGCGAGCGGTATTAAGGAAGGCGCGGGAGTCGAAGTTCGGCGCGGGGGACACCGCCCGAACCGAGGATGCCGACAACAACAGCAGGACCGAAAAGAGAGTTGAACGCATTTTCCACCTCCAAGGACGAGCTTGACGCAATTCACTCTATGAAGAAAAGTGCTTATTAATCCAGCGTTTACGAAACCTTTAGGTGTCGGGCCTGGGCCCGCGATGATCATGGGCCCGTGACTATGGTGCGGGGAGCGGAATCGCGTAGATTCCTCACGAATCCCCCTCTACCCTATCGGCATGGAACAATCACCGTTGCCCTTCAACAATCCCCTGCGCCGCGTTGCGGCGCATCCGGGAATACTCACGCCGAAATCATAACGGTTTCAGTTCAGAAATCGAGGCGGCGCCGACGCGGCTTTTCTCGAAGGCGACCCGGCCGTAATACACGGCGAATCCGGCGACGGCGCCCATCAAAGAGAACGGCGCGTCCCCGCCGACGATGATCTCCAAAGACCAGAACCCGAATCCGACCGACATCGCGAGCAGTCCGCCGAACCGATCCGGCTTCTCATGCAGGATGCCGATCACCAGCGGCGCGAAAAACGCCGCCAGCGAAATCCCGTAGGCCTGCTCGAGCATCTCATACGCGCCGGCGCCGGAATACGCCAAGGCGGTCGACGCGATCGCGATCGCGAGCGTGGCCCACTGGCAAAGCGTGAGGGTGGAGACATCATCCGAGACCTTGTAGCGCAGGAAATTATTCGCGAGCGTCGTCGCCGGCGCCAGGATCGCGCTGTCGATCGTCGACAGCACCGCCGACAACACGGCGAGCAGAAACACCGTCGTCGCCGCCGGGGTCAGGAACTTCTTGGCGAGCGTCGGGATCACCGCTTCCGTCAATTCCGGATAATGCGCCTTCGCGGCGAGCCCCAAGAACACCGGGATGGAGCCGAAAATGACGTAGAGTACGCCGGCGATGTAGCAGGAGCGTTTCGCCGTTTGCGCCGAATTGGCGGCGAACAGCCGTTGCCCCAAATCCTGACTCGGGATATTGCCCAACGCGGCGACAAGGAAGAGATTCACCGACATCAGGACCGTTTTCGCCGAGGACGCGTCGATCAGTCGGAAATCGGCCGCGGGCAGCGGCGCGAGAGCGGCTTCTCCCCCGAGCGCCCCCAAAACGTTCCAACCCAGCATCGTGACTCCGATGATGATGAAGAACATCTGCAGAAAATCCGTGACGGTCACCGACCACATGCCGCCGAGCAAGGTGTAGCCGGTGGCGACCGCCGCGATCGCGCCGATTCCGATCTTTACCGGAACGCCGAACAGCACGTCGAGCACGGCGGCGAGGGCGACGAGCTGCACCGCGATCCAGCCGGTGAAGCTGAGGATGGAGGTGATGACGCAGAGTAGTTCGATCCGCGGACCGTACTTGCGCTTAAAGAAGTCGGTGATCGTGCACAGCTTCATTTCCCACAACGGCTTCGCGAAGAAAAACCCCGCGATCAGCAGGCAGATGCCCGAGCCGTAGGGCTCCAGCAGCGCGGGTCCCAACCCGTTCGCCGCGATCTCGTCGGTCGCCGTCAGCAATGTGCCGGCGCCGAACCAGGTGGCCAGAAGCGTGAAGGTATTGAGCGCCAACGGCAGGCGCCGTCCGGCGACGATGTAGTCTTCGTGGTCGTCGATTCTGCCCCGCGCCCAAACGCCGACGCCGAACAGCCCGACCAAATAGATGCCTACCGCGGCAGCCATAGTCGGGACAGCATAGCACGAAAAATGATCTTAGCGTCTAGGCTGGATGGGTGATTTCGCGTAGGCCGAGAAGCCCGCGCTCAGACGGAAGGCGTCGGCCCCGATCTGGTCGGCCAAGGACGGTTCGTCGACGAAGGGATTGCGGTTGCCCTGCACTTCCTGCACGCGGTCGTTGCGCCAACGCTCGAATTCACTCGGCGGATACGCGCGGTTCCACGCGAGCATCAGCTCAATCTTGGAATTCCAAAACGATTCGACGAAGTCGCGCGGCAGGATGTTCGTTCCCAGATAGCGAACATAGAAATAGAGAACGCAGCGGGCGACCCGGCCCTTAGCCGAATCCGGGGGCTCGAAAACCCCGCCGCCCCGCCGGGCGCCGGAGCGCGTGCCGTAATCGGCATCTCCGCCGGAAACGGTTCCAAACGGCAGACGGCCGCGCATCCCGTTGGGATGCATAAAGGTCGGCATCAGATGATGCAGATCGGATTTCATCGGCAGCCGCTTCTTGAAAAAGGACTGCGGCCAGGTATGCTCGACGTTCATCCCTCCGGAATCGACGTAGCCGTCTCCGTTCGCATCCCCGTGTTCCTTATATGTCCCTCCGGAGCGTCCGGTTCCGGGGACGAACACCTCGGAATACGCCGCGTAAACCCCGCGCGTCCCATCGTATTCGAGATTGTCCGTGTAGGAGAAGATCGCGGTTTGCGCTTCACCGTAAGTAAGGGAACGATGCCCGCGGGCCGCGGCGGCGTGAGCCTCCTGCAGCAGAGACAGCCCGCGCAGCGCGCGCGCTTCGCCGATCGCCGGCGCCGCGGCGGTCGGCGCCGCGGATAAAGGAAGAGCGGCCCGGGATCGGACCGCTTCGATGGAAAGTTGGGCACCGGCGTTCGGAGAACACCAAAGAGTGGCCGCCAGCGCGGACCACAGCAAATAGCCGGGCGTTCGCCACCACCTCACGGGTTCAGTATAGCACGGCCCGCTTAAAAAATAACCCATTCAAAATATGAATATAATTAGAGCTCATGACCGCCCGCTGGATCGACGCGCACTGACTCAGCCGGGCGTTCTGCGCGCCTTCGGCCTGCACCCGTGGGCCGTCACCGGCCAAGACGCCGCCGCACTCGCGGCGCTCGAACGCCTGCTGCCCGAGGCCGCCGCTCTCGGAGAAACCGGACTCGACGCGTCGCCTCGCTTTAAGCGAACGCTGGACTCCCAGCGCGCCGCCTTCGCCGCGCAATTGACGCTGGCGAAGCGTTTTCATAAACCGACGGTCCTGCACGTCGTCGGCGCGCACAAGGAGGCGCTCGGCATCCTGCGCCGCGAGGGTCCCTTCCCGCGAGCCGGCCTCGTTCACGGGTTTACCGGAAACGCGGCGACCGCGGGCGCTTACCGGGATTTGGGTTTTTTGATCTCGCTGGGACACCGCCGCTGCGATGCCGTCGCGGAGATCCCCGGCGAGAGCCTGCTCGTCGAGAGCGACGCGGACCGCCCCGGCCGGGACCTGCCGACGATCGCCCGAACGATCGCCGAAGCGATCGCGCGCTCGGGCGTCGGACGGATTTCCATCGACGCGATCGACAGCGTCACCGCGAAGTGCGGCCTGCTGGCGCGCTGCCGCGCCGCGGGGATTCCCGTCGTCACCTCGACCGGTTCGGGAGGGCGCCTGGATCCGACCAAGGTGCGCACGGCGGACCTCGGCGCCACGCAGGTCGATCCGCTCGCGCGCGACCTACGCCGCATTCTGCGGCAGAAATACGGATTTCCGGCGACGGGGAATTTCGGCATCACCGCGGTGTACTCCGACGAGTTCCCGACGAAGCCGATGGAGCTCGGCTACGACAACGGCAAGGGCTTTCGCTGCGTCTGCCCGCAGGGCGGGGAAAGCGGCTTCACCTGCGAGAGCCGCAACCTGATCATGGGGACCGCCGGGTTCGTCACCGGCGCCTTCGGCTTCGCCGCCGCCGGCGTCGCCGTCAGAACTCTTCTGAAATCCGCGTAACCGAACGGGCCGCCCAGCGCCCCTCGAGCGCCCGTTGGGCGCGCCATTCGCCCAAATGGCGCCGCGGAACCGGCATCAGCGCCAAGTCGCACTCGAGACCCATAAACGCCCGCCGCCACGATCCGACGCCGGCGTCGCGCCCGCCCGACTCCAGCTCCTGCCACGCCGGCTGGGAAATTCCCGCGCGCGCGGCGGCCTCGGCCTGACTCATCCCGATCTTTACGCGAACGGCATACAACAACTCATGCGGGGGCGCGACCCGAATATCCGCAGCCATCCCGCCCGCGACGACGAGAATACGATTCAGCAAGCGGCGCAAACGCAGCGGTAGTTTATGAAGGTTCCCCATCCCTTATTTCTTTATAGGCGATCGCTTATAAAGTACATACGATCCAAGGAGGAGAATAGTTTCCCCCCCCCCCCCGGGGGGGGGGGGGGGGGGGGTCCCGAGGGAATTTATTTTTTGGAGAGAACGGGCCGCTTGCCGTCGCGCTGGATTTTCGCGTCGACCTTCAGCTTCGCGACGTCGGCGCCGTTGACGGTGACCGCGACGCCGTCCATCACCTTAAAGTTCGCGGCGTCCTCGCCCGTCACCGTAAACGACACCGGGATGTCGGTCAGTTGGATGACCGCGATCGGGAAATTGCCCTCGACGACGACCTCGATGAAGCCCTTGTAGGTCTTTCCCTTGCGCTCGGGCTTGGCGAGTTCGTACACCGCCATGAAGTTGTCCATCTCGCGGTCCATCGCCTTGGAAGCCTGCTCGCGGCCGTTTAAGTGCTGCATGTATTCTTCGAGCCCCCGAAAGCCCATCGCGCGCAAATCCTTCTCGACGGCCGCGTACACCTGGCGGGGGTTCCCCCCCGACAGATAGGCTTCCAACAAAGAACGGTTGTACATGTCCGCGAAGCGGCGGATCGGGGTGGACGGATGATCGTACTGCCCGGCCTCGAGGGCCAGGCCCTCATGACCTTCGCCGTCTTCCATCGCGTACTCGGCCGGGCGCCGCGTGCGCAGCGCGAGAATCTGAGCCGCCTCCCGGCCCTCGCGGGTCAAATCCTCGCGGCTGTTCAGTCGACGCAGGTAATCCCAAAGCGTTTCGTTCTTCGGCCACGGCACGCCTAAGCGGGAGAGCTCCTCGCGAAGGCGTTTGTTGACCGCCTCGGTTTGATGGGGGTGCACGCGGCTGATATGAGGAACCCCGTATTCCGTCTTGATCTTCTCCAGCACCGACGCGATGCCTCGGTTGCCGTAGACCTTCAGCTCCTCGATCAGTTTATGCGACTCGGAGAGAAGCGGGTCTTCCTCGACGACTCGGCTCGACCAGGTTCCGTCCGCGTTCGGACGGTGGGCGACTTCCTCGAATTCGAGCGCGAGCTTGCCGCGAACGGCGTCCTGCGTGTCGAGCTTGCGGGCCAGTTCCCGGGCGATCGCGACCTGTTCGGTATGACCGATGCCGTGTTCCGGATTTCCCTTCCATAACTCCACGGCCTGTTCGTAGGTGTAGCGGCCTTGAACCTCGACCAACCCGAACGAGACTTCGCTCTCATCGGGAAGAAATTCGCCGTCCCGAGTAAAGCGCATCTTCGTGATCATCGCGAGGCTCTTCTTGCCCGCGAGCAGACTCGACACGTATTTCGAGACGACCGGATGATTCATCGGGTATTCCCCAACGCCGTTCTTGTCGACCGAGTAGAAAGTGTTTCCGATCAGCGCCGCGGCGCGAAAGGCGGGGCTTCCGGGCGCGACATAGTGTCCCACATCGGCGGTCGCCAGATACCAGGTGTAGGATCCGTCCTCGTGCTTTTCGGCGTAAAACGCGTCGTCCAAATCTCCCGCGCCGATCGGGTCGATCGTCACGAACGCCTTATCGCTCATGTCCGAAACCTTGAGCTCGGGCGCCTCGGCGCTCATCTTCGCGGCGATGCGGTCGAAATCGGCCTTCGGGTCCTGCGTGCGTCCGACTTCCTCCGCTTGGCGGATCACCGCCTCGTCGAAATAGGCTCTCGCGCCGTGGCGCAAGGCGATTTCGCGCGCCGCGATTTCGGGCGTTAAATTTCGTCCCAAGTTCATCAACCCCGAAGCTCGGTAGCCCTTGCCGTCCGGGCTTACGAACGCCTGCACCAAATCCCCTTCCCGGGCCTCGCCGGAGAAGGGAAGCCGCGCATACAACGCCTTCGCCTTTTTGTTTTCGCTGAACAACGACTCGAGCGCGAGCCCTTCCCGCGTGTTGACGACCCGGCCGATCATCACATCCATCGGGTAGGCGCCGATCGACTCGATCGAAACGATGTCCCGGCCGAGGAAGCCCGCCTCGACGAGCGTGTTCGTCACGATTCCATCACCCAGGCCGTCGGGCACGCGAACCGCCTTCATAAACGGGCGGCCCCCGTTGTTAAAACTCGGCACAAGCACTTCGGTGCGGCCGTTGCGCCGGCGCAGCAGGAGGCGTTGGACGGAGTCGCCCTTCGCCTCGCGGCGCGAGCCTTCCCAAGAGGATTCCAACCCCTCCGGCAGCGCCTTCGCGCCTTGGGCGTAAAGGAACGCGTCTCCGCGCTCGACGGGACGCGGGCCGGTTTCGGTAAAGCGATCAAGCATCTCGACGGTCAACGCGCCCGTCGTCTCCGCCGCCGTTTCGGCGTTCGGTACGGATACGGCGCTCACTTTGATGCCGCCGCGCGTTTTGAGGAATTTGTCGGCGTCCTCCGCCGCTTCAACGGCGTCGGCGCCCGTCTCCAAGCGGAGGCGAACGACGGCCTCGTCTTTTCCCGACCCGCGCGACGGGGAACTCACGCGCGCCCGCCCGCTGAGCCGTCGGCCCAGGCTCTTCAACGACTTCTCGAACTGAGCCCGCTGTTCGGGCATCTTCATCGCCGCTGTGCGCCGCAGGAACAAAACGACTTCGCGAGAATCCGCGTCGAGGTCCACCGCCGCCGCGGTCGGCCCGAAGGCGTCTCGCACGCGCGAAACGACTTCAGCGCCCGAAGCCTCGGTCTGCACCAGCAAATCGACCGCGTAGTCCCGCGGGCCGCGGGCGCGATTGCCCGCCTGGATCGGATTCGCGTCGAGGACCCGCTCGCCGCCCTCTTCGAGTTCGCGGACCATGTCGCGCAGCGCGCGGTCGGCGCCGCGCCGATCCGCGTCCAAGGTGAAGCGGGCCTTCACCCGCACAGTACGCCGCAACGGCATTTCCGCTTCCGTTTTGCGCGCCGGCGCGGAGCTGCTCGCGCGAGCCAATGCGTCGAAATTCGTGGTCCGCCCGGAGGCCTTCGCGCGGCGGTACTCGCGCGCGGCCGCGGCGAGGCGTTTCCAGGCCTTGTCGCCGATATGTTCCACGAAATTCGCCGGTTCGCGGAACGGGTTGTGGACGGTCCACGCCCCCTTGGCCTCTTTAGGAGCGCGCGCCGCCCCGTTCTCGTCGAACGCCGCGTCGTGGATTCGGTCGATGAATCCATCAAAGTCGCCGCCGGACTGAAGGATCATCTGTTCGACGCCGACCCCGCTCGGGCCGCCCCGCCACACCTTGTAGGCGCCGACGACGCGCTTGAAAAACCGTTTCGCGAGCCGGATCGACCACAGCGCCCGTTCGACCGCCTCCGCGCCGCCGGCCGCGGCGACTTGCTCGATTTGGCGGGCGAAATACTCCGGGTACGGGTTTGTGTACTTCTCGCGATTGGTAAAGGTCACATCCGCGTCCAAAAGGCGGCGGTGATCGCCGTCAAAAACCTGAACGGGAAGCATGAACACCCCCTCGTCCACGGCGCGCGTCGCGGGATCGGCCAATTGCACGGTTCCGCCGACCTGAACTCGGAGGCCTTCCCCGTAGCCGAGCGCCGCAACCCGCTCCGAGACGGCCCGGCTTAAGGCATCGCGCAGCGCAGGCAAGCGGGCGCTCATTTCGGAATCGACCTTCGCCAGGCTCCAGGAGGCGGGAAGTTCCACCATCAAATCGTGATCAGGATTCTCGTCTTCGAAGGTTCCCCGAGAACTCGAGCCCCGCGAGACGACGCGGATCGTCTCCCCCGGGAACACTTCGGAAACGGCCCGCACGACGCCGTCTTGCAGCGCGGCGTCGTCTTGCTCCACTTTTCTTATGACCGCGCGGCTGACGCGCGGTGCCTCCTCCGCAAGGAGGTCCTCCGCGGAGACGGAGCCCGCGGGATTCAATCGTCCGGATTCCCAAGCGTCGAGATTGCGCTCGAGCATCGCCTCGAAACCGTCTCCGTCCGATTCCTCGGCCCCAAGCGCGTCGAATTGCTTGCGTCCGGCCTCGGCCTGTTGTTCGGAGGAAGCCTCTTCGGAGCCTTTGCCGGCCGCTTCGACCGCGCGTCCGATCGCGCTTAGCTTTTTGCGCAGCGCTTTCCGTTCGGGCGTGGACGGTCCGGAATTTTTCGGATCGGGGGCGTCCGCGCGGTTGACGCGGGCTGCGCCGATGGACGGGACCGCCGCGACGGTCGGGGGGGCGACGGCGCTCGGAAGCGCCAACCCCGGCGCGAGCGTCGGAAGACTGCCGAAGCCGTCGAGAGTCGGCGCGGTAAGTGAAATCCCGCCGGTCCCCAAAGCCGCGGCGGGAACGGCGAGAGGCCCGATCGCGGTGGGCGCCTGCACAGGAGCGGAAGCCGCGACGAAACGCCCCGCCGCGAACGCGGGCTCGGCCGCGAGCGAAGTTGTGAGCAGAACCGCCGCTAAGGCTTTTAAACGCCTCATACCGAAATTGTCAACGATTATCGCGGCTTTGGCGGGGGGCCTATGGCCCCGGTTCCGGCGCCGGAAGGCTTACGGCGACCTGGGCCCTTTGCGGGGTTAAACGCCCAGGAACCAGCAAAGCAGCGCCAGCGCCGGAGGCAGACCTTGAATCAATGCTCCGCGCAGCAGCCTCGGAGCCGTCCACAACAGAGCTCCGGCCGCCCCCAGCATCGACGCGCAGCAAAACACGACGAGAACGGGTTTGCCGATCACCCAGCCCGCGGCGACACCGAGGGCGAGAAACAGATTGTAAAAACCCTGATTTTTCGCGAACAGCGCGGCCTTCGCGGCGTCGGCTTCTGAAACCCTGAAGAGAGCGTTCACGCGCGGCGTCCCCCACAACACGGTCTCGAGCGTGAAAAACCCCGCGTGCGCCAGCGCGGCGAGCGAAGAAAACAGCAGAAATCCCGTCATAGGTGCCCCAGCCGGTATTCCGCTCCGGCGCGCCGCGCACGCGTGCGAAAGGCGGTCGCGAGTGCGTTCTGAAGCCGACGACTGTCGCCGCCCGCTTCCGAGAACATCCGTTTCGCTTCTTTAAGATCGTCGGCTTCCGCGCGCGCGTCGAAAAGGCGATCGATGAACGCCCTATAAAGGAGGCGTTCCTGCGGCTTGGTAAACAGCGCCCACCGGCCCTTCTCGGGGACCCACTGCAAACGCTCCCAGAAATAATAGACGACCATCAACTTATTCTCGATGCGACCCTCGGTGCCTATCGCCCAGCACTCCGAGGCCGGCTCCAACTCCTTGCCCAAATAGGTGTAGTAGCCGATCTTCCCCTCGAGGACGCAGCGGTACGGCGTCCGCTTGAATTCCTTGTAGACGGTCTGGGAAATATCTTCGACGGCGGGAGCCTTCCCCGCTCGCTTAGCCTCTTCCCGCAGCACCGGAACGGCGAACGAATCCATCCCCTGAAGCACGAAGCCGCGCAGATGCCGCTCGGAGATCGAAGCCCCGTAGCGCTCTCCGAGAGCTTCCGCGTCGGCGAGAATACTTCCCAGCGGAACCTCGGACAAACTGACGAAGGCCTTTTCCTGTTCGACCGCGGCGGTCTCCCCTCCGGAACGATGACCCGCCCATAATCCCGCGCCGATTCCCACGGCGAGCGCAACCGCGACCCAAGCCCGCACCGACCATCGCCGAGGGGCGGCGGACTTCTTCCGGATCTTTTTTTCATCGCGCTTATGCTGCGCGATCAGCCACTTGATGAATAGGATTCCACAGGCGCCGCATTGCTCCGACTTTCCCTTGTTCTTCGCGCCGCACTTCGGGCAGTTCACGCGGTTATCTTACCAATCCAAAAAGAGAACCCGTCCGGAAATATCCGGACGGGCTCCCTTTTGATTCCTTGCGGCTCAGCTTCGGCGGCCGTTGCCCGGCTGACGGGGGCGGTCACCGCCCGGGCGTCCACCGCCCCGACCCGGATTCGTACGGGGCGGCTGCGGATTGGGGCGCGGGTTGGTGCGCGGCGGCTGCGGTCGCGGATTCGGACGCGGGTTCGGACGAGGCGTCGGCCGAGGGGCCGGCGGCTGCGGCCGCGGAATCGGCCGCGGGTTCGGACGCGGCGTCGGCCGAGGGGCCGGCGGCTGCGGCCGCGGATTCGGCCGCGGGTTCGGACGCGGCGTCGGCCGAGGAGCCGGCGGCTGCGGACGAGGCGTCGGCCGAGGGTTCGGACGCGGCGCCGGACGCGGGAACGGCGGCTGCGGACGCGGCGCCGGACGCGGGTGTCGCGGATTGCGGCTCGGCGGAGGACGCCGCGGCGGAACCGGCCACTGCGGGGGACGCCGCGGGTAGCGCGGCCGATGCGGCGGGTACGGCGATCCGGGAGGCAGCGTTACGTACGCGAAGTGAAGCTCGCGCATCACGTTTTCCAACCGGTCGTATTTCGGAAGCAGTTGGCGAAGCGACAGCGCGTCCCTCAGGCTGTAGCCGGCGATATCGAAGCTCTCCTCGAGGCGATCGAATTCCCGACGGGTCTGGTACCGGTCCCGCGCGAAGCGAACGCGATCATGGAAGGTTTCCGCGTTGCCGAGAAACTCGCGCAAATCGCTGAGCGCGATCGCCTCCGAGCGTCCCCGGCTGGGGCCGGCCAAGCGGTCGGCGAGCCAAAAGAGGTCGCGGGCATCGTTCTCAACGTCCCACGCCAGGTCGCGAACGCGCTCCCAGCGCCATGATCCGATAATGATCCCGATGTCGATCCCGAGTTCTACGGGAGCTCCGTTTTTGATCATCAGATCCTTCGCAGGATCGGCTTTGAGGTCCTTGAGCACCTGCCCCGGGGCGGGGAAGGCTCCCGTCTGGGCGAACGCCGCGCCGGGCGCGAACGAACCGAGCGCGAGGGCCGCGGTGAAGAAAACAGCAAGCGTTGCTCTCATCAACAACCTCCGTGCGATAAGGCCTAAAGTCCCGCCTCAAAGCAGGACTAAAGGGTAGCACCGGAGGGCCTAAAACATAGAGAGCCGGAGGGCCTCTCAATGTCGGACCCAAGGTCCTAGGTTGTTGAGAGTCGGCTGCGGTGGAAGACTTCGAGCGCTTTGTTCGCTTCGACGATGACCTCAAGCGTCTCGGACAAGGTCTCCAACGCGGCGCCGGGAACGGCGTACTGGAACGGCTCTTCGCGATGCGCAATGGACGGAACCTCGTCCATCGAAATGTAGCAGAGCTTGCACATCTGGGTGAGCAGGGCTTCGAGCTCCCCCTTGCGCGTCGGGGGAGCCGCGACGCCGTGCGTCTGGGCGCCGATCGGACACTCCAAATGGTCCTCGGCTTCGGTGTAGAAGGATTCCCCTTCTGCCGCGCGGCGCCAATAGCCGCAGCCGGCCGGCTCGAGCGCCGCACGCGGCAGCCCTTCAGGTTTTTCGTTCAAGAACGCGACCGCCACGGAACGCGTCCGCAGTTCCAGCAAATCTTCGATCTACTTTCCCACGCTCATGATGTCTCCAACTTAAGGCGCCGCTTCCGAAACGTCCAAGGAACAGGAGACCGCGTCCGAAGGGGCATTCACGTCGCCCACTTCCTCGCGGTCATTTCGGTGCACGCGTATCGAGATACGATCCCGTTCGGAGTCGGTCTCGCGACCGCGTGAATCATAAAAATAGTACGTGACGCGTCCGCTGAACCGGATCGAGGCGGTGTTCCGGACCGTGATGAAGCCGACGCCGCGCCCGTCCCGGAGTTCGCAGCCGGCCGAATAATCGCCGTCGTCGTCCTCGCCTTCGACCGCCTCAGACACGTCCACGGTGCAGGACTTCGCGTCGGCCGGAGCGTCCTCCTCGTCGACCATCTCGGTGTCGCCGCGGGAGATGCGTTCGCTGATGCGGTCGCGGTCGTCGTCGATCTCGCGGCCGTCCGCGTCGTAAAAATACCAATAAATCCGCCCACGCAGACTCAGGCGCTCACGGCCGTGATTGGTCACGTAAGCGTAGCCCTTGCCGTCCTTCAGGGCGCAGCGGGTGGAATAGCGGGGCGCGCCGGCGGCAGCAAGTTCGGCGCGAGCCGCCGCGTTCGTTTTCATCTTCTTGGAAAAGTTCCTTGAAAGATTCTTCGCCTCTTTTGAGAGAGTCAACGCCGCCGCGTCGAAATCCCCCGAGACCGCGGGAGCGGCGCAAACCGAACACAAGAGAGCGACGGAAAGGAGTTTCATGGGTTTATTATGCCCGAGCGGCCCTCACTTTTCCTGAGGCGAACGGACTATAAAATCGCTCAGACGCCGGACGCGGCGCGGCGCTTGTCCCACTCGCCGGGCCACCAGGTTTCGTTGGCGTGGAGCAGGAGTTCCTTCTTCGTCTGGCAGGTTTCGATGAAATCGCGGACTTCGTCGGACTTCCAGGCGTCCTGATAGCGCGTCCAGCACTCCGAAATCGAATGTTCGATCACCGACGCGGGCGCGAAGGGCAGGGCGTTGAGCAGTTTCGCGCGGCCGTTGGGCACGACGAGCACCATCGCCTGCGGGCTTTTCAGGCGCGTCGTCATCTCGGTCAGGATGTCCCACGGATAGATCGAAAGCTTCACCGGTTCTCCCATCGCGGCGGCTCGCTCGCGAAGCCGGTCGGCGGCCCTGGCCCACTCGTCTTTCTCCAGGCCGAGCGTCGCCCAGGCTTCGGCGGCGCGTCCCAAGCGCATCATCGGCCCGGTCACGAAGGTCCGGCAGCCGAGATCGGCGGCCATCTCGTAGGCCCGCGCGATTTCGTGCACGTTGATCCTGTTCGGCACAAACACCCATTCGGGCTGCAGATCCCGCCTGCCCAAGCGCTTGAGCACCGCGACGACGTCGTCGTAACGGCCGCCGGGACGAACCTTGTCGAAGGTTTCCCGCGTGGCGCCGTCCATCGAGATCTGGATGCAGTTCGTGTGAATCGACTTCAGATAGTCGGCCTTTTCCTCCGTGATCGGCAGGCCGTTGGTCTCGAGCTTCAGTCCGACGCCTCCTTGATGAAAGATCTCCGCGATCTTCCAAAAGAAGGGGACGGCGAGCGGCTCCCCGCCGCCGAAGGCGGCGTACGGGATGCCGGCTTCGACGACTTCGCGCGCGAATTTCAACGCGGCCGCCTCACTCATCTCATCGGACCAGGCCTTGCCGGGACCGCTCTCCTCGCAGCAGGTAAGGCAATTCGCCTCGCAGCGATTGGTCAACTGCCACGCGAGAAACAGCGGAGAGCTGTAATCGGAAACGGAGGCGCCGTCGATCTTCGATTCGGTCATGGTCTCAAAAGGAGAGGCCCCTGCGGGGCCTCTCGTCTAAAAATAGAGGAAGGGGGCGCCGAAGCGCCCCCTTCCGACGTCTTAGGTGAAGCGGATGTAGGGTTGCGCCATCACGCGCTCGGAAACCTCTTCCATACAAGGCTTCGTCCAAACCCGCTTCTCGTCAGTGGTCTTCTTTTCCACTTGGTTGTCTCCTTCCTACCGCTATTTGCCGATCGCAAGGAGATCGCGTCCGGCAAGATTGATCCAAGCGTTCGATTCCGCAAGCCGCGACGGGTCCTCGAGGACTCGCGCGGCGGCGGCTTGGACTTCCGGGGCGTCCCAAGCGGCCCGGTAGTCGCACCAAGCCTCTTCGAGACTCAGTTCCTTCAAATCAGCGCAGGTAAACGACAGGGCGGCGGCGACCTTCACGCGTCCGTCCGGCAGCACCTGCAGCGTCGCCGGGGGCTGGAACAAACCGTCCGCCAACCCTTGCTCGATGCTCCAAGGAAGATAGCAAAGTTCCATCTTCTCTTTGTAAGTCTCGTCGAGGGCTTCAACGCGGCGTTTGAAAATCGCGTATTGCTCGGCCGTCGGCTCGAGCCGCTCCCACAATTTCGCGGCGGTGCCGATGCGCATCAGCATCCCGGTGTTGAACCGGAACGCGCCGAGTTCGGCCGCGAGTCCGACGACGGCGTCGATCTCGTGAATGTTCAGCGCCGTCGGCGCGAAGGTGACTTCAAGCGGCATTCCCGCTTCCACGACCGCGCGGCAGCCCGCGACGGCCTTCGCGAGCGAACCGTAGGTGCGCTGCTTGCCGTAGGTCTCTTCGGTCGCCCCGTCGAGACTGATCTGCACGGACCGGATCGGCAGTCGGGCGAGACGCGCGGCGGCGTCGGGGGTCATCAAATGCCCGTTCGACTCGATCTTCAACTGCACGCCCCCGCGGCCGAGGATTCCTGCGATCTCCCAGAACCAATCGACGATAAGCGGCTCTCCGCCCGCCAGCATCACGTAGGGAACTTCCGCCGCGACGATCTCCTCGGCGAGGCGTACCGCCTGCGCGCGCGTCAGTTCCCCGTCGAGGGCCTTTCCCGGCGCGGAGTCCGTGCAGCAGTGCAGGCACGCGAGATTGCAGTCCCGCGTCAACTGCCAACTGACGAACAGCGGGGCGGAAAGGGCGTCTATTCTCTTCACGCCCTCCCCCACGCGCGCAGCAAAAGTCCGCCGGTAAACGCGGCGGTCCCGACGATGTAGCAGACGACGATGTAGCGCACCGCGGGAATGAATTCGCGCGGCGTGTCGTAGGTTTTCACCGCTTCCTTCCCCGAGAGCACCCACAGCGGCACGGCCGCGAGTGCGGCCAAGGTCGTCGCCGGGAACAGCCCCGCCGCGACTCCGGCGACCGGCACCAGCAGGCCGACGGCCGCGAAGCCGAGATAAACCTTCACCGCATTGCGCCGGCCGACGCGCACGCAGATATTGCGTTTTCCGACGAGGCGGTCCTGGTAAAAGTCGGGGATCGCGTTGACGACGGCAAGCCCCATGATGAGGAACCCGGGAACGAGCGACGCCAAAAGCGCTCCCCACGAGAACGCGTGCGTCTGAAGGTGCAGACTTCCCAGCGTCATCCACGGTCCGTAGGAGAGAGCGATCATCGTCTCCCCGAGTCCTCGGTAGACCCAGCGGATCGGCGGCCCCACATAGAACACCGCGGCCATCCCGCCGAGCAAGGTGTACATTACGATCGGCCACCCCCCGTCCTTGGCGAGGTACAGTCCCATCGACGCGGCCGCGGCGAACGCGGCGATGCCGAGCCAAAGCACCCAATCGGGGATCGGATCCTCGTCGTCGGGGTTGAAGACTCGATCGGTGCCCATCCGGGAATCGAAGTATTCGTTGAACGCCTCGACGCCGACCACCGAAAGGAAGATGCCGGAGAAACCGGTCCAGAAGATCCGTGCGTCGAACACCCCTTCCATGGCCCGGGCCCATGCGGCGCCGAGCAAGTAAGGAAGCAGGCCGGCGTACAGGAAGAACCGGTAGCGGACGACGCTGAAGATCTTCAGCACGCGCAGCGCGGCGCTGGGACTCTTCGTGTAATGCGGCGGATCGGCGACGACGGCTTTCAGCATTCCCGTTTCCTCAGCTCGCGAGATGCACCCAGCGGTGGAGTTCCGAAGTCAATTTCGGTTCGACGGCCATCCGTTCGACGAAATCCTTCACCTCGGGGCGCTTCCAGGCCTCCTGGAAGTTTTCCCACACCTGGGTGACGGAGTCCTTGCGCAGATCGCCGCACGTGAACGGAAGCGCGTTGATCAGCTTGACCAAGCCGTTGGGGAGGATGATAAACAGCGCGGCCGGGTTCTTGATCCGGTAGCGCAGCTCCTCAAGCAGACCCATCTCGTGGAAGTAGACGCGCATGCGCCCTTCGTATTCCCGGGTTTTCTGATGCAAAGTCGCGAAATACTTCCGGTATTGCTCGTCGGAGGGAACGAGCAGATGCCAGGTCTTCACCGCGTTCCCGGTGTACATCGTGCGGCCGGTGTAGAACGAGTAGGCGCCCATCTCGTAGGCGAGATCGACGGCCGAACCGATCTCGTGGGTGTTGAACTTGGTCGGCGAGTAGTTGATCTCGATGCCGACGCCCGCGTCCTTCAGATTCGCGACGCCCTCGCGCATCTTGTCGAAATCCCCATGGATGCGGATCTTGTTGAAGGTCTCGCGCGAACCGCCGTCCATCGACACCTGAACGGCCTTGATGTTTAGGTCCCGAAGCCGCTTCGCCGCGTCCTTCGTGAGGAAGTGTCCGTTCGTCTCGAGCTTGAGCTGCATTTCGTGCTTCGAACAGAACTCGACCATCTCCCAAAAGTGGGGATGAACCATCGGCTCTCCGCCGGAGAACGACAGGTACGGGACCTGGAGATCGGCCAACTGCTTGAGCACGTCGAAGGTCTGCTCCTTGGTGAGCTCGTCCTTGAACGCCTTGCCGGGGCCGCTTTCCTCGATGCAGTGCAGGCACGCGAGGTTGCACTCGTTGGTGGTCTGCCACGCGACGTAAAGCGGCGCGCCGAGGTCCCCCGAGCCCGTGTCGGCCGGAGAGACGGACTCGCTCTGGAGCACCTTCCCCGTACTGGAGGCTTTCTGAAGCTTTTCGGTGACCGCCTCGGGCATTACTCGACCAACAATCCCTTGGTCTTCAGCTCTTCGATGAACTCGGCCGCGTCCTTCTCGATCGACCCGTCCTTATCGTCGAACTTCACCTTGAGCCGCTCGATGACGGCCTTCGCGTCGCCGCCCTCGGCGGCGATCTCCTTGACCACTGCGGAGCCGGTCTGGCTCAGCGTGTACACTTTCTCGGAACGCGTCTCGAAAAGGACGCCGCCGAATTTTTCCTCGCGGAACTTCACGTATTGAGCGAGTTTCATCGTTCTCTCCTCCGGTCGCCGGCTCCGTTCGGGCCGCGCCTCGTAAGCCTCGCGCTCGACGATCCATTCCATCTTCGAGCGCAGAAATTTTCTCAGTTCCCGTCCTTCGATCGCGGCGGAGACGTCCTCGCGTTCGCTGGGGCCGGCCTTGTACTCGCCGCTTTCCCAACTGCGTCGGACGAGCTGTTGATACAGGTTCTCACCCACCGTCAGAACTCCCGCTTGAACATCAGTTCCATGAAACCGCGCAATTCGCCGGCGACGGCCTTCACCGGGAGCCGATCCACCATCGGCAGCAGTTCCTCCATCAATCCCCGCGCCAGCGTCCGGCTCGCGTCGAGATGCCCCCCGTTGCGGAAAATCCGCATCGCGTCGGCGTGGGCGGCCCCGTTGTCGCGGGAGGCGCTCTGCCAAAGCGCCAGAAACGCCTCGCGGCTCTTTGCGTCGTCCATCGCCAGAATCCCCGGCAACGTCAAACGGCCGTTGTGCAGATCCTGGCCCGGCGGCTTTCCGGCGACGGCCTCCGACAAAGTGAAATCATGAATATCATCGACGATCTGGAGCAGAATTCCCGCCAAAGATCCCAACCGCGCCGGCTCGCCGTCGGCGTGCTCGAGCGGACTGTGCGCCGAGAGAACTTCCCCTCCCCACGCGAACAAGGCGCCGGTTTTCCGGGCGGCGACGCCGCAATAGCCCTCGACCGACACGTTCAGACTGCCGCAGAGAAATTCTTCCTGCAGCTCTCCCACCGTCATCTCGTGAACGGCGCGGGAAAGCGAGCGAACCGCGTCGGCGTCGATCTGAACGGCCTCGGCCATGCCTTCGGTAAACGCCAGATCGCCCAATAGGATGCCGGTGCGGTCCCCGAACCGGGCGTTCGGAGTCGGAACGCCGCGGCGCGTGAGGCCTTCATCGATGCAATCGTCGTGCAGCAAGGACGCGTTATGCACCAGTTCGATCGCGCGCGCGACGCATTCAGAAACGCGCTCTTCGGCGCCCAGCGCGCGGCCGAGCAGCAGGGCATAGCGCGCGCGGAGCATTTTCCCGGGACGGCCGACGTATTCGGCGAGATGGTCTCCAACCCGGGAACCGAGGGAGGCGATTCGGCGATCCAGCCCTTCCCGGACCCGAGACAGCGATGCTTCAACCGGATCCAGCGTCTTCACAGGGATATTCTACGGATTTAGCCCCATCCAGGCAATTTTCCCGCCTCAACACCGCTTGAAATGCCCCCGGAGTGAATCGGCGTTAATTTCAGTTTTATTTGAGATCGCCTTGACTCTAAGAAATGCCAAAACATCTATCCTAAATCGTAGGAGGCGATCTTTGACCCGTTTTGCCGACCTGTCGCTTAAAACCCAGAGACTCTCATGACCCCGCGCCAACCCGAGATCATCCTGCTGTTCCGCCCCGGCTGTCCTTTAGAGGAACGAGCCCGGGAAAACCTGCGGATCGCGATCCGACAAACCGGCGAAGCGATGATCTGGCGCGAAATCCATCTTGGGGAACCCACGACGCCCGACCCGTACACCGATTATCCCTCTCCCACGGTGCTCATCGACGGCGTCGCCCCGGAAGACCCGCTCCGATCGCCGGGCGCGGGCGGCGGCGTTCGCCCGCGCCCTCCATCGATCAAAATGCTCGCCGAAGCCTTGGCTCGCCGCGGCTATCCCGGCTGGTTCTGAACCTCGCCGCCGCGCCCTGCGCTTGTCAAACTCCCGCCGCCGATTTACACTCATGGGATGAACATCGCCGTACTGCTTTTCACCCTCTGCCTTGCGTCGCCGGCCGCCGCCGCTCCCCCGCCCTGGGCGCTTTCCGCACCCGCGGACGATCCGGATTCTCCCGCGGTCGCAAAAGCCTGGCAGGCGTTGGCGGCGGGCCTCACAGAGGAAGGGCTCGCGCTGATGAAGCAAGCGGCCGTCTCCGCCCCCGACGACGTCCTTATCCAGCGCCAATACCAGATCGCGATGAGAAACGCGGGGCGCTACGAGGAATTGCGCGCCGAGTTTGAAAGGCGCCTCGCCGAACGCCCGAAAGACGCCCGGGCCCATCTCCTCGCTGCGGAACTGGAGGCGAAGGTCGAGCGCTACAAAGAATTGGTGCGCCGGGGCGCATCGCTCGCCCCCGCGGACCCGTGGCTGGCCTCCAGCGTGAAACTGCTGCCCGTCTTCGAGCGACTGGCGAAAGGCGGTTCGCCGAAAAAAGCGCTCTCGGAATTGGAAGCCTACGAGAAGCCTCCGCGCAACCTCGCCCTTTATCGGGGAGCCTTGTTCAACGCCTATTTGAGCGCCGAGCGCTTTGACGACGCGCGCGCCGTCGCAAAAGCCCTGATCGATCAGTATCCCCACTCGGCTCAAGGGCATGTCCTCGCGGCATTCGCCGCGGCCGCTCACGGCGACGACGCCTCGGCGCTGAAAGCGATCGAGGACGGCCTCGCAATCCGGGACGCGGTGGATTTGAGAGTTCTCCGCGGGCAGGTGCTTTGGGCGCGCGGCGATCGGGAACGCTCTTTGGCCGAATTCGATCGCGCGACCCGCTCGCCCAAGGACGATTCCTGCTGGGAATGCGCGATGATCATCGCCTACAACTATCTGGGAGAGTTCGCCAAATCCGCCGCGCTCGCCCCGAAGGCTTTCACGGATCGGCCTTGGGACGCATCCGTCCGCGCCGCCGCCGCCGCCGCGATGCTGCGCGTCGGAAAGATCGACGAGGCGGTCGAGACCGCGCGCGCGATTTTAAAACTCCGTCCCGGCGACTCCAACGGGGAAATGACCCTCGGACTCGCGGCCTCGATCCAGGGACGCTACGAGGAAGCCCTCGAGGCGTTCTCTCGCGCACTCAAGGGCAACCCGGACAATCCGGCGATCCGCGCGGCGCGCGCGCTCACGCGCTTTCACATGGGACGGCAGCAGGAGGGTCTTCAGGAACTCGTGGACGCCCTCGTGGACGCGCCGACCCATCCGGAAGTGCTGGAAGCGGCGGTAACCGTCGCGACGGCGTTCGAACAAGCCGACACGATTTTCGCGTCGCTCGCGTCGCGTGCGGCCTCCGAGCAAACCGCGGTCGACCCCTTGGCGGCGTCCGCGATGCTGTACGCCCGCCGCCGATGGTTTTCCCACGCGCGCGCTGATCTCAAACGCGCGTTCGACCGCGTCAACGACGACCGCACAGGCGCGCTCGTGAAGCAGACGAGCAATCTGGTGGAGGCGCTGGAAAAATTCGACAAGGAGGGCTATCCGCTCGATCACGCGGACCGTCCGCTCGTGCTGGCACCCGGAGGCGTGGACGCGCATTTCCCCCTGCTCTACGCGGCCGAGGACGCCCTTTGGGTCGGACATCCGTGGCGCTCCCCCGCGACCCGCCTTTGGGTCGATGAAGCCACCGCCGATCCGCGGACGCACTTCGAATGGTCGGGCGACGGGAAGAAGGTCTTCATCTCGAGCGGTCCCGTGTCGGAGATCGACATCGACCGCGGCACAAGCCGGATCCTGAGCTCCGCTCCGAAGGACGGCGAGACGATCCGGCTCGCCTACTCACGCACCCACGATCGGCTCACGCGGCTGGTGGAGCGAACGGTCGACGGCGCTCCGAAACTGGAACTTGAATGGCTGGATTCGAAAACGGGGGCGGTCGTCGACACCTTCGACAATCCCGTCCATTTCCCCGGCCGCTACACCTCCGCGAACGGAAAATGGGGCGTCGAGCATTTGGGCGCCGTCTTTTTCGACCCCGAACTCACGCGCGTCTTCTTCAAAGACGACTCCGAGGAATCGTTCGGCCTGCACGGAGCCCGGCCGGCCCTCTCGCCCGACGGACGAAAACTCGCCTTCGTCTTCCAAGGACGCCAACTTCGCCTTTACGACCTAAGGACCGGCGAACTGGAATCGCTTGTGTTCGCGGACTCCCCGACTCCGGGATACGCTCCCCTCGACCGCATCATCGCCGAAGGACCCGTTTGGGACCCGGAGGGACGGCATCTGTTCGCCTCCGTCCTCGACAAATCGTCGATGATGTCCGTCGTGATCGACCTGAAAAAACGCGTGTATTGGAGAAGCTCGGTTCTGTGGACGCACGCCGCGTGGGGACCGACTGAAAGGAAAAAGTAGCGCTTTCCGCTAGACTTGAAGCGGGAAGCGCTCAAGCACCGCTTCCCAGGCCTGACCGACGTCGCCCCGCTCCCGGAGCGCCGTGTTGAAAACATCCATAAAATCGTCGAGAGCGGCTTCCTCATCCACGTCGCCGAGACGCTCGACCCGCTCGAGGCCCTCGCGAAGGGGGCGTTCGAGCTGGTTGGCTCCGATTACGACCTCTTCGGCGAAACCCTCGTCGGCCTCTCCGGTGGATTCAAAAAGAAGCACGAGCTTGCGCGCGGTGCGCAGGCGTTCCATGTACTGCTGCACGACTTCGTCGCCGAGATCCAGCACCCGGTGGACGAAGTACGGCTGCTCCGGAATATCGTAAAGGCGAAGCCAGCAGCCGATCAAGGTTCCGCTGGGCAAGGTAAACAGTTGAAACCAAATGTCGTGGCGAACCCCCTGAAAGCGCTTGGGCTGGGGGACCGTAATCCGCCAAGCCGGCACCTCATCGTGAAAAAACAACTCTACGGTCTTTTCTCCGCCGGGCTCGGACATTGCGATTAGCTTATCAAAACCCCGAACCCTTTTTGCGGAATGTCGCCGCTCCGGCCGTCGGATTCCGCCGAACCGATGCGGAATGTAACAACCGTGTTACCCGCACTTACGCCCGTGTGAATTGACGCTCGGAACTTGCAGGGGTATAGAGAATCGAACACGGAATACCTTTCGTCCATAGCAAACCGGGGGCGACCCCGGGACGCAAAGCCACGGAGCGTAGACGGATCGCTCGCCGGGCTGCCGATCGGACCCGACCCTCGCAGGAGTGGTTAACGGTGAGCTATCGGCGGCCCAAATCGAAGCTGAGAATCCCGGCCCTCACGGCCGTGCTCTTGCTCACGGCGAACCTCCCGCTCCGGGCCGACCCGTACGAACAGCTTTCCGAGAAGATCGCCGCGGCGGCGAAGAAAACCGGCCTGCTGCGCATCGCAATTTTGCCGTTGAAACCCATCAACGACCGCAGCGTGCAGAGCGGGATGATCCTTTCCGAGCGCATCGTTTCGCGCATGGCCGCGATCAAGGGCATCGAGGTCGTCGAGCGGACTCTGCTGGAAAAAGTCCTGCAGGAACAGAAGCTCGGCAGTTCCGGCGTCCTGAACCAAGAGGAAGCGAAGGAAGTCGGACGCATCCTCGGCGTCGACGCTTTGGTCACCGGGACCTACACGCCGCTGAAATCGAACCGGCTCGAGGTGCATACTCGCCTCATCGACGCGGAATCCGCGCGAATCCTCGCCGTCGCCGAAACGCGGGTGAACAAGGAGTGGAAGGACGACTTGTTCGCCATCGGCGAACAGTGGAACATCGAGGCCCCCGATCTCGGAGACTTCCCCGCCCCGCTCGTGAAGGCCTTCCCCGACGCCCCGATGTCCCTAAGCCGGGAAATGTTTCGCGACGCGCCCCGCGACACGGGATCCTGCGAGGGCTGGGAAGAGAAGGTCGACCGCCTGCAGGAGAGCATCCTCGAAGACAAAGCCCGTTTCTGGGCGAGCCGCCTGCTCGACCCGCGCTTCGACCGCCGCTCGATCACGCGCAACCCCGGCTCCGAAATCCGAAACATGAGCCTCCGATCCCGCTTCTACGACCGCACGAAGGAACTCTACAACGCCACCTACCGGGACGGCATCGACCTCGCCCAAACCGTGCGCATCGACAACGTCAAAACCGAAGTCGACCTCCTCGTCGACCGCTGTTATTGACTGGGGTCAGACCCCAGTAAAAGTTAGCCTATCGGACCCTGCCGAAGTGGGCCATACGACCCTGCCTGACACGGAAAAACGCCGATAAAATTGAGGGATGTTACCGGAGCGCATGTTCAAGGCGCTGGCGGGGATTTTGGCGTTGTCCCTATGCTGCCAGCCGCCTCTACTTGCCGCCGGGAAGCTTGTCTCCGCGCAAAACGCGCCTGCGACGGCTTCTCCGGTCGGCCCCGCCGTCCTGCCGGGGCTATCGGAATCGTCATTTAAATTAAGCCTTTCAGCTCCCTCGCTGACCCCGACGGCGCTTCCCGATTTGACGCTCCCGAAACTCCCCACGGCCAACCCCGCCGCGAACGCGTCCCCCTCCCGGTCCGCCGCGCGGGCCGTCGGGGAATCTTCCATCCGGCCCGTCCCGGGGCGCCTCACGCCTCTTTCCTCCCCAACGCGCCGGGAATCCTTTAAGAAAAAAGCCGCCGGGATGGGCGTCCAGTGGGAAGAAGTCAAGACAGTGGGCGATCGCATCGCCGAAACGGGAAGCGCCGCAGATTCCCATGAGCACGGCGGAAGCATCGAAGCCTTCCTCACGGGAGCGCTTCCGGCGAAGACGGAACTGCCGCTTCTGCGACCCGACCCGCGAAACGCCGAGGGCCTGCCGCCGCTCCAAGGCTTTCGCGGTAAATTTCCCTCGGGACTGAAGCCGGCCAACGCCGAACAGCCGGCGCCTCGCCCGCGAGTCGCCGAACCGGTAATAGTCGATGACCGAAGCGGAAACGGATTGAGACCGTCCCACCCATTCTCAGGTTTCTGGGATTTGCTGAACCTGCGCGAAGCGCAACGCCCCGGGATGGCCGCCGCGACGCTCGCGGCGGGGCTGCTGGGATTCATCCCGGGCGTCGGGGCCATCGCCTTGCATGAGTACGGACACTATCTTCTCGCCCGCCTGACCGGAGCGGGCGTTTCCTCGATGCACCTGTTCATCCCCGGCGGGCTTCCCTCGGGAGACGGCTTTGTAACGCTCGGCTTCGTTAAAATCGGACCCCCTAAAACGCCGTTTCGCAATTTCGTCTTGAGCGCCGCCGGCCCCGCGTTCAGCGCCGCGGCGTTCGTCGCGCTCACGCTCGCGGTTCCGGCAGCGGCGGTTACGGCGGTCTCCGTCGGCTGGGTCCCCGGAGAAATTCTGCCGTGGTTCGCCCTCGGCGGCTCCGCGCTTTGGTCGCTTTGGTACTGGAGCGCGGGACGCCGCTGGGCCTTCCACGGGGGTCATAGCGACCGTGAGCACATGGACGCCGCTCGCGCCGAGATGTTCCAGTATTCGAACCAAGAGGTCCGCGTCGGACCGCTTCTGGGGCCGGCCCTCGCGCATCTGCAAGTGGAAACCGGAAAGAGCGCGCCGGAAGTGCTCAAGCACGCGTTAAAGCTGCTCGACGAATTCCACGCGGCGTCGGATCGATACGGGTGGGTCGAACTTGAAGCCGGCAACCAGCGTTTCCGCTTCCCGCTTCAGTCCTCGGCCGCGGACCGCACGCCCGCGAAAGCGTCGCGAGACTACCGCCCGCTCCCGTCGCCCGCGATCCCGAGCGGCGAGCATTACTACGCGGGAGACCCCGAAGTCGTGACGATCCCGCTCAACGCGGACGAACGCTCGCGGCTGCGCCGCCACAAAAAACGCCTGCGGTATTCCTGGAATTCCTGGGTGTTCTACGGCGCGCTGCACCTGTATGCGTCTGTGTTGGAAACAGAAAAACGCTACGGCCCGATTTCTCTCGGCGAGCGTTAGCCCCGCTTCTCGCGCTTCGGTCCGTCGATCTTCTCGTGGACGGTCCCTTCCCGGCGGATTCTCGGCTTGCCGTGCTCGTCGGCGGCGGGAATGTAGACGTAGCCGAATCCCTTCACCGACTTGATCCGCTTCTGCAGCGCGACGGGAAGCGCCTTGCGCAAACGGTTCATCATGATGTCGAGCGCGCGCGACAGTTCCGTATTCCGCTTTCCCTCTACGGCGGCGAACAGCATGTCTTTATGCACCGGCTCCGGGGATCGCTCCAGAAGCACGTGAAACAGTTCGAAGGTTTTGGGAGTGAGCGTCGCGACCTGCAGTTCCCGGCAAAACACCTTGCGCGTCTCGAGTTGGAGCATCACGTCGCCCTTGCGGAAAATATTGAAGTCCAACTCGCGCCGTCGGAATACCGCTTTCAGCGTCGCCATCAATTCCGCGGGATTCTCGGATTTTTGGACGAAATAATCCGCGCCGTACTCGAGCCCCATGATCTTGTCCTTGCGGTGCGACGTGATCATAATGATCGGCGTGCGGCCGAGCGCCGGAATCGAGCGGACGATTTTACAGACCTCCATCCCGTCGATGTCGGGTAGGCCTAAATCCAGCAGGATGCAGTCCGGAAGCGATTTCTTCGCCAGTTCGACCGCGTCCCGACCGGTACGCGCCACGAACAGCTCCTGGAACCCGGCGGAATTCAGCCAGACCTTGATCAGCTCGAGCCAAGGCTCGTAGTCCTCGACAATGAGAATTTTTTGGGTTCCTGGGGCCAGCGCCATGCGTCCTCTCCCTCAGTTTTAAGGAATTGCTAGGAAAAATCAAGAGATACGGAAAGGGAACTTTTTAGAGCCTCGCCCGTACATGTGGGGGAGGGCGGAATCCGCCCTGGCGGGGCGGAAGCCCCGCCGTGGCGGCGGTCGACGGACTTATGAGAATCGCCGCCCGGGAGGAAGGAACGATGAAGCGCTGGATCACCGCCGTACTCGCCGCAGCCGTCCTGGGCATCTCGCTGCCGGCCGCCGTGCGCGCCGACAAAAATGCCGCCGTCCCCGCCGCCAAGGCGGACTCAACGGCCGACAAGGCCGAACGGGAGGCTCTCAAGAAGGCCGCGCTGGAATTCCGCAAGTCGCAAAAGGAGGCCATGAAGGCCTTCCGCCAGGAGATGAAGAGCGAGCATAAGAAATACCGGGAGCAAGCGAAAAAGAAGCGGGAGGCCTTCCAGGCTCAGAGAAAGGAGTCGCGGCAGGCGTTTTTGAAGGAACATCCGAAGGCCGGTCGGTTTCTAAACAAGCGCGGAAATAAGAAACAAAACGCGCGCCGCCCCAAGCACGGCGAAAGTCAAGGCGAACCCTCGGACGATTGAACCGGGGACGCATCCGTTCGACCGCCTCGGCGCCCGCATCCGGGCGCCGAGGCCTTGCGGTTTCTTGCGTCGGCGGTGGATGGAATGCTTAAATGCTTTTGTTGGAAATTCCAGTCGTTTTTCCGCACGGAGGGACCATGTCGTCGAACCTGAAATTCCTGATCATCGCAGCACTCGCCTTCTCCTTTGGTGCGAGCGCGTGTTCCTCCCGACGCCAGGTCAAGAAAAGTTCGATGGAAACCGATCCCTCCGCCGCGGACTCAGGCCGCGACGGCGCCTCGGCCTCCGATGGGGAGCGCATGGGCGGCTATACGGACTCGATGGACGTCGAAGAGGCGCGCATCCGCGGCAAGGAATTCGTCGCGGCCGCGGATCTGCAGGCCGTCCGCTTCGACTACGACGCCTATTCTCTCTCCGAACAATCCCGCGACACGCTGCGGACGAACGCGGCCTTTCTTAAGGGGAACCCCTCGGTCGAGGTCCTCGTCGAGGGACACTGCGACGACCGGGGAACCAACGAGTACAATCTCGCACTGGGGCAGAAGCGTGCTAAAGCGGTGCGGGATTACTACATTCGGCTCGGCGTGCCGGGACGCTCGGTCGCGACGATCTCCTTCGGCGAGGAGCGGCTTTCCTGCATGGAAGCCACCTCGGAATGCTGGTCCGAGAACCGGCGCGCGGTGACGAAAATCCGCTCGCAGGTTTCCTCCACCGACCGCGAGGGGCTCGACGATGGCCGCTAATCGTTTTGCGGCGCTTCACGCTTTGGTGTTGGTCGCCGCCGTATCGATTTCAAGCGGCTGCGTCGCCACGCAGCGGGACATCCTCGACCTCTCGCAGCAAACCGACGGCATGACGCTGAAGATCAACAGCCTCAAGACGGTCATGAAGGAGATTCAGGGCAACCAGGCGGACCTTAATACGCGTCTTGACGAACTGCATCGCAGCGTGTCCATCCTCAACGAGAACTTAAAAGACAACAGCGACTCGATGTCCCGGCTCGGCGTGAAAATGGACGATCTCGGCTCGGCGCTCGGGATGAAGGTTCAATCCCTCGGACAGTCGATCTCGCAGACCCAGGAGATCATCGCGAAAACCGAGGCCGATCGGCTCAAGCGCGAGGAAGAACGCAAGCGCCTCGACGCGGAACGCGCCCAGGCCGAAACCGCCGCGAAAGCGGCCGCGGAGAAACTCGCGGATGCGGCTCGAAAGAAGGAACTCGCCGCCGCCTCGATCCCGCCGAGCGAACTCTACAAACAGGCCAAGGGCAATTACGACAAGAAGGAATACGAACTCGCGGCCCAGGGGTTCGCCCTCTATGTCGAACGCTTTCCGACCGGGTCCTTGGTCGAAGACTCGATCTACCTGTGGGGAAACTGCTTTTACGCCGCGGGGGACTTCGAGAACGCCGCCCGCAAGTACGCCACGTTGCTCGATCGCTATCCCAAAAGCGATCTGACGCCGGCGTCCCGGATGCGCTATGCGCTTTCGCTGATGAAGCTTAAGACGCATCTCGATGAAGCGCGCCGCTACCTCGAATCGATCCCCCAAGACTTCCCGAATTCCCCTGAAGCGGCGAAAGCGAAGAAACTGATCGAAGATTGGGACGCGAAGAAGGCCGAATGAAGATCGCGCTCCTGGCGTTTCTCCTCGCCCTCCCCGCGTCGGCCACCGACGTCTACATCGGCATCGACAGCGGGAAGGATTCCCGCCCCCAATGGAAACTCGGTCTGGACGCGTTTCGCGCGAAAGACGCGGCGAGCCGCGACGACGCGGAACTCGCCGGAAAGCTCGCCAACGTCGTCCGGTCCGATCTCATGTTCTCGCGGTACTTCGAGATCGTCGAAGACCGTCCCCCGGTCGACGCGAGCGAAGACGACGCACGGCGCCACTGGAAAACCCGCGGCGCGGTGTACCTCCTTCAAGCCGAAGCCTCCCGCTCCGGAGCCTCTGCACAAGTCAAAGTCGTCGTCACCGACTTGGAAGCGGGGGCGGAACTGCTCTCGCGGCATTACCGCCGGGAGGCCGGGGGCTGGCGCGCGCTCGCCCACCGCGTTTGCGACGATGTCGTCCGGCAGTTGACCGGGCGCGAGGGCATCGCCTCCACGAAGATCGCCTTCACGGGCGATCGCACCGGGGATAAGGAAATTTTCGTCATGGACTACGACGGGGAGAACGCGCGGCAGTTGACCCGCAATCGCTCGATCAACTTGTTCCCCCGCTGGCGGCCCGACGGGAAAGCCCTCGCCTTCACCAGCTACAAGGACGGGAACCCCGATCTGTTCCTCTACGATCTCGAACGCGGGAAGATCACGCCTCTCTCGGACCGGCAAGGCCTGAATCTTCCGGGCGGTTTTTCCCGGGACGGGAAGCGCCTGGCCGCGACCGTTTCGCGAGGCAGCAACCCGAATATTTTTCTGATCGACGTCGAAACGCGCAAGGCGGAGTCGATTACCTCCCATCGAGGCGTCGATTCCTCCCCGACCTTCTCCCCCGACGGGCTGCAGGTCGCCTTCATCTCCGACCGCGCCGGCAATCCTCAGATCCACACGCTGGAGATCGCAACCGGCCGCACGCAGCGGCTGACTCATCTCAATTGGTGCGATTCCCCGTCCTGGTCGCCGACCGGGGAATGGATCGCCTTCTCGGGCCGCGCGCACCGCAAGGACCCCATCGACATCTTCCTGGTCGACAACACGGGAACCCGGACTCTCCAGCTCACGCACGGCGAGGGCTCCAACGAGTCCCCGTCCTGGTCGCCGGACGGCCGCTTCCTCGTCTTCACCAGCACCCGCGAAGGACGGCGGCGCGTCTTCCGGATGGACGCCGACGGCAGCGCGCCGCACGCGCTGGGCGACATCCCCGGCAACGCCTTCGCTCCCGACTGGGGCGACTGACTCTCTTGGCTTAATCCTTGAGTTTGGACGCGGCGAGTCCGCCGCCCATCGCGCCGAGCGCGGCGCCGATCATGGCGCCGATCGGTCCGCCGAGAAGGAAACCCAGCAGCCCGCCCAGCGTCATTCCGGCGCCCATCGCGACGGCGGGCTTTTGGAAGATCGCCTTCGCGACCTCCCCGATGCCGACGCTCGCGCTGCCCTTGCGCGAAGCGAATTTCTCGTCGTCGGTTTTCGGCGGAGGCAGCATCCCGAGACCGAAGGACGGCTTGGAATCCCCGGAAAGGACCGGGCTCGGGGGCTCCGTGCGCGGCTCGCCCTCCGGTTTTTTCGTGGAGGCCAATCGACCCTTCTCGGCATCGTCGCGTTTCGGAGCAGCTTCTTCTCCGTCGCCGACCGCCGGGAGCGGCGGATTTCCGGAGTCGACGACGACGGTGTCTCCGGACGGCTTCTCTTTCGTTCCGTCGAAATCGGCTCCGGCGTTCGCGGCGTCCTCCGGGTCGACCTTCTTCTTCGCCAGCTTCGCGGCGGCTTCCAGGCCCTGAAGCTGGGCCAAAACGGTTTTCTTGTCCCGCGCGTACGCCGTCCGGACATCCCCGAGATCGCCCTTAAACTTTTGCCGCGTGTCGTCTAAAATAAACCCAGCGACCAAACGGGTCGGATAGCCCGAGTTCTCTTCGAGCTTCTTCGCGCTCTCGTCCGCCTTCTGCTTCGAAAGCCCCTGCAGGCCGGCGATCGAATAGGCCGCCTCGTAGGGGTTCATCTTTCCGATGACGCCGTCATAGAGCCCGCCGCTGAATTTCTCCCGGTCGATTTTCGCCATCCACGGCGCTGCCCGGGCGAAATCCTCGCGGGACGGTCGGGCCACGGAGGACATCCCGGCCGTCAGCGCCTGATCGCCGCTTTCGTAGCGCGCGGCCCAATCGTCGATTTTTCCGCGCCATTGCAGCCGGAAGCGCTGGATTTCGGTCTTCAACAACTCCGGATCGTTCTTTGCGGAGAGGACCCGCTGGAGGCCCCCGGAAAATTCGCGGTTGGCGGCGGGGTGGGCGGTCATCGTACGGATCAAGCGCTGTTCTCCGTTGGAGAAGCCGTAGAAGACGTCGCGCGTGATTTCGGCGTCGGCGGCGGCGAAAACGGGCGCCGAAGCCGAGCCCAGAAGGAGAAGCGATAAGGCGATAGCGCGTCTCATCGCCATAGCGTAACGGCGGCCTGAGGGCGAAGGCAGGACCGCGCGGGCCCCGTTTATCCGACAGGGGACCTAATGTTTTATAGGCCTTCAGGGAAGGCTACCGCTTAAAGCAGCGGCGGCAGCGGGCTTCGTATTTTTCAGCGGCCCCGACGGAAATGCGCTTGCGGGTCGGGGAAAGTCGCTGACTGCGGTTCGCGGGATTGCCGCAAACCACGCAAATCGCGAGGTTTTTCGTGACGAATTCGGCGACGGACATCAATCGGGAGGTGGCGACGAACGGCTCTCCCTTATAATCCTGATCCAGCCCCGCCGCGATGACGCGCCGGCCCTCGTCCGCGAGCGTCTCGCACACGCCGACGATGGCGTCTCCGAAGAAATGAACCTCGTCGATGCCGACGACCTGGGTGTCGGCGTCGATTTTCTGAAGGATTTCCTTGGCCGACTTCACCGGCACCGAGGGAACCTTCATCTGGTCGTGCGAGATGATGTGATTTTTGCCGTAGCGGGTGTCGAGCGCGGAATTGAACGCCTGGACCTTCTGTCGCGCGATCCCGGCCAAACGCACGCGCCGAATCAGTTCCTGCGATTTCCCGGAGAACATGCTTCCGACGATCACCTCGATCCAACCGCAGGGCATGCCGAGGGGACGCAGGTGCGGATGGTTGTTGCGGGAATGAGCGGCGGTCGCGTTCATACGGGTCTCCGGGGACTCAGCGCTTGCCGAGTCCTTTATAGTTGCGCTTGTAATAGCGCTTGTAGCCGGACTTGCTCTTCAGCGGACGCCACCAGGCTTCATTCTCCCGATACCACGCCACCGTCGAGGCGAGCGCCTTATCGAAAGTCGTCGCGTGCTTGAAGCCCAGCCGGTAGAGTTTCGAACAATTCACCGCGTAGCGGCGGTCGTGTCCCAGCCGGTCCGCGACCGGTGTGATCAACGACCGGTCGACGCCCATGATCTTTCGCACGCCCTCGACAAGCCGCTTGTTCGACAACGACGCGGTGCCTCCGACGTTGTAAATCTCGCCGGGAACGCCTTTGCGCAGCACCAATTCGATGGCGCGGCAGTGATCGAGAACGTGAATCCAGTCTCGTATGTTCTTCCCGTCGCCGTAAAGCGGAAACGGAATCCCGTCGATCCAGTTCGTGATCATCACCGGCAGGGCCTTCTCCGGAAACTGATACGGTCCGAAATTATTCGAACACCGCGTCACGATCACGGGAAGCTTGTGCGTCACGTGATACGCGCGGGCCATCAGGTCCGAGGCGGCTTTCGAGGCCGCGTACGGGCTGTTGGGCAAAAGCGCGTCGTCTTCTTTCGACTGGCCCTTCGCGACGCTGCCGTACACCTCGTCGGTGCTGACGTGAACAAAGCGGCCGATGCCGTGGCGCTTCGCCGAATCGAGAAGAACCTGGGTTCCGATCACGTTCGTCTTCAAGAACGCCCCCGCGTCGTGGATCGAGCGGTCGACGTGGCTTTCCGCGGCGAAATGAACCACCGCGTCGACTCCCGTCATGACGCGATCGACGATCTTCGCGTCGGCGATGTCGCCCTTCACCCAGCGGTGGCGCGCCGCACCGGCCATCCCTTTCAGATTCTCGGGATTGCCCGCGTACGTTTTCACGTCGAGATTCACGATGCGGACATTGCGCTTTTTCGCGAGCATCAGGCGCACGAAATTAGAGCCGATAAACCCGAGCCCACCGGTCACCAACAGCTTCATCGGGAACCTCGCCGCGCGCCGTGCTTCTTCGAGAAATACGACCTCTCGAAATAACTCCAGGTGTCGACGAGCCCTTTTTCGAAGCTCATCTTGGGGGCGTAGCCGAGTTTGCGCTTCGTCGGAGCGATGTCGGCCCAGGTTTTGCGGACGTCGCCGCCGCGGCGCGGATGGTGGATGCGCTCCAAACGGCGGCCGACGATCTTCTCGATCACGCCGACGAGTTCCAGAAGCGAGTGGGATTTTCCGTTGGCGACGTTGAACGCCTCGCCGATCCCGTGACGGGTCTTCGCCGCCTTGAGATTCGCCTGCACCACGTCGGTCACATGCGTAAAGTCGCGAGACTGCTTCCCGTCCCAGTGCATCTCCAGCGGCAGACCGAGATAGGCCTGCTCCATAAACTTAGGGATGACGGCGGAGTACTTCGATTCCGGATCCTGGCGGGGGCCGAATACGTTGAAGTAGCGCAAAGAGACCGTCTCGAGCCCCATCGACTTCGTGAACATGATCGCGTAATGCTCGCCGGCAAGCTTCGAAACCGCGTAGGGGCTGATCGGCTGCGGCTTGTATTCGATGCGCTGCGGAAAGTGGTTCTGGTCCCCGTAAGCGGAACTCGAAGACGCGTAAACGAAACGCTTGACCTTCGCGTCCCGGGCCGCGACGAGCATGTTGAGAGTCCCGGTGGCGTTCGCGTCGTGCGAGTCGGTCGGGCGATCCATCGACTTCGGAACCGACCGGATCGCCGCCTGATGGAGCACGAACGAAACGCCCTTCACGGCCCTCGCACAATGCGCCGGATTGCGGATGTCGCCCCGGATCAGTTCGATCTTGCTCCGGAAGGAAGCCATGTGCTGCGGCTTGCCGGTGCTGAAGTTATCGAGGACGCGAACCTTCTCGCCCTTCTTGACGAGGGCCTCGGCGATGTTCGAGCCAATGAACCCGGCCGCGCCGGTCACGAGCCAAATCGGTTTTGCCATTGGTAGGGCTCAGGCGCCGGTGGGCGCACTGCCTCCGGTTTCCTGAGCCCCCCTTTCTAACCGTGCATGAGCTATTCGACTCACACGGCTAACCGAGAACCATTCAGGCATTGGCTTTCACCA
>Ga0210005_1000087_pt1 | contig 75910 bp, 74 predicted proteins | sample CryGey02umfilter_3_FD_183961 | JGI IMG/M metagenome (GOLD analysis project Ga0210005, IMG submission 183961) | Groundwater microbial communities from aquifer in Utah, USA - Crystal Geyser 4/9/14 0.2 um filter (SPAdes) (version 3) | ecosystem: Environmental > Aquatic > Deep subsurface >... | reverse complement strand
GTGTTGCACTTCATGTGCGAATGCAGATCAAGAATCATTAATCAACTTGATATCCTATAACATTTAGTGTAGAATAGATGCGTACTTTAAAATTTATGCTACGATTGAGTTTTAATTAATAATGCAAGTTTTTACTAATGCAGTAAAAACTTTGCTTTAATTAGTTTAAATAAAAAACTAGCAACTTATAATCCACAACGTTATTCTCTTTTAAAAAAATTGAATGTGGACTTAAAAGTTCGCTCAAGCAAACACTGTTTGTTTGAGAGTTCTGAAAGTTCACGTCCAAAAATTCTACAGATCTTTCGCTTAGGTGGAAGATGCGTAGGAAAGGAGAAAAATCATGTTGTTCGCACCTAAAAAAAAGCACAAGGGCTTGTTGAATACGCGCTTGTACTTGGCATGGTGGCCATAGTGGTGACAATTATCATCATGTTGCTCTGGCCAATCATTGCTGATGTTTTCGAAAACATCAACGACAGCCTTAGCGGGCTGTAAGGGGAATAGATAATAAGTACAAAAGCCGTTCACTGCAAAGTGAGCGGCTTTTTGCATTCTAAGTTCTCACTTTGCACCATTAATAAAACTAATATCTGTATAGATCTGACTTAAATGGGCCGTCTCTTTTAACGCCCAAATAATCGGCTTGTTCCTTACTGAGTTTGCTAAGCTTCACCCCAATATGATCTAAATGAAGCATGGCTACTTTTTCGTCCAAATGTTTTGGAAGACAATAAACACCAACTTTATATTTGTTATTAAATAATTCAATTTGAGCCAAAACCTGATTGGTAAAAGAGTTAGACATCACGAAAGATGGATGCCCCATGGCGCAACCAAGATTAATTAATCTGCCCTCAGCTAAAAGAATAATTCTATGACCATCAGGAAACGTATAAATATCAACCTGAGGCTTAATTTGTTTTTTCTTAATTCCTTTGTATTTATTCAAAGCATCAACTTGGATCTCAATATCAAAATGACCAATGTTGCAAACAATAGCCGTGTCTTTCATTTCAGTCAAATGCTCAATTCTAATCACGTCCTTGCATCCAGTCGCAGTCACAAAAACATCTACTTCTTTAATCATGTCTTCGATTCTTTTAACTTCGTAACCTTCCATCGCTGCTTGTAATGCACAAATCGGATCTACTTCACCAATAATTACTCTGGCCCCATTATTTCTCAACGACTGTGCGCTACCTTTTCCAACATCTCCAAAACCAGCAACAAAAGCGACTTTTCCAGCCAACATAATATCAGTCGCTCTTCTAATTCCATCGACTAAAGATTCACGACAACCATAGATGTTATCAAACTTTGATTTTGTGACAGAATCATTAACGTTAATTGCAGGTATTTTAAGTTTTCCCTCTCTCATCATTCTGTACAAATTGTGAACTCCTGTGGTTGTTTCCTCAGAAACGCCTTTGATTTCGCTTAATAGCTTTGGATGTTTTTTGTGAATCAAACTTGTGAGATCGCCACCGTCATCAAGAATCAAATTTGGTCCAATTTCTTTGCCATTTTTATCTTTAAATTTTAAAGTTTGCTCTGTACACCACCAATATTCTTTTTCAGTTTCACCCTTCCAAGCAAAAACTGGAATTTTCATTTTGGCAATCGTTGCCGCCGCATGATCTTGAGTTGAAAAAATGTTGCATGATGCCCATCTAACTTCTGCGCCCAACTCAACCAAGGTCTCTATCAACACCCCAGTCTGAATGGTCATATGCAAAGACCCAGCAATTCTAGCGCCTTTTAGTGGCTTCGTAGTCCCATACTCTTTTCTTAAAGCCATTAGTCCAGGCATTTCATTCTCGGCCAATTTAAGTTCGTCTCTGCCCCAACCGGCTAATGATATGTCAGCAATTTTATAATCGTTCGTAGTTTGTTTGGTCATATTTCCTTTTTGTTACTTTTTGTTTTTCAACTTAATTTCTAAATTTTAACTTTTACGCTTTAACTAGATTTTTTTATTTTAAACTCAATTCCTCTTGATAATTTTCTAAATATCTTTTTTCAATTTCAACCAAAGTAAATTTATGCTCTTGCGTGCCATGTTTTTCAACTGCAAAAGCAGCCACAACAGAACCGAGTTTAGCACATTTTTCTAAATTCCAATCTCTAATATAGCCATACAAAAACCCAGCTCTAAAAGCATCGCCTGCTCCAGTTGGATCAACCGTATTTTTGACTTTGGCTTCCTCAACCTTTTGAGAAGAAAAATTTTCAATATTTTTATTATTTTGACCAATTTTTTTAGAATAAACTACACAACCTTTTGAACCTAGCGTCACCACACAAGTATCAACAAAATTTATTATTTCTTTTTCAGTTAATTCTGTCTTTTTTACTAAACTTCCCATTTCATAATCATTCAAAATTAGTAATTCCGCAGCTTTTAGTCCAATTAGTAAATCATCATTGGATAAACTTGTTATTTGTTGACCGACATCAAACAACATTCTTTTTTTTAATTTCAAACATTCTTTGGCTTGCACAATCATTTGGACTGGATCATGAGCAGAAACTACAACAAAGATATCTTTGTTAGCAAAATTATCAATCCTTAGATTTTTGGCGTCAGACATAGCACCAGGATAAAATCCTCCAACTTGGCAATCATTTTTGTCTGTCAAAACACTAAAAGTTGCGGTAGGCAATTCTGAATAGTGAACCCAAGATGTGTCTATGCCCATTTTTGCAAGACTCTCTACATAAGTTTTTGTATCCTTGCCTGCAGAAACATAAAGAATTGGTCTTTCGCCCAACAAAGCTAGTGAGTACGCAATATTAGCTGCAATGCCTCCTCTAGTTCTGCGTAAACTTTTGACTAATGGGGAAATCGAAAGAACATGAAGTTTATCAGGTTGAATCAACTCCTCAAAAAGACCATCAAAATTCATAATTTGATCTTGAGAAAATGATCCGCTTAAAAGTATTTTCACTTGTGCCCTTCGGGTATAAAATTTACATTTTTATTGTGCTCAGCATAACATAGTTTTTTCTTTAGAGAGAAATTAATCTCCAAAAATTACCACAAACATATGGTCGCCGTGTCTAACGCAAACATTTTCAAAGTTATTATTTAGCTGCGCTTCTTTGTGACCCTTTGTAGAAGAATCAAAACACCATTCGATAATTGCAGTACCTGTTTGAGCAATAAATGAATCTCCCGTTGTCATATTTTTACAATATTGATGCGCCAAATTCTCTGCAATTTCGGTTCCTGAATAATTCCTAATTGGCTCAGGAAGATTTTCTTGATCCTCAAAATCTTTTTTGAAACCAGCGTGCTCGTCCAAACCACCAAACGCAACCAAATCCTGCACTCTCTTTGACGCATACTGACATAAATTTTGATCAATATTAAGCGTCCTGATCAGGTGATCCGATCGATATCGATTTAAAGCTTCAACAACTTCATCGTCTGAAATTTCTGGAAAAACCACCGGGCTTTGAGTCTGCTGAGGCTTAGTTGGAGTTACCATCATTGGCCTTCCCAAAACTTGAACAATCACTCCTACTGTTCCAATATCCTTAATTTCAACAACTTTTGTGGCAAATCCAACTTCAGTAAAATCATCATCCTGCATAGCTTCAATTTGTTTTACATCAGAAAACCAAGCGTCAACAACAGCCTGCTCCAACAATGGCCCTACCATTGTATTGTGACTAACATGTGAATAATCATACCCAACTTTTGTCAAAGCATTTTTTAATTCAGCCAAAAAATCATGATTGTCTAAATCATAGTCGTATTTTGCTGCATCATCCAAAAGAATTGTAGCAGCACTAGCTAGTGAACCATTATATTTAAGCTCTCCAACCTCAAATAAACGACGCTCTGTGTTTAGTTTTTCCAAAATTATTTGCGGATCCAAACTCACTCCCATTTCCTCATTAATCTCATCATTCAAAAAACCCGGCTTCTGCTTTTCAATTACTCCTGACTTCTCCAAAATATTAGTAACTTCTTTTGGTAAATGAAAGTCATTATTTAAGAAAAAATATCTTCCTAGAACTAAATTTATACCTAAAAAAAATGCCAGCACGGTAAGCCTTATTAGAATATGGTTTTCAGAAAGTTTTAAAAAAAATAATTTAATTTTTCTAAAATACTTTCTAATAAATATCCCATTTTTTTTCTTGAAAAAGTGAACTTTTTTTACAAAACCTTTAATTAATTTATTCAACTTCATTCAAAACTCCCGATCTCTCTAAAAGTGGCATTAATATTTCCATTGGCATGCCATGTGTAAAACTTGTGAATGAGCCTTTGATAGTTGCGATTAAATTTGCACCAGCCGGATAAGCAGGACAAAATCCTGCTGACCAAGTTAAAACTGGATTTTCTGTTACATATTTATTAATTTCAAAATCAGATAACTGTCTAAAAAGAATTTCTGTTACAGCGATATCACTAATATTTATATTGTTTTGTTTATCAATATAAGCAAAGCCACTATAACAATATCCAGTTTGCCCGGATTGCTCCGACAACATTTGCTTTGCTTCTTCCATACTTTCTGGTTTTTCATATGCTTTATTATTAAACATCGTAAATGTATCTGCGGCAATTATTATTGCTTCAGGAAAATCGGTAAAAATATAGTCCGCTTTAGCTTTAGCTATTTTTTGAGCTCTAATTTTCTGGTTGTTTTCCACCACTGTTTTCTCATCAATGTTTGCCGGCATTACTTCAAAATCAATTCCAATCGAATCCATAAGTAATTTTCTCTGAGGAGACTGCGAAGCTAAGATTATTTTTTTCATTTTTTCCATCCATGCTCACTGTAAAAAATACCGTTCTGAATGTTACTAATTGCATCTCTAATGTAGGGAATAATATTTTCTGGCAATTGACCAATATCAAACCAAGACAAATCATCACATTTATGAGATTCAACATTCTTTGGTTCGCCATCAAAGTCATCAACTGAATAAAAGACATCTACTCTTTGAGAACCATCAAAATCAGATCTCCTATGCATGATATGAACTACTTTTACTTTATCTCGCGATATTTCTAGTCCAGATTCTTCCCTTGCTTCTCTAATTAGTGCGTCTGTGAATGTTTCACCTTCGTCAACATGTCCTGCAACTAAGCTATATTGACCGTCTTTGTACCCAGTATTAAATCTTCTCAATAATAGAATTTTATTTCCTCTCATCAATACTAAATATGATGCAGGAATATTTTGATGGCCCATAACTTAATTCTTACTTTTGACTTGTTGCAAAATCATTTATGCAGGCTTCTTTGTCAGTTCCCTCAAGCATATCACAAATTTTATTAACATCCTCAGAATTATATTGAACATTCATCATTGCCGAAAAATCTTTAAAAATTTTATCACTTGGCAAATTAAATTTAGAAGCATCAACACTCCAAGCGCTACATTTATAATCGTAGTTATTTTGAGAAGGATTATTTCCTGAATTCGAATTGCTATCTGATTCTTCTATCAATTCAGTGTCTGAATTCTGGTCGATACCTGTCTCTTGATCTTCAATTTTAATTTTCATTCCCTCATTCGAGACTGATGACCAGCTATAAAAATACTCACCATCAGTGATGGTATACATCGAACTAAGCACTGTTTCACTCTGCTTACCATCTGCACCTATTGCATCTGCACTATTAGGATCAGCTACTGGGATATTATTTACTTCAGAATAACTTCGAGTTCCATCAGTATATATTTTACCAGAGGAACCATCTTCTATTTTCCAAGTACATTTTTGTGCCTTGCCAAAACTAAGCAAATCTTGCAAATTACCTGAAAATAATGTTCCTCCGTCGTTTTCTTCTGAATTTGAAGGCATAGACACATTTATTTTGTCTTTCTGAGCCTTAATTACGAAAATAGTAATAAAAATAAGTGCTATAAATATTACAACAAGTGCAACTAAATAAGTTTTCTTTAGCATTTTTTGCATACATTCCTTTCACAGAATATTAATTAGGTTTATTATAGTATATTTTTGATATTAATCATTTGATTAAGATTAATTTCTTTTTTCTTGGTAATTTTTTAATTTCAGCTTCTCGTTTAAAAGCTTGTGATCTATCTGAAAATTTCTCAAAATAAACTAAAGAAACCGGCAAATGACTTCGCGTATATTTTGCACCATTGCCACTTAAATGTTTTTCCACCCGGCTTGTAAGATCATTTGTGGAACCAGTATATAGTGAGCCATCGCCACACTTTAGAATGTAGGTAACCCAAGATTCATGACTGCTTGTCTTTTTCACAATTTTTCTAATTCACTAAATTTCTAATTTATATTATTTATTTTATATCCAACTTATTTTAATAACACCAATTAACAAATCTCTGAGAGAGAGTTTATCCTTCTTTTGAGTTCTTATCCACATTGAATTGTGAGCTTGGTCAAAAACTTCTATATTATTATTGTAAATAAGAATATATGAATTGGTTGCTTGATCGTTTGATGGCGCAAGTTTTAAAAACCACGCGCTATCAAGGCCCGTCTAAAAGAGTTAATTTTTTCTTCATTATCATCATATGGAATACTATCGTCGTCGGTTTTGCGTGGAGTCAACTTAATTTTCCATTCCTCAACAGATAATTCTACACTCCTCAAAAGAATGGGACCCTTTATTTCTTTTTCATTGTTTTTTTTAGTTTCTTGCATTTTATTATATTTTGCGAAGGGAGGGGGATTTACCCTCGTCATGCTCAAATTTTCATCTTCTTTGCGAATTCGCTTAATCGGGCACCTTGCTTCTCATCCCCTTCCATACTGTCCATCAATTATCGACTACGTCGATATTGCTGACCAGTGCGGAGGGAGGGGGATTCGAACCCCCGTGGGACGTGAGTCCCCCAAGCTTTTCGAGAGCTGGCCGTTAAACCACTCCGACATCCCTCCACTTATCAAACTAACCGATATTTTTTATCTCAGTACTACCATTTAGATCAAACTTCAAAAAACGATAGACTAATTATTAATACAATTCCAACAAAAAATAAAGCTAGTTGCTCGATTTTTTGTTTCGTCTCTAAATCATCGTGGTGTAGTTCTGGGATTAGATCAGACAAGGCAATATATAAAAACATTCCCACAGAAAAAGCGACTGTGTATGGTATGAGCCATTCAACTGAAGAAATAAAATAATAAGCTAACACAGCTCCCACAATTGAAAACATTGCAGATACTAAATTATAAAGTAATGCAGTTTTTCTTTTAAAACCCGCGCCAACCATAATAGAAAAATCAGCAATTTCTTGTGGAATCTCATGAGCTGCCACTGCCAAGGCTGTGAAAAATCCCAATTTAGGATCAACTAAAAATGTACCAGTAATTAAGATTCCATCCATAAAATTATGAAAGCTATCACCGATTGTAACTAAATAAGCAGAAGGCTTTGGATTTACACAGTCATCTTCGTGATGATGATGCCATAAAACTAATCTTTCTAAAACAAAAAAGAAAATAATTGCTAGAAAAACTGTACTAAACATATTTTTTGGAGCTAAGTTTTCAATGGCCTCTGGAGCTAAATGAAGTAAAGCAGTAGATAACAAAACTCCTGATGAAAAAGCGGTTAATTTAAGTGTAAATTTCTTGGACCAATTTTTTTTTAATGATAAAAAAAATGACCCAGCCAAAGAAGCCACGCTACTGACAAATGTTAAAACAAGAATTTGAAAAAGCATAATTTTAAAAATGCAAACTAAATAATAATTAAACCAAAAATAATGTGCACCCAATGTGATTCGAACACACGACCTTCTATTCCGCAAACAGATGCTCTATCCAACTGAGCTATGGGTGCAAGACAATACGACTATTATAACAGAGAAAATTATGAATCGAGATCTAGTGGAACCTTCTTCTTGAGCCACTCAGCAAATTTCTCGGTTGAGGTTAAAGTAGGTTTTTGTTGCAATAATACTTCAGAAATAATTTCAGTTAACACGTCCTCCTCCGTTTGACCCAAAAGCAAAGCTAATCTATGGGGAAATCTGCCTACTTCTACATGAAGAATCTTTTCGTCATACTTTTTATCAAACCAAAATCTACCAAGCTCTTCCCAATAGTAGAGATTATCTTCAGATCTAATTCCATATGAAGTAATTTTATTAATGATGGCATGTGGAGGAATTGTCGACATCACGTACCCTAAAAAGACCACAGCTATTACCACAGCAATTGTGAGAACCTGACCTGCAAAAAATAGAATTAATGAAAGTAAAATCGCTATTGTAAGTACGGTCGTGTGATACTGACGATTACGCTTCTTGAAAGGCCTACTTGGAGCATCCCACTCAAGAATTACTTCCTCTGAACGTGGCTTAGGAATATCTTGAAAATAGTCGGCATATCTGGATTCGTCAGTATCGGGTATCATATATAACTCAAGTGTACACTAAAAAAAACAAGAGAAAAAGTAATAATTGAATGGTATAATAACCTCTCTTGAGAAAAGCGTGGAGAGCTGGCAGAGTGGTCAATCGCAACGGTCTTGAAAACCGTGACCTTTATGGTCTCGTGGGTTCGAATCCCTCGCTCTCCGCAGAAAGATTAAGCAAAAAAAAATGACAAATATATTTAATTGGTTAGACTCAAACATCAACACTCCAAAAGGAAAACTTTTAAATCAGCTACTTCCTATTAGTGTTTGTGCTATATTTTATATTTTCTTCATATCATCGTCTCATTATTTTATTGCCAACATCATAAATCCCACTTTAGTTGATAAAATTTCTCCTATTTTTCATTGGACAGATGTCTTGGTTGGTTTTTTCCTCTACTTTGTTACAGCAATTGACTACGCACTAATTGTGGGAAGAATGCAAATTTCTAATCATGGATCCAAAGCCAGAGTTGTTATGAATATTGCAACAGTCATGGGCTGCTATGTCGGTGTTACATTGGTTTTATTTCTCTGGGGTTTTGCTAAAGAAATTTCTTGGTTAATCATACCGATCTTAATATTTGCAGGAAGTGTTATGATCAAACTCGCCTTCGAAGGAATTGAATATTTTAAAGATTCAAAATCTATTCCAAAACTTCTTTCATTACCAACAATTTATGTAGTCGACGCTTTATACTATTTATCTAGAGCTTTTACGTTTTGGATGCCAGAAATTTCAAAACCATCTGTCAAACCTATGAAAACTAGCGAACTTATCAAATGGTCATTTTTACTTCCATTTGTCATTGGACTTGATGACCTAATCGGCTATATGGGAGCCATGACAATTTACAACGTTTTTGGTCTATTAATTGGAATTTATTTTGCAGATATTTTTATCGACATTTTAATTTTTGTCTCACCAAAGTTTACCAAAAAAGTTGTCGAAAGCGCCACACTTTCTATCATTGCTACATTTGCATTTCTTTTCTTGGCATATAAATCATACTCAGAAGCTCTAGGATTAATTCATGAAAAATTACTAATCACCAGACAAAGTATTTTTATTGATGCTCTAATCTTTTTCGCTTTAGTTTTATTATTAGATGTTGTAATGGCAAAGTTTCAAAACAGAAAAACTTTTCTTTCACATACAATTAACCTTAGAAGATAAATAGGTTATAATATCCCCTCATGTCAAACCAAAATACAATTATCAGATTTGAAAAAGTTTCCTTTTCTTTTGCCCACGACAAGCAAATTCTAAATGAGGTTAGCTTTTCAGTACGCAGTGGAATAAAAGTTGCCTTGATGGGTCAAAATGGCGCAGGCAAAAGTACGATTTTAAAATTAATCACCAAAAAATTGCGACCTGACTCAGGAGAAATCTCAATTGACAAAAGTTTAACTGTAGCTACGGCCTATCAAGTTATAGCTTTAGAAGACATCTCACTCACAATATTGGACTACTTCAAAAAATATTGTCCCCTCGCCGACCATGAAGTCAAACGTCGAATGGTTACGGTTTTAGAAGCCGTCAATCTTAAAGCCCAAGAAAACAAGCTCGTGAATTATTTTTCTGGTGGACAGCAAGCTAGATTACTTCTAGCAGCCGCTCTAATCCAAGATCCAGACCTTTTGCTGCTTGACGAGCCTACTAACAACCTAGATTCTGCCGGTATAGAGCACTTAACAGCATTTCTTACCAACTATCAAAAAAGTGTTATCGTCATTTCACATGATGCCCAATTTTTAAATACTTTTACAAAAGGTGTTTTATATCTTGATAGCTTCACTCAGAAAATTGAACAATATGCTGGTGACTATTATGATGTTGTTGAAGAAATTTCAGCTCGAATTGAAAAAGAAAACCGTTTAAACGCCCAAAAAGCCAGAGGGATTCAAGAAAATAAAGATAAAGCCAACTTCTTTGCATTTAAAGGTGGCAAGATGCGTAAAGTAGCCAAAAAAATGCGTGAAAAAATAGATTTGTACGAAAGTGAAAAAGTTGAAGTCCGTAAAGAAGATAAACCAATCCGCCCATTCAAAATTCCAGTTCAAGATGATTTTCCAAATGACGTGATGAAAATAACTTCATTTGAGGTGATTGAAAATAACCAAAAAGTTACTAAACCAGCTGATATCATTTTAATGAAAGGCAGACACCTTCAAATTATCGGTCCTAATGGTATTGGCAAAAGCACCTTAATTGAGTCAATGGCAAAAGGAACTCAACCAGGATTAAAAATTCCATCTGACTTAAGAATTGGATACTACCGTCAAGATTTTTCAACTTTAAATTTTGAAGATACAGTTCACCAAGCGTTATCCCAAGCCTTAATTGATTCTGGATCAAATAAAGGCGAAGAACATTTGCGTTCTGTCGCTTCAGGATTTTTATTATCTTCACAAGTAATCAAATCAAAAATTGGCAATTTGTCTGAAGGCCAAAAAGGTCTGGTAGCATTCGCTCGCTTAGTCCTATTGAGACCCGGGCTTTTAATTCTTGATGAACCAACTAATCATATTAACTTTCGCCATTTACCAATTATTGCCACCGCACTCAATGATTATGAAGGCGCGATGATTTTAGTTTCGCACGTCGATGAGTTTGTTTGGCAAATACAAATTGATGATGTTTTAGATTTGGAAAAATAGACAACTATATTATATTTCAGTTTTCAAACTTATTATAATAATTTTGGCTGGATTTATTATCAATTACTATTCTTCGTTTACGGGAACAAAATTAGGCATCTTATCTTGCTTAATATAAGCTTTAAGATTGTCACAAAATATATTTATAACTCGATCAATATATCGAGGGGTCCAACCAGCATAATGGGGAGTTAAAATGACATTTTTTAAATTCCATAGCTCACTTTCAGAATCCAGTGGTTCTTTTGAGAATACATCTAAACCCGCACCAGCAATAACTTTATTCTTTAGTGCAGTAATTAGATCTTTTTCTATAACCGTTGATCCTCGACCAATGTTAATAAAAAAAGCAGATGATTTCATTTGTTCAAAACTATGTTGATTAAAATAGCCATCAGTTTTTGTGGTTGACGGCAAACAGTCAACGACAAAATCTGATTCTTTTAATAAGCTCTCAACTTCATTTCTAGAAAAATATACATCTACATTTGGATCTGTTTCAGGAGATCTCTCACTTGAGAGAGTTAATACCCTCATATCAAAAGCCTTTGCAATTTTAGCTACTCTTTTTCCGATTCTACCAAAACCAACTATTCCTATCGTACTTTGGTAAAGTTCTAGTAAATTTCCATCTATATCATTCTGAATCCATTTTTTTGATTCTATTTGATTTCGGTACGATCGATGAAATTGTCTCGACAACATTAATATAAAAGTAAAAATCTGCTCCGCAATCGGTATCGGATGAACTCCTGAAGAGTTAGTAAGAATAATTGAAGTGCCCTTTAGTTTCTCAACAAGCGGAACTGTTCCAGCAGCAGTTTGATGAATCCACTTTAATTGTTTAGTTTTTGAAAAATCTACTAACTGAATATGATCCAAAGGAGACATGATTAAAATATCTGTATCAGGCAAATGCTTGTTAATTTCTTCTGGTATAGAATCAATGACTACAATCTGAGAGTCAGGAAAAATACTAGTTATTTGATCAAGATGATGTTTTTCATACTTCATTATTGATTGAATATATTGACTACGGTATTTAAGTATTAATATTTTCATCTTATCTTATCTTTCCTGTTTGATCTTTAATATAAACATATAGATCAACATATGAATATTATAGACTGGTTTTCTCTATTTTTTTAATAAATTTTTAGAATGAACTGATTTGTATATATTTGATAAGTAAGTATTGCATATTATATACATATATGCTAAAATACCATCTTATTAGTAATAGTTATAGGTTAAATATTATGCGAACAAGTGCACCATTTGAATCTGCTTTAATCAGTCAAATGCTTGAAAGAGTTCAGGAAAAAACTCAAAGGTCTTTATCTACGGATGCCGATGATAAAACTGAAAAAGCTAAACCAATACTAAAACTTATTGGACAAAAAAGTATAATTAGAATTGCTGGACCTTGCGCTCTTCAAAGTCAAGATCAAGCAATGGCTATTTTAGATGATATAGCTCAAATTGCTGATATGATGAGAGCTCCTCATCACAAACCAAGAACTAGACCTGTTGACTGTGATGGCAACGTACTCTATACCGGTATGAGTCCAGAAGCAGCATTTCCAATTTATGATGCAATTCAAGCAACTGGTATGCCTGTTACCACTGAAATAATTGAGCCACGACATATAGATATGTTAAAAAACGCTATTAGTATGGCATGGGTTGGCTCACGAACGATGTGTGGATATTTAATTGAAAAAATCGGTGCTGCGGCTGCAGATGCCGGTTTGCCTATTATGGTTAAAAATCCAATGATGGATCAACCAGAAATTTTTATAGGTATGATAGAGTCTGCAATAAAAGGGTCTGGCGGTTCAGTACCAGTTATTGCATGTATTAGAGGATTGTGCCCAACTAACCCTGATGAAAAAGCTAAGTGGAGAAATGTGCCAATGCCAGGATATGTTTCTGATTTGAGAGAGTCATTTCCAAATTTAACAATCATTGTTGACCCATCTCATATGGTTCATAAGAAAGACCCAAACCCAGAGGAAACAATTAAACAAATTTTAATAGAAGCAATGTCTAGGGGTGCAAATGGACATATGGTCGAAGTAACACATCCTGATTATCCTTCTATAACTGATCCTGGTATTCCAACTCACGCATATTTGGATATGATTGCAGATAACCTTACTCTCTAGGATTCTAAAACAGAGCAACTAATTTGTCGGAAAAATTATATGCAATCAACAATTCAAAGAGAATTAGAGAAAGCTCAGATTACATTTGAGCTCAATGGTGCCATCAGCACAACCCTCTTAAAAGCTTTTGCTGAGTTAACCATTATCCCAAAACGAATTGATCAAGTCCCAAAGATACTTTCAATTCTCGCTACTAATGGTAATGACTACCATATCCATGGTGGTGGAAGTAAATCTCTCTTGTTGGGAACCCATAATAGTCCTCTCAAAACTCCAGTCATTGATATCAGTAAATTAAATGGTGTTGAAGTTGATGCTAGAACTGGAATTATTAAAGCAATGGCTGGTTCCTCAATATCTAGAGTATCTAGAATGTCAGCTGATTCTAGTCTTACCGGTCTTGAATTTGCTCGTGATATTCCTGGAAGTACTGCAGGGGCTGTCGCAACAGAGGCTTGGCATCCAATTCATAAATACAAAGATCTTTTTGATTTAGAAAAGCTGGAATTTTCTCAATTAATTAAATATTTAAAAGACATTCTTGTCATTGTTAATCTAACAAATGAAGTCGGAGATGAAATTTCTTTAACAGCAGATGGGTTGGAAATGAGAAATAAAAGCTCACTATTATTAAAACCTGGAAATACTATGTTCTTATTAAGCGCTGTTTTTCAACTAGCTGAAGAAGATCCTGAATTAATTGAAAAAGCTAGGGCTATAATTTCTGCAGGTAGAAAAAGAATGAGAGCTAGAAATAAGCAATTAAACCCTCATTCAGTAGGAAAAACACTAGGCTATACCTTTGTATCTGAGCATTCTGCATATAAGAAATCGTCAGCCGCAGATTTGATTAAAACCTCAGACCTTCCTAAAACACTAAATTTTGAAGGAATGCATCATTCAAACGAAACTCCAAATATTATTAGTAATACTGGAAATGGGACTCCACAAGGATATCTAAAAATTGCTGAAATAATAAGAAAAGCAGTTTTTGTTGCTCACAACATTGAATTACCTCTAGAAATTAAAATAGTAAAATAAATATTTACTTCCAATCTTTAGGATCAGAATAATGATTTCTAAACATTATTCCAACATCAGAATTTGGTTTTTTATCGAACTTAATTCCAACCTTTCCTATAGGACCATCTCCACCTCCAAAATAAACTTCAAATACGGTTGCTCCAAGTTTTTCAGCAATAACATCAAGTTTTTCTTTAATTAATTTAAGAATCTCTCCTGCCTTTTCATGAACTAAATCAAAGTGAACTCCCGTACGACCATCCCCCTTTTTACCAGCTTTGGCAAACTCCAAGAATATATCAGGACCAACATTTTTAAACCTAATGTATTTTCGATAATGCTCTTCACCACGAGGATCATGAAATACACTCGGAATTATCTCTCCATCAAAGTTGGCAGTTGAAGTATCGAATGTTGCTGCATCTGGTTGCAAAAAACCAAAATGGTGAAATCCAAAATCATACTCATTTGCTAGCTCTTCTAAAACACTAAAAATTGCTTCTAAAAATTCCATTGGCCAAGTCCCACCTTCAATTAAAGCTACAGCTTCCTTAACCATAGGATTCTCCTTAACAATTCTTTCAAAATCAATCTCTAAAATCTTACTTAATGAATCTGTGACGACACTTCTATTAGGTAGCGCCAAAACTTCATCAAAACTATCTGCAGTAGACACATTAACATGCGGACCATATTTGATTTCTTCTTTTATCATTCTTTAATAATATCATAAATATAATTAAAAACAGTCCAAACTATATATTCATTAAATATAATAATTATTTTGATAACTAAGTTCGAGGCAATTTATTAATCATGATAAAACCACTAAAACTCCCAAACATCACAGCAATGTCTGAAGTAATTTGTAACAATGGGAGCAAATACCATCCCCTTGGTGTATAGTGATAATTTTTATATATTGACCACAAAAGGTAAATCATCAAAAAAGAGGGAATAACCCCGAATAAAATCCATATTTTTCCGGTATTTATTCGCTCAATTATGCCCCAAATAAAAACCGAAGTTCCAACTAAATATCTTAAAAAGACTAATACAACTTTTGGTCTAAGAATACCCGCAGAAACATCACCTCGGGCAAATCTAAAAATCATTTTATAAAAGCTTTTTAAGCTAGAACATGGCTCCCAAATCACGACTGCTTTTTTTGAAAAACCGATATTTATGACGCTATTTTTTAGCTTTCTTGCAAAATCATAATCTTCATTATCACTGAGTTTTTCATTAAAACCACCGACCTTTTGCCAAATGTTTTTGCTAAACAATACCGATCTTGTGGCTGGCAAAAAGTTTTTCTCATCTACTCTGTCGGGCATTACTAATACATAAGGCACTACCGCCTCCTGAAAAGCAGTTCTTGGCTTGGCTGAATAATACCCAGCCACAACTTCTGTATTTAGTTGTTTTTGCATCCTCAGTAATTCTTGCAACCATTTGGAATCTAAAGTGCATCCTGCATCAGTTACTGCAATCCAAGCGTACTTAGCTTTCTCAATCGCAAAATTTCGCCCCACACTTCTATTGCCTTTTTTCAAAAATAATTTGATTGACAATTTAAAACGACGTTCTTCAAGACTTCTAATAAAATTATTAACAAACTCAACAGATTTATCGTCTGAGCCACCATCAACAATGATGACCTCATTGGGAATAGTTTTTTGTTTAAGAATGCTATCTAATAAAGAGATAATTGTTTTCTCTTCATTTAGAATAGTAATTATTAGTGAAACTTTTTGCATAGCAAATTTGCATGAGAATAATAAATAGAATCTTTTAGTATACTACTATATATTTTTCCAATAATATCAATCACATACTTTTCTTTAAAATCAAGCTTGGCTTGTTTAGAAAATTTATTTCTCATTTTTTTTGAGCTTAATAGCTCAATAATTTTATTTGCTAAATCATCTACATCATAATTCTTGGCCAACAAACCGTTTTCGCCATCATTGATAATCTCAGGAATAGGACCATTATTAAATGCAACCAATGGTTTTCCTAAACTCAGTGCTTCAACTAATACCAAACCAAAACCTTCCAATGACCATACTGAAGGAAAAACAACTACCTGAGCTTTTTTCAATTCTGCCATAGAATCTTTTACATATCCAACCAATTCTACACTTTTTTCAAGCTCATAAGACTTAACTTCGGCAGCAATTTTATCTTGAAAGCCACCTTCTCCAACAATTCTGAGTTTTGCTTTTGGAATTGCTTTAACCACTTTAGAAAAAGCTTTAACTAGTAAGTCTTGGCCTTTCCCAGGTTCCATTCTAGATACACAAACAATTAAGTTTTTAATTGATTGATTCTGAATAGCATTTATTGAGTCCGATTCAAACTTGGCAATTTTTAAATTTCTTCCACAAGCAACTACTCTTAATTTTGCTAAAGAAATTCTTGCTTCAGAAGTCAGATTATTTTTAGAATTATAACTAGAGGTAATAACTCTTTCTGGCATTGACTTCACCAAGAAATATAGAACTTTTGGTAATTTGAGAAACTTTGTAAAAATTGTGCTCATTGGACCAAATTCAATCCAAACACTTGGCTTTCTTATTATCTTTGCCAAAGGTGTAAAAATAATTTTTTCAATAAAACCTGATAATAAAAATAAGTTGGCATTGTTTTCTTTTATTATAATTTGCCAATATTCAAATAAAAGAATTGGCCACAAAATTAAGCCTTTAATCAGTCCTTTCCAATCGCCAATCACATCAACAACGGTATTAATTTTTTTAACTTGAATTTTACTTTCAAACAACATTTGTCTGAATCGATTGTTGTTGGTATAAACAATTATTTTCCAGCCCATGCTAGAAAGATTCTCCAATAAATCCCGCATAAAAACCTCGGCTCCTCCCATACCCAGAGTTTGGTTTATATAAACTAATTTCTTCTTTTTGAAACTTTTATTTTCTTTTTGAAAAATCACCACAAAATTTGTTTGAACCCTATTGAAACTTTTGATAACTAGATCATGACTCAACATTAAAGCAATTAACATATGTTTGGTAAAACCAACCTTGTGAGCTCCAAAAATTCCAGTTTCAAGAGTAGTGCCATAAATAAACTCATTTCTAGTTTCGGAATCATTATTAAATCTTTCAAAAATATCATCTAAATTTGGAACTCTAATTTCTAAAATTCCACCAATTTTTAATACACTAGATATACTAGAAACAACTCTATCTAATTCTTCGCGAGTAAAATGCTCCAAAATATCTTGAGCTAAAATATAGTCAGCATAATTATTTTTAAATGGTAATGGTTTATGGAGATCATGTAAAATATCTGGCTTAAACTGAGTAAAAACATCTACATTTATCCATCCCTCTCTTTTGTCTTTTCCACAGCCAAGGTTTATCTTAATTTGGTTATTTTTATTTTTTATCATTATTTAGATATTATCAGAAAGATTAGTTAATCCTTCATTCCAAAGTTTTAAATAAATATTTAAAACTTTGCTCCATGTTTGTTGTTTTGCAAATTCTCTGGCCTCAATTTTTGTTTGATTTTGAGATTTCGGAGAGTCAAATAATAAGGTAATTTTATTTATCATCGATTCTGGTGTATTTGCAATTAACAAATATTTGCTTCCTGGAAAACTTTCTAAATATTCTTTTTTTAAATCATTGGAATAAAATGAACAAACATTATTACCAATTAGTTGAGCTTCTAATATCGACAAATATGATGATGAAAAAATCAGATCTTTATTGACACAATACTGACTGATGTTTTTTACAAAGCCAGTGACTTCTCCAAGCTTTTTACATTTCTGACGGTACTCACCATCTCCAATCCAAGTGATATTTACTTTATGTCCCATGGTCATTAGAATCTCAACTGTTTTTAGATATTTTTCTACTTCGTTATCGTTTGATAATCTACCAATAAATGCGATGTTTATTTGAGAACGATCATGAGAATTGTTTTTAATTCCAGATTTTGTTAATCGTTTTGCATTAACGGCTCCATATGTAACATAATTGGGTTTATCAAAGTAAAATTTTTTAATCCAGGCTCCAACATGAATTGATCCTCGTGAAAGTTTCGAGTAGATGTATCTTTGAAGCTTGGCATTAAATCTTACTGGATACTCAGTTTCCCAACCATGGAAGGTCACAAATATTTTTTTTCTAATTGATTTATATATTGGCAAAATCCACCAAAAAACATCGTGAACATGAATTATGTCTGCCTCTAAAAACACTTCTTGATGTTTCTTAATAAAATTCCAAATTTCTTGTTTAGCTTTGAGCGAACGTTTTTTTTTAACTTCATAAGGAATCCTAATCACCCTCACTCCATTGTATATTGTTGAATCTGCCAATTTTGAATTATGCCTTAAAGTGACCACAGTTACTTCATGTCCCATTTTAACTAAAAGAGTATTTATTTCTTTTAAATGAATCTCTACCCCTCCTAAATGGGGCAAATAGTACTTAGCTATCTGAACAATTTTCATATTTTTTTATTTCTCGAGATCTAATGTTTATGCAATCTATCTGCAAGATTCTTGATATTAAATTCAAACTGACTACATAAGTCTACTACAAAGCTAGGATTAAAGGTATCAAGTATGCTCAAAAAAATTTTTACAAAAGTTTTGATAATTCTGATTGCTTTATATTATGCGTTTAGTTTAAGTCTGCCCGTTAGTGCTGAAACTATTTTGTTCGAAGATGATTTTTCAAATGGTTTTGAAAAATGGGAATCAGTGCGCGACCATTTTGACATGTGGAGTATTGTGGACAATCAAGCAGACGTTTTTATTAACACAAGTTCCACTTTGGCTGAACTGGTACCTAAAGATTTCTATTGGAACCCTGAGTGGAAGAATATTATTTATGAACTTGATTATAATTATATCCAAGGCGCTGACAAAAATATTTCTTTTGGTTTTAGAGATGTCTTAAATTGGTATGAAATTCATTTTGTTGGAACTTCATATATTTTATCTCATGTAAAAAATGGCCAAGTGGTTTGGGATAACACTGGATATGCTCATATTATAAATAATTTTAGCAATCATGTTTCAATAAATCTCAATGAAGGAAAAATTATCGTTTTTATTAACAATCAAGAAGTCATAAATATTGAAGATCCTACTTTTGATAATGATTATGGAAAAATTGGCATCAAAGCAGGAGCTGGTTCTGTTTATCCAACACATGCAATTTACGACAATATAGTTGTTAGATCTCTAGACAATTTAATAAGTAAATTATCTATTTCAAAACAAAAACAAACAGACATTAATTGGGCAAATGAAGAATATGATTCAGCCAGAGAATGGTCTGACAATTTTGGGATTGATCGTTGGGGTTGTTTAATCACTTCAATATCAATGATTATGAATTTTCATGGGATTGATACAATGCCAAATAGTGAAGCTGTCAATCCAACAACAATTAACACTTGGCTAAAAACTCAACCAGATGGTTTTATTGGATCAGGTCAGGTTAACTGGATGGCCATCACAAGACTAACAAGACTCATCAATGAAGAATACTCAACGCCAAAACTTGAGTATAAAATGGTTCCTGGCAATGAATTAACAACTGCAATTGCAGAAATTAATATCGGCAGACCAGTAATTTTACAAATACCTGGGCACTTTCTTGTTGGGGATGGTGTGATCGAAGACTCTACCCCTATCCCTAACAGCGATCTTTACATCACAGACCCCGCATACAATTTTGAAACATTTTCTCAGCACCAAAAAGAATTAATCTCGACTAGAACTCTTGAGCCAACTTTTACAGACTTGAGCTATATTCATCTAAATCATGATCCAACTTTGAATGTTTCCATCCAAAAAGAAGATCAATCAGAGATAAATAATTTGCAGGTTTTTGAAGAATACCTTAACGATTTCGTAAGTGATGAAAGCATTAGTGGTGGTGGATTTACAGAAAACAACACGCCCACACTCCAGATCCATGAAATTGAAAAACCTGAGAATGGAACTTACGTCGTTGAAGTTTCTCAAGACAATTTTGGGCCATTTGAGATAACTATTTTCACTTACACCAAAGAAGGTGACGTCTCAGTTCTATCATATTCGGGCTTGGTTGGACAAAATAAAATTCAATTTAAAATATTTTATGATAATGAAAATGAATCTAATCTTGAAAAAGGTATCAGTTTTCAAACATTACTAAATGATATCTCCGAACTTTTTGAACTGCGTGAAATCAAAAAACATTATGTCGCTGTCGAACTAACAAAATATGCTGAATTTGGGAGAAACAGCTCTAGCGAAAATTTGCTCAGATATGTTGATGCTCTTCAACAATTGGTTGAATGGTATTCTCCTCAACTTTCTGAACTTGGAAAAACTTATCTAAATCAAAGATTGCTTGAAATTAAAGGTATAATACTTGAATAAATGAACAATAATTTAACCATTGACCAAAGTAGCAACCAGAGTAATGACCAAAGTAAAGACCAAGACAATTTTTGGTTCAAGTTGAAAAAACCCATTTTTGGTCTTTCTCCAATGGATGGTGTTACTGATCACCCTTATAGATTTATCCAGAAAAAATATGGCAAACCTGCAGTAATTTATACAGAATTTACCAATGTAGAAGGATTGTGTCACGGAGCAGCCACACTCCTAAAAGATTTTATTTATGACGAAACTCAAAGACCTATAGTCGCTCAAATCTATGGAAAAACACCAGAATACTTTAGACAAACCGCTGTGATCGTGAGCCAGCTTGGATTCGATGGCATTGATATCAACATGGGTTGTCCTGCAAAAAGTGTTGATCATTCCGGATCTGGAGCAGCGTTAATTCAAACACCAGCGCTTGCTCAAGAAATTATTAAAGCTACAAAACTCGGAATACAAGATTATGTCGAAGGTAAAAGAGCAAAAGACTGCGATGATATTTCAGAAGCAATCTCAAAAAAAGTTGAGCAACTTCATCAATTACTGCCTAAAAAATACCAAAAAGCTAGACTGATACCTGTAAGCGTAAAAACAAGGATTGGCTATTCAAATGTAATCGTTGAAGAATGGATAACCACATTGCTTGAAATGAAACCCGCTGCAATCGCAATTCATGGACGAACCTTAAAACAACAATATTCTGGAAATGCTAACTGGAACGAAATTAAAAAAGCAGCCGATCTATGTCACCAAACTAAAACCTTAATCTTGGGCAATGGTGACGTTCAAAATTTCCAGGATGCTCAAAGAAAAATTAACGATTATGATGTTGATGGAGTTCTAATTGGTCGAGCAACCTTTGGTAATCCATTTATTTTTATAGACAGTCAGGACAATAAAAAAAATCAAGACAACAAGGCGACTTCACACAAAACAATCTTTAATGTTGCACTTGAACATTCTCAAGTTTTTGAGCAAACCTATTCAAACAACCCTAGATATAATTTTTTACCGATGAGAAAACATTTGGGCTGGTATGTAAGAAGCATCTCTAATGCTAAAATTGTTAGAGCAGACCTCTTTAAAACCAATTGTGCAAAAGAAGTAAAGTCTATCTTGAAAAAATACAAGCTGTTATAATTGCTCAAGTACAAGGTCGTATAGCTCAGCTGGTTAGAGCGCACGATTCACATTCGTGAGGTCCCTGGTTCGAGTCCAGGTACGACCACAGCTTTGGTTGTTGCCAATTCGATTGCTCAAGCTATCCAAAACGATCATTAAAAAAGCAATCGATAAGTTTAAATACTACAAAAAGATGTATAATTATGCAATAAGAACGGGGCAATAAAATATTATATGACTAAATTTAACAAAATCCTTGTCACTGGTTTTAGTCAATCCAATTTAGATGAAAATGTCTGGGCTAAAATTCGTGAGCTGGCCGATGAAGTAGTTTTTGAATTTACTCCAGATGCTGATTGTTTATTATCCAGATTTAACAAAATTGATAAAGAATTTATAAATTCTCTACCTCAATTAAAATACATTGGTATTTTGGCCACTGGTTCTGCGACTGTTGACTACGAATATGCCAATTCTAAGGGAATTGTTGTTTCTAATATTCCTGGATACGCTACCGAATCTGTAGCCGAATTCACCTTTGCCATTATTTTAGAAAATCTTCGTAATCTAAAAAAAGCTAAACAGGTAGCTCGTGATGGAGATTTTTCTGGCGATGGATTTTCGGCTACAGAAATCAAAGGTAAAACATTTGGAATTATTGGTATGGGAAGAATTGGTGTCAGAGTTGCCGAGATTGCTATGGCTTTCGGAGCCAAGGTTGTTTATTGGTCAAGAAGCAGAAAAGAAGAAATAGAAGCAAAAGGTGCTAAATATGAATCTTTAGATAATGTCGTTTCCAAAAGTGACTTTTTATCTTTACATTTAAATAGAGTCAAAGAACTGGAAGGTATAATTGACGAACAACAAATCAAATCTCTCAAAAGTGGAATGGTGTTTATCAATGTTGCTCCAATGGAATTGATTAATCTAACTGCTTTAGAGAATCAATTAAAAGAAGGAGATATTACTTTCATCTTTGATCACCCTGATGAAATGAACCCAGAAGATGTTACTAAATTATCTCAATACAAAAATTGTGTTGTTTATCCTCCAATTGGTTTTGTAACCAAAGAAGCCAGGGTGTTAAAACAAGATATTTTTGTGGCAAATATTGAAAATTTTTTAAGAGAGAAAGCAAGTAATAGAGTTAGCTAAAATATAAATGAAACAAAATCTCTCAGAGTCCGAGTCCGAATTTGTTCGTACACAGGCCACAAAAATGGTAAAATTGATTAATGTCATTTTCTAAAATTAAACTAATTGGGATTTTACTGATAATCGGACTCTTGGCTTATTTACCATCATTAAAAAATTCATTCCTCTGGGATGATGAGCAATTTATCTACAATAATTCCTATGTTAAAAATTTTGAACTTAAAAAAATATTTACTGAAAATACTATTGCAGGTGCTGGAGAAACAAGTAGTTATTATCGTCCACTAACAACTCTGTCTTTTGCCATTGATCATCAAATTTGGGGACTCAATCCAATTGGTTTTCATCTTACAAACACTTTATTACATGTCTTAACAGGAATTATTTTATTTACCTTACTGATTTACTTAGGAATTTCTAAAAATGCTTCGTTCTGGATTAGCGCTATTTTTCTCGCCCATCCAATTCAAACTGAGGCAGTAGTCTATGCAAACTCTCGCGGAGATTCAATTTATGCTTTCTGGAGCATACTAGGATTGCTAACATTTTCACTTCTTTGTCAAAAAAAATATCCTAAATTTCAGATTTATAATCTTTCGTTGAAACTAAAAAGAGTCCACCTAACTACACTAACAATTATTTTCTATTTATTAAGTATTTTAAGTAAAGAAATTGGTATCGCTTTACTAGGTTTATTTTTTCTGACATTTTTGTCATTTAATCTGCTTAAAATAAAAAAAATGTGGTCAAAAAACAAAATTCAAATCTTCACCCTGGGATTACTAACATTGACTGCTTTTTCTTACCTAATATTCAGAAATAAGATATTGAATATTTCAACAAGTCTTAAAGTTTACGATCCTACATCACCATATGGCTCTAGTATTTTTGTTAGACTTCATACATTTACAAAATCACTTTGGGATTATTTTCAATTTATTTTTTGGCCATATAAACTTCATATGGAACGAAATTTAGAAATCATAAATCAACCAGTTTCAATATGGTTAATTGTAACTTTAGTATTAATAGTTTTTGTAGCCATAATTGGTTTTTTTGAATTTAAAAAACAAAAAACAATATTTACTTTGTATGGATTTTTGTGGTTTTTAGTTATGTTGGTACCAGTGTCAGGAATAATACCAGTTAATGGATTAATTTATGAACATTGGCTATATATGCCAATAATTGGATTTATGATATTTATGTTTGGAGTTTTGAAGACATTATTCAAAAATAGATTGAAAAATATATTAAAATATTTTTTGCCTATCATATTGGCCATTTATATTATCTTAACAATTAAACAAAACAGCATTTGGAGCAATCCGATTAAGTTTTACAATTATACTTTAGCATTTTCTCAAACAGCTCGGATGAATAATAATTTGGCTATGGCATATGCACAAGCAGGTGAAAATCAAAAAGCAGTTGAAAATTACAAAAAAGCGATTGAAATATCAGACTACTACCCCCAAATTTATCACAACTTGGGAAATACATATTTAGATATGGGCGAGATTGATTTAGCAGAACAATCTTTTAAAACGGCAATTTTAATGAATAATAGCTTTTTTCCAGCTTATGGCCCGTTAATAAATATTCTTCTATCACAAGAAAAATATGATCAAGCTCTACCATTGATTAAAAACTTAATAAATAATTCGGAGTTCAATTTCACTACAAATTTAGTTTACCTTAATATTTTATACAAAACTGAGAATACAAAGGAGGCTGAAGAACTAGCAACTGAATTGAAGTCTTTGTATACATCTGACCAACGAGCCTTGAATCAAATTGAAAAGGTTATTAAGAAAGATTAGAATTCTCAAGAATGACTAAGCAACGCAAGAATAACTAAAGATTTCCTTGATAATATTTCTTGTGTTTAAAATTGTATTTTTAATAATAAAATTAATTTGGCAAAATTTAATCGAAATTATTTTTCCCTGTTTCTGCATAAATTGTGGTAAAAGAAATACTCTTCTTTGTTGTAACTGTTATGAACAAATTGAATTTTTTCCATTTAATTTCGATGCATCCAAACAAATGAACTTTATTGATGAAGTCATAATTGTTTGCAAATACCGAGGTGTTGTCAAAAAACTAATTCATGATTTTAAATATAAAAGTGTAATTGGAATTGGAGATATAATTGCAAAGTTAATCTATCGAAGCGTAAATATTCCTGAGTGTGATTTTTTAGTCCCAATACCAATTCATAAAAATAAGAAAAGCAAAAGAGGTTTTAATCAATCTGAGGAGATGATTAAATCCCTTTCCAAACTTACAAATATACCATATAAAAATTTACTCATAAAACAAAAAAACACCAAGAGCCAAATGTCTATTAGAACCAAAGAAGAAAGAAAGATTAATTTAAAAGATTCATTTACAATAAATTATAAATTGCTTGAGGAGATTGGAGTAAATGAAGTTGGAAAAACTGTAATGCTTGTTGATGACGTATTAACAACTGGAAGTACTTTAGATGAGTGCGCAAAAATTCTAAAAGCAAATGGAATTAAAAAAGTAATTGGGCTAGCGCTCGCACAGAGATAAGAACTTAACATACTCAGAGGTAAAAAATACTAGAATTTTTTATAAATTAGAGTATAATGACCTATACATTTGGGGATGTATTGCTTTGACGTGATACGTACTTTAACATTTGCAGACCATCTTTGACTAAGAAAGATGTAAAACAGAGTCAAAAACATAATTGCAAATAAAACTGCAAAAAGCATTATATTGGATACCGCAAAAGAAGTTGCTAACGCTGCTTCCAATGCATTCAATTTTGCTCCTTCTTACGCTCTCGCAGCATAATTAGGCATTCAATTAAATAATTTCATTGGCGTTTTTAATTTGAATGATTCAACCTTAGTCAGTGTGACGGCAAATACTCGTTTGTTGGTATTTGTTTAAGTAAAAGTTGACAAAGATTGTGAAAAAAAGGTTTGTTTATTCCCCTCTTTCACAATACAAAGATAAACTATGTCTGTAGATAATGTTAGCTTGCTATTGCGGACACGAGGTCATTCCTCGTCATCTCCACCAAATGTTTAAAAGCCCCAAATGGGGCTTTCAGTGCAAATGGAAAGACTATAACTGTTAGCGTTTTTTAGAAATGTCCCTTTTTAAATTAAATAGAAATGTCCCCTTTCGGGTAATTTATACTTCTTTTGTTAAACGGCTCCGATGGGTTTGAAGAATAGGTTTGGTTGTTCCAATTCTTCAAAATCTGATTGCCAAGGGTTCCTTTTTTTGTAGTTTTCTTTAATCAGTATATCATCAACTAATTGGTTGAGTTTTTTACTGTTTGTTTCTCTGGTATTAGGCAATTGTTTAATAGTTGTATACTCAAGTTGTTTGTTTTTGTTGTCCCAGACTGTAATTGAGCCATCATATCTTTCACAAATGGTAACGACTGTTTTTCGTAAGGTGTAAGCAGATCGTTGTGTTTTAATTTGAAAAATAGTATTTTGATATTGGAAAGTTAAATTTTTAGAAAGTACTCTGTTCTCCTTAATACAAAGTATTTTTCTCAAGTTAATATTTTTATTTAGTTTTCTATGCATATCTACACTTGATCTTGGTTTAACGGAGAATTTTTGTACAAATTGTTTAGTGAATTGTGGCAGGAAATTATTTGCTTCCTTGATGGATGAGATATTATTTAATCTCATCTCTTTTACCAGTCTATCTTGAAGGGTTTGGTTAATTCTTTCAACTCTACCTTTGGCTTGAGCAGTACTAGCAAATATGAGTTCAATATTTAGTTCTTTGCAAGATCTGCCAAATTGAGTTAAGCCTTCAAACTGGTTGTTTTTACTTGGCTTTATGTAATCAAGATTGGTTGGGGTGTTAACTCTAAATATTGAGTGTTTATCAGTATAGATTGCCAAAGGCAATCCATGCTCAAGAAAGTATTGTTCTGCTAGTTTAAAGTAGTCTTGGGCGGTCTCCACTATACCAAACTCAAGAACTGGAATTCCCGTTGCATCATCAATGAAAACATTTAAATTGCACTTAGGAGCTCTACCTTCAAACCAATCATGTGGTGATCCATCTAGCTGAACTAACTCTCCAAAACAAGCTCTTCTTTCCCTTAATTGGTGTATATGAGCTTTTCTTCTTCTATTTGGTTTCCAGAGTCCTACAGATACCATCTCTTTTCTAATTGTGGTTAGGCTTAACTTACATTCGTGATTCTCAACAAGTTTCTCATGAGCTAGAGTCGGACCAAAATCCCAATATTTTTCTTTGACAATATTGATTGCTTCGTCTAGTATTTGTTGCTTAATTACACGATTGCCTATTTTTCCTCTAGCTTTATGAACCAAAGATTTTGCTCCATTAATTTTGTATTCATACAACTTCCTCCTTATTTGTCGTACCGACAGCCTGAGAATTTGAGCTGCCTTTTTTTGTTTAATTTCTTTTCTAACCAATCTTTCCATTACCTCAATCTGATTTAATTCTGCATTGCTCATGGCAATATTTTCCTTCATTGTTAACCCCCAATTCTGTTTAGTTTTTATCAACAAACAGTATGGACGTTTTTCCAAAAGGGGACATTTCTAAAAAACTCAAAGGGGGACATTTTCATTTAACGCTAACATGGAAAGACTATAACTTGTACTTATTTGATACATATTGTATAATATTTACCGTTGTTCAATTTTCAAAAGGAGCCATTGCGGCTCCTAATCTAATTTTGTCTGGAGGACAAAAATGAATAGTTATTCAAAGTTGCAACACAAAGATCACCCGAGTAAGACGAAGTGGATTCTGTCTTCTCAATTTCACTTGTACAAAAAGAAGTGGAAGGTGATTGAAAAGCGGGAAGCAAATTACATGCCCACCGACTGATCGCAAAATGCCCCGCTTCATTTTATGAAGCGGGGCATTACTCTTTAACCTCTATTTATTGAAACATCTTAAAAATCTTCTTAACCACCCAAACAATTGGAAACCAAACCACTGAGTAAACTAATACCCAAATTCCAAAGTAACCAAGCACTTTAAGAAGCTCTTTTAAAGATTCCCAAGCTCTTAAAAACTCTTCTTTAACACTTAGTCTTGCCTCAGGATTGAAGTATCTCTCACTGTCTGCAGCATTAACTGAGATGGACGAATACTCAACTGTTTGTTCAACTCTATCAAGACCTTTTTCTGCATCAGCAATCTGCCTATCAAGTCTTTCAATCTCAATTTGAAATCTTCTTTTTTCAACTTCTGTTTTTGCGTCAAGCAATGTAGCCTCTTTGAGCGATTTTTCGTCTTTTAACGACTGTAGATTTTCAGTAGTGCCTACAAGCTGACCAGTTACATCATTTGCATCAATATTCTCAGAAAAGACTTTCCTTACGTTTTCTGTAACTCTAGCTGCAGCTTCATCAAATTTATCAACTGGAACCTTCATATATAAAGAACCACTGTTGTAACCGTTTATATAGCCACCACCGGACGAAACTCCGGAGTTTAATACCTTTCCACCAATACTTAGAACATATTCCTTAATTCCTCTTAAATATACTGGAACATCATCAACAACAACTGAATGATATGAAGACTTTTGATAAACTCTGTCTTCTACATTTAGCATATCATCATTGTAATATGGATCTGCCATCATGCTGGTCTTAGCAATTAATGAATTATTTTCTTCGTATGTTATTTCATCACTAGGTCCTGCGTTGTAAATTCCGCTCATTTCAGAACCCACACTCACTTCATCGTTCGTTATTCCATTAAATTTTTCGCCACCAATAAATTGCATCATTCCGTTTTGACTCAAAAGAGAAGTTCTTGACTTTGCAGCAAAAGTTAACAAACTTGCTACTACCGCCAACGACAGAACTATAAGAAGAGTTTTTGTATTTTTCATATACAGAAATTATAACAGATTCAAAAATTTGCGCAAATTTGTAAAAAAATATTGTAGATAATTATTCTTTAGTATTCGCAGTTCTCAAATACTCCATGATTTTACCACTATTTACTTCTCTTGGCTTGCTACCTTGCGCAGGTCCAACCATACCAGCATCATAAATTTGATCAAGAATTCTTGCTGCTCTGTTATAACCAACTGAGAACCTTCTCTGAATACTCGATGAAGAGCCTTTGCCACTTTGGGCAACATACTTAATCACCTCATCAAAAAGCTCATCTTTGTCAGATCCAATAAATCCAGCCGAACCACCCTTTTCTCCTGAAGCTTTATATTTATCAGTAACTTCATCGGAGTACTCAGGTTTTTGACCTTGAGCTTTAATAAAATCAATCATGCTTTTAATCTCAGTTTCAGAAACATAAGTTCCTTGAACACGACTTGGTCTAGACTGATCAGGTGGAACATATAACATATCACCTTTTCCAAGCAATTTTTCAGCTCCTGGAGTATCAATAACCACACGAGAATCAGTCATGCTAGATACATTAAAGGCAATTCTGGTTGGGATATTAGCCTTGATTAAGCCTGTGATAACATCAACAGATGGTCTTTGAGTAGCGAGAACTAGATGAATTCCAACAGCACGAGCCATCTGAGCAATTCTGGTGACGCTTTCTTCAACTTCTGAAGGAGCGTACAACATAATATCAGCTAACTCATCGATCACAATCACGATACTTGGCATCGCTGCATGACCAGCCAACTCATTGTAGCCTTCGATATTTTTAACCCCAACTTCTGCCAACTGTTTATATCTTTTGTCCATTTCATGAGTTGCCCATTTCAACGCTGCCACAACCTTTTTTGGCTCAATGATAACCGGAGTCAATAAATGAGGAATACCATTATAAGCTGTTAACTCCACACGTTTTGGATCAACCAAGATAAACTTGACTTCGTCAGGACTTGCTCTAAATAACATTGAACACATAAATGTATTGATACAGACTGATTTACCAGAACCAGTAGAACCGGCAATTAATAAATGAGGCATTTTGGCAATGTCTGCAATCAATGGTTGTCCAGATACATTTATTCCCAAAGCAACCGCCAATTTTGAAGGATGCTTTTTTAGAATAGAACTACTTAACATTTTTCTAAGTGTCACAAATTGTGCCGAATAATTGGCAACTTCAACACCAACCAGTGATCTACCCGCAATTGGAGCCTCAATTCTTACTTGACCACCGGGCGCCGCTAAAGCCAAGGCCAAATCAGTAGCCAAACTAGTTATTTTTGAAAGTTTAGTACCTCTGGCAATTTCTAAAGCATACTGAGTAACTGAAGGACCATAATTAGCTTCTTTAACTTTTGCTCTGATTCCGAAGGATTCTAAAGTTTCTTCTATAACATCAGCATTTTTATTAACATCACCTCTATCGGCCTTGCCACCTTCAGAATTTGAAAGTAGCGATAGCGGTGGATATTCCCAGATTGCTTGAGAATTGTTTGGAGTCATTAGGTTGTTTTCTAGACCACCCTCAGATCCATCGATATTTTTTGTCTCTTGATCATGAATTGCAGTTCCACCATGTTCGACGCTTTGAAATTCATCGCTATCTTTAGAATCGTTGTTTATATTCAAATTATCGCTTTTATTCTTTCCCAAACTCAAGCCTAGTTTTGGAAGCTTAAATCCTCTGGCTTTTTTAATATTATCATCACTAAAAAGTGATTCTTTGTCCTTCTTTGAAGTTTCCTTGCGACTAAATTTAAGTTTAGCCATTAACTCGGTTATTTCATGAATAGATAATTGAGTGATAATTAGGATTCCGATTAATGATAAAGAAGCAAAAACAACATAAGTGCCTATTGGGGAAATTAATGTTGATAAATTGGCAAAAGTTTTGATTCCAATATCGCCTGACTTAAAAAAACCAAGCCATCCCAACATAATTAATAATGTTCCAAGTAGCACATGAGGTTTTGACCACATCCATTTTGTACGAAACATAACCATCCCAGATGAAATAAACACAAATGGCAAGAATAAAAGTGCTGATCCAAACTTGGCGGCAAGAAAATTATTAATTACTGCCAATAAATATCCTTGTCCAGTGAGAGAAATAATTATTAAAAATCCTAATGCAACTAAAATTACGGCTACAACAGAATGAATTGTCTCCGTTCTTATTTTAAGCTTTAGTGGTTTTCTTTTTCTTTTTCGACCCATAACCGATTTCCCATATCATGATTACATTTATTATAGGATATACCATATTCCTCTGTCTTGACAAGAGGCAACTTAATTTTACATTTTAACTCTAGTCCTTAAAACTAAATAATATCATTGACCTATTTTAAATCGTACTTTAAATATTTATAAATTAGGTTTAATTTCGTTGATTTAAAAATAATTATAAATCACTACTATATCAGACCTAATTTATAAATATTTAAAGTACTGTTTTTTAGATTAGATCAATTTTACACGTCAATAAAGACAGACACAATCATAGGTTCTCTCCTGATGATCTTATAAAGTCTTCGAGAGATTCTTTTTTCGATTAAACCCTGAATTATTGTCAGATTAGTATTTTTTCGTTGCTCTTCGGTTACCAATTTGGCAGTTTCAGATTTAATAAACTCGATTACATCTTGAGCTTCCTGCATAAAAACAAAACCTCTAGAGACGACCTCAATTTTGCCTAAATCTAGATTTCCGCTAACTCTTGGAATGATCACTGCAACAATTCCTGCTTGACCAAGTGATCTTCTATCCTTAAGAACTTTTGGACCAACATCCCCAATTCCTAAACCATCAATAATTTGAGCTCTAAGATTGATCTGATCGAGCACAAAATACTCTTCATTCTCAAAGCCAATAACTTCTCCACTGTCTGGAATAAGTACGTGTTTTTCGTCAAAACCAAGTTTTGAGGCAACTAACTCGAAAAATTTAAATCTATGTCTGTCGTCTCCGCCAATTGGCATAACATATTTTGGCTTTACCAAACTCAACAATTTTTGTTGTTCTGGAGCGCTGGCATGACCAGATTTATGTAAATCAGGCATGACAGCAGGATAAACAACGTGAATTTTGTTTCTGCAAAGTTCATTTATAGCTCCATAAAAAGTAAGTTCATTTCCAGGGATAGCATCTGCTGAAAATACCACTGTATCGCTTTTTTTAATTCTAAGGCTAGGATGATCACCAAAAATTGCTCTCATTAATGATGATCCCTCTTGACCTTGACTACCGGCAACAATCACACAAAGTTTGTCGTCAACAACATCTGCAATATGTTTTTTATCAACCTTCATTCCCTGAGGAATTATTAATTTTCCAATTCCTGTGGCAACTTCGACATTTTGCTCGACTGATCTACCAACGAATACTACTTTGCGGCCATGTTTTTGAGCAGCATTGATTGTTTGCTGAATTCTATGAATATGAGAACTCATCAAAGTCATGATTAGCTTGCCTTTTGTTTCGGCCATAACACTGTCAATCGCAGGACCGGTCATAGATTCTGATTCCACCCATTTTGGGTTTTCAACTCTCAAGCAGTCGATCATCATACACAAAACATTCTGCTCGCCTAACAAGCTGATGTGTTCCAAATCAGATACTACTCCATCCACCGGGGTTGGATCTAATTTGAAATCACTTCCGTGATAGATCAATCCTTCAGGTGTACTAATGGCTATATGACGTGTATCTGGAACTGAGTGAGTGATAGGGAAAAATTTCGCTGAGAAATGTTGCCCAATTTGAATATCTTGATTATCTTTTACTACATTAACTGGTCTTTGAACTTTGCTGTCCTTCATTCTCTGTTCTGCAAAACCAGCAGTAAGTGGTGACCCAAAAATTGGAAAATTTGGAAGTTCTGGAAGCAAATAAGGTAAGGCAGCAATATGATCATCATGACCATGGGTTAGCAACATTCCAACTATTACTTTTCCCTCATCAATTATTTTTAATAAATATGAAATATCTGGAATTAAAATATCAACTCCAGGCATATACGAGTCTGGGAAACCAATTCCACAATCTACAATTAATATTTCATCTTCATACTCATATATAAACATGTTTTGAGTAACATTTCCCATTCCGCCAAGCGGAATAATCTTCAATTTTGACATAAATCTTTCTTTCTTAAACTAAATTATTTTTTCTTTTTTACATTTTTCATAAATACAATTCCGTCGGGAATTTTTAATGCACTAAATAAATTTACGCCTTTATTTTCACCCCAACCTGAATGTAATAAAAATTCTCTGAACCTATTTGTTTTTTCGTATCTTTCAAAAGTCGAAGCAGCAAAAACCGAGGCAGCTAGTGCTGACAACATAAACCAATACACCCCATTTGAAATATTAAATGATGGTTCGAATATAAAGTATATGATGATGTGAATCAAAAGTGAAAAAGCTAAAAACAGTTTCATCAACCTCATATAATTTCCTTGCTGAGGATCAGAATTCCAAATCACAAAAAAGAACATTATACCGGAAATAAATCCTAGTCCAAATAATGAGTAAAATTGAAGTTTAGATGCTACTACAAATTCTAATGGCACCAAAACATTCACCACCGACAAAAAAGTTCCTAAAATCATGACTCCGCCCCACACAACGATGTGAGTCCACCAAAGATGAAAATACTCCGATAAATGATAGATATCAAATTCTGGATCGTGGTGTCTCTTGATCCAAAAAGTTTTTGTTAAAGAATGGATTGCTATGGCCGAAATAACTACAAAAGATAAAACGCTAAATACTGTGTCGATAATAAATAATTCAGTTACCGATAAATTTAACTGAAGCTCATTTCTAAGAATATAAAAAATAAAAGATTTCATCCAAACAAACATTGTTGGTGCAATTAAAAACAAATACACAAACTGAACTAAATCCAGTTTCAAAAATTCCTTTTTCTTATTCTGAAATTTATAAATTAATAACCCAATGGCAACTGTAATTAATGGAATAAGTAATAAAAAAATTTTCATAAAAATGATTTGTGAACTTGTTCATTTTAACACAAACTAGAACAAGTACTCCTCCACTGAGCTCTTAAAACTCTCTGCTTCTTTCTGATTTTCTATCCACTCAATTATCTTAGGAATTTTTTTAAAATCAGCAATAAATGACTCTCTCATTTTTCCACTTCTCAGTCCCGCAGCCGGGTGGTACATCGGTAAAACAAATAGTTTTTTCTGAGAACCTACGGGCCAAGTTATTTTATGCAACCGTCCGTGAACTTGAGATATTTTTACATTTGCCAAAAATTTTGCCATGCTAAATCTACCCAAAGTTATAATCAATTTTGGATTAATAATTTCAATTTCCTGATCTAAAACTGGTTTAAAAGCTGCTATCTCTTCAGGGGTAGGATCTCTATTTTCAGGTGGCCTCACTTTGACAATATTACTAATATAAACCTCTGACTCTTGAATTTTGGCTTCTTCTATCAGGGTTTTTCTAAAAAACTTGCCAGATCGACCCACAAAAGGTCGACGCTCGACTGTTTCTTGAAAACCTGGTGCCTCACCAATAAATAAGATTTTTGCATCAGCTAGACCTTCTCCAGGAATAACATCACTAGCTCTGGTCGCCAAAGGTAAAGTTTTGTAGTTTTTTTCTAAATCTTGATATAACTTGGTTAAATTCATTATAACTCTTGCTAATACTGAGGTAGGAAAATGTTCCTATTTTCCAAAGTAATAACAATTTCAGGATAGCCTTTTTCAACAATAATTCTAGCTGCTTTTCTAACAGCGCCTTCTAAAGTTCTACCGAGCGTTCTAATACCAGCATCAAAACCTAGTGGACGAGTCACCACTCCCCAAACAGCATCTTCAATAATAAATTGTTCTGGAGTAAGTCCCGCATCTTTCAAAAGTCCAGGCAAAATATATTTTTGTGCAATCACGATTTTTTCGTGATCTGTATAAGAAGGCATAGAAATTTTCTCCATACGATCTAGAACAGCTGTGGCGATAGCCGTCGTATTGTTTGCGGTTGCCAAAAATATTGCATGAGATAAATCAACTGGATAATCAACATAATTATCTCTGAACGCATGATTCTGTTTTGGATCAAGTAACTCAACCAGGACACCCATAATATCTTTATTTGCGTCAGAACTTCCTCTATCAATTTCGTCCAAAAGAATAACAGGATTTCTCACTCCTGCTTCACAAATGCCTTTAATAACTCTCCCAGGCTCAGAGCCCAAAATTAATCTTGAATTACCTCTCAGCTCTTCGGCTGATCCCATACCTCCAAAAGGTATTCTGACAAGCTCTCTGCCAAGAGCTTCAGAAAGTGAAGTAGCGAAAGTCGTCTTTCCAGTTCCAACCAAACCAACTAACAACAAAATTGGAGCACGAAAGTTTTTCGCCATTTCTTCGTTTTGACTTCTTAACTTCAAAACTGAGACGTACTCCAAAAATCTATTTTTAACATCTTGCATTCCATAGTGATGCTTCTCAAAAATTTCTTTAGTTCTAACAATATCTAAGGTATCTTCTGTTTCAGCCTCCCATGGAACTTTTAAAACCCAATCGATATATTTTGAAACCTTTTCATACTTTTCATCGTAACTACCTAGGGCAATACTTCTTTCTAACGAAACAATGTCTTTATCAACTTTTCTTCTCATTTCATCCGGAAGCGTTGACACAGAAACCTTGGATTTAAGTTCGTCAATTTCTTTTTCTAGTATTTCTTTGTAGTCAGTCATTATTAATTTTAGTTACTTTTACTATTATGTGCTTTTATCTGCTTAAGTGTCAATAAACCAGGTTTTGCTCCTATTTGTCCAATTACTGATACGGCATTACTTTTACCCCACTCGCAACATTCACTAATTATTTTTCCTTTTAAATGCGCGGTCACATAACCAACAGCAAATGCGTCACCAGCTCCTGTGTCATCAACTGATCTGTTTTCTCCAGATTTAAATTCTGCCACCTCATCCTCGCCAACAAAAACTTTTCCGCCTTTTTTACCATTTGTTACAATTACTTGTTTTACATGATATAGAACATCTTGTTGTTTATCTTTAATTGATTCCCATTCTTCTTGATTAAGAAACATAAGTTGACAAGAAATTTCTTTAAACTGAATCTCACCTTCAGAAATTAAGGCTAGCTCTTTTTTTCCAGGATTCCATGAAAAACCAATATTTGCTTTCTTTAAAGCTGCAAAAATACGCTCAAGTGTTTTAAGTCGACCTGAAATACTAGCAATATGTATCCAATCAGCTCTTGAAATATTTGCAGTTGGTATATCTTCAGGGTCAAGCATCGAAGAAGCACCCCTGTTAACCATTACCGTTCTGCCTCCATCGCTCCCAAGTAAAATAATTGAACCTCCGGTCTTTTCTTGTTTTTCGCTAGTAACTAAGTTTGTAGAAACAAACTCACTCCTAAAATCATCTAAAATAATTTTAGCGAAAATGTCGCTACCTAATTCCGTCACTACTCCGGTTCTATATCCCATTCTCGCAAAACCTACAGCAGTATTACTTCCACCACCCCCTGTTCTTAAAATATATTCATCAACCTCATTTTTTGCACCATAAGTCAAACATATATTAGCATTAACGCCATTTGAATGTGAATTAAATTTACTTGATCTAATAAAACTATCAATTAAACTCGAACCAATAGTAATTATTTCGTACATGGGTAGCTTTTAAATATGCTAATTAGTATTTTATGATTGTGCTTCTGGCTCAGGTCGATGTGGAAGTCCACAACGTTCGCTGAGCTCTTCTTCAAAGTAATCTAAAGCCTCGATTAATTCTCTCTCATTTTTAACTATTTTGTAAATAGATCTTTCCTTCTCACTAATAAAGAAATGATCATGAATAACCTCCATTAAATCATTCCAAAACTCTCCATAAAGAATTAAGGGCTTGTGGTTGCCATAATATAAATGACCCAATAACCAAGCTGTGGCCCACTCACTCAAAGTACCTGTTCCACCCTGAAAACAGACAAAAATATCTGCGTGTTCTATTAATCTAAACATTCTTTCAATATAATTTGCTGTTTTTATTTCTTTATCAACATTATTTTCGTGAAACCGTCCCTCAAACTCAGGCATGTCTTTTGGATAAAAAGTAACGGCCAAGGTTTTTCCACCAGCAGACTGAGCGCCTTTAGTTGCAGCATCCATTACTCCTGGACCACCGCCGTCAATGACAACTTTATCGTGATAAGCCAAATATCGAGCAACTTTAAACACTTCTTGATATAAGGGATGTAGTTCATCAACATCAGCACTTCCAAAAATTGCTACATTCTTCATTGTGCAATGCTGTCTTGGTGACGGTATTTTAATCTGAGTTTTCATTTAATTTCTTTCTTTTCAGCTTCTAAATATAATTTTTTTGATTAAATATTTATAAAGCCAAGTCTCAGCGAGTTCTGCTTTAGCAGTAAGTACAAGAGCGTAACTTGCATTATAAATATTTATCCTAAAAAATCACTAACAGCATCATCAAAATTCTCTGCTTTCCACAAAGCACTTCCTGGAGCAACACCATCCGCACCATGATCTTCGATTTCTGTTACATTGTCCAGTTCAACCCCTCCATCAACAATTATTTCAATATCCAAACCTCTATCTTCGATTTCATCGTGCAATTCACTGATTAAATTCAAAACAGTTATATTAAATTCCTGTCCTTGAAAACCTGCCTTAATGCCCATGACTTGGATTACATCTAAAAATTCCCATGATTCTGCATCAATAGACTCCAAAGGTGTATGTAAATTTAGTGACAAACCAGCCATCCATCCATTTTTCTTAACTTCCTGCAAAAAGTCAACTTGAGATGCCATCTGTTCTAGTTGACCAATAACTGCTCTAACTGGTAAAAATTCTTTCGAGTCTCTGATCTCATGAATAAAATCCATTGGCTCCTCAGTCATTAAATGGAAATCAATACTAAGGTCTCCAAAATCAACTGGAAATAAATCGCTTGGATATACAGTTATATTGTCTGCAAAAAAACCATCAACAACGTCAATCTGAATGGTTTGAATATCTGGGTTGTTTCTGCACATATCCACTTGATCAATTATTTGATCTATTTCATCGGTTAAAATGCTTGGATAAACGTTCATTGTTCGCGACCCCCTTCTCCGAGTGGAGCATTTTCAAACTCTTTTATTTTATTAATTCTTCTGATGTGTCTTTCTTCTCCTGAAAAATTGGCTTCTAAAAAAGCTAAAATTATTTTTTGGGCCTGATTTTCAGTTGTCCAATCAGCAGAAATTGAAATTACATTAGCATCATTTTTTTTCTTAGCAAGAACAGCACTCTTTTCATCAAAAACAGAAACTGCCCTAATTTCTTTCACCTTATTTGCAAAAATGACCATTCCGCCTCCAGAACGACAAAAAAGTATACCCACAGATTTTTTCCCTTCAGAAATATCATTAGCAACTTGGGTGGCAACTAATGATGCATAATCAGGATAATCATCACCAAAAACTAAGGTGTGAGCGCCAAAATCTTCAATTTCATAACCCAACTCACCAAGCCAAAGCTTCATATATTCTTTGAGTTTAAATCCACCATGATCTGCTCCAATATAAATTTTTTCCATAATTAAAATCCTAGTTCAGCTCTAACCTCTTCTGTCATCATATCAGTTATCCAAGGTGGATCAAAGGTTAGCTCGATATCCACATCTTTCACTATATCGACACCTTCAATTTGAGACAGTGAATCTTTTACCATTTGTTGAATAATCCCAATTAATGGGCATCCTGGTGTCGTCAGCGTCATTAAAATGTGGATTTTTTGCTTTTCGCCTGTCTCTAACTGCAATTTTGAAATAGTAACATCATAAATCAAACCAATGCTCACAATATCAACATTAAGCTCTGGATCGATTACAGTTGAAAGACATTTATAGATATTATCTGTTGTTAATTTCATAATGAAAACTAAAATATTTTATTTATATTTTAGTTTAGATCACATTGAATCACAACAGATAATATCTATTTTCTACTACAAAAACCCCCGAGAAATTCTCGAGGGGTTTTAATTTTAATCTTATTAAAAAGATTACTTTGCTGTTCTCTTAAGAACTGGCATGTTTGTTCTCTTTGTTTCCATAACTTCCATTCCAGCTGGAACTGCTCCCAATGCTTCTGGACGAACGTCTCTTGCAAAGTAGTAGATTCTTTGAACTCTACCATTTTTAAGAGTCACTTCTTTGGTGTGCAAGTAATATACTTGACCCTTTGCATTTGTGTAGCTGAATGCTTTTGATGCATCTGCCATAATTGCTCCTTTTCTTGCCTTTATATAAGGCTAATTAAGTTATTTTTATACTTGATCGAACAATTCTATGTTTAAGCTTATCATACTCGGCGAACACATCAAGAAGCAAATTAGAGTTTTTACTCTAATTCCATCTCAACTGAATCTTGCGCCTCGAGTGTACCTCTTAAAACATTTGTTTCTTTTGCAGCATCTGCTGAGGATTTTTGACTAACAATTATCTCAAATGGTAGTAATTCAGAAGGTAATGATGCTGATCCTATATAGCCACCTTTTCCTGAAACTAAGGTAAAAACCTCTCTCATATTATTGCCATCAACTTCTTTTAACCAAACTCGATACTCATTTTCTGACTCAGGAAGATTTGCCATGACTGAAAAACGAACTCTATCATCTTTCAATTCGTATCTGACAACTCCAGATACATTTACATCTGTTGATGAAAGATCAACGCTTTTATAGTCACCAACTCCAGATATAGATTTAGCCATCTCATCTTCGCTTAAATTTTCAATCTCAACGCCTTCAGCAAATAAATTTTCATCCATTCTTTGAGTTCTCATGCTATACCATCTGAAAACCAGAAGGAAAACAACGCTTAAAACTACTAATGGAAAAATGTATGGTGTGTATTTTTTCATATCTACCCTTAAATCTAGCCCTCTCAAGCTTCTATTTATTTACTAGAACTATTTATTAATGATTCTACAGTTGATAATAACTGAGGGGCAGATACTTTAACTCCGTCTACATAAAAAGTTGGTGTCGAATTGACTCTAAGCTGAGTGCCTGTATTTGAGTCATTTGTTACCAGTTGTATAACAGAATTATCCTCTATTCTCTCTAGAAATTGAGTTCTGTCAATATCCAACTTATCCATGTATGTAACAAATATGTCATTTAACTCTTGACGATTCTTAGCCTTGCTCCACACTTCTTGGTTCTCAAACAATAAGTCATGCATCTGCCAGTATTTATCCTTATTTATCGAGGCAACTGCTTCGGCTGCAATAGCTGCATTTCTGGCATTTGGATGTAAATTATCTAAAGGAAAATTTCTGAAAATAAATCTAACTTTCCCCGGAAAAGTTGAAGTCACCAACTCACCCAAAGAAGATGCAGCTTTGCAGGCTGGACACTGAAAATCTGAAAATTCAACTACTGTTATAAGGTTTGAATTTTGATTTGTACTTCCAGAGCTTGTGGAAACATCAGAGCCAGTTTCAGTGGTTTCAGACATAAAAACTCTCACATTTCTAGCTTCTCCAGCCGCTACCTGAGCATCAACAGACAATATTTCGCCATCATTCTTAGAAGTGCTGGAAAACATAAATGAAACTGCAAAGATTAGTAATAATGTACCTAAAATTGTTCCAATCAAAAGAGAAATATTTTTCATGTTTACGCCTTTGGCCAAACTTGCTCGCCAGTCTCTATGTCAGTAACAACTATTGCGTCTGTTGGACAACTTTGAGCAGCTAGTAATTTTTCATCATCTGAATTTCCATCTTGAGAAATAACTGTAGCAATTCCTTCTTCATCTAGAGCAAAAACTCCAGGTGCAATCGCTTCACAACTTCCAGCACTTATACACTTGCTACGAATAACCTCAACTTTATATTTACCAATTTGCTTTGTTTGAACAACACTATCCTCTACCATAAATCTCCTTTATTTCTACTTAATAAAATTTTTCAAAATGAACGTCTTCTGCCACAACACCCTTTGACAATAACAAAGTATTTACGTCCTCGATCATTTTAGCATTACCACACAGATAATAGCATCCTTTTGCAGGCAAATCATGAACAGCCAAACAATCAGTTACTCTTCCTTTGCAAAGTGGCCATTCTTCAGAGCCCCTAGATAAGACGGGATGAAACTTAAAATTCTCATATTCGTCTACTAAGTCTTGAAAGTCATTTTGCCAAAATAAATTTTCTTCATGTCTTAAACCCCAATACAATGTAACTGGGCGTTTCTCACCTAAATCTTGAAGTAAATATAAAATCATTGATCTAAATGGAGCAATTCCAGACCCGGTGGCTATAAAAACTATTTCGTCTTCGCCTTTATCTGGCGCAAGAACAAATCTACCGAGTGGCCCCATAACATCAATTTCATCACCAAACTTAAGATTCTGTAAAAAAGTGGTTCCCTTGCCCTGAGGTGAATGATCAATTAATAATTCAAAACTATGATGCGTATCTGGATTACTACAAACCGAATAACTTCTTCTATCCCCAGTTTCATCGACTGTAATTGAGACATATTGTCCTGATTCAAAGTCTATTCTATGAGGTTCTTCCATCTCAAAAACATACTTTGAAAATTTTTCATTAAAAAATTCTTTGTCAGCTAATTTTGCAATAAATCTCTGTGGTTTCATAAATCCTTTTTATTTTACAAAATTATTTACCCAACCTCTACCATACCACAAACCGAGTGCTAACTTAACAATTCCTTGGTACTCTTCTGTTCTGTCAACAAAACCTTTTGTTGCAATTCCAATCATTCCTTGTTTTTTTCTAACATCTACTTCACCAACAATTTGAGAAATGACTGGACCCATCTCCTCACCATTTCTAATTTTTTTGGCAACAATTTCGGGAACTTTGAATCGAGCGCCATTGGCAAATTCCATAAAACCGGTTTTATCCACAACTACAGCCCAAACAGTTGACCACATTTGGCCGTCTTCGTCTTCAAAAATTCCACCCTCTAAACCCACTCCCAAAACTTCATCTTCAGCAAATTTAAAATGATCTACCTCATATTTTTTTAGCCCTTCGACAAAAACAGCTTTTGCCCTATTGATAGCACCTTTTTTAGTAACAGCGTCACCTCTTGGTTGTTCGGGAATACCACTAGGAACATCAAAACCTTCGACCTTCACTTCAGGCCAAGTCTCACTTGAAGCATTAATGACTGAATTTATTTTTACCGGATTATGTGAGCCAACAAAAATATGCATAAAAAGACTTTATTTATTGAATAAAGTGTAACAAAAAAAGATAGATCTGACCAAACTGAACTTTTGTGATCATAGGCAATTCGCCTAAAAGGCTCACAAAAGTTCAGTTTGGTCAGATCTTCTATGTATTCTCATATCAAATTATTACTTACTCACTAGTTTTATTATCGTGTTTAAACCCAATAATAAACATTTTACTCTACCGACCGATATTTCATCCAAGCCTAACTCCTGCAAAACATCCTTTTGAGTCAGTTTCTGCAATTTTTCAAGTTCCAGCCCTTTGACTTTCTCGGAAAGAACGCTCATGGAAGCCTGTGAAATTACGCAACCTTGACCTTTCCATTTAATATCTGCTATTTTTAATTTATCGGGAGATAATTTAACTGAAACAGTGATTACATCTCCGCAACTGGCGTTGTATTGAGTTGAAACTAAATCAGGATCAGCCATTTCACCATAATTATTAGGGTTTTTTGCTTCGTCAATTAAATCTTCTTGATAAATATCGGTCATAAAAATATTTTTGCTACCTTTTTCAAACCATCCGTTAGAGCATCAATATCTGCTTTTGAGTTGTAAACCTGAAAGCTAGCTCTGGTTGTCGCAATCCATTTTTGAGATGTATGAAGTGGCATGGTGCAATGATGTCCAGATCTAACCGCAATACCTTCACTGTCTAAAACCTGAGCAACATCATGAGCATGAACTCCTTTGAAAATAAAAGAAACGGAACCTGTACGAGTTTCATCTTTTGGTCCCACAATCTCAACATTTTTATTTTTTTCTAACTCTGATAGTGCATATTGCACTAACCCATGATCATGGATTAAAACATTCTCCATTCCTAAATTTTCTAAATACTCACATGCAACTGCCAATCCAGCTACTGAAGCAACGTCAGGGGTTCCTGCCACAAATCGCTCGCTTAAATTATCATTAAAAATTGTATGAGACTCATGAACCTCAGCGATCATTCCGCCGCCAAATAGCCAAGGACGCATTTCATTAGTTATTAATAACTCTTCGCGAACCAAAAGTCCACCTATTCCCATTGGACCAAGCATTTTATGACCTGAAAAAGCGAAGAAATCTACATCCAAATTATCAAAATTTATTTTCATGTGTGGCGCAGATTGAGCTCCGTCAACCAAGATTCTTATTTTGGAATCGAACTTGAAATCACTCTTAGATCCAGACGACTTAGAAACAATATTTTTGCTTCTCAAAGTTTTTTCCACAACTCGAACTTTCTCTGTGGCCCGAACTTTTTTAACAATAATTTTTAAGTCAATGGTACTGCCAAGAGCATTAGAAACGTGAGGGAACACCACCAACTTGATTTTTCCTGCAAATTTTTTCAGTTTTGCGTCAAAATCATTAACGTCAAACTTTCCATCGCTAGTAATTCCTACAAAAATAAGCCTAGCTTTCTTACGTTTACAAAGTTCTTGCCAAACTACAATATTAGAATGATGATCTAGAATTGAAACTAATATCACATCGTCTGAATTTATATTTTGTTCGCCCCAACCATAGGCAACGCCATTGATTGCCTCAGTGGTATTACGCACAAAAATCAGCTCATTATTCTTAGCGCCAAAAAACTTGGCAATTTTAATTTTTGAAGTTTCAAAAATCGTGGTACTTTCGTCTGAAAGCGTGTGAACACCACGATGAACGTTAGCGTTATTGTTTAAATAATAGCTAGAAATTGCCTCAACTACAGAAAAAGGTTTCTGACTGGTAGCTGCATTATCAAGATAAACTAATTTTTTACCGTTTATTACTCTAGTTAAAATGGGGAAATTTCTGATGATATTATCTGTATTCAACATGAAAGATATTATAACATTGGCAGATCTAGAAACCCATCAATAATCAAATCCTCTGCCTGCTTCTTTGAGATTCCGCGAGATTGCAAATAAAAAAGTTGAGATTCAGGTATTTTGCTTATGCTTGCGGCATGAGAGCACTTGACGTCATCGGTGAGAATTTCCAATTCTGGCACTGTTTCTGCCCTAGCTTTGTCTGATAAGAGTAATACTCGCTCAGTTAAAAAAGAGTTACTTAGACCACAATTTTCTTCGATAATAATCTTTCCAAAAAATCTAATACTGGATTTATCACGGGCGACACCTCTTAATGTCGTATTAGCTAGGGTGTTTTTTGCCTTGTGAATAATAGTAATATTGATATTAATTTTTTCACTATTTTCAGCCAAAAAGCTACCTAAAATTTCTGCTTGAGCCCCTTGACCATTTAACTCGACTAGATAATCACCAGATTCTTTAATCTGAATGATTTTCTTCTCGTCTTTTTTAACTGTGTATTTTTGCATTTTTATTATTTGGGTATTGGATAAATTTAGTTGTATTTTTAATAAATATTTGAAAAGCGAACATTTCGAACCTGTTTCGACGAGAGCTTTTAAAATATTTATTAAAAAAAACTTATAATTTAACCTATACTTCCCTCCATCTCATGATCAATTAACCGATTCATTTCTACTGCATACTCCATTGGCAGTTTACGAACTAAATCATCAATAAATCCATTCACAATCATTTTTCTAGCTTGCTCTTCGGTAACCCCTCTACTCATCAAATAAAACAATTGATCGTCGCCAATTTTGGAAACAGTTGCTTCATGCTGAATTTCAACGTTTGAATTAAAAATTTTATCAATTGGATAAGTATCGGACCGCGAATCCCCATCTAGTAACAATGCGTCACAAATCACGGTGTTTTTTGAGTCGTGAGCATTTGGCCCCACATTTACTAAACCGCGATAACTGGTACGACCACCACCTTTGCTGATTGATTTAGCAACAACTGAAGAACTCGTATGTGGGGCCAAATGAATAGACTTTGTTCCCGTGTCTTGATGTTGCCCCGCCCCAGCTAAAGCCATCGAAAGAACTTCGCCACGAGCTCCTTTGCCTGCCAGTACAAATCCTGGATACTTCATGGTGACTTTTGAGCCCATATTGAAATCTGTCCAGATCATCTCAGCTTCTTCTTCAACATAAGCTCTTTTGGTTACTAAATTGTAAATATTTTTATACCAATTTTGAACTGTCGTGTACTGACACCTTGCACCTTTTTTGACATAAATTTCAACCACTGCGGCATGAAGAGAACCACTAGAAAAATTTGGCGCTGTGCAGTTATGAACAGCAACACCATCAGCAACATAGCTCTCGTCTTCCTTTACACTAAAATTATATACAGAAATATTGTCTACTTCTTTTGAATCAATTTTCTTTACTGGAGAATACAAATACTTATCATCAACAAAATAGTAAGTAGCTCTTTTTTTATTCCACATTTTTGGCTGAATTGGTTGACCAACAATTTTTCCAAAAGAAATCATATATTCTCCGCCAATGACTAAGTTATACATAGTTTGCCTGCCACTAGAACTTTTATCTTGTTGGTTTAAAGAGCTAGCTATTCCCAAGCGTAACAATAGCATTCTTCCTTGAAGTGATAAATTTCTTGAAACTGTAGAGATTCTGAATACTTCTTTGAAACCATGTATATTTTGTTTTTTATAGTAATTGCCATCACCTTTATACCAAGCATCTATCAAAACTGCTTGCTTTTCTAAACTCTCTTGCAATACCCAATCAGGCATTTGCTTATCATTGGAATGAGTTCCAAACTGTTCAAAAAATCTACAAAGTCTCACGGAACTTATCACTACATTAGTTCCATTATTTTTTTCGTGATGAAATTCTCTTACCCTATTTTCACTAAAAACAAATTTTATTAATCTTTTTACTTCTTCAATATATTCTCTTTCTAATTTAGAAAAAGAAAAATTTAAATAAGAGCCACCACTAATACTACCTTCGGCTAAATAATATCCAATTAATTTAAATAATTCTTGTGTACAAGGAATTTGTAATTTTTCTAATTGCCAACCACTCGCGCCATTTCCAACTGGGACTTCATAAATTAAAATCTCTTGAGACTTTATAGTTTGATCTATTGGAGTACAAACATAATCACCTTTTTCTACATCTTTCACTGGTAACCATTCTTGATTCCAATCTTTATTTTTTTCATTTTTATATTTTCTTTTTACAACTAAAAATGGGTGCTCTTTAGTAGCTTCTATTTTTTCTGACGGCTGGCCAGTAACTATTAAAGTAAATAGCTTTCCAGAATATGGACGAACCTGAGTGTGATAAACAAGTTTATATTGACCTTTATGAGTAAGAACCTGCATTCCTTTTTTAATATCTTCTATCACTGTAGAACCTTTGTCTGTGATTATTTGAGTTCCTGCAGTAAAACAACCTTCGATATAGTGAACACTTGCCCCTTCATCAACAATAATTAAAGTTCTCTCAAATTGACCAGCATTGGCAGAATTAATTCTAAAATAAGTTTGTAACGGCATGCTTACATGCACCCCTTTTGGGATGTAAACAAATGATCCGCCAGACCAAGTAGCTGTATTTAAGGCAGAAAATTTATTATCGCCAAAGGGAATTATTTTATTGAAATATTCTTTAACTAAATCTGGATATTGAGCTAAACCATCATCCATAGATAAAAATACCACACCATCTTTGACCCAGACATCTTTTAGCGAACCATAAACAACTTCACTATCATATTGAGCTTTAACTCCAGCGAGAACCGCTCTTTCAGCTTTTGGAATTCCCAACTTTTCGAAGGTTTCTTTGATATCGGCAGGAACATCATCCCAAGATTTTTCTTGTCTATCGCTGGCACGCAAATAATAATGAATTTTGTCGTAATTAATTTCAGATAAATCAGCTCCCCAAATTGGAGTTTGCTTCGCTTGAAATGCCTTGTAAGCTTCTAAACGAATTTTTAGCATCCATTCAGGTTCATTTTTAATTCCAGAAATTTCTTTAACAACACCTTCATTAAGCCCTGGTTTTAAAATATATTTGTAGCTATCAGTTGAATACGAAAAACCGTGCTCATACGAATCAATACCGTCAGTTTTAAAATCTTTTATTTTTTTGGTTGTAAATCTTGCCATCCAATTGATTTTCTAATTATTGTCTTAATAAATTCCCCTTTAAAATCTCCAAAGTCGTAATCATCAATTTCTGATAAGGAAATCCATTTATAATTAATGTGTTCATAACTAATTTGAACACTGTGTTCATCAAAATCATTCTTTAAAATTATTTTCCATCCTGTAATCACACTAAAAACTTGATTTTGAGCTTCAAAATAGGTTCTAAGTTCAACTAAGTTTTCATTCGTAAATAAGTCTTCCGAAACTTTAATTCCAGTTTCCTCAAAAACTTCTCTGGCTACTTCTGTTTGGTGCGGATTTTCTTTATCTTCCAAAGTTTCAGGCCACTCAGCATTTCCTCCTGGCAAATCCCAAGCCAGTGGTCTTGAATGTGAGTTCTCTTCTCTTTGCAAAATCAAAAATTTATCTGAGTGAATTAAAACAACTTTTTGAAGTAATTTGACATCATCTGTCAGTTGGTAAGAATTTTTTTTCATACTTTTTTTATTAGACCTTTAAGATAAATTAATAAATGTAAGCATTAGCGAGTTGTCGCTTTAGCTGACAATACAGAGTGTTAGCTTATATTTATTAATTTATCTTAAAGGTCCGCGTAACCTTTCTTTTCTAGTTTATCTACAAGTGTGGCGTCTCCACTTTCTACAATTTTCCCCTTAATCATCACATGAACAAAATCTGGTTTTAGGTAATCTAAAATTCTTTGATAATGTGTAATAACTATCACGCCAGTGTTGTGTTTTTTTATAATTTTGACAACTCCATTGGCAACTTTTTTAATTGCGTCAATATCTAGTCCAGAATCAGTTTCATCCAAAATAGCAAGCTTTGGTTCTAACAAAGCCATTTGCAAAATTTCTAACTGTTTTTTTTCACCACCACTAAAACCTTCATTGAGTCCACGACTCAAAAAATCTTTATCAATTTTCAATTCATCAGCCAAACCTTGCAAATGTTTTCTAAAATCAATTGCCTTCTTGAATTGGCGCTCTGGCTGATTTTTAAATCTAGCTTCGTAAGCTATCTTGAGGAAATTTTGAACTCGAACTCCTGGAACCTCCACCGGATATTGAAATGCTAGAAACACTCCAATATTAGCTCTTTCGTCTGGTGACATTTCCAAAATATTTTCATCAATTAAATTTGATCCGCTCAAAAAAACACTTCCACTTTCAACCTTATACTCAGGATGACCCGCCAGAGTATTGGCTAAAGTTGATTTTCCAGAACCATTTGGACCCATAATTGCGTGGACTTCTCCAGCTTTTACTTCTAAATTAACCCCACGTAAAATTAACTTTTCATCTATAGAAACTTTTAGATTTGATATTTTGAGTACCCCTGAGGGTATAAAAGTATTTTTTTGCATTTATTATTTCTTTATCTTGAGGAACTATTTTAACATGGATTAATCTGATGACAAAATAGATTTATAAACTTTTTGAGCGTTTAAATCCAAATTTTATCTCTTCTCTAATGTTTTCTATTGTTTCCAAAGTTTCTAAATCCTTTTCTGAAAACCAAGCAATCCCGTCAGTTTCCTCAACATTTTGTTTAAATTCAACTCCCTCAACTGGTGCCACTAAATACATGTAATTAAAATGTTGTTCGCAACCAAGTGGCCAAACCTTAGTTCTAATTCTTTCATCTGGATTGGCGCTTGCAATACGCTTATCGTAACTATCTTTATTGATCCAATGTAAATTTGTTAAAATTGGCGATGGAACATATTCGGATATATTAGATTTGATTGACTCAATAATATTTAGTGCTCTAACTTTAATTCCTGTTTCTTCCCAAAATTCTCTTTCCGCAGTTTTATTTGGCAGTTCGTCTTCTTCGATGTGCCCTCCAGGATTTAACCAAAAACCAAGCTTTTTGTGTTTAATTAACAAAACTTTCCCATCTAAAATAAGCATCCCAGAAGCGGTATAACAAATTTTTGCTGAAAATTTTTGTAGATTAATCATATTTTTATTATATAGGAAATGTGAGCATTAACAGTTTATTGTTATAGACATGTACATCACCCATATGATCTTACGGTAGGAAATTGATGGGATAAAGATTAATATATATTTACGCTAATGCTAGAATGACACTATATATACTATGCCAGAAACTTTGAAATATGGATCACATCTTTTGAATTATTTTCATCTGTTTTCTAAGCGTCTCTAAAGAATGTGGAGATCCAGACTTATAATTAATTTCTAAACCCACATTCATTGTATAAACACCCCCTTGCCATTTGAAATGAATTACGGAATCTTCTGCAGGAAGTAGTAAAACATGGTTTCTCAAAATAGTGAGAGCATCATTTATAGTGGTCATTAAAGAAAAAGGATTTTCAAAAGAGCCTTTTTTATGAATTGATTCATTTTCGCACATAATTACTAACTCCATTCTTAAATATAAGTATTAAATCTAATTATAAGGCTTTTGCTAAAAAACGCCAGTCTATTGCCCTGGTCTCATCTAAATTAATTTATTATTTGTGTAAGTAGGCACTCAAAAAGTCCATTATCTTAATTGTAATTTAGTTTTATAGAAAAGCGAACGATTCAAACCGAAGGTTTGTGTGAACATTATAAATCTTATTAATTTAAATATTCAAAAAGCAAACATTCAGGCGAACTGCCTGCGAGAGCTTTTTGAATATTTAAATTAAACTCATCTGCAACCCCGCATCTTTTTTGGGAGTAAAACTAAAATCAACTGGACACTCCACCAACCTATTCCATTTATTTTTAAATTTTATGTGTCCTTTTTTTAAACCATAATCATAGACATCTCTAGTAACCGCTACATCTTGTAAACAATACTTTTCAAGTTTATCCCACTGCTTATTGTTGTAGTATTTTATTGCATCTAACCCATCACCAGACTTCCCGATACCTAAGGTTTCTTGAGCTACCGCATCAAGACTAATTCTATGGCCAGCACTTTCTTTGATGCGAGTTAAAACATCTAATGTCGGTATTTTTGTAATATCCGCACTATAGTATGGAACAAATGTTTGCATATCAAAATTATCTACATTAAAACCAATAACCACGTCTGCTTTTTCTAGTAATGGGAAAAGCAAAGGCAAATCTTTCTCCCAATAACTTTTCATCTCACCTTTGCCAGATAAGCCCTCTCGCACGCACACGCCAACAAAGGAAATACCCAATCTATCTGGGAAAAAACCACCAACTTCATCAAAAGTTTTCTTTGTTTCTACATCTAAAATAATTTGCAACACAATAGTTACCCTTCATTATCATTTTAACTGAATAAACAACAATGCGAAAACTAATAATAACGGATAATAAAAAAATTATCTAGCCGATTCGTAGCGTCTCTCAACCTCTGCCCAATTAACAACATTCCAAAATGCAGCAATGTAATCTGGTCTGCGGTTTTGGTAATTGAGATAGTAAGCATGCTCCCAGACATCTAAAGCCAGAATTGGAGTCTGCCCAATTGATAATGGACAGTCCTGATTTGCAGATGACATTATTTCTAGCTTTTTGTCTTCATCAATAACTAACCAAGCCCAACCAGATCCAAATCTAGCAACAGCAGCTTGACCAAATTGGTCTTTGAAAACTTCTAAATTCCCATATTTCGACATTAAGGCGGTGTTAAATATGCCAGTTGGACCTGAGCCTCCTTCTGGGGAAAGCACGCTCCAAAATATATTGTGATTAAAATAACCACCTCCATTATTAATCACAGCTTGACGAATTTCGTCTGGAATTGCCTCAACATTTTTGAGAATCTCCTCAATTGTCATTTTTAACAAACTTGCTTGACCTTGCAAAGCAACATTGAGCTTGTCTGCATAACCCCGGTGATGTTTTGTGTAGTGAATTTCCATAGTCTTTGCATCTATGTGTGGTTCTAGGGCATCAAACTCAAATCCTAATTTTGGTAATGTAAACATGATATTTATCCTTGTACTACTTTTTACTACTGATGAAATCTAATACTTCTTGTACAAGATAACTAACAAATGCATAAACAAAAATAGCAAACAATGTTGTAAATTCTAAGACAAATTTTCCGTTAACACTTGGGCTGGGAAATGCTAATAAAAATGGAGATAATAACGGAAGCGTATTTTCATAAACGAAGTTCACAAATGCCGAATCTTCATTCGCCCCCAAAAGCTTCAGCACAAACCTAAACATCAACGAAACTCCAACTATTAAGAACACAATATTTGATAAGTCTTTTAAAAACTTGTTCATATTAACTTTCTGTATTTGAACTGATTTCACTAGCGATTCTGTTAACTTCAATAACTTTGTCTCTTATATCAGTCTTTATGTACTCCTCTATTTTATCTCGATCTTGGTAAGAAGACAAGACTTTTTTAACATCTTCACCAAACCAAATTGGATCTCCTGTCATAAATCCCTTGGCTCCGCTTTCTACACAGATTCTTAAATTATTTTTGAACTCTTCATAACCTATCTCTCTTGCATTATAAATCCATGGGGTATCGAGAGCCGCAGTTATGGTTACTGCCGATAACGAATCTCCTAAAAGCTCCAAACCAATCAGATCACAACTTCTCGAAAGCTCACTAATAGCTTGAAGTTGAGTTTCTAACATTGCTTCTTTGGTAGTTTCCTTACTTCCACCTGGATGGTAAACCATCAGTTCCAACAAAAAATCTATCCCTATATATTTGCAATAATCATGCACTTCTGATACAAACTGCTTTTTTTTCAATGCTTCAGCCTCCTGAGGATTATAAAAAAGTTCGAGCTTGACCAAACCATAATTATTTCTAATTTGTTCGATACCCCAACCATCTGCGATGGTTGGCATGCCGAATGGATCTAAACTGTCTCTCTTCTTTTCAAGCGACATCACTAAACCTGTGCTGCTAGATTTTTTAATCAGATTGGAAAAATCAAAATCTGGATCAATAATAACCCCAGAGACCTCTGGAGAAACATATTCCATAATTTTTTCAGAAATAAAATTTAGCACATCTTTGTGATCTAAGTGATCAATATCTAGACCAATGGACTCTGCCAAAGTAGCGATTCTAGAAAAATCCAACAATGAAAATACACCTGCAGTATTCTTAATATTTTGAAGCCTCATACCTTAAAGTATGAGGCTTCATCAAATTCTTTTCAAGAAGAGTTAACTAGCGTGTTAACGTACTGGCGAAAAGCTAATTATCGGTTGCCACCTCGACTTCCACCATTACCACCTCTGTTGCCACCGCGACTTCCACCGCGGTCTCCACCACGATAACTACCGTTACTTCCGCCATTACCACCTCTAAAGGATGGTCTTTGTGGACGTGATTCTCTTTTGGAGTTTACCTCCGCCTGTTGATCCTTAGTTAGCATACTCAAACCAATCTTCCCATCATCTTTGATTTCGGAAATCATGACATGAACTGAGTCGCCAACTTTAACAAAATCACCAGCATCTTTAACAAATTCAGTATTCATAGCTGAAACGTGAACTAGACCTTCTTTGCCGTCCAGATATTCAACGAAGGCACCATAGCTTTCAACTCTGGTAACAACGCCGTCAAATTCTTCTCCAACTTCTACAACTCTCATCATGTTTGTGATAATTTTGGTCGCTGCATCAATTTTCTCTTGTTCTGGTGAAGAAATGTTGACTAAACCAAGCTCATTATCCTTGTCTTCATCAACACTAATCTCAGCACCTGTCTTTTCGATGATGCTTTTAATCATTTTTCCACCTGGTCCAATTAACTCACCAATTCTACTTGCAGGAATAGTGATCTGTTTAACCTTTGGTGCAAACTGAGAAAGTTCTGTTCTTGGAGCATTAATTGATTTAAGCATCTCACCCATAATGTGTAATCTACCAACCTTAGCTTGCTCTAAAGCTTCTTCCAAAACTTTTCTTGGAATACCTTTAAGCTTAATATCCATTTGAATAGCAGTAATACCCTCAGTGGTTCCTGCAACCTTAAAGTCCATGTCACCAACATGATCCTCGAGTCCCTGAATATCGGATAAAACAATATATTGTTTCCCATCACTCATAAGACCCATGGCAATTCCTGCAACCGGACGCTTAATTGGCACACCTGCTGCCATAAGTGAAAGAGTTGAACCACAAACTGCTGCCTGTGAAGTTGAACCATTTGAACTCATAATTTCTGTAACAACATGAATAGTGTATGGAAATTCTTCTTGGCTAGGAAGCATTGGTCGCAGTGCTCTCTCTGCCAAAGCTCCATGTCCAATTTCTCTACGTTTAGGAAAACCAAATCTACCAGCTTCACCAGAAGCGTATGGAGGCATACTGTAGTGATGGAAGTATTTAAGTTCTTCTTCACCTCTAATGCTTTCAGTCAATTGAGCTCTAGATGGATCTGCTAAAGTTACGACTGTAACTCCTTGAGTTGCGCCTCTTTTGAACATTGCCGAACCATGAGTTCTTGGAAAAACATCGACCTCAGTCCAAATTTGTCTAATTTCATCTGTTTTTCTGCCATCAGGTCTAACACCATCAATTAAAATTAATTCCCTTGCTGCTCTTTTAGTCAGACTGTAAAGGGCTGTTAAAACTTCCTTTTCAGAAACTTCACTGGCTTCGCCTTCTTTTGCGTCATGCCCCAGGGCACCCTCTCTGGCTTCGCCATTCACCTTGTCTTTAACATACTGCGCAATTAATTTCTCTTTAAGTTCATCTAAGCCTGAATCTTTAATTAATTTGCCTTCTTTTTTGACAATTTCTTTAAGCTCGATAACATTCTTTTTGTAAATTTTATCTGCCAAAGCTTCGATTTTTGCATCTTCTGCTTTTGTTTCATCATCGATTAGGTCAATCTTGTCTTTGCCAATTTCAGCAACAATTTCATTAATTGCTGTGCAGATTTTTCCCATTTCTTCTTGAGCTTTAATTAAAGCCTCAACCATCACAGTTTCAATGATTTCATTGGCACCTGCCTCAACCATCACAACTGCATCGCCTGAACCAGCAACAATTAAATCAAGACTGGATTTATCTCTTTCTTCATATGTTGGATTGGTCAAGAATTCACTGGTTTCTTTATTGTAACCAATTCTTAAACCAGCCATTGGACCATCAAATGGAATTTCAGAAATTGCTAAACCAATTGCACTTCCCAAAAGACCAAGCATATCAGGATCATTTTGACCGTCATATGAGAAGACAGTGTTAATAACTTGAACTTCGTTTGTCAATCCTTCTGGGAATAATGGTCTTAATGAACGATCGATAACACGAGCTTTTAAAATAACCTCGTCTAAGGGACGACCATCTCTTTTAACCCAGCGAGAACCTTTAATTATGCCTGCTGCGTAAAGTTTTTCCGCAAACTCAACTGAGAGCGGAAAATATCCCAAGTTTATTTTTCTGCCCAAAGCAACTGTGCTATGAACTACTGTTTCACCACAAGTTACGAGTACCGCAGCACTAACTTGTTCTGAAAATTTACCAATCTCGATTGAGATGGTTTTATTGCCTACTTGAATATCTTTCTTGTAGGTGTTTGGATATGTCGGATATGACATGAAATCCTTTCTTGAACTCGTGAGAAAAACTAGAGTGAGAGTATTCCATGAGAAAGGACAAATTAAAATGCAGCTCAAATGCGAAAATGCAACTTTTGGAGCCAAATTTATCTTCTCTCTTGAATCCTCAATATTCAAGATTTTTTCTAGAGTTCTATTAAATTATTAATTAGACTTACTGTGTGTAAATCTGAAACTATTATAGCATGAAAAATCAATTACAAATTATTTCTGCCTATTTATCAACATATTATATAAAACAATGCAAGCAACTGTCATGAGTGGAATAGTAACAAGCAAACCAACTACCAAAGCCAAAATTCCTGAATACATTAAAATAATAATTGCAGCCATAAATCCGACCAAATCCCATTTAATACCATCGGTTAATTTTCCGCTGGCCTTTAATGCCTCAATAGGACCCATACCTTTATCAATTACTAGATATAGAGTAAACATATACTTTATTGAAAATATTAGGCCAGGAATTATAAATAAAATGAATCCACCAAAAATAATAAGTAACATTAAAAACTGAGCTGCCAAATAATTAAATACTCTTGGTAACATTGAAGTAAAAGTCTCCATAGTTACTTTTTTACCTCTAGTGATTGAGAGAAAAGCATTGGTCACACCCATACCAATGACCATGCTAAAAAGTATGTAAGCTACATACCAAACCCAATAGACACTTGATCCTTCTTCAATATTGAATGCAGATTGAGCATAGGTATAAGCTGCAACAAGCAACCAAGGCAAAATAAATACGGTGTATATTGTAATCCAATCTTCTTTGAAAATTCTCCAAGCTTCTCTAATCGTGTTCCCAATAAATAATCCATTTGGAATCTCTGTTGTTTCTGTCATTACTTCCTTATAAAAATTTATAATATTGACAAGCTTAATTATAACAGAAATATGTAGAGATTAATTTATTTATTTAATCCCAATCTATCAAGAAGTTTTCTATATCTTTCTTCACTTCTGGTAAGTAAGAAATTAAGAAGACGTCTTCTTTTGGCAACTTGTTTCAATAATCCACGTCTTGAGTGATTATCTTTTTTGTGACCACCAAGATGCTTGGTTAACTCTTGAATTGAAGCTGTTAACAATGCAATTTGGACCTCTGGAGATCCAGTGTCGCCTTCAAAAAGCGCGTAGTCTTTGATAATTTGTTGTTTTTGAGCTTTTACTAAAGCCATGGTATTCCTTTCCCTTACTCTCGCAGTCTTGATGAGTTGCCCCGATTTAAAACCGAAAGGTAAAGTAACCTTATTTTTTACTAGATACTATTATATCATCTTTTTTATCAAATAAGTATTTTGTAAGTTCAGCTTCGCTTGATTTAAAAAAATTATAAATCATCGCTCCGCAAGACTTGCTTATATAAATATTTATTTGATACAAACAAAACTTACTCTTCGTCCTCAACCTTATATGCAACAATAATGTCGCCAACTTGAAAATCAAGTTTCTTATTCTTAAAAGTCATTCCGAATTCAGCCTTAACTTTAACTTGAGTAATGTCTTCTTTGCCATGCATCATATTTTTAACAGTTGGATCAGCAATAATTTCATCGCCACGTTTCAAATGGAAAAGATCAGTCCTTTTAATTTCACCTGTTTTAACTTTAGATCCAGCAATTTTTTCACCATTCATTTCAAAAATTTGCATAATTTCAGCTTCACCCAAAACAACTTCGTCGATTGTTGGTTCGATAAGCTTCAACATCTGTTTTTGAAGATCTTCAATCAATTTGTAAATAACATCGTAAGATTTAATTTTTACCCCAGCATTCTTGGCCATAATCAGAACTTTTTTTGAAACTTTTGTGTGAAATGAAATGATCAATGCCTTACTTGTAATAGCGCTTTCAACATCTGATTCTGTAATGCTTCCAACTCCAGAAGAAATTAATCTTGTACTTTCAAGGTCAATTGTCTGTAAAATTGCCTCCAAAGTACCTTCAACGTCTGCCTTGATAATTAAATTTAATTTTGGTTTTTGATCAATCATTCCCGAGAAATCGATATCTCCCCAGCCGTCATCTGCAATATTATCATTGGAAGTGGCATCTTTTGCAGCGCCTTCAACACCGTCACCGCTAACAACTTCAACATAAGTCTTACTTAAATCCTTAACTGTAGAGCCAACGCTTGGAGCATCTTTAAAACCGATAATTTCAGCAGCAAACCCCGGAGTAACATTATTCAAATCTTCGCCAGTTGCGCTTGAAAGTTTCTTTACACGACCATCAGCTTCATCAGCAAAGATATCTTGTCTTAATGATAAAGTACCATTTTTAACAATAACAGTTGCCGCAACACCTTTTTTTGCATCTTTTGAAGATTCAATCACGATTGCTTCTAGAGGTGCGTCTGGATCTGCAGTGATTTCTTGCAAATCAGCCACAAGGTTAATTGTCTCTAGAAGCTTATCAATACCTTTGCCTTTAAGCGCGGAAATTTCAACAGCTTCAATATCTCCACCATAATCAGTTACAACCAGACCATGCTCCGCTAAACCAGCTTTTGCGATATCAGGATTTACATCTGGTAGATCAATCTTATTGATTGCGACAACAACTGGAACATTAGAATTTTTGATATGTCTGATCGACTCAATTGTTTGTGGTTTTACACCATCATTGGCAGCAACAACTAAAACGACAATGTCTGTTACTTGAGCACCACGTTCTCTCATTTTATTAAAAGCAGCGTGTCCTGGAGTATCAATGAAAGTAATATCTTTGCCGTTGTGCTTAATGCTATAAGCACCTATATGTTGGGTAATACCACCAGCTTCACCGGCCACAACATTTGATTTTCTAAGGTAATCCAACAAAGTTGTCTTACCATGATCAACATGACCCATGATTGTAATTATTGCTGGTCTAGGTTTTAGTGCCATTTTTAATTGCTCTCTAACTTTGTAGCGAGATCATCGAAAGAATCTCGTTGAGCCATCTCAGCTTCAAATTTTTCAACTCTATCGCTTAATATTTTTTCTTGGTTCTCGCCCAGCTCAGCTTCAAGCCATTTGTTTTTAAATCTTGATAGATCTGCTAAAGTTGTTAATTTGTTTTGAACTAAGAAATCTCTTGTATCTTCAATCAATCCTTCAAAAGTATCGATCTCATATTCTTCGTCTCCAGTCATATGTGATTTGATACTACCTTCAGCAGATTGAATTGTGATCTTGTAACCGGTAAGTTTAGCTGCCAATCTAACATTTTGACCACCTCTACCGATTGCGAGTGACAATTGATCATCTGCAGCAACAACTACGGCTGATTTATCATCTTTATTAATAGTTATCTTTAATCCTTCGGCTGGAGCCAAAGCCCCCTGAATAAGAAGTCTGTCATCTTCTGAATAAGAAATAATATCTAATTTCTCATTGTTTAATTCTCTGATAACTTCTTGAACACGAATTCCTCTTTGACCGACACATGAACCAACTGGATCAACTCCTTCTTGAGTGGATCTAACAGCTAATTTTGTTCTAACTCCAGCTTCACGAGCAATTAAAGCAACTTCAACTGTTCCTGCTGCAATTTCTGGAACTTCTCTCTCAAAAAGTTTGGAAACTAATTCTTTAGCTGCACGGGAAACAATAATTTTCTTACCTCTTGGAGTTTCGGCAATTTCACGAATAAAAACAGTAATTCTGTTATTCATTTTGTAAAACTCACCACGCATCTGCTCTTCTGGAGGCATGAATCCTTGACCTCTACCAAGATCTAAAATAACTGATCTGCCATCCATTCGCAAAATTTGAGCTGTGACAATTTCACCAACTTTATCTTCGTAATCTTTGATAACCATATCTCGCTCAGACTCTCTGATTTTTTGTAAGATTACTTGTTTTGCAGTTTGAGCGGCAATACGACCAAATCCTGCGGGAGTGACATCGATTGGATTTGAATCATCCCACTTTAAGATTTCGCCTGTCTCTTCGTCTTTTTCAACAATTGGGCACTTAAAAATTGTGGATTCACCACTATCTTCATTTAAATCAACAAAATAGTATGATTCTTCTTCTAAATTGCCAAACTGTTTTCTGTAAGCTGAAACTAAAGCTTGTCTGATAGCTTCATAAATTGCTACTGGCTCAATATGTCTTTCGCTAGCAATTTGGTTAATTGCAGCAGCGAACTCAGTACGAACCATTTTTGACTTAGAAGGTGTTGTTTTTTTTGATTTTGCCATTTTTTCTTTCCAAAATTTAATAATAAGTTAACTAAATATTTTCGACACAAGTGCTATTTAATAAAAAAGAGCCTTCTTCTGGCCCTTCGCTATCAAATCTAGTTATTATTATACTAAATATTGAGTAAAAATGCAATCTACAGTCTTAGCTAATCGAAAATGATCCCCAACGAAGCTTCAATGCTAAGTGAAAAATGATCCCGTAATTGTCAAAGAAAAAGCGTGAGTCAATACTAGTTTTTAGTTATGAAAATTAGTATGGATGACTCACGCTTTAGTAGTATCTCAGGGCTTCTGGAATTTGTAAAAGGCTCAATTAAATTTGAGATCAAACTAGAGGGCATACAAGACAAGTACGATTTGATCAAAGAAACGATCAAAAAGTTTAAGTATCAAAAGCTTTCTCGTAAAGATAAACACATCGTAAGGCTGTATCTCAAAAAATTGACTAGCTACAAAAAGGCACAGCTAAATAGACTAATCAGCAAAGCAATTGACAAAAAGCTAGAACATAAAATCTATGAAAGAAAAAATCCCCATCAAGTCTACACTTCAGCAGATATTAAGTTGCTCGAACAAACCGATGCCCTTCACCGAAGGCTCAATAGATTTGCTACCAAAGAGATCTTGAGAAGAGAGGCAGAAGTTTTTGGTAAAAGTAAATATCAACACATTGCAGGTGTCAGCTCCTCTCACATCGACAATCTACGAAAGAGCAAAATCTATCGTCAATTCTAGGTCAATGGCACCAAGCCAAGAGATATTGCGATTGGTCAAACCAAGGAGCCAGAGAATAATGGTAAGCCAGGAAGCATCAGAGTAGACACTGTCCACCAAAGGGATGTCTACTACATCAATGCTGTGGATAAGATCACTCAATGGGAGGTAGTGGTTTGTGTACCCCAAATCTCAGAGCTTTATCTGTTGCCTGCTCTAAAAAGATTGCTCGAGCAATTTCCATTTGTAATTTTCAATTTTCATTCAGATAGAGGCAGTGAATTTATCAACTATGTGGTGGCAAAGTTACTCAACAAACTACTTATCGAGCAAACTAAAAGTAGATCAAGGCATAGCAATGACAATGCTTTGGTTGAATCAAAAAATGGCTCAGTGATTAGAAAAAACATGGGCTACATGCACATTAACTTTAAGGCAGCTGAAACAATTAGTGACTTCCTCAGGCAGTGGTTTAATCCATACCTAAATTACCACCGACCCTGTATGTTTGTGACTGAAAGCAAAAAAGATGGCAAAGGCAGAGAAACTCAAATTTATGGTCAAACCACCACTCCGTATGAAAAGCTAAAAGAGGTTAGCAGAGAATTAAAAACCAGCTTCTTGAAAAAAGAAAACTCTTTTAGCAATCTAGACAAATTTGCCTACAGAGAATCTGACAACCAATTTGCAAGAAAAATGCGTCAACAAGAAACCGAAATCTTTAGTAAAATACAGACAATGAAAGGCTAATCTAAACACTAAAATTGACCCACAGCAAAAAATAATTACGGGATCATTTTTCGATTAGCATAGACTTACGCCTACGGCTACCAAGTTCTAATTTGTAGCTGGAGTTCTAATTGCATCCCAAATTTTTTTCCTAATTTTCTTCATAAATTGGGGATCGTTTTTTTCGCATTTTCCACGAAGACAAACTTCTGATGAGTTACAGTTTGAATCATTTTTGCAATAATTTGCATCCGCACAACTACCATACCAACACTTTTGAGAAGGAGTACAAACGTTTGGGCCACAGGTTGTAGAACCTTCCGGCATGCATTTTCCACGAAGACAAACTTCTGATGAGTTACAGTTTGAATCATTTTTGCAATAATTTGCATCCGCACAACTACCATACCAACACTTTTGAGAAGGAGTACAAACGTTTGGGCCACAGGTTGTAGAACCTTCCGGCATGCATTTTCCACGAAGACAAACTTCTGATGAGTTACAGTTTGAATCATTTTTGCAATAATTTGCATCCGCACAACTACCATACCAACACTTTTGAGAAGGAGTACAAACGTTTGGGCCACAGGTTGTAGAACCTTCCGGCATGCATTTTCCACGAAGACAAACTTGATCAAAAGAACAAAAAGTTGTTCCACAAAACGATGGACCGTATTGAGATCTGGCCTGTTGTCTTAAATCTTGACTTTGTTGTGACAAGAAAAATCCGGTTCCTGTGCCAATTAGTATTAATAACAGGACAAATACGCTAACAATTATTTTGAGATTTAGTTTCTTTTTTAGCTTGTTAACTTTTTTAATATTGATCATTTTATGTTCGCATTGTTTTTTGAAAGAACGAAGATACATTTCGAAACATATACACTATTAGTGTACAAACATTACTAATATCAAATCAATACCAAATTGGCTCTTGCTTGTTTACTGCTAATTGCTTTTTTAGCCTGTTAATTTGAAAAGAACCTACCGCCTACAACCCAAGATCTCTCAATTTTTCCATCTCTTTTCTTTGAGCTCGGTTAATTTTTTCTGGAATATCAACAATGAAACGAACATAAAGATCGCCTTTACCTCTGCCTTGAATATGAGACACACCCTCGCCCCTCAATCTCACCATCGTGTGAGATTGAGTTCCTGGTCTAATTTTAAGTTTTAGACTTTGATCAATAGTTTTAACATTAACATCAGCCCCAAGTAATGCAGTTGAGACAGTTATTTTTTGATCAATAAACAAGTCATATCCTTCACGCTTGAAAATAGGATGAGTTCTAACATTTATACTAATGTCAAAGTTTGAAAATCTAAGTCTGGTGCCGTCATTTGCGCCTGCAGGAACTTTAATTTTATGACTTTTTCCCTCAATCTCAACTTCCTTTGTGACTCCTTTTATTGCCTCTATAAAATCAATGGATAGTGAATATCTTTGTCTTCTCTGCTGAGCCCGACCAAAACCACCACCAAAAAATTGTTCAAAAATATCAAAAGGATCTCCAAAATCTGCATTTTGAAATGGATTTTGACTGCTTGAATAAGTATATGTTTGTCCACCTCCGCCAAAAGGATTGCCGCCAGCAAACGGATTTCCACCCATACCACCAGAAGGATCAAAAGCTGCATGACCAAATTGGTCATAAGTTTGACGTTTCTTATCGTCTGAAACTATTTGATAAGCTTCATTAATTTCTTTAAATTTAATTTCAGCTTCTGCCTTGTTATTGGGATTCTTATCTGGATGCCACTTTAACGCTGCTTTTCTGTATGCTGCTTTGATATCAGCTTTTGTAGCGTCTTTTTTAACACCTAAAATATCGTAGTAGTCTCGTTTGGTTGGCATAAGTGCTTTATTTTACCAGAAATTTGAAGTCGTAAAACTTGTAACGCAATCTCGATTGCGCAGATTTAAAAAAATTATAAATCTTTGCTCCATTAGGCTTGCTTATACAAGTTTTACGACTTCTTCTTTTTCTTAAATTATTTTCTTAATTACTCGTTTACCACTTCAGCTTCTTCAACGCCCTCTGCGTCAGTCTTTGGCTTAGATTTTGCCTCTCCATCGGCATCTGCGCCAACACCTGCTCCAGCACCTGCTGAACCTTCAGTGTCTGCTCCTGGTGCGGCTGCTCCAGCCTTTGCAGCTTGTTCTTTTTGCATCACTTCACCAATTTTTTGAGCAGATTTGAACATTTCTTCTGAAGCTTTGTCCAACTCTTCTTTGGTAACATCGTCTTTGGCTGCTAACTCTTTAAGTTTCTTGACGTTTTCATCAATTGCTTCTTTGTCTGCTTTCTCAAGTTTGTCACCATACTCTTCTAACTGTTTTTCAATTTCAAAAGAAACTTGATTGGCGTGGTTTTTGGCCTCAACTAATTCTTTCTTTTGCTTGTCGTCATCAGCATGTTTTTCAGCATCTTGCTTCATTTGTTCGACTTCATCGTCAGACAAATTAGTTGAGTTTTGAATTGTGATTTTTTGCTCTTTACTAGTGTTCTTATCTTTTGCAGTTACATTCAATATCCCATTTGAGTCGATATCAAAAGTTACCTCAATCTGCGGAACACCTCTAGGTGCTGGTGGAATACCATCAAGCACGAATCTTCCAAGAGTTTTGTTGTCGGCGGCCATCTCACGCTCACCTTGCAAAACATTGATTTCTACTTGAGTTTGGTTTGGTGCTGCAGTTGAAAACACTTGAGATTTACTAGTTGGAATAGTTGTGTTTCGATCAATAAGTGGTGTTCTGATTCCACCTAAAGTTTCTAGTCCAAGTGTTAATGGAGTCACATCTAATAAAACTACATCCGTAACATCACCACCAATAATACCTGCTTGAATTGCTGCTCCAATGGCCACAACTTCATCAGGGTTTACACCTTTATGAGGTTCTTTGCCAAAGAATTTCTCAACCTCTTTTTGAATTTTTGGCATTCTGGTCATACCACCAACTAGAACAACTTCTCCAATTTCGCTCTTACTGATTCCAGCATCTTTTAATGCTTTCTCGGCTGGCTTAAATGTTTTTTTGATTAAATCGTCTACCAACTCTTCAAGTTTTGAACGAGTTAAAGTTAAGGTTAAATGTAATGGCTGACCACCATCACCTTGAGTGATAAAAGGTTGATTAATTTCGGTAGATTGAGCACTTGAAAGCTCGATTTTAGCTTTCTCAGCACTGTCTTTAACACGTTGTAAAGCTTGAGGATCTTTGGATAAATCTTTGCCAGTTTCTTTTTTAAATTCAGCGACAATCCATTCAATCACTTTACTATCAAAATCATCTCCTCCTAAAAAGGTGTCTCCATTTGTTGACTTAACTTCAAATACTCCACCTCCAATTTCTAGAATGGAAATATCAAAAGTACCACCACCAAGATCGTAAACAGCAATTGTTTTGCTTCCTGTTTTATCTAAACCATAGGCTAATGCTGCAGCGGTTGGCTCGTTAACAATACGTTCAACTGTAAGACCCGCAATTTCACCCGCTTGTTTGGTAGCTTGTCTTTGAGCATCATCAAAGTATGCAGGAACAGTAATAACTGCTCTAGTTACTGGAGCTCCCAAATAGCTTTCTGCATCTGCCTTAGCTTTTGCTAAAATCTTTGCAGAAATTTCCTGTGGAGAATACTTCTTACCCTCAATACTAACCATGGCCATACCATCTTTGCCTTCAACGATGTCATATGAAACATGTTTAACAGCATTTTTTACTGCCTCTGATTTAAGCTTGGCTCCCATAAAACGCTTCACAGAGTTAACAGTCTTTTTTGGATTTAAAACCATTTGACGTTTTGCTACATCCCCAACTGAAACATCGCTCCCTTTGAAAGAAACAATTGAAGGAAAAGTGTTTCTTCCTTCTGCAGTTGCAATAATTTTTGGAGAACCACCCTCCATCACAGCAACAGCTGAGTTGGTGGTACCTAAATCGATACCAATAATTTTGCCAGTAGCTTGTTTTTTATCTGTCATATTTTTTTCCTTTACTACTTTCTACTTTCTACTTTTATTTTTTTAATAAATACTTATTAATTTAGAACTAATTTTAGCAGACAATCAATTAGACTGCTAGTAGCAATTTAGTCAAGAGACTGCTAATCTAAAATCACTTTTGCATGCTGAATAACTTCATTATTAAGTATGTAGCCATCTTTGACAATTTTAACTACTTTATTACCTTTTTTGCCTTTATCGATTACTTCCATTAATTCAATATCAAACTTTTTATTCAAACAATCAATTTTTTTCAAACCATTTTGTTCTAGTACCTGCCATAACTGTGAAACAACCGTATTCAAGCCAACTTCATTAATTTGTTCTGAAGCTAAAGACAAGTGTGCTAACGGCTGAATTAAATCCTCCACAAAATCTTTTGCTGCCAATCTAGCAATTTTAGATCTCTCATCTTGCGTTCTTCTTACTAAATTTTGGTAATCTGCCAAAGCTCTTTGCTCTTTGTCTCTTGAATCAGCTAATTGCTTTATAAGTTCCATTAGCTCTTCCTGAGTTATCTCAACATTTTCAGTTTTAACAGAATCGTCTTTTGCAGCTTCATTGACAATTTTGTCAACTTTTTTATCTGCAATTTTTTGATCATTTGATTTCATATTTTTTCCTAAAATAAGTAATAAAAATTATTCAACGATTTCATTAATTAAAGTTCTAACGTACTTCATCATGGGAATAATGTATGGGTAATCAAACCTACTGGATCCCAAAACACCAACATGAATAACTTGGTCATCTACTTTAAAAGTCATGTGAATAATTCCAACTGGATCTAAATCTCTATTTCCCAATTCAGGTCCATAGACAACTTGAATTAGATTTTCACTCGTACTAGATCTAAAAATTTCTTCAAGGAGTGTTTCCTCTTCTATCAACTGCAAAACATGTCTCATAACCTTGATATCATAAAATTCCGGCATCTGGAGCAAGTTTGCATAACCAGCATGATAAAGTTGATCATCCTCGACTAAAGTTATTGCTAAAGCATTTGATTTATCTGCCAAAACTTTGGTAATTTGATGAAACATTTTATCAGTGTGACTTCTACTGTTCCAAATTTTTTCTTTAGCAGAAACTTCATCAGCAACTGAAAGATCTTTTTCTTTCATTAATTCATTGACATACAACTTCATGGCAACGGACGTTGGCACTCTACCTGCGCTGCTATGAGTTTTAGTCATGTAACCTTGATTAGTAAGATAAACCATCTCGTTTCTAATAGTTGCCGGAGAAACTCCAATTGCAAACTTTTTATCGATTGTTTCGGAACCAACTGGCTCAGCCGTAGTAATAAATTCTTCAATTAACGCTCTTAGAATCTGTACTTGGCGTGCAGTTAAATCAATCATATGCTAGCAATCATATCTATTGCTTGCTAAATTGTCAACTAATTGTACTCGTCGCCTACTAATTGACCTTGGACACTGATTCTAAATTCTGTAGACTACATATATACTGAAAGTTAATAAGTATTTGTTCCATGAGCTAACGCTCTTTATTTATAAAATAATTCGAATTTCGCTGATGCTCGTGTCGCAAACATTTATTAACTTTCAGAAACTACCCATGAACTTTTGAAACATGTCACATACAAAAATTAAGAAAACTAAATTAATTATCCAATTTTTACTATTTATAGGTATTCTAGTTTTGGTATTAATAAGTGCCTCTCAAATTTCAGTCGTTAGAGAATTTTTTGGTCAAGCATCAGGAGAAGAAGCTAACATTCATGTTTATACAAAAAATGTTATCGGAAATTATAATCGACCGTGGAGAAATCTGGCCCAAGGTGGAGAAGATAATAACTGGAGACTAACACCACTTATTCCCCAAGTAAAAGCCCTTAATCCAGAATATATTAGAATCGATCATATTTATGATTTTTATGAGATTGTGCAAGGAACTTCTGGTAATCTAAGCTTTAATTTTTCAAAACTAGATTTAATTATTGATGATATTTTGGCCACAGGTGCAAAACCATATATTGCTCTCAGCTACATGCCACCACAACTTTCAGACGGGGATATTATCGGCGCGCCACAAAACTACAATGATTGGCAAATAGTTGTACAAAAAACAATTGAACATATTAGTGGCACCAGAGGTATTGTTGATGTTTATTATGAGGTGTGGAATGAACCCGATTTATTCGGAAACTGGAAGTATTATGGTAACAAAAACTATCTGAATCTTTATCTATACTCTTCTAGAGGTGCTCAAAATGCTCAAGGTGTGAAGCCTTTTAAACTCGGTGGTCCCGCCACAACTGCATTTTACACAAGTTGGATTGATGCGCTAGCAAAATTTGCAGTTAAAAATAACTTAAAACTAGATTTTATTTCTTGGCACAGATATAGTGATGATGTTGACCAATATCGAAATGACTTTATTCAAATAGAAAAATTATTAGAAAAATACCCCCGGCTAGAAAGTACCACTGAATTTCATATCACTGAGTGGGGTCTTGATAGTGAAAATAACCCTGGATATGACACAAACTTCTCAGCAGCTCACACTGTAGCAACTTCAATTGAAATGGTTGGAACCATCGACAAAGCATTTTCTTTTGAAATTCAAGACGGCAAAAATGGTGAAGGTAAAGAATATTGGGGAAGATGGGGTTTATTTACACATCAAGATTTTGGAGGCAAAGCCAAACCAAGATATTATGCCCTTAAAATGCTTGATAGAATTTCTAACCAAAGAGTTCAATTGCTTGGAAAAGGTAGTTGGGTTAAGGCTTTAGCTGGAAAGAATTTAAATGATAACATTGAGGTTATCTTGGCTAACTATGATAAAAATAACTCTCACGGTGAAAATGTACCAATTATTTTTGAAGATGTTAAGCCTGGAAGTTACACAATTACAAAAGAATTGAGTAATGGACAAAATTACACAGAGAATATTGCTACTTCTGAAGCTAAGTTGCAAACCTACTTTTATATGCCTACAAATAGTGTAGGATTTGTTACTCTGAAAAAAGATTAAAGCATTACTAATGCTCTGCAACCTAATAAATATTTACTCCATGAGCTTACGCTCTTTATTTATTGCAAAATTAGAATTTCGCTGAGGCTCATTTCGCAAATATTTATTAGGTTGTAATAGTCAGCTTTATTTAATTTTTGATCTAACAAAATCTGTAATTTCTTTCTTAAATCTTTCTTTACTAAACTGTAAAGAATATTGATAAATTTTGTTTTTATCAAACCTAGTTTTTTGGATTTTTCTAATCGCATTACTTAAATTTTCGACCGTAAACTGATCAAAGAAAACACCGTTTTCTCCTTCAATAACAGTTTCAAGTGGACCGCCAGATTTATGGGCAATCACGGGAATCCCATGCCCCATTGCTTCGATAGGAACCATACCAAAATCTTCATCCTCTGCTGGATATATCAAAGCAGTGGCACCCTCATACAGATCATATAATTGTTTGTCATCGACTCGGCTTAAAAATTCAACTGTTGGTCCTGCGAGTTCTTTTAAAAACTCCAAACCTTTATCCGATCCCACAACTTTTAGGTTCAATCCCATCTTTGTTACTGTTTTTATTGCCAAATCAACATGCTTACTCATCGCCAAACGACCAACATATAAATAATATTTTTGTTGATTAGCTGATTTTTTGGATTCAGTGGTCTTGATTGCGTCTGTAAATTTTCTACCTTTTTCTATTTCAATTGGTGGATAAATAACTGTTGAATCAAGTTTATAAAACTTCTTAATTCTTCTGGCAGTTTCCTTAGAATTTGCAATAAAATAATCTACGTTGTTTCTTGCTACATAAAAATCAACAACTCTCAAATAATGATTAGCGATTGTGCCTAAAAAATTTGTAACTGGATTTTTTTTCCAATCAGTCATAGTTGTATAACCGTGTAATGAACGAGCCGGAGTGTGACAATAGCTAATATGTAGAGTTGGTTTTTTGCCACTTGTCTGTCTTCCACTTTTTTGCTTACCACCTCTAACTTTTACTGCTTTGGAAAAATAGGCATTTGTCGAAGAAATTACAACATCATAATCGCTTAAATAAAATTGCGAAAAATATTGTGGTGCAAAAATCCTTAGTGGAGAAAATAACTTCTTATAAAAAGGAATTTTAGTCAGCCAACTTTGATAAATTTTCCAGCTAGAAAATTTTTTCCAATGAATTCCCGTGATTGAAGAATCAACAAAAGATACATAAAGAGGTGCATCTGGAAAAATTTCATGAAGAGCCTCAAGAACGCGCTCGGCTCCACCATATTCGCGAAGATAATCATGAGCTAAGGCAACTTTCAATTGAGACAAATCCTTAATCTTATGATTTGCGACTTTTGTGCTGATAAGTTTTTTATTTTTCACGTATATTCCAACTAATTTAATAGTATTCTTAATTTTCTGTTCAAGACATTTTCTTTTATTTAAAGTTCTATTTAATTAAAAGAGCGCATTTTGAACTGAAATCTCAAAATTATCTTTGGGCAACATCCTTTTTAGAGAAACAAAATTATATTTGTCAAAAATATTCGCCACCTTATCCTTACTATAATCTTTAACAATGCATTTCTCTAGAGAAAAATCTACTGGAGCATCTAATAAAATTGTCGCTAAATCTTGACTCAAAAAAGCCATTTTTTTGTCGACAATTATCTTTGTAAGAATTGTACCTTTTAAAACTGGGTGTAATTGGCTTTTTTGATCATTCTTGGCAAATTCAAGTTCGGCAACTTTTTGATAAACTTTCTCTAACGTATCAAACTCTTGGATCAACTTAACAGCTGTTTTGGCGCCAACTCCTTTTACCCCTGGAATATTATCAGATGGATCGCCCATCAATGCCTTTAAATCAACGATTTGATTTGCTCTGACTTTCATTTTTTCTTGAACCTTGGTCTCGTCATACTCCACATCTTGAGTAAACTTGCCTCTTCCTGGAATAAAAACGTGGGTATTATCATCATCTACCAACTGCAAAATATCTTTGTCACCCGTAACAATAGTAGTTAAAATTTTGTCCGCTTTTTTCTTTTTTTTGTTGGCTTGAGCCATAATTTTTGCAACAGTTCCTAAAATATCATCCGCCTCAAAACCTGTTAACTCAAACTGAGGAATGTTAAAAGCTTCCACAACTTCTTTAATAATTGGAATCTGCAAAATCAATTCATCAGGCATTGGCTTTCTCTGAGCTTTATATGCTTTAAAAGATTCAAGTCGTTTTGATTTGCCTTCTTTGTGATCAAAAGCTACCGCAATATACTTTGGTTGGAAATCATTAATAGACTTCAAAAGAATTCTAGAGAAACCATAAACCGCATTAATTAGTTGTCCAGTTGAATCAGTCAGATCAGGAAAAGCATGAAAGGCTCGATAAATAATGGCATGACCATCGAGAATTAAAAATCTATCTCTATCTTCAACCCTATTTTCGAGCTTCATTTTTTGCCTTTGGCATTCCTATTAACTTTTCAAACTCATCGCCATCAAGTGACTCTACTTCAATAAGTTTTTTTGAAATTGAATCAAGTTGTTTTTTGTATTTTTTCAAAAAGTTGTCAGCGATAACTTGACCAGCATCAATAATTTTTTTAATTTCCTCATCAACTTTTTCTTGAAGTTTTTCCGAAATTTTTGCAGGTTCTCCCCATGGAGTACTGTATGAAACTTCATATTGTGGACTAAAGTTCATTGGACCCAAAGGACTCATGCCAAAATCCATCACCATAGCTCTGGCAATCTTTGTAGCTTTTTGAATATCGCTACTTGCCCCAGCCGTTAGTTCATTAAAAATCAATTTCTCCGCTCCTCTACCACCCAAAAGTACCGCTATATCATCCATCAACTCAGATTTGGTGGTTTGCAACTTATCTTTTTCTGGAGGAGTCAAAGTAAATCCAAGCGCGCTACCTCTAGAAATAATTGAGACTCGATGAACTGGATCTGCATGAGGTGAAACGTGAGCAACAATTGAGTGACCAATTTCATGATAAGCCGTCATTTCTTTTTCAAGTTCGTCCTGAAGTCTTTTTTTACTTGGACCCAACTTAACCTTAAGAGCAGCTTCTTCTATATCTTCTTGAGTAATCTCTTCTCTTTTTTCTCTTGCAACGGAAATTGCAGCTTCATTAAGCATATTTTCAATATCTGCACCAGAGAAACCAACAGTTCTTTTGGCCACTGTAGCCCAGTTTAAATCTTTTACAAAAGGCTTATTCTTGGCATGAATTTTAATAATAAACTCTCTCTCGATTAAATCTGGCAATGCTACCATCACTCTTCTATCAAAACGACCTGGACGGACTAATGCTGGATCCAGCATATCGCCTCTATTAGTTGCAGCAACAACTATCACATTATCATTTTGTGAAAAACCATCCATCTCGACCAATATTTGATTTAAAGTTTGTTCTCTTTCATCATGTCCACCCATGTTGGCTCTGCCACGAGCTCTGCCAATTGCATCAATTTCGTCAATAAAAATAATTGCTGGAGAAAGTTTTTTTGCAGTTGTAAATAAATCTCTAACTCTTGAAGCACCAACTCCAACTAGCATTTCCATAAATTCGCTACCCGCAATGGAGAGAAACTGGACTCCTGCTTCGCCAGCAACAGCCCTTGCCAAAAGCGTATTGTGATTAATCAATCCATTTCCCAAGAAACTATGTGTTCCGGGAACAGTAAAATCATATACATTAGCAGAAGAAAAACTCTTTTCTGCAACCTTAACAAAAAATAAATTATTGTTAAGCAAGTCTTGGAAATAACTGACATCTGGAACATCAATATCCAATTTTAAAGAAAACTCAACATATTCTTTAAGAGTTTGCCTGCTAACTCTAGATCTTCTTCTTACCTTATCTATAGTTTTGGATAAATCTTCATTACTTAGTTTTTTTGCTGAAATCACTTTCCAAGATTCAACAACACACTCGGCAATTCCAGGGATAATATCAATATTTGTGTTAACTTTTGTCCTTCCATAAGTGTGCTCTCTTAGAAGCAAGCTTTTTCTAGTTAACCCGAATCCAACTGTCTTTCCAAAATCTAGAAGTCCTTGACCGGTTATAACTATTCTATAAACTGGACGTTTATATCCGTTTTCAACTTTACCTTTTTGACTCAAAGAAGCAATGACACCCAAGTTTAGAAGTATCATTTGAACTTGACGAGCCATTTTACTGCTAACAGTTGTGTACTCAAACTCTGCCCGTGATTTTCCAATAGATGCATCTGCATCAAATAGTCCTTTTAAAAATGAAACTTGAATTTCCTTTGGAGATTGCAACACAGTGCTTGGAACAGTTTTATCAAAAGACAATAAATATGACATTCCTAATTCATAGAGATGCTTTTTGAAACTCCAGTTAGCAACCAAATATGATTGTCCATTTTGGCTAACTTTTGCCTTTGGAAAATTCTTGGCAACATACTTTTTGAAGAAGTTAATAATTTCCTCGTCTACACTTGTTAAACCGACTCTACTAGAATGGCTCAAATTACCATCTCCAGTTAGCAATCCCATTAAATATGCCGTTTCTTTATCTATAAGATCAGAATTACCAAATAAATTTCTGCCATACTGAATTACTATGTTGTCATCAAGTTGAATATCTTTAAGTTTTTTAAATTCCAGTTTTCCATACTCTGTCATGACAACAACGGGATGCTCTGGAGTCCCTTCAATAGAAAAACCCTGAGTTAAATCTAGCTTAACTGTTTTTTGCTCACCCAAATTGAACCAATGAGAAGCAATATTTTTTTCTGAAGAAGTTTTTTCTATATTAAAACTTGCTAAACTAGAACCATAAACTTTATTAGATTTTGAATCTACATAGTAGTATTTTGGAATATCTTCGATTTCTATTAACCCCTTATTTGTAGTAATCAAAGTATCTCCCACCACGCATTTTCCAGTTCCAGCCGGCCCCACCAACAGCACTCCTTTTGGAGTTCGGGCACCCATTTTGGTATATTTTTTTGGATTTTTTAAAAAATCAACAATTTCCTCTAGTTCTGCTTTAGCCTCATCCATACCACCAACCGCAGTAAACTTGGTATTTTGCTTGCCTTTAACAAATAACTTTGCTTTGCTTTTTCCAATACCTAGAATACCGTCTTGTCCACCTTTAGCCTGTCTAAAAATAAACAAAAAAACAACGATCATTAATACTACTGGTAAAAATGAAAGCGCTAACTCCCAAATCAAACTACCAATTGAGACGCTTTGAATTTCAAGATCAGTTTTGGTTAAATCAATATCCGCTGCCTTAAAAATGCTAACTAAATCTTGGCCTTCTTCCTTAAGCGCGACTTTCTGAGTTCCATCTTTATATGTTGTTCTCAACTCTTTGCCAGCTATACCAATTTTTTCAATTTTATCTTCACGAACATCTGAAACTAAGGTACTCAAAGATATTTCTTTATTTGCTTCACCAGTAAATAAAGAAAGCAAAAATGGTAAAAACAATAAGCCTAAAAATATATAGAGAAAGCCCTTGCTCATAATATTTTTTGGGCTCAAGTTGATCGTAAAAGATTTTACCTTGATTTTTTTGATTTCATCAGCCGACGGAGTCTTCACGGTCGTTTTTCCTGGAATTTTCTCTGGTGTTTTTTTGGGAATTTTTTTTGTTTCAGTCATATGAATTTTCTATTTTATAGCACGTAATTGTCGTCACATTGTAACACGACAGATCATACTAAATTATCTTACAATTTCTCCTGGGTTTGTATCACTTTCTGGCCTTAGTAAAATTGCTGTATCTGAGCCAGCGGCAACAATCATCCCTTGGCTAACAACACCTCTCAAAGTTCTTGGAGCTAAATTAGCTAAATAGACAACGGATTTACCAACCAAATCTTCTGGAGAATACCACTGCTTTATCCCAGCTGCAACAGTGCGTTCGCCTATTTCTTCACCAACATATAAAGTGATTTTTAAAAGCTTGTCAGCGCCTTCAATTTCTTCTGCAGCAATTATCTTAGCCACTCTTAAATCTAATTTTACAAAATCGTCGTATTGAATTTCATCTTTAATCATTTTTTTCCTTTTTTCTACAATAATTTTTCTAGGTTAAATAATTAAAAAGCGAACATTCATGGCTGCTGCCTGCTAGAGCTTTTCAATAGTTTTTCTAGGTTAAATAATTAAAAAGCGAACATTCAGGACTTGTTCCTGCGAGAGTTTTTCAATTATTTAACTTAACCCCATTGATTTTTTTACTTCCATTACGGTTTGTTCAGCGATTATTCTAGATTTTTTGGCACCCAACTCGATCATTTTATCAATATATTCTGGATTCTTCTCAAGCTCAACTCTTTTTTCTTGAATTGGCTTTATTTCGGCAAAAATTGCCTCTGCTAATTGCTGCTTTAAGTCTCCGTATCTTATACCAGAAGAAGTGTAGAGTTTTTCGTAGTGTTTTCTTGATTCTTCACCTTCAAAAAGCTCAACAAATTTGAGCAAATTTACAACTCCACCTTCAGTAGGTACTTTGTCTCCATGGCCAGAATCGGTTGGAGATCTTTTAAGTTTCTTCAATATTGTATCGAGATTATCACTAAGCTCTATTGAGCTACCCTCAACAGTTTTACTCATTTTGCCTTCACCTAAAAGTGACGGAACATACTCGCCCACCGTTGCGAATCTAGTTGGCTCAGGAAAATCTAGACCAAACTGCTCATTCATTTTTCTGGCAACTTCACGAGCTACTTCCAAATGAGGCTCTTGATCAATGCCGACCGGTACTTTGCTTGCTTTAAACATTAGAATATCCGCTGCCATAAGCAAAGGATAATTTAGCAAAGCCATATTAACATTGTTTGGATATTGTTTCTTTTTATCTTTAAATGTTGGTAAATGCTGCATGCGCGCTACCGACATCACAGATGAGACATAAAATGATAACTGAGTAACTAGATCTGCCAAATCAGACTGAATGAAAATAGAACTTTTTTCAGGATCAAGTCCAACTGATAAGTAATCAATAAAAACATCTCTTGCACTAGCTTGAAGAGTCTTTGGATCGTACGGTGTTGTTGTGGCATGAATATCAACAACACAAAATGTGGTATCAAATTCTGGATTATCTTGAAGCGTCAACATTCCTTTAGCTGCACCTAAATAATTTCCCAAATGTAAGCGACCAGTAGGTCTCATACCTGCTAAAACTCTATTTTTCATAATTTCTTTCTTTAAGAACATTTTAACATTCTTTTGTAAATAAAATTTATACTATTTATATAAGGTGGGGTGCAGATGGTTAGCCTACACCCCTTACTTTTCCACTAGTTATTAATCAAATTTTCATAAACATTTTCAACGTCTTTATCACCTCTACCGGATAAGTTAACAACTATAATTTCTTCCTTAGGAAGTTTGGCTGCCAATTTTGTTGCATAAGCAAGCGCATGAGCAGACTCCAAAGCTGGAATAATTCCTTCCTCCTTAGAAAGCTCGATCATTGAAGCCACGGCTTCTTTATCTGTTGCTCCAACAACTTGTAGTTTTCCAAGTTCTTGCAAAGAACTTAACTCTGGACCAACTCCTGGATAGTCTAAACCAGAAGCTGCACTATATGATTCTAAAATGTTTCCTTCTTTATCCTGAAGAAGATTACACTTAAATCCATGGATAACACCAGGTCTACCTTTTTTTAAAGCCAAACCATGTTTTGTTGTATTAGCCCCCTCACCTGCAGGTTCTACGGCCACTAGCTTAACTTTGGATTCATCAATAAAGTCATAAAAAAGACCTATGGCATTCGAGCCACCGCCGACACAAGCAACTAAATAATTTGGCAACTTTGATTCAACTTTTAGAATTTGTCGCCTAACTTCTTTACCAATGATCTTTTGGAAATCTCTAACAATCATTGGTAATGGATGAGGACCAACAACAGAACCAATTAGATAATAAGCCTCAGGATCTTTAATATAAGCACCCAAGGCAACATCTACCGCATCTTTTAAAGTTGCCTGACCTTGTGTAACCGGAATCACATTTGCTCCAAGCATTTTCATTCTATAGACATTCATTTTCTGGTTAATAATGTCTCTCTTGCCCATATAAATATCGCAGCTCATGTTAAAAAGAGCTGCAACGGTAGCGACTGCCACCCCATGTTGTCCAGCACCTGTTTCCGCGATCAGTCGCTTCTTTCCCATTTTTTGAGCTAATAAAGCTTGGCCTACGGTATTATTTATTTTATGAGCACCTGTATGATTTAAATCCTCTCTTTTTAGATAAATTTTTGCCCCTCCATACTTTTTAGTCAGTTTTTCGGCAAAATAAAGAAGACTTGGCCTGCCAACATAGTTCTGGTAAAGATCCATCAATTGCTTCTTAAATTGTTTATCTTTCTTTAGCTTTATATAAACTTGCTCAATTTCATTTAAGATCTCCACCAGCTGTGGCGGAACATATTGACCTCCAAACTGACCAAAATTACCTAGTTTATCTGGTAAATTATATTTATTATTCATTTTCATTTTATTTTTCCTTTTATATTATTAATTATTTATGTTTAATTGAAATCACGCCATAGATA
>Ga0210005_1000086_pt1 | contig 77461 bp, 90 predicted proteins | sample CryGey02umfilter_3_FD_183961 | JGI IMG/M metagenome (GOLD analysis project Ga0210005, IMG submission 183961) | Groundwater microbial communities from aquifer in Utah, USA - Crystal Geyser 4/9/14 0.2 um filter (SPAdes) (version 3) | ecosystem: Environmental > Aquatic > Deep subsurface >... | reverse complement strand
AAAGAGCGAGAAAGAGAAATTCGCAGGCGCAGAATATTCGACAAGCCTGGAATTTTTTATGCCTAACGGGAAAGCAATACAAGGGCCCGACTTTCATCATGACGGGCAGCATTTTGCGAAAGCGTACGACATTCAGTTCCTAGACAAGGATGAGAAGAAGAAATATGCATGGCAGAATACTTTTGCAATTTCTACAAGAATGCTTGGAGTGATGTTTGCAATCCATTCAGATTCTAAAGGATTGATATTGCCTCCTAAAATGGCTTCTAATAAAGTTGTGATAGTCCCTATTATCTTTGAGGATTCTAAAGAAAAAGTATTGAAGGCAGGCAGGGAGATTGAAGGGAAGCTTAGAAAATATGATGCATTATTAGACGACAGGGAAGGATATAAGCCAGGAAATAAGTTTGCAGAATGGGAGATGAAGGGGATTCCATTGAGAATTGAAATAGGGCCTAAAGACCTGGCTAAGAAAGAGGTTGTTGTTTCCAGAAGGGATACTGGAAAGAAGGAAAGTGTTAAATTGAAGGATTTGGATAAATATATTTCAAGGGTTTTGGAAGAGATACAGGATAATCTCTTTGAGGGGGCTAAGAAATTATTGTATGATAATATTGTTGAATGTAAAAATATGAAGGAATTGGAAAAGGCGATTCTTGGAAAGAAGATTGCGTTCTCTCCTTTATGTGGAATCTTGGAGTGTGAAGATGATTTGAAGGCAAAGACAGGGGCGAAGGTATTGAACATTCCTGATAATCAGTCGGCAAAATTGGGAGATTGTGTTGTTTGTGATGAGAAGGCGAAGTATTGGGCTTACATAGCGAAAAGTTACTAAAGTTCTCTTTAATCTTACTATAATAATCTTTATAAACTATAAAATGACAACAAATATATGGAGTTTAACATTAGTATTGAGAAAAGATATTTCTTTACGATTTTAGGAGCTTTATTTCTGATTACAGGAATTTTTGCAGTTTACGCTTACGGCACTAATGAGCCAGAGGTTTTTGGGCATAGTGTTGGAGAGTTGGATATAAAATTAGATTGTACTTACGCGATTAGAAATGCTGGAGAAGAACCGGTTATTATTTCAGGGGATGCCAGTGCTATTGAGAGTATAGGAATTGGGGGAGGATTTGACGAGAAGTGGGGACTTGGATGTGTTAATGATTACAAGAAGACTGGATGTTATTTAGCTGATTTTACAGGTGAATCTATCGATTCTGATGTTACTTCTACTAGTGATGGACAAGGTTGTGTAACCGATGATGAAGAATATAATGCAAGTGCTGGGTTAAGCATCGTTTGTTGCAAGATTGCGGCTAATTAAAATGAATAGCAAAGATAAGATTTCAGTTATCGTTTTAGCTATTTTATTGCTCCTGTTGATTGTTGTTTCCATGTTTTTGCTTGTAAGGGTTTACACTTCTGAGGAAGATCCCGAACCTAACCCATCAAGAGATTATTATAATTATACGGGCCTTGGTAATTACGATAATTCTAACTTGAATAATAATGAATATGGATATAACCCTATCAATTATGAGAACAACAGGACTTATCGTGGCGGAGGAAACGGGGGTGGTGGCTCTTCAAAGAGAAATATATGTGATGACGGACAAATAATTATGAGGCTATATGGAGAAGAGAATACACATGGTGCTTTATGGAATGAGACAGTTTATTCTTTGAAGGTGTGTTACAATGAGATATTTGGAGAGATGTTTGACTTTGGAAACAGAGATCCACATCAATGTTCCGGCAATTCAGGAGAGGAAAATAACCTTGTTTTAAGGTTGATAAAGAGCTTTAACTCACATGCAGAAGCACCTGAAGTTTTTTCAGGAGATTATAATCTTCCTGTATGTTATGGGGACTTGCAATGCACTTCAAGAGCTGAATGCCTTGCGGATGAAGAAGAAATTGCTTCTTTGACTGGAGAAAGGAATGCTCACTTAGAATCTCGGGATGCAAATAATTATCCTCTGAAGATTTGCTGCACTAGTTCAGGAAGCTTCTGATTATTGTAGTATGGTCTAAGACTGCCATATTTTATAAACTTCTGAGCTATATATTTTTATGAATGTTAACATTAATCTGGAAAAGAAATATTTTTTTGGAATTCTTGGATTAGTGCTTTTGATTGGAGGTTTTTTTGTAGTTTATGCCCAGGATTTGGAAGATCCTACTTTGTTAATCAAACCGGATGTTGGGCTCAGTCTTGATTGCGTTTATGCGACCAGAATGGGCAATGATGCCCCTCTTGTAAGAATGATTTCAGGCAAGCCAGGGACCATTATTCCTATAGGGAATGCATCTGAACTTGGACCTGAAGAAGGCGGGGAATGGTGGGGCTTAGGATGTTCAAAAGGATATAAGAAAACGGGATGTGACATTATGGTTACTAGCAATGATTCCAGGCAGGAGCAATGGGATGTTTATCCTGGGGATCTTAACCACAAGGGACAGGTTTGCCTAACAGATAACGAGGAATACATTGCTGAGGCGAGCATCGCAATAAGTTGCTGTAAGATAATTTCTAACAGATACTAATGATACATTGTAACGTTAAAGGGAGTTATTTAGCTCAAAAAAATTAATGTTTCTTTATTTTTCGTTTTCTTGGTTTATTCCAATATGGGCTTTTACATTTTGGGCAAACAGCAGGTTCTTCATCACTTCCACGAGGAACCCATTTATGCCCACATCTCTCACATTGGAAACCTTCAACTTCTATTTTTACTCTCGCCATCAATAGATATATGATTAATTAGTATATAAATATTTAGTATATTCTCTACTATAGAAAAGTTTAAATAGCTAATATACTTAACTGATATATTATTAGTTAATAATATACAGGGACTCCGAAGAGTCCCAGATTCCACCCGCTAAGATGAAATCCAAAGAGATAATTCAACAGAAGTATAAAAATGTAACTTGTCCTAAATGTAGTTCTAACAAGATTAAGAAAGACGGAAAAAGGAAAACTCAAAATAGAGGTAAAATTCAAAGATACAGATGTAAAGAATGTAATTTTAGGTTTGTCATTGATGATGGGTTTTATAGAATGAGAAATAACGAGAACAAAATTACTGCTGGAATTGATTTGTATTACAAAGGCGTTTCATTAAGAAAAGTACAAGAACATTTCCAAGCTTTCTACCCTTACAACTCAAGTCATATGTCAGTTTACAGATGGATAATAAAATATGCTGAAATGGTTGGAAATTTGGTTGATAACATTCCAATAAAATGTGGAAAGGAAATGCAAAGCGATGAAATGGAATATTACAGAAGAAAAAGTAAATATCACAGAGGAAAAGAACAGAATTGGTTTGTTGATACTTTTGATGTAGAAACTAAGTTTATGGTTACAGGTGAGTATATTGGAAGTAGAACTAATGAAAATTTAATCAAAGTTATGAAGAGAGCAAAATTTAAGACAGAAGAACAGGTTGAGATTGTTACAACAGATGGACTAAGAGGTTACCCAAGAGTGTTAAGGAAGACTTTTAGTTTACAATCTCCGTATCACGCTTCTTCAAGAACTAAGAGCAAGATAATCCATAATGTTGTAATAGCAGATGAAAGAGGTTTTAATTATCCAATTGAGAGGTTACATAATACTATTAGAGAAAGAACAAAAGTCATGAGAGGTTTTCATGGTTGTATAGAAAGTGCCCATGCAATAATGAAAGGTCTAGAAATTAACTATAACTTTAATAGAAAACATATGACTTTAGGTAAAAAGACACCTGCAGAAGTTGCTATACCTCATTTAGAGTTAGGAGTTAATAAGTGGCTGGACTTGATTAAATTGAGCAAAGTTTAAATATCTGGAATAAATCTTTTAATATATGAAAGCTAAAAATATCGTAATAATAAATCTGTCAGGAAAAATAAAAAAAGAAGATTTAACTAAGATAGAAAGAGATATGAGTTTTATACAAAACAAATACCACCATGTTAAAATTTCTTTAATAAAAAATACCCTCTCAACTATAGATCCAAAATTTCTTGCAAAATCTCTCAATAAAGCTATAGCTGATGATGGAATAGACCTGATAATGGTTGCTAAGGGAGGAGTTAGAAGTATAGAATTAATTAATTATCTAAATATAAATATTAAGTTGAATAATAAAAAAATCATTTTAGGCAATAGTGATTTTTGTCATCTTGCACCATATTTAAATAATATATCTAATCTGGAAGTTTTTGTTGGTCTCAACTTAAAATCTTTCTCCAAACTTGATGAGAAATCAATAGAAAGATTTGACACAATTTTAAAAAGAGAACCTCTGAATATAAAAGCAGAAGAGATAAATGTTTATAAAAAAGGACAATTTTCTGGAAAGCTTATCCCAGGAAATGATATAGCTCTATTAAACATTATCGCGACAAATCCAGAATTGATAAATTTTGAGAATAAAATTCTTGCTTTGGAAAATCACACAGAAAAAGATTATAGGATGATAAAATATTGGCTTTACCAATTCAAGATTAGAGGAATTTTTAAAAAAATTAATGGACTAATACTTGGGGGCTTTCCATTAATTGAAGAAGAAAAAGAGACAACATTAAAAAATGAGATACTTGATATGTGTAAAGAGTATAATTTCCCGATATTAAAGATAAGATCTTTTGGAGAAGGTAACAAAAAAAGCCCGTTCAAATTTGAAGGTATTTCAGAATACGATGGCAAAGATTTAAAAATAAATTGAATAAATCATTGTTATGGATAATCGAGAAAGAAGGCATCATAATAAAATTGTTTATGGAGAAAATTCTGTAACAAAGACCTACGATTCAAATAATGGATTTGAAAGAGAGTTATTGGCTTATAAAATATTAAATAAAAATAACTTTCCTCTTGCAAAAATAATTCACATAGATCACGAAAATAGAGCAATTTCTTTTGAAAAAATAAATCATGAAGATGGATTAGAAAAACTTAGTAAGGAGCGAGTTAAAAATGCTTCGCGTGTTTTATATAATCTTCACAATATACCAATAAATGAAAGGGTGTCTGAAGATATTTCGGATCCGAGATTTTCAATCCAAGGGTTTTCGTATAGTCTTACAAGGCATGTTATCAATAAATATGTGGGTGGTTTAAAGAATCATTTTGATATGGGGAATCTTGAGAGCATACTAAATAAATTAGGATCTAAATTAGAACCAGAAAAATTTTCTTATACTTGGTTTGATGCAAAGATGAGACATTTTTTCTTCAATCAAGATGATACAGTTAAGGCAATAATTGATTTTGAATACTTCGGAATTTTTGATCCTTTAGTGGATGTAGGAAATCTTTTAGCAGACATATCAGAACTAGAAGGATCTAATCATCGTCCATTTTTTGATGCAATTTTAGAAAATTATCCCCATAACAAAAATTCCTTAGAGATCCTGCTATTTTACATGATAACAAGTAAACTTACTCAAGCACTTTGTATTGATCTACCGAGAGGGGATATGGAATCTGCAACAAAAGCGATTGAATTATCAAAGACTTTTGCATCACAGGATTTGTTTTGACTTCATTTTTGGATATGCCAGGCAAGGAATTTTATCTCTAACATTTAGATTAATCCGCTCCCCATTAATCGTATTATTGTTATAAAATACAAATAAAAAATTACCTCTCGCTTCATCCAATGTAATACCTGTAGCAATGTTTCTTGAAACAGACGAAAGAGAGTAATGAAGATTTTTTTCCTCAGTCCACTCGTTAAGCGTACCAGCGAAAGTATTATTATAATCTGTTTCTATCCTTGAGAATTCTGCTGGGTGTATAAATCTACCATCTCTATTTCTTATAGATTCAAAAACCCTATTAAAGTTTGAATCAAAATCAGGAAAACTTTTTACATAATCTGTTTCAGAAATTACCTTAATTTCCGGGAGATAGCCTTTAACATGTTTTATGTAATCTTTGGCTTTTGGTAAAAGTCTTGTTACAGTTTCAGAACCAAACTTCCATAAATCAAAATCAGAAATTAACATTATTAAAGAAAGATTTTGTATTCTGCTGGATACCATTTGGGATAGTTCTCTTGTTCTATCTAGCTGATATTTATCAGGTTCTCCTAAGAATTTTATATCTTTACCGTCTTTATCTTGTGTCACATAATCATCAAGGTGGCTACAGATATTGGGAATTCCAGCATCATGAGTCAATCTCAAACACTTGTAAACCAAAACCTCAAGATTATTTCCATCACAAGCCAGTATTAGGTTTTTTTGCAAAGACCTATCAAAAAGAACCGCAGAAGCATCTTGAGAAATTTCAGAGTACAAATTAAAAAAGTCTCCGAATTCCGATTTTCTAGAAACTGATTTATGTAAACCTCTGATCTTTTTAAGTTCAATTTGTTCTTTTCTTTCAGCAATTGTTCTTATTGCTTCGACAAGATAACTTCTATCCATTTCTGGATTATAGGCAATTTTGTCTTCTATATAATTTAATTTAAACTGTTTATCGTCTATTGGTAGATTGAGTGAAGAGAGGCGTGCAGGATTATTGCTGTCTTTTATTTTGACATACTCTTCAGCAACATCCGTTGATAAAGTTGAAAGTGCTTTCCTATACTTTATTTCGGCGTCTCTTTCTATCTTAGGCATCTCTCCGAGATTGATTAGGTCGGTTCTTTTTAACTTCCCAGCAACATTTAGTATTTCATTTAGACTAACATCCTCTAATTCTGATCCTTCATCTATCGTTTTTAAGATACTATTAAATCTTCGTTCAACTTTCTCTTCAACTATTTCATCTATAGATCTCATTTTTCTAAAAAATTTAAAAATTTATCTCCTGAAGATTCTTGTGAAAAATAATCAATGTATCTATCTTTTATAATCTTACTTTTACTCTCTAGTAAATGTCTTTCATCATATAACTTTGAAAATGCATTAGACTGTTCATTAATGTCCCCAGAATTGAATAAATACCCTGTGACGCCTTCATATACTTGTTCACCTACTCCTCCAACATTACTAGAGACTATCATTTTTCCGAAATACATTGCTTCCAAAAAAACAGTTGGAAAACATTCTGAATAAGAATGTAATGTTACTATAGAAGATCCCTTCATTAACGCATACGGGTTTTTCATCGAATCATAAAATCTGACCTTTTCCTCAATTCCGAGCTCTTTTGCTCTTCTTTCTAGTCTCTCTTTGTATTGAATTTCTTTTTCATTTGCATTCCTTACTCCTGCGAAAATTAGATTAGCGTTTTCCACTCCTTCTTTATTCAAAAAATTAAAAAAAGATTCTAAAGTATTTATTCCTCCCTTTCTCTCATAAAGTGTTCCAAGTTGTAATATCTGAAAATCACTAAAATTCAACACTTCTTTTTGTTCTTTTAATCTTTCTTCATCTATAGAACCATGAATCACACTAAAATCAATGTCAAATTCTTGCAATGGCATTCTGTAATGATTAGCAGTATGGCTTGATGGAAAGATCACTTTCGAATTTCTAAACTTTTGGAAATATTCGTTGATTGGTCTATAAGGTAATAACCATAGTCCCTTTCCTGATTGAAATGGTATTTCTTCATGAATGCGAATAATATGTTTTGCTCCTATTTCTTTAGATAAATCAGAAACATCGGAGGAAAATAAAGATTCTGATAAAATAAGATCGGGATGGAAATTGTGCCTATGTAAAATATCATTAATTGATCTTCCAAAAGTAGTCTCAGCAATAAATCCTTCTTCTTCAAGAATTTCCATTCCCAAATTCTTATTTGGACCAATAACTAAAGCATCTATTCCAGCACTAGTTCTCAGATATTTTAATAAGGATATATTTTGCTTTAAAACTCCAGTAATATTATATGAATGTAGAGAGCTGAGTATTTTCATTTTAACTCAAAGTAATTAAATCGTTTAATTGGTTCTGTTCGGTCTATGCATATGCTTCCTTCAAATAAAAATAGATAGGGAGGTTTTTTTAGCAAATCGGAAGACTCTAACGTGATAGGATATTCTCTTTCAAATTTTCTACCTTGTTTATTTACTTTATCAATTAATAAAAATTTCCCAAAATCTAGAAGGTTACTAAACCCTTCTTTTCTTACTTCAGACATTACAAAATCTAAAAATGTTTTGTAACTTTCCCTTTCCTTTGGACCATATCGGGTAAGAAAATACCTCCGAGCTATAATCTCTGAAGGTTTTACTGTTTACATATGAACTCCAGGAATGAATTCTAAATATTCTTGTTTAAATCCAGAAGGAAAATTTGGTCTCTCCCAAAAATGCTCCCCATATTGAGTCATACTATAATAAAATGATTCATCAAATCTAAAAAGTCTCTGTTCTAAACCTTGCATTTCAAATCCGCAACCTGTTGGTCCGTATTCGGGTTCATCCTTACTATTAGAAATGAAATGAAATGGATCTCCCCATAGATTCCAATAGCCGAACCTGAATATGTCTATATCTTTTCTTTTAATTGCTTCTCTAATCTTATAAAGGGAATGATTTCCTTTAGTTTGGGCAATAGTATCAACATCCCACTTAAATATCCATTCTCCTTCTGTTTTTGATAATGCATAATTATTCATTTCTGCAAGATTATCTCCAGTAAATGTATCTTTTTCATAAGAATCCAGAACAAATCTTTTATTTTTAAAATGAGAATCCCTAAATCTTTTAGCTTCGTTTATGCTATTATCACATGAGGCATTATCAATAAAAATGATCTCGTCGACAGAATCTTTAATAGAGAGTAAACTTAAATATACAAAATCTTCTTCATCTTTACATCTTATTAAAGCACTTATCCCCGGTCTTCTTGTTTTCATGATTTGTTTATATTTTTATAATTTAAATAAGTTTCCATTGTATTAACTATTAAGTTACGAACTAAGTTCATTGATGGATTGTCAACTTTCAGAAACTCCCTTTAACGTTACAATGTTTACTAACGATAATGTTTAAATATTCCTTTTCTTTCTAGGAATCATGAAGTTTGAGGTGAATATCAATAAAAGGGTTGGTGTTGGAATTATTGCTTCCATTTTGATTTTTGCGGGGGTTTTATTAGTCTTGGCTTATGATGGGCCTATTCCAAATCCTGGACATGGGGGAGACAGAGTTTGGGTTGACATCAATGGTACTGAGATGACCTTGCAGGATGCGATAGGCAATGGAGAGATATTTGGCTCGTGGCTTTGCAATCATGTTGATGGTAAGCAGCCTTGCGTAGATGCAGCAGATGGCGGAGGGCTGGGAAGGAATGGTTATAGATTTGTTAATTGTATCAAGGATAGTCAGAACGAACCTATAGTCTCAAGAGCCATGAGGTATAATCCTACAAGACGGACTTGGCAATTTTATATGGATGCTGTTGATCAATGGGCTGATTGTCAGGAAGGTAGTGCATTGATTGTCAGGGCGTTCGGACCTTAGGAATATTTTTATATCTACTTTTTATTGATTGATTATGGAAATTAAGGCAAATGCAGGGGATTATGTTTCTGTAAAACTGGCTAAGAAAGAAATCAAAGGGATAATTTTAGAGAGCTATGATAAGGACGTTATTCTTGTTAAGCTGGAATCAGGGTACAATATTGGAATTCCAAAGGAAAATGTTTTTGAGATAAATGTAATAAGGAAGTATAAGGAAGAGAAAAAGGAATATAAGATTCCAAGTTCAAAGGGGAAGCCGAAGATTGGGCTGATAGTTACGGGAGGGACGATTGCGAGTAAATTGGATTCGCGTACTGGAGGAGTGAAGGCATTGACTGATGTTGGCGAGTTTGCGCAGTTTTATCCAGGATTGTTTGAAAAATATGACATTAAAATAAGCTCTCCTTTTATGGAGCTGTCAGAGAATATGGATTCAGGACACTGGAAGCTAATTGCCAAGGAAGCAAAAAAGATGTGTGATGACAAGGAGATTAAGGGAGTTATAATAACACACGGCTCGGACACATTGCATTATACTTCTTCGGTTTTGAGTTTTATGCTTAAGAATCTGAACAAACCAGTTGTTTTGACATTTTCGCAGAGAAGCATTGACAGGGCAAGCAGCGATGCCGAACTTAATTTAGAATGTGCTGCAAAATTTGCTTTGTCTAATTGTGCTGAAGTTGTTATTGTCGGGCATGCATCAGAGAGTGATGATTGCTGCTATGCTTTGCGGGGAACTAAAGTCAGGAAGATGCATACTTCAAGAAGAGACACCTTCAAGGCGATAAATTGTAAGCCAATTGCTAAAATTGGGGAAAAGGTTGAATTTCTTGAAGAGTATAATGTAGGAAATCAGAATATAGAAAAATTGGAATTGGATGATAGCTTCAGCAACAAAGTTGCTTTAGTGAAATTTTATCCTGGGCAGGACCCTGGTATTTTAGATTACTATAAGGAGAAAGGGCACAAAGGAATTGTAATCGAGATGACTGGGCTTGGGCATGTTAATTCTGGATGGATTGGCAAAATTAAAAATTGTGTTAAGTCAGGAATGATTATCTGTGGCACTGCAGGGACAATTTATGGGGCTTTGAATCCCAAAGTATATTCTACCGGAAGGGAATTGGAGAAGGCAGGCGTTTTGTATTTGAAAGACATGCTTTCTGAAACGGCTTTCGTAAAATTAGGATGGGTTTTAGGACATAGAAACTGGAAAGGCAAGGAAAAGGAAAAATTGCTTGAGAATTTTGCAGGCGAGTTTAATGAGTTCCTGGCAGGATGATTATTTTCTCGTAATCTTTTTTTCTATTCTGAAAAGCTGCTCCTTTATCTCATTGATTTCCCTTTCTGCTTTTCTGTTGACTGCATAATCATATTCTGCTCTTATTCTGTCTTTCTGGGCTTCCCTGTTCTGGGACATAAGGATTATTGGGGCTTGTATTGCTGCAAGACAGGATAATACAAGATTTAGCAAAATGAAAGGAAATGGGTCAAAAGGCTTTCCACTGGCGTATCTTGTCAAGTAATAGCCGTTAATGAAAATCCAAGCAACCATGATAATAACAAAGATTAAAATAAAAGCCCATGAGCCTGCCCATTTTGTGAGGGCATCTGCCGCTTTCTGCCCGAAAGTCTTTTTCGAGGATATTGCTGGATGAGCTGTCAGCTCCCTTAGCTCCTGTGCTATTGTGTGATTTTTATGATTCATACTCTTTTTCATAGGATTAGATAGTTGAAAAGGATATAAAGGTTTTTGTCAGGATAATTTATGGGTTTGCTATTTTATGTAGTAACTATTTGGTAGTTATAATAGTAAGATTTATAAGTCGAAATATAAAGACTTGTTTATGGGAACAAAGGTTAGAATAATCAGCGAAAGAAAAGGAAGCAACCCGGGCGGAAAGTGTGAAATCTCCAATGGATTCGGATCTTTTAGTGCGTACTTCAAATATTGTTATGGGTCCCACATAGGAAATGGAGAGGTATCTTCTTTTAATGCACACAATCAGCCTGTGTATGAAGCCCTGACTGCTGAGCTCGCTAGAATCTTCGGGCTTAAAACTCCGGAAACTTTTGTTCTATTGAATAAGAGAAGGGATGTTGTATTTTATGATTGGAGAGAGCATGGGGGGAAAGACCCTTCAGGAAGAGATTATTATTTTGTTTCAAGAATGGTCCCAAATCCAAAATCAACGGAGGAAAATCTAAGAGAGAAGGAGGCATTAAATGCAGAAATTCCTTATTTAGAATCTCTTTTAATCTCGGACATTGTAGGAAGAAGACAGAATTATGCCTTTGCTCCTAATGGCACTTACGGAGGAGACATTACCTATCTTGATTTGGGGTGCAGTTTCGTTCACGCTAAAGAAGGGCATTTGAAGGCAGCTCATAAGCTTAGGATAGCCACCGGCAAAGACTTCAAAAAGGCCATGAAAAAATTGAATGGGAAGAAAGTTATGTCAAGAGACGGAAGCAGAGTTATTGGACTTGCTGAACTAGTAGAGGGAGTAGGAGAAATTCCGATTCCTATTTTGAGCGCCAGGAAAGGATTCCTTGACGTTTGGGCATTAATTTCTGGGGAAGAAATTCATGAAATTCAGAGGCATCTTGTACAGGGATTCCTTGACGGTTGGGAAGGATTAAGAGATGCAGGATATTCAGTTTAGATAATCTTTAATAAGCTCTTTTCTTATTCTAATTTATGGCTTATAATTACAAAAAATTGGGATTCAAGGCAGGCCTGGAAATACACCAGCAAATAGATTCTGCTAAGAAACTTTTTTCAAATGCTCCTAATTTTCTTAGAAATGACAAGGGAGATTATACTATAAAGAGAAAACTGCACGCTGTTGCAGGGGAGGAGGGAGAAGTTGATGTTGCCGTCAAACATGAAGCAAGATTAGATAAGGAGTTTATTTATGAGGCCTATAAAGATACTACTTCTCTTGTTGAATTGGACGAGTCCCCTCCTGAAAATTTGAATGAAGAAGCCCTGGAAATTGGATTGCAAATAGCTTTATTGCTGAATTGCGAAATTTATCCTGTTACTCAGGTAATGAGAAAGACAGTCATTGATGGCTCAAACACTTCAGGATTTCAAAGAACTGTTCTTATAGGACACTCTGGATTTCTGGAAACAAGTTTTGGAAAAGTTGAAGTTGATACTGTTGCACTAGAAGAAGATTCTGCGAGGGTTATTGAAAGAGGCAAGGAGAGTGTCTTATACAGGCTGGACAGGCTTGGAATTCCTTTGATTGAAATAGCTACCAGTCCAAGTATGAAAAATCCTGAACAGGTTAAGGAGTGTGCTTTGAAAATAGGAGAGATATTGAGAGCGTGTAAGGTTAAAAGAGGGATTGGAACAATTAGGCAAGATGTTAATGTTTCTATAAAAGGACATGATAGAGTTGAGATAAAGGGATTTCAGGAACCGAGGATGTTTGTTAAGACCATTGACTTGGAAATTGAGAGGCAGTTGCAGGATATAAAGAAGGGGAAAAAATCTGGAGAGGTAAGAAATGCAAAAGAGTTCGGGGAGACAGAATTTCTCCGTCCGATTCCTGGAAAGGCACGAATGTATCCGGAAACTGACCTGGAGCTTTTAAGGGTTGATAAAAAAAGGATCGATTTATTGAAAAAGAACCTGCCAAAATTGAGGTCCGATATCAAAGAAGAATTGAAGAAGAAAGGATTATCTGATGAGATGATTAAGCTTGTTATTAATGAAGATGCGGCAGATGAATTCTTTGCATTAATCCAGGTACATGACAAGGATGCTAACTTAATAGCCAAGATGATTGCTCTTTGGCCAAGGGAAATAGCCACAAAAGAAAATAAGCCATTGGAAGAGGTCAGGCATATTTTGGATGAAAGAAAGCTTGAAGAAATACTAGAGCTAGTGGATTCCGGAGAAATTAATCCTAGGGATGTGAAGGAAGTCATGCAAAAGATATCTTCTGGAGTGCATTTTGCAGATGCAGTTAAAGTAGAAAAGGCAAGTCATGATGAACTTGAGGAAGAGATAAGGAAGATTGTGAAAGAAAAGCCGGGGTTGAGAGAGAATGCTTATATGGGAATAGTAATGGCCAAGTTTAAGGGAAAACTGGATGCTAAGAAGGCGATGGAAATAATTAAAAGGATTGTTGGGGAATAACTGGGATGGAAAGAACTCTTGTGAGGGATATAAAAGTCGGGAAGCCCGTTTTGCTAAAAGGGTGGGTCCATGAGATCAGGAGCCTGTCTAAACTGAAGTTTTTGCTTTTAAGGGATTATACTGGAATAGTGCAGTGTGTTGTTTCTGGGGACTTGATGAATGAAACGGATGGTATTGGAGATGAATATGTTGTGGAAATTGAAGGAAGAGCAAAAAAAGCAAGCATAAAATCTGATATTGAGAGAAAGGACCTGGAAATAGAAGTTGAGAGCATAAAAATAATCAGTAAATCCGAAAGTCTTCCTATCCAGGTTAAGGAGAAAGCAAGTGATGCAAATCTTCCTACAAGACTGGATTACAGATTTTTGGATACAAGGAAGAGGGAGATAAATGCGATATTCAAGGTAAGGAGCAGCTTCTACAGACACATGTCTGATTTTTTTGAGGGTAACGGATTCACTATAATTAATACTCCTAAACTGACAACAATCGGGCTTGAATCAGGAGCGGAATCTTTTGAAGTAAAATATTTTGATAAAAAAGTGTATCTTGCGCAGAGCCCGCAGTTTTACAAGCAGATGTTTGTCATGGGAGGATTTGAAAGAGTCTTTGAGATAGGCGCTGTTTACCGGGCTGAAAAATCCCATACTACAAGACACCTGACGGAATTTATGGGGGCAGATATTGAGATGGGATTCATAAAAGATGAGAATGATGTTATGGATGTTTTAGAAGAAATGATGAAATATGTTATTCAGAATATTAAGAAGGAAAGGGAGAGTGAATTAAAAAAACTTGGAGTCGATATTAAAATTCCTAAAAAAATACCAAGAATTCCTATGTCTGAACTGAAGAAAGTTTTGGCTGATAAGGGAAAGAAGCTGAAGGAAGATGATGATTTAGATTCTGAAGCAGAAAAGATGATAGGAGAGTATGTTCTCAAGAAGTATGGGGAAGAGTTTGTTTTCGTTACAGAGTATCCTGCAAGCGTTAGGCCTTTTTATCATATGAGGCCGGATAACAAAAAATTGACAAGAAGCTTTGACCTGCTGTGGAGAGGAGTAGAAGTTACAACTGGTGCACAGAGAGAGCACAGATTAGATATTTTAGAGAAACAAGCAAAGGAGAAAGGTGTTAAAATAGATCCTATATATGCGGCTATATTCAAATATGGGGCTATTCCGCATGGTGGTGCAGGAATGGGTCTTGACAGGCTTATACAGAGATTGCTGAACCTTGAGAATATCAGGGAAGCTTTACTATTGACAAGAGATCCGGAAAGGGTGAAGCCATGAAATCAGAGTTTATCTCAATCAAAGAAGCTATGAAGAAAGGAAAGGGAAAGGTAGCTGTGCGCGGATGGATTCACAGAGAGCGAGGTTCGAACGCGTTGAAGTTTATTGTTCTTCGTGACAGCTCGGACATAATCCAGTGCGTTTTTGAGAAAAAGGATTTCCAGGATTCTTGGAATGAGATAGATAAATTGCAGATTGAGGCAAGTATGAAAGTGTGGGGAACTATAAAAGAGGATAAGAGAGCGCCTTCAGGATATGAGATACATGCTGAAAAAATTGAGATTGTTGGGGAGAGCGACAGTTTTCCAATAAATAAGGATTTGAACGAGGAACTTTTAGGAGACAGAAGACACTTGTGGATTAGAAGCAGGAAGATGTCTGCTATATTGAAGATAAGAAGCACAGTCATAGGAGCATTGCATGAGTATTTCAGAAGTAAGAAATTTTACGAGTTTCAATCCCCTTTAATGATTCCAGGTGGGGCCGAAGATGGACCGAGCATGTTTGAAATCAAGTATTTCGGGAAGAAGATGTATTTGGCGCAGACATGGCAGCTATATGCTGAAGCTGCAATTTATGCCCTTGAGAAGATATATACTGTTGCCCCTTCATTCAGAGCGGAAAAATCCAATACTTCAAGACATCTGACAGAATATTGGCATACTGAAATGGAGGTCGCATGGGCCGACCTTGATGAGATAATGGGCTATGCTGAAGAGATGACTAAATTCGTCATAAAAAAAGTGCTTGAGGAAAATAGGGAAGAACTGGAATTTTTGGAGAGAGATATAAAGAAACTGCTTCCCAGTCTGAAAAAGAAATTTCCAAGAATTACTTATGATGAAGTACTGAAGGCATTAAAGGACAAGAAGAAAATAGATATTAAATGGGGCAAGGACTTGAGAACTATTGAAGAAGAAAAGTTTATGGAGATGCATGACACCCCCGTTTTTGTAACTCATTATCCTAAAGAGGCAATGGCTTTCTACAAGCCTGCAGATCCTAAGAACAAGAAAGTTGCCCTATGCTTTGATATGTTGGGGCCTGAAGCCCAGGGAGAGTTGATTGGAGGAAGCGTTAGGGATACTGACCTTGATGAGCTGAAAAAAAGCCTGAAAGCAAAAGGGGAAAAGCTGGAGGATTATGATTATTATTTTGACATACATAAGTATGGCGCAGTTCCTCACGGAGGATATGGATTAGGCACTGAGAGGCTGATAAAATGGATTTGCGGTTTGGATACAATCAAGGATGCAATTGCATTCCCAAGGACGATGGCCAGGACGAAGCCTTAGATTTATTTTTTAACAATAATGAGGGGAACAATCATTTCTTTTCTTGATAGTCCTCCGTGGTCGCCTATATTGTAATGTTCTCTTTTATTATAAGCAGGTCTATCGTAAATTCCATAATTATCTTTCATCAATATAATATAATCTCCTATTCTGTGGGCTATATTAGGATGCTCTTTCTCTTTTCTTATTCCAAAGTACCCTTTGTTCAGAAGGGATTCACTTTTGTATAAATTACAGCAATATTTTAAGTTATTTTTTATATATTGGACAAACTGCTTCTCCTTGGAAGGTTTTACATAACAATATGCAAATCTTGCTTCTCCGCAAAGGGGCATAGTGAGGCACTCTTTCATTTCAGGATGGTCTTCAACATGAATCCTCTTGTCTTTATGAATATCCATGTGCCCATGGTCTGAAGTTATTACGACAATTGTTCCAGTACCCTCAATAGATTTGAAAAAGTTTTCGATTATGCCAGGCATTTGTTTAAAATGTTTTTGGACTTTTTTGTGAGTAGTTCCATAATCATGACACAAACTATCGTGCTTATTATAATACATGAAGATAAACTTGTTCTTATTATTTGATTTTATTATTTTTCTTACTTTCTTTAGTCCGTCTGTCATATCGTTATATCCAATACGCTTTGTTTTCTTTCCGACGGCTGCCTTGGTGAAATCACTGTCAAGTATCTCTTTATGCTGTACTAAATAAGAATTGTATTTTATTCTGGATGTGAAGGGGTTAAGATTGAAAAGGCCTTTTATTTCTATTTTGTCCTGTATGCCTTTTCTTCCCATTCGTTCTACAAAAGGCAAGGGGATTATTGTAGTTCCTATCTCTTTCATGAACATATGCCATGCAGTCATGCCGTGTTCTCTTGGCTCCTGTCCTGTCATTAAAGAAGTTGTTGCAGCACTTGTGCTTGATGGAAATGTAGTGGTCATTTTCCCAATCATATTTTCATTAAAAATAGTGTTCTTGCCGTACTCTTTTATGAATTCATATCCTAACCCATCTATCAGCAGAAAGACTATGTTTTTTACATCTTTCAGTTTTTCAGGATGCAGAGCATTTAGTATAGGATAGCCGGTTTTATTTCCTGCAGCTTCGCTTATTGAGGAAATTAAATTGAGAGTCCCTCCCCCATTATAATCCGGTTTTACCATTACTTTTTTGGGCAAATAAGTTTATAAATTATCAGTCTTCTTTTTGTTCATGAAAATAAAAGCATCAAAGCCGATTGCGAAATTAGCGAAAGGTGATAAAGTTAAAGTAAATGGCCTGCAGCTGGAAGTGGATGCACATTATGTCTTTGAGGATTACAAAACAACGAAAGAGATGCTGATTGAGCTTTTTGACGTAAAAACAGACAAAGACTATCAGTTAAGGTATTTTGATGATCAGGTTGAAGAGACTATCAAATTTTACGAGCTGAAGGTGATAGTTTATGAGGAAGTTGAGCTGAATAATCTGGAGTGGTAAGGTATTAATAGATTATATCATTTTATTTATATGCAAGATAAAAAAAAGGAAAGAATTCTCAATCTTCTTGGAGTGGTTTTTGTATTGTGGGGGTTAGTTGCAGTTTTATATCAATTTAGCATTCAGGAGCATTATTTTGTTTTATGGTTTTGCTATATAGGATTAATTTTAATTGGGACAGGGATATTGGTCAGAAGTGATTTTCTTATTGCGAGCCAGCTTGCTATTATGGGCCTTCCCTCATTGGTATGGGCAATTGATTTCTTTTATTTTTTACTGACTGGAGATCCTCTGTGGGGGATAACTACTTATTTTTTTGAGGACCAGACCAAAATAGGAAACCTGATAAGTCTGCAGCATTTATTTACAGTCCCTCTTGCGCTTTTTTCTTTGTCCATGATAAAGCTAAAGCGTAAGGATTTTTGGGTATTGAGCATAGTTGAAGTTATTGTTTTTTATTTCATAAGCCGAATTTTTAGTACTTTGGAACAAAATATCAATTACGTTTTTTCATCTTCTCTTCCTTTTAAAACACCTTTGCCTTATGTATTTGACTGGTTTTTCTTTTTTTTCCTCATGATTTTTATTGCTACTGCAATAATTCTTAACATGAGGTTTTTGAAAAGTCAGAGAGCTGGAAAGATGAGAGAGAAATAATCCTTTTTTCTATCACAAGATAATTTAAATAGCCGAATTATTGAGTTTCATCATGGGATATTCTCGGAGGACCATAATTTATACATAGAATAAAATATTAGTCTTGTTGTATGGTCTAATACTCTCATAGTTTATATACTACTCATTACAACCAAACAGATATTAAAAGATGAAATGACTGACTTAAAAGATAACGTAAACAGATTGAATGCATTACTTAAACGTGGAAAGATTTCTGAAGCTTTTGAAAAATATTACAATGTTGATGTAAATATACACCTTGACGGAAAACCTCCTGTAACTGGAAAAGAACAAAGAAGAGATATGATATTTCTTCAGGAGATTGAAAAATTAAACTCTGCTGAAATAATGTTAGTTGCTTTTGGAGGGATTAATGATGATTTTTCAGTAACAGAATGGGAGATAAATATAGAGAACAAGAAAGGGGAAAAGATGACAATTTATAGACTTAATGTTCAACATTGGAAAGATGATAAGATTATTGATGAAAAGATATACTTTTGTGGTGACCAGAAATTCAAAGTAGAAGATTGAGAACCTAAACACGATAAAATGTCAAAACTAAAAAATAATGTAGAAAAATTAAATGCCTTAATCAGAGAAGGTAAGATAAGGGAGGCTTTTGAGAAATATTATGGGGATGATGTGATTACGCAAGTTAATGGGAATCCCCCTATCCATGGAAAAGAAGCAAATAGAAAAAGAGAGGTTATCTTTCTTCAGGAAATAGAAAAACTAAACAATGCTGAAATAAACTCAGTTACATTTGGAGGAACAGAAGATAATATTTCTATGACTGAATGGGCAATTAATATTGAAAATAAAGAAGGAGTGAAAAAAATAATTTATAGAGTTAATGTCCAGCATTGGAAAGATAATAAGATTATTGATGAAAAGATATACTTTTGTGGTGACCAGAAATTCTAAATTAAAATGATAAATCTGAAAAAAGAGATATAATTGTCAATGAAAAGGATATTGTGGTTGATTATGGGAGTTCTAAGGAAGATATGATTGTTTACACCTATGATATGGTTTTACTAACCTAAATTAATAATCTTTTATAATCTCTGGACTTTGACCATCAGGATAATATTTATTGGTGCTTTTTGGTGTGTAAAATAGTTATCCGATTATTGTCGAATCTAACAATACTGCAAAGATTTATAATCATAAAACGCTTTTTGATATTATGTCTATGAAGAGAGAGCAAAATAAGAATCTTGTTATGGTGGTTGTTATTGCCCTGATAGTTATTGTGCTTATTTTGGGATTTGCTTTTACTAAAATCGGAAGGAATGGCGGAGGAAATGGGAATGGAGGGGGAGGAAATGGAGGGATAATTGATGGGGAAAGAGGAGAATGGCAGCTCATCTCTGTTCCGGGAGCTGAATGCGGAAACGGAGAGCAGTATGTCATGGGCTTTTCTCCTGGGCCTGCGAAAATTGATGGAAAGCCAAACAGCAGACTGGTGATATGGATGCCTGGTGGCGGAAGCACTATGATTACCCGTGATGGAGAATTTACTACAAATGTCGGTTTTGCCCTTGGGCTTATATCCCCTCCTGAAAATCTTATAGAAGGTGCGAGTTTCATCTATATGGACCATCCTGACAATGATGGCTTTGTGAAAGATGCAAACTGGGTAATCTTGCCTTATTGCACCCAGGACTTCCATTCAGGCCGATTGACTGAGCCGATAGAGTATGATTTCACTTCGGAAACACAGATGGTGAATGTGTATGAAAGGCTGCTGAATGATAATAAGATAAATCTTGAGCAGATTGAGAGAAAGTATCCATATGTAAGAGTTGAGACGCATGAGGAAAACGGTGAGATAAAGATAGACAAACTATATATCAAGATAATACACAGAGGCGCTTTGAATGTCGAGGCGGGCTTGGATAAGACTTTTGAACTTTTGGAAGATAAGGACTTTGACCTTGATAATGCAAGAATTATGATGGCTGGAAGCTCTGCAGGCAGTTTTGGAACATGGTATAATGCATGGAGAATTGGAGATTTGCTTTATGGACATCCTAATGCAGAACTCACGATGGTACCACAATCAGGAAGTCCAAGCACGAGAAGGTGGGATGGTAACGAGATAGTAGAACTTAGTGAGGAGATTGCAGATGTTGATTACAGGCTTACATATTATAATAATATTAATCCTTGCAATCAGCCTGGGGGAGCCTATACGAATGGAGATACCTGTAGGGACACCTTGGAATTGATAGAGCATTATCAGAATAGATGGCCTAATATGGATTTAGCTATAATGCCTGTGACTAACAAGGAAGATTTAGTTGCTGTTGGAGGATTAGGTGAAGAAAATGAGCCTGGATTTGATGCTAAGCTTTTGAATTTATGCCAGAGCATACATAGGTATTCACAATATATAGGCAAGATTGAGGATGTTTACATCTATACATTATGGGAACATAAGAAAGTGGGTAATAGGGAAGTTAGAGTGCACGGATTGTCAAATTCACTTCTTACTGTTCCAATGGTTTCTCCTAATGGGGGCCAAAGTGATGAATATGGCATAATGAAACTTATGAATGATGTCGCATCGAGAGAATTGGAATGGAATGATTTTACTCCACATATTGAGCACACTTTCAATGTTGTTCTTAATCCTACTGCAAAGGAATCTGATGTTGATGCAAGGCCGGAATATATGCCTGCCTGTAATGTTCCATGGCCTTCTAGAGAAAGGCCTAATTGAGGGTTAAGATGAAGAATAAAAACTATCTCATGATTTTTTTGCTTATCGGGATTGTCTTACTTTTTGGTGTCTTCTATTACGGATGGCAGGACTTTGGAGAGAATACGGAAATCACAAGTTTTGAAGAATGTGCAGAAGCCGGATATCCTGTTATGGAAAGCTATCCGAGGCAGTGCAATGCTGATGGCATGAACTTTGTAGAAGAAATTGACTGGAGAGAGGACGGAGTTATATTGATGAGAAATTCAGAGACGCAGGATTATGCGTGCTTTGGCTGTGGCCTGACGATGTGCGTAGATCCTGCCCCAATAATGCAGCCTGTCCAGGAGGATGACACAAGGTATTGCAATTATAATTTTGAAATTGTTGTCAACGGTCTAATCCAAAAGTGTCCTGATGGATGGATTGACAACCAGATGCCTTCTGTTGGGCCTGAAGAGGAGAGGCAATATTTCATAATTGATGAAAAAAGAAGAGAAATCTCGGACTTTGATATGCCTTGGATTGAGGCAAATTGCGATATTGAGAAACAGGTTGTATATTAGGCAGGATAACTTTAAAAATCGTGATTTATATGGTTTAAGATGAAGATAGGAGAGATAGAGATATTATTTTTAGGACATTCAGGGTTTTTTATAAGGAACGGCAAAAGGATTGCTATAGACCCATATAACGTTTCTGAAAAGTTTCAGGAGAAGGCTGATTTGATACTTATTACGCACAGCCATTATGACCATTGCTCAATAAAGGATATAGAGAAACTTGCGGAGCCAGGGACTGTTGTAGTCTGCACAGCTGATGCGCAGAGCAAGGTGATGAAGATTCAAGGAATCGACTTGCAGATTATTGAAGCAGGAGAGAAGATAGACCTTGATGAAATAAAGATAGAAGCTATTCCCGCATATAATTTGAGGAAAGAATATCATCCAAAATCAGAGGGATGGGTGGGCTATCTGGTGAAAATGGGAGGTTCGGTTGTTTACCATACAGGAGACAGCGATTTTATTCCTGAAATGAAAAACCTTACTGGATACGGAAAACACGGGAACCAGTTTATTGTATTGCTGCCTGTTTCAGGGAAGTATGTGATGGATGCTGAAAAGGCAGCTGAAGCTGCAAGCATACTAAGCCCCGATTTGGCGATACCGATGCATTATGGTGCAGGAGTTATAGGAAGTGAAAAAGATGCGGAGAAATTTGTTGAACTGTGCAATGAAGTTAATGTTAAAGCAGAGATACTGGAGAAAATATGAATATTGAGATAGGAAATGAGAAAAGGTTTTTTGATTTTATCAAGAATTTGGATGAGAAAGACAAGATAGTGCTGATAAGCCATGTAGACCTTGATGGAATAACTTCCGCAAAGGTTGTGAATGCAGTAGTGAATGCGGATAATGTTAAGATTTTGCAGTATGATGAGGTGGATGAGAAACTCGCCGAAAAGCTGAAGATTGATGGATATACGAAGATAATTATTTCTGATATGTATGTTGAAAGAGAAGAGATACTGAAAGCTATGGAATCATTTGCAGAAATACTTATTTTGGACCATCATCCTTCAAAAGACTGGAATTCTGATAAGACCACACATCTGAAAGCAGAGGAAGGGTATTGTGCAGCTTACTTTTGCTATTCTCTTTTCAATAAAGTGCAGAACATTGAAAAATTGGACTGGCTTGTTGCATCTGCCTGCATAGCTGATTTTTGCAATGTTAAGAATAGAGAATGGATAAAAGCAATATTTGAAAAATACGGTATCCAGACAGGGGGTTACATGAACAAGCTTGGGTTTGCTTATGATGATATCAGCAAATCAGAAATCTATAGGGTACAATGGGACTTGGGACTTGCAATAATCTTTTTCAGGGATAATTTGAAGAGAGTGTTTGAGTCTATTGGGGAGTCATTCGGAGACATAGGGGACCTAAAGGAGCATTCCTCTAAGATAGAGAAGGAAGTAGAACGGGCGATGGATGAATTTGAAGAGAAAAGGATTGAATTTGAGGGAGGCTACTTTTTTGTCTTTAATCCTAGGTTTAATGTAGGAGGGCTTGTTAGTACCATGATAAGCACAAAATATCCTGATAAAACCATAATGATTTTGAGTGAGAAAGAAAATGGATATTCAATAAGCGCCAGAAGGCAGGATGGAAATGTTGATCTTGGATTATTTTTGAAACAGTTATTGCAAGGCCTGGAAAATGCAAGAGGAGGAGGGCACAGGCAGGCAGCAGGAGCTTATTTTATGAAAAAAGACCTCCCCGAAATCACCAAGAGGATTGGGCTTCAGCGATAGCCTTAAAAATAGGCCTTTTTTCTAATTTTAATGGATGAAGCAAACGAGAATGAGAAGAGTGCAAGAGAAAACCTATTAAGAAGTGCGGCTGAAATAAATGGGATTAGGATAGAGGGATATGACTTTGATAAAGGAGTTGATTATTCTAAGATTATTGAGAGTTTTGCCAGTTCGGGGGCACAGGCGAGCGAATTTTCTAAAGCGATTGATGTTGTGAATGATATGATTAAGGATGATGCCTTTATCTTTCTTGGGTATACAAGCAATATGATCAGCTCTGGGAATAGAGATATAATAAGATGGCTTGTGAAGCATAATAAGGTCAACGCCCTTGTGACGACTGCAGGAGGCATTGAAGAGGACTTTATCAAGTGTCTTGGAGATTTTTATCTTGGGGATTTCAGGGCTTCAGGAAAGGAATTGCGTGAGAAGGGAGTAAATAGGATAGGAAATATTTTTGTTTCAAATAACAGGTATGTGGAATTTGAGAAGTGGATACAGCCTATTCTTGAGGAATTGTATCAGGAATCTAAAGGAAAGGCAATTATTCCATCCGAGCTGATATTGAAACTCGGGGAGAAAATAAATGATGAAAGAAGTATATATTACTGGGCATGGAAAAACAAAATTCCAGTTTATTGCCCTGCTATTACCGATGGCGCTTTAGGGGATAATGTCTATTTCTTTAAATTCAAGAGAGATGATTTTGTTTTAGACATTGCAGAAGATGTGAAAAGGTTTAATGATCTTACAATCGGGCTGAAAAAATCAGGGGCGATTGTTCTTGGCGCAGGCGTTGTGAAGCATGCGGTTTTGAATGCAAACATGCTTAGGAACGGCCTGGATTACTCGGTTTATATCAATACAGCCCTGGAGTTTGATGCTTCTGACTCTGGTGCATTGCCTGAAGAAGCCGTTTCATGGGGGAAAATCAGGAAGAATGCAAAAAGCATGAAAGTCTTTGGAGACGCGACAATACTTTTTCCTATTTTAGTTGCAGAAAGCTTTGCAAGAAATCAAGCAGCCGGCTGATAAACGCTTTTGTCCATCTTTTTTCTTAAAACTGCTAGAGCTAGGTTCAACCTTCTTTTCACTGTTCCAAGAGGGAGGTTAAGTGATCTTGAGATATTTCTCAGACTGTTACCTCTAAAGTATACCATGTTAATCAGATCCTGATATTTAGGAGGAAGCCTTTTGATATCTTTTTCAATAATTTCTGATATTTCTTCTTCAGAGTTGTCCTGGCTTGTGCCTGTAAGCCTTTCATTTAAAGTCAGGCCGTAAAATGGTCTTATTTTTTCTTTTCTTAGAGTGTCCCTGGCAACATTACGGGCGATGACATAAAACCAGGTTAATACTTCTGACTTATCTGGATCAAATTGATGCTTTTTTTCATGTATTCTCAGAAATGTCTCTTGGAGGCAGTCTTCTGCGTAGTCTCCTACAAATCTCCTTAAACATGCCAATAAAGGAGGAGTATATTTTGAGGCAAGAACTTCAAGGGCATTGTTTTCCCCATTCTGGTATCTTTTAAACAGCTGTTCGTCCTCCAGGGGGTCGTCTCTCTGAGCTATCATTTCTTAGAAAGGATTCTGTGGTTTTTAAGTTCTTATGTTGTGATTTAATATAGTCAAATATTTAAAGAGAAATCAACTGGATTTCTTAAATAGATGAAAGGAGGTATAAAAAAAGAGAAATGGTACTAGATTTTGCAAAAGAAGCGATACAAAATGCGGAAACGCATAGTATTAACTTCGATGAGCTAAGAGCGGGTAAGGCCAACATCAAGGTTTTTGGATGTGGAGGTGCCGGCTGTAACACAATAACTTGGCTTTTCAACAAAGGAATCAACGGAGCTACTGTATTTGGAGTCAACACGGATGCTCTTCATTTGAGCATTACCAAAGCTGATGAGAAAATTCTCATCGGTAAGGAGTTGACAAGAGGTCTTGGATGCGGCGGATATCCTGCAAAAGGAAGAGAAGCTGCAAAAGAGTCCCTTTCAGAGCTGAAGAAATCTGTCGGCAATGCTGATATGGTTTTCGTATGTGCTGGAATGGGAGGTGGAACCGGAACAGGATGCGCTCCTGTGGTTGCACAGCTTGCTAAAGAATCAGGATCTGTTGTTATTGGCGTTGTTACAATGCCCTTTGAATGTGAAAAAGCAAGAATTGACAAGGCTGAATTTGGATTGCAGGAGCTTAGAGAAGTTGTTGACACTGCTATTGTTATTGACAACAATAGACTTGTTGACATTGCTGGTAACCTGCCTATGGAACAAGCTTTCGCGGTAGCTAACGAGCTGGTCAGTACAATGATTAAGGGAATCGTGGAAACAATTACCCTGCCTTCATTGATTAACCTTGACTATGCTGACGTTTCATCTATCATGCGAAATGGTGACGTGGCAGTTATCGGAGTTGGAGAAGCAGATACGCAATCCAGAGTTGAAGAGGCTGTAAGGCAGGCCCTGACGCATCCTTTGCTGGATGTTGATTATAGGGGAGCCACTGGAGCACTGATACACATAACATGCGGTTCGGACTTTAAGTTGGATGAATTTTCCGGAGTCGGACACTTAGTTACTGAGAATTTGAGCCCAGAAGCACAAGTCATTATTGGAGCCAGAATTGACAAGGGCTTTGGAAACAAAGTCAGAGTCATTACAATAATGACCGGAGTAAAGAGTCCTTACATTCTTGGGAAGGACGTTTACGAAGAAAAGGCCCCTCACAAGTCTGAAATATCCGACTTAGGCATTGAAGTTTTTAGATAAATTTTTTTAGCAGGGGACATTTATTTTTCTGTCCCTTTTATTTTCAGTAGAATACTGCAAGCCAGATTGTCTCTTCCTCACTGCTTGTTTTTACAACTCTGTGCTCTTTATGGGAAGGTATGTTGATGTAGTCTCCTTCATTCATCCTTACGAGCTTATTATCTGCGAAAAGGATTTCTGCATATCCTTTGATTAAAAGGACAAACTCGTTTTTCTCCTGATTGTACCATTTGTTTTCCGGAGTTATGTGCCCTTTTGATACTATCCTTTCTATTTTAATGTTCTTTGAAGAAGCTAAAATTTGGAACAGCTCTTTAGGGAGCTTGTCAGAGATTTTTGAGAATAGATTGCCTTTCTCCATAATCACATCGTTCTCGGGTCTTTGACTCCTGTCGGCCTTTTCTTTGTCCCCCAGGACTCCCAGCTAATTATTTTTTCCAGTGATGATTTTTTCGGCGCTTTCGTTTTGAATTTTGCATATCCCACAGGGAGAATCGCTTCAACGTGTATATGATTAGGGATTTTCAGGATTTGTTTTACTATTTCATCAGGGAATGCGCCAACCCAGCAGCATGATAATCCCATATCAGTTATTTTCAGAAGAAAGTTTTCTATAGCTGCGCCTGCCTGCTGCCTTGCATAGATTTTTCCGCGGTCATAGTATATATTTTCAAGAGGAGCGTCGTCTGAGCAAACTATAACAATCATAGGCGCATCCGCAATCCAGTATTGCTCTGCAACTTCTGCAAGTTTGTTCTTTTTTTTACTGTCTTCTATTATAATGAACTTAAAGTTGCAATGATTCCCTGCCAGAGGGGCTTTTCTTGCTGAATCAACTGCTTCAAGAACATCAGCCCATTTCACTTTCTTGTCCGAAAATTCCCTTACAGATCGCCTTTCATCTATGACTTTGTCAAGATTCATGGCTATAAGAGCAATTATTTGTATAAAAATGTATTGCTAAAGTCTAATTTCTCCACCGCCCAGCATTTTTGAATTATGGTAAATTACTGCTGATTGTCCAGGGGCTATACCCGAAAGCGGATTCTTGAGGATGCAGGTAATTCTGTTTCCTTGTTTTCTTATATCTGCCTTGTGAAAATCCCCTAAATGCCGGATTCTTATCATTATATCTTTTAGTGGGAATTTAACTGGATTGATAAAATTTGCATTTATTATCCTGAAAGATTTTCTGAATGATGAAGGATGGCCCTTTGGGGCAACAACAAGAGTATTTGTCCTTATGTCTTTCTCTATTATGTAAATTTTCTCTTTCTGTGAGTTTCTATATTTTGCACTTATCTGGAAGTATTTGTTGTCTGGAGCTCTCTGCCCTATAGTGTAATATGCAATTCCATTATGTTTTCCTATAATATTTCCTTCTGGATCTTTTATTTTTCCTGGCTTTTGCTTTATTTTTCTGACTAGAAATTCAATCATATCAATTTTTCCGACGAAACAAATCCCTACTGTTCCTTTTTTGTCCGCGTTTGGGAGATTATTTTTTCTTGCTATTTCTCTCACCTGTTCTTTTGTGTAATCCCCTATTGGGAACAGGGTGTGTTTCAAATCTTCCTGCGTAAGCTGCCAAAGAAAATATGACTGGTCTTTTTCGGCGTCTTTATTTAAACTCAAGGTGAATCCCTGCTTTGATTTTTTCTTTTTTATATAGTGCCCCATGGCCATGCAATCAGCACCCATTCTTTTGGCTTTTTTCCAGAACAACGGAAATTTAATTACCTTATTGCAAAGAGCGTCGGGATTTGGTGTCAATCCCCTTTTGTAATCATTATACATAGGATTTATGACATATTTTCTATATTCTTTTTCAAAGTCAAAAACTTTCAGCGGGATTTTTAGATGGCTTGCAACTTTTTGAGCCATTCTTTTTTCTTCTCTCCAAGAACATTCTCCTGTCAGCTTGTTTTTTGTGTCAGAAAAATTTTTCATGAATGCTCCTATTACTTCGTAACCCTGCTTTTTTAGAAGAAGCGCAGCAACGGCTGAATCAACCCCCCCTGATAAGCCAAGCACTACTTTCTTTTTGTTAATCTTTTTTCCAGCCATTTTCTGCTTCTCTTAGACAGAATGTAACCCATACAGCTTTCGGAGCCACATCTGCATTTATGGTCTTTGTAGTTAATGAGTGGGAATCCATAATCGTAAGTAATCTCTTCACCTTTTTTAATATCTTCTTTTGATATTATCCATATGTGCCCATCTTCATTAACAACTTCACAGTTTGGGTTGCATGAGTGGTTTATGTACTTTGCAGAATTCCATGAAACATCCCCGTCTATATCATATTTTTTGCTTACTGAAAAAAGGTACGTAGTCACCGGGATTCCCTCTTTTTCAGCTTTTTTTACCTGCTCCAGATATATTTTATCCCCTCTTTTCTTTGTAACTTTCTTTCCTATATACTCTATAATTCTTGTTTTTTCTTTAATTTCTGTTTTTGCAAATGCTCCTTTTCCGTGCATTATTGATTTTTTTATCACAATTAAATTGCTTTTCATTTTTTTCGTTGTAAAAATTAGCTTTTAAATCAGATGCTGGCGAAACGTCCCGGAGAGGACTTGAACCTCCGACCTCACGGTTTCTACAAACCTTAAGCAGATTCCTGGACTGCATCCACCTTCTGTAACAGCCGTGCGCTCTAACCAGCTGAGCTACCGGGACATATCGAGAGGAAATTTGGATGTTATTTAAAGATTTCTCTTGCATCCAAAACCTCAAGAATTACTGCAATTTAATAATTGATTGCATTTAAAATTAATTTGACTTTAATCAGTCCAAATCAGAATGAAAGAGATTTTTGATTTTTGTAATTAATTTTTTATTTAATTTCTCCGACGGGAAATCAAAAAAAGCCGAATTTACGAACTTACAGCTAATATCAAAATTTACCGTCGTTTCAGAAAGTTTTAAATATGATTTTGATTATTAATTTGTACAAAGAGGTGAGTTTTCAAATGGCCGCAAGAAGAAAAACCGCAACAAGAAGGAAGACAACTAGAAGAACAACTGGAAGGAAAACGACCAGAAAGGCTTCTAGAAGGACAACCAAAAAAAAGACAACAAGAAGAACCGCTAAAAGAAGATAATTCTTTCATGCGTTTCCTGTTAGTTGCCAGATAAGATTTGTTTGTTTTTTTACCGACTATTTTTATTTTTATTTTTATTTATTCTCTCGAGGAAACTGTACACATTTGCCTGTTTCGATCCTTTTATCAGGTTTGTGACTGCAGTGATTGCATATTCAATTTCGTCGGAACGCCCTATGATTCCGACAGAGCTTCTTTTTATTTTTATTTTGCATCCTGCTATTTCTTCAAGGGTTTCTCTTGTTTTTCCGTGTTTCCCTATCAATCTTGCCCTTACGGGATTAAGATTTTTTTTTCTTGTGAAATCTTTTATAGGAATCTCTCTGTAAGAATATTCTGAATCTTTCAGAATAAGAGCAGTTTCAACCGGAAAACCAAAATTTATTGCCTCAAAAATCATTGATGCCTCATACTCTTCAATTGGGTCGCCTTCAAAAGAAATAATGTTTCCTTTGATTTCTATTTTTACATTCAGCTTCTTTTGCAGAAATTCTTTCTTTATCCTTATTTTAGAAATATCTTTTAAATAGAATTCCGGCATTTTTAGAATTCATCCCTTATTGATGAGATTAGTCCTGTTTTCTTTATCTGTGTAACCGCAACAGGAGGATACTTATAAATTATGTCTCCTTTAGCGTCATCGTCAATCCAGGGAATTATTATGACTATATCCCCGGGACGAAGCCAGAGCCTTCTTTTGTATCTACCCGGAACCCTGCAGTTTCTTGTTTTGCCGTCTGTGGTCTGAACATGCATCCTGTTTCCTCCAAGCCTGTCCCTTACAATTCCGATTAATTCTTTGCCTTGGGGCATTCTAATCCTTGAGGGAGTTTTTTGCTCTTCCTCTTCTATTTCCTGGTCTTTGATTTCCTCAAAGTCACCAAAGTCGTCATTCATATTTTTCTCAAGAAATGTGTGTATTTAAAAGTTACAGTAGAACCAGAATGAACGGAATCCCCTGAACTTTTACTGCATATCCGGAATTTATTATTCCTGCCTCTTCCGCGGCCTTAATTGACTTCTCGCCTATTATATTAAAGGTCGAATCTTCGGCCCTCTGTTCCCTCATTAAATCTACGGCCTCTTCGTGGGTTATTTCCTGTCTGCCAAAGAAAGGTTCCCTTGCATGAAGAATCCTTTTTCCTTCCACGAACTTTTTTCCTATTAAATCAGAGTCACAAACTGCCAGTATGCTCCTATAAGACTTATGCAGTTTTACGCAAATCATTGTAAGTAAAATAAAAAAATTATTTCCCCCTTATTTTTGCAAGCCGCCCATTCGGCAAACGGTTGTTCCACAAGCAGGGCATTTTCCCTTTGCCATCTTAGTTCCTTTTGCAGTCATAACTTCCTTGGCATCCTGGATTTCTACTTGTTCCTTGCATTTCATACAACGTCCATATGTAGCCATTATTTTTTACCTCCGTTTTGTTGATTTTGTATTGATTTTAGGGGTTATAAAGGTTTTTATCCGCGGTTTTGGCGTGGAAAAGTTTAAATCACGTCTGCTTTAGAAGTTTAGATGGACTTAATTCATTATGTAGAACAGAGGCTGCTGATTGCTATGCCTGAAGATATCAGCGGATTATTAAATGAGTGGGCTAAAAGAAGAGAAGTGCTAGATAGATATGACTTCTTTATTGTGAACGGAAGATTTACCGGAGCAGAGCTTGATCTTCTAAGGCAGGATCTTATTGGAGCGAGAAACGCGGCCTCAAATGTAAGGGATGGATATCATAAGGAAGTCATCCTTTTTGAAATCTACAGAGAGGCCATTGATGCGCTTGATGACAAGGCTATGAGGTCCTGGTCCGATAAAATACCAAGAAGGATGATGAAGAGGATGGAATGGAATATGCGTAAAATAGACAAGGCTTTGAGCTATATTGATTGGGCCGAAAAGAGAAACTAGATTTTGCTCTTAATCGGATACTTTGCACCACATGCGAGGCAGTGCTTGAACTTAATTCCTTTTTCGGATATGATTTCGGTGTCAGGCTTCTTACATTCATGGCAGAGGACAAATTCTTTTACATAGAGCTGGACTTTCTCATTTACAAGAGTCGAGCTTAATCTTCTGTTTAAAATCAATCTTGAATTGTCCATTTTTCCCGAAACTGCAAGCTCTTTTAGCAGGTATTTTGCCAGATTTTCTAGGGGCCTTCTTATATAAGATGCAATCTCTGTTATGTTTGTTATTATAGTGTTTTTTCCTGCAACCTGCCCTTTGACTGCAGGGACTTCAAACCTGTCCGAGTTAGTATCCACTACCTTGATTTCATTATATGCCTTTTCCAATAATTTTTCGTATTCCATAAATCAGCTTGAAGAATTACGTTTATAAACTTGATTGTTTATTCATAAGCATGAGAATAAAGAATATCGTTCTTGGAATTGGAATCATTGTTGTATTTGCATTAGTTTTATGGCAGGGAGTTGAAGCTTTCTATCCAAGCCCACAATGGGATGACTATTGCAGTGAGACTGTTGTGCCTAAAACAATTATAGACGGAAGGGGAAATGTAGAAAATCCAACGCAGACCGAATGTGAAGCGGATGGAGGAAGGTGGAATAATGGATATTGCGATTATTACTATTATTGCCAGCAGGAATTTGATGATGCTTCTGATGCACATGCGCAGAGAGTATTCTTTATCTCTCTGATAGTTGCAGTTATTGCCTTCATTCTGGGATATAGCTTGTTGAAAACTGAACCTGTAGGAAGCGCTTTAATGGGTTCAGGGATATGGGCTTTGTTCTATGGAAGTGTTGTTAACTGGAGAAACTTCTCTGATTACTGGAGATTTGGCTTATTGCTTGTAGTTTTGATTTTGCTGATATGGATTGCTTTGAGACTGAACAGGCAGAAAAAGAAATCTTTCTTTGGAAGATTCAGAAGATAAATCATTATAAACTCTTTTTTGAATAATTCTACATGGATTTCAGAGTTGCTGTGAGGGGTTTTGTTGTTGATTCTGGCAATCTGCTTGTGTTAAAAAGATTAAGCAAGGAGCATATGCCCGGAATCTGGGAGCCTCCCGGGGGACGGCTGAATGAGGGGGAAGATCCTTTTCTTGGATTAAAAAGAGAAGTCATGGAAGAGGCAGGGCTGGATGTTGAGATAGGAGATGTGATGAGTGTAAGGTATTTTACAAGGCAGGATGGACAGAAAATATTGATGCTTACATTTTTGTGCACTCCTTTGAGCAAGGAGGTTAGATTGAGTGATGAGCACAGTGAATTTAGATGGATTGACCTGAATGAAGATGAGGGTCTTGATGAATTTCTCGGGCAGGATGGATTTTATAGGAAAGAGGTAGAGATTTACAGGAGATTGTTTGATGGAAGAGTATAAGGCGGAGACAATCAGGGCGTACAACAAAAATGCTGAAAAGTTTTCAGATTATTTTAAGGGGCTGATGGACATTCCGGGAAGGCCCGAATTTCACAGGTTTATTGATATACTAAAAGGAGAAAGGATTCTTGATTTAGGATGTGGCGGAGGAGACCATTCCTTATGGTTTAAAGACAATAAATTTGAAGTCACTGCCGTTGATTTGTCTGAAGAAATGATTAATCTAGCAAAGGCAAAAGGAGTTGATGCCATGATTATGGATATAGAAGATTTGCAATTTGATAAAAATAGCTTTGATGGTGTCTGGGCAGTTACTTCTTTATTGCATGTTCCCAAAAATAGGATGAAAAATGTCTCTGAAAAGCTGTCAGAAATTTTAAATCCAGAGGGAATTTTGTTTGTTGTTCTTAAGAAGGGGGATAATGAATGCTTTATTGAAGACACGGATGATACGAGCTCAAGAGATTTTCTAAAAGGAGCAGGCACAAAAAGATACTTTGTTCATTATCAGAAAGATGAGTTCTTGGACTATATGAAAGATTATTTTGAACTAGTTGACTTTTGGGAGACTAAGCCGCGCGCAACGGCTTACCTGCATTTTTTCTTCAGAAATAAGAAATTATCCTAGGTATCTTAATTTTCCTGGCCTTGGCTCGTAAGCAATGCCTTCTTCCAGGAGTTTCTTTATCTCTAAGTTGATTGTCTGGGGAGATTCAGGTAAATCAGTAATCATCTTCTCTATGTCCGCTCCGCCGTTATCCTCTTCTTTCTTCAATATCTCTAGGATTTTGGTTTTTATAGCAGTAGATTGCTCTTTGCTTATCTGTTTTGGCTTATCAAGGTCAGTTTCTAATTTTCTTAATAATAAATATTCAGGTGTTCTTGATTTGATTATTTCAGGAATGATATAGACTTCATTGTTCCATGAGCGGAGAAGGCCGATTACCTGGACTGTATCTCCCTGCGAGAATTTTTCAAATTTTGCAATGTCATCTCCGAATGTTTTAAGCTTGATTTGGCCTGATGCATCGTCTAAAGTAACAGAAGCGAATTTTTTTTCCTGATCTTGGACAAATTTTTCAACTATATTCGCTATTATGTTAACCCTGACAACATGCCTGTCCCCTATTTCCAGAAATTTAAACCTGTCTGCGTCAAGAACGGGATTTCCTGAAATAATATCCCCTATTCTGAACTTATAAGCTATGTGTCTCTTGAACTCTTCTTCTGACATTCAGAGTGTTAGAGAGAAGGTTTTATAAGTATTTTTATGGTTCATGAGCTATGAATGAGGAAGTTGAAATCAAGGTTGCCTTGAAGAATCCTGAAGAGGTTGAGGCAAGGCTTAAGGAAATAGCCAAATTTGTAAAGGAGAAAGAGCAGAAAGACGAGTATTTTACGCCCAAGCATGAAGATTTTTTCGCTTTAAATCCGCCTGTTGAATATTTAAGAGTAAGGCACGAAGATGGGAAAGATGAGCTGCATTATAATTTTCTGCATTTTGACGATAAGAAAGAATTGCTTAAGACAGATGAGTATGAAGTCCCTGTCGGGAATCCGGAGATGATGTCTTTGATTTTAAGCAAGTTGGATATGATTAATAAGGTGACAGTTACAAAGCACAGGAAGACTTACGATTATAAGGGATTTGAAGTGTGCCTGGATTTTATCAAGGAACTCGGGCATTATATCGAAGTTGAAGCCAAGAAATTTGATAATGTAGGCAAGGCGAAGGAAGAATGTTACGCTATTTTAGATGAGCTTGGGGCTGATTGGGATGAAATCCCTCTTGAGTTAAGAGGATATCCGATAATGGTGCTGGCGAAGCAAGGGGAAGATGTTAGTTAGCCAGATAATGTTTACTTTGAAGGCGGTTAAGGACCGGCCTGGGTCTACCCTCGAGGAACTTTGGGAGTATATGTATGGGCAATGGGGGCATAATGAAAGAGTTAGATGGATAGTTCATGGGGAAAACTATAATCATCTGCGTTTTTTAGTTGATGAGCTGACTTGTGTTGATAATAGGGAAGGAAGATATTATTTTAATGATGGGGCTACAGTTTATTGTGCAAGAGATAAAATTTTTGACTTTTGTGTGAGGGATGCAGTAGAAAAGGGCCAGTTATAGTCTTCTAGGTTGTGTCCTTGATATTGCTACTAAAGTGCTTCCCCAATAATGCTGGAGGACCTGTTTGCCTTCGAGACTTTTTGGGAATTCTTTTCTATCTTCTTTCAGGTCTGCAAAGCCATGTCTGATACCAGTTATGACTTCAGGATTTGAAAAGTCTATGGAGATATAATGGCCTGGCTTTCCAACATGCCCTATATCCAGAGTAAGCGTATTTCTTCTTTCTTCCGGTATCTGCATGCTAAATCTGTTCCATTCAGCAGATTTTATTTCTCCGATTGCGTAAATCCTTTCGATTTTCTTGAAGTCTATTATTCTGTCCGGAGACATAGAGTTGCTGTAGAAAACTCCCGGCTCTGGCTGTGCCTGGTTTCTTAGATGCCTGTATAATGCAAAAGTTCCTGTAATTGCTGCGCCTGCAATAGCGCCGACGCCAAATGTGACTAATTGAGGATTATATGCATTTGCAAGCTCTGCCAGCTCATTCATATTTCTATTCGTTTCTGATAGTTTAAAAACATTATAGCTTTTGTATGAAACCTTTCTTTGGCCTGAAGATATCTCCCGACTTAGATAGCTGCGTGATGGCTTCTTCCAGCTCATCCTGTGTCACTTTATCCTCCAGCTCCTTTTGTAATTCCTCCATCGGGATTAATTTTCCTAATCTCGACTCCAGGCGTGAGATGGTTTCTTTTACCATCAGGAACTTTCCCCTCTTTGAGCTTGGGATTCCTGTGACTCTGTCTATGTCAAATGTTTGTGTTTCTTCGTCGTAGCCAACCTGCTGCAGAGAAAACTTTACGAGGTCAATGGCCCTTTTTGCATCTGTCGGCTCAACTTTATCTGATAGTCTGACTTTAGCGCACGCTTCAGAAAGACGGATGATTGCCTCCAGCTGCCTTGCTGTAATTGGGATGGGCTTGATATCACTGTCAGTTCTTACAGATTGGTTTCTAAGTTTTATATAGAAGCTTTTTATTTCTTCAACTGCTTCCTCTGAAAGGCGGGGCTTTATTTTTCTTGAATATGCAATATATTTTCTTAATAGCTGCGGAGCAATGACATCCCTTATAACTTTCTGCTTGTGTTCTTCAAGAACGTGAGTTGCAATCGCCTCGTCCTGGATTTTGTTTGGTAGGTCACGGAGAACGAAGATAACATCAAACCTGGACAATAAGGCAGGGGAAATGTCTATCTGTTGTGGTATTGGAGTGTGCGGGTCAAACCTTCCCATCTTCGGGTTTCCCGCTGCAAGGACAGAAGTTTCGGCACGCAGAGTTGCCTGAATGTTTGCCTTTGAAATTGTTACCGTCTGCTGCTCCATTGCCTCGTGCATAGTTGATCTATCGTGTTCTGACATCTTCTCTATCTCATCTATGCAAACCAACCCTTTATTGGAAAGAACCATTGCTCCGGCCTCAAGGCTCCATCCCCTAAGAAATTCGTCCTTTACAACTGCAGCTGTGAGGCCGGCTGCTGTCGCCGCTTTACCGGACACATATCTTCCTTTCGGGGCGATTATGGAAACAAATTTTAATGTTACAGATTTTGCAACTCCGGGGTCCCCTACAAGCAGGATGTGGATATCCCCTCTTGTTTTTCCTCCGTCTGATTTTGTTTTCTTTACTCCTGAAAATAGCTGAAGGAGGATGGCCTCTTTTATTCTGTCATATCCATATACACTTGGGGATATGCTTTTTGCCAGCCTTGTGTGTACATGAGGGTCCGCAGCCAGCTCGAGAATCTGCTTTTCTTCTTCCTCTGAAATCTCGAGATCATCGAAGGTCTCTTCCATAGGGGTAATGTGATTTGCTTCCACAGCAAGGTCAAAAAGAGTTGAAATTGATCCTGACTGAAGGGGCCTTGGAACTTCCTTCAAAACCCCAAGGATTTTGACCTTGCTTCCAGGTGTTGTTCTTTCTTCCATCCTTGGGTCTACCAAATCTTCTTTCAGGAAGATATTTATTCTTCTTGGCTGCTCTCCTCCATCAAGAGAGTCAGGGGATTCTTCAACAACCAATCTCTGTGCGTCAACCATCTCTTTTGAAAGAAGCTTGAATTGTCCCTTTCTTCCGCAGGAACATCTTGCTGGCTCCCTGAATTTCTTTTCTATTTGCAGGACAGAAAGAATAGCACCGCAGGTAGGGCATTCAAACCTTGCATTGACAACTTGAGGAAGGACATCAGATGCCTGTTTCACTATTCCTTCTACCTGTATAAATTTATCCAGGTGCTTTGCTCTTATTTCTCTTATTTTTGTGTCTACGGAGGATGGAACTTCTCTTATTCTTATCCTTGGGTTTTTTATAAGGCCTGATTCCTCCAGCGCGGTTTCCAGGTAAACTAAAGTTTCTTCAGGATTTTCAAGAAGCCTTTCGGATAAGAGGGGAGAGAACTCTGATATGTGCCCAAAATTTATGTTGACTATCCTTTCTCCTTCTCTTATTGAACGACCTATCTCTTTTTTGTATGCTTCAAAGAAATTCTTGGATTCCTGGATAATCTCATCTGGTTTTTTGAGTTCCATAGGAAGTAGAGGTTCGGGGGGATTTATATGGTTTGTTGTAATAACTTATTCAATAGGGAATCTCAGAATCGCCCCAACGCCTTTTGTTATGTTAAGGAATTGCTGGCCTTCGTGAGTTTCTGTGGATATTATTACTAAATGAGAGCTGATGCTATTTGTCTTTTTTTCAAATTCTGCTGATTTTTCCCTGTCAAAATCTCTTGAAACTAGAAGAGTGTCTACCGCTCCTCTTTCTATGGCAAGAGCTACTTTTTCTTCTCCATAAGCCGCCATATCTTTATTTTTTCCAAGAATTTCGAAGAATCTTTCAACTATCTTTTTCTCTTTTATAAATTCCTGCTCCTGTATGTCTTCCTGCGAATCCTCAACTAATAATTCGAGGCCGTGCTCATCGACATATCCTATGTCTTTTACGGATATGACAAGCTCTTTCAGCTTTGTTACTAAATGACCTTCTTCCAAAAATTCTTCTTTTGTTGGAATTGGGCCGCCTATAAGAATTCCCTTTAATCTTGGCATGTCAAAAAATATTTTTTTCATCTCTTCCGAAACTCTCCTGAAAAACTCTTTTGTAAGGCCTTCTGTAATCCTGTGGAATCTCTGTGAACTTTGACCTCCTGCTCTTACTTTTCCGGGAACTCCTGAAGTCATCTTAGAGATTACTTTTATTTCCCTGCCGTCCAATAGGCCGATGATTGCATCTTTTCTATCTATGGCTAAAAGGCCGTAGACCGATTCGGTTTGTATCATTTCTCTTAAGGGAGCGACTATGAATGTCTGGTCGCATCTGTACATTCTTACCTTAAGGGGCTTTGGCGGCTCGATGACCCATATTCTGACATCCGAAGTCCCTTCATTTTCTGACACGTTTCCTGCGTACAATGCCAACCCGTTTTCAGGAGTTTTTTTGAGCTCTTTTAACTTTCTGACTATCATTTCGAGAGCGTCAATCACATTTGACCTTGTTGTCTTTGACTTAATATTTGCAGCCGTTGATTTTTCTGCTTCCAGCTGTTTAGTAACCTGATTTATGTTAAAACCTGAAGGAATCATCACGGTGACTAACTGCGTGTGCCTGCCACGCTTTGCCTCCAGCTCTTCAATTACTTCTTCCAGCTCGTTTTTCTGTTTCTCGTCCATGTGTATTTTTAAGAGAGAGGGAGAGGGTTAATAAAGATTAGGTTAAACGAATTCAATGCTGAAGTTTCCTTCCTTGATTTCCTGGGCTGTTATGACTGATTTTACATCATCCAGGACTTTTGCCAGCAGTTTATGGTCTGATTTTGGAAGGGTTAAAACAACAGGAGCTTTCATTGATTTTTTTGCTTCTGATTTTGCCTGTCTGGCTGCAGTGATTATTTCTATCATTCTGTTCCAGACTTTATCATCTTCCTTCCTCTTGCTTAGGCTAATTTTTTTCGGCCAGGAAGAGACATGAATTGACTTTTCTTTCTCATATTTCCTGAAATGCTGCTGATAAATTTCTTCTGTTATGAAAGGAGTTATCGGGGCCATCAATTTTGTAACTGCCAACAGTGAGTTATATAGGGTGTAAAATGCAGATTCTTTCTCTTTTTTTGTCCCATTGTAAACGCGATTTTTAACGATTTCCAGATAGTTGTCAGCAAAGGTTTTCCAGAAGAAATTTTCTGCCTCTGATTTTGCTTTTATATAGTTATATTCTTCAAATGCAGATGTGGCGGAATCTATTGTCCTGTTCAGCTGCTGCAGTAATAATCTGTCAGTTTCATGGAGTTTTGCTTTCTTTTGGTGCTTGAGATTCATAAAAACAAAATTGGATGCATTAATTATTTTATTTACAAATCTTTTTCCCGTAATCACATCCTTTTCCTGATAGTCTGAATCTTCGCCGAGTTTTGACGCAGCGGCTGCATATCTTAATGAGTCCGCTCCCGATTCTTCAGTTATTGCTTTTGGCCTGATTATGTTCCCTTTAGATTTTGACATCTTCTCCCCGCCGAGTGTCACAAAGCCTGAAATTATTGTGTCTTTCCATGGAATTTTATTTTCATGGTATAATGAACGGACTATTGTGTAAAATGCCCAGGTTCTTATTATATCATGAGCTTGCGGCCTTAGCGAGTAGGGCAGTTTTATTTTGTTATTTGCCAAGGAAGAAGCTATTTGGGGCGTTAAAGAGGATGTTGCCCAGGTGTCAAGAACTTTTGTTTCAGGCTCAGCTTTTGCCCCGCACTTATTGCAGAATTTTTCTTTTTGCACAGGGTCTATCGGAAGCTCTTCAGGCTTTGCGGGGATAACATGATTGCAGGCTTTGCAGTGCCATAGAGGGATAGGTATTCCAAAATGCCTTTCTCTGGAAATAGACCAATCCCATTCAAGGCCGTGAATCCAGTTTTCGTACCTTTTCTGCATATGTTCAGGATACCAATTGATTTTCTTTCCCTGCTCAATGAGTTTTTTCTTTTTATCTAAAATTTTTATGAACCATTGTTCTACAGGGAGAAATTCTATTTCTTTTCCTGACTTTTCATAGACATTTGTTACGTGTTTTACTCTTTCCTGCTTTATTATTAAATCTCGGTTTTTCAGGTCTTCTAATATTCTGGCTCTTGCTTCTTTTATTGGCAGCTCGTAGCCAGGAACATTGATTTTTCCGTCTTTGGTAATTATAATTTTAGGAGGCAGGTTGTGCTTCTTTACAGCTTCAACATCATTCTTGTCGCCGTAAGAACAAATCATCAACGCTCCCGTGCCTTTTTCCATGTCTGCATGAGTATCTGCAAGAATTGGGACTTTGTTATTAAATATTGGAACTGTTGCCTGTTTTCCTATTAACTGCTTGTATCTTTTATCTTTTGGATTTACAAATATTGCAAGGCATGCAGGCAATAATTCCGGGCGGGTTGTGGCTATTGGTAAAATCTTTCCATCTGCCTGGAATTTTATTGTTGTGAAAAGAGACTCTTTTTCCTTGTCTTCCAGTTCTGCCTGTGCGACCGGAGTCTGAAATTCTGTGTCCCAGAGTGTAGGGAAATCAGCCTTGTATATTAATCCACTTTTATATAACTCAAGGAATATTTTTTGAGATATTTTTCTTGAGTTGCCGTCTATTGTTGAATAATATAAATCGTAATCACACGATATTCCTATGTCTTTCCAGCCTTGCACGAATTCAGGGGTTATTTCTTTCAGGGTTTTCAGGCATAATGAAATGAAATCTTCTCTTGAGAAGTCCTTGCTTTTTACCCCTTTTAGCTTTTGAATTAATTTTTCTGTTGGCAGGCCATTGTCGTCTGTTCCGAATGGGTAGAATATGTTAAACCCTGACATTCTTTTGAATCTTGCTATGAAATCCTGCTGTGAATAAGAGTAGGCATGGCCTATGTGCATTTCTCCTGAAACCGTTGGAGGAGGTGTGTCTATTGAGAATATTTTTTTCTTTGAATTCCTGTCAAATGAGTAAATTTTTTCCTTTTCCCAATAATTTAGCCAGTGTTTTTCCAGATTCTTTGTTTCTATTGGAGCCATGATTATGATACGCAGGAAGGTATTAAAAAGATTTAGGATTCTATCTTTTATGGACAAAAGGAGATATTTCCTTAAGGTATTTAAGAAAGCTGAAAAGAAATATGGCAAACATGACAAAAGGTTGGCAGGAGAGGGCTGGGGTGCTGACTGGAAGACCCTTATTGCTACAATTATGTCAGCCCAGAGTAGAGATGAGACTACTATTCCTATTGCTGAAAAATTGTTCAGGAAATACAAAAGTCTGAAGAGCCTGGCTCGGGCGAACTATGGGGATGTTTTGCGTATTTTTAAGAGCCTGAATTATAATAGAACGAAGGCGAAGAACGTCATTGCAGCAGCTAAATTCATTATCTCGGAATTTCATGGAAAAATACCTGATAAAATCGAAGAATTGGTAAAGATTCCGGGCGTTGGAAGGAAGACAGCTAATCTTGTCATCACGGAATGCCATGATAAAGAAGGGGTGTGTATAGACACTCATTGTCATCGTATTTTGAATGTATTGGGCATCGTCCATACAAAGAATCCACTTCAGACTGAAATGGAAATTAGGAAAATTGCCCCGAGGGAATATTGGTCAAGATTAAACCGAATTCTGGTTCTTTGGGGTAAAGAAATAAGAGGGCATGATAAAAATAAAATTTTGGCTAAATTAGATGAACCTACTTCCTGATTAGGTTATCTAATCTTTCCGATTTCTTTCTTGAGGTGAAACCAATTTTATTTTGAAATTCCGTAAAATTTTTCTTTCCATAAATGTTAAAATAATATCTCTGCTTATTTCTTTTTATGTAAGAAAATATTTCTGAGGAGGATATCTCAAATTCTTCCAATAGTTTTTTTAGTAAGGCCAGCATTTCCTTCCTATCCTGAAATATTCTAATATATGATCTTTTGTCTACAGAACCTTCATCATCATAAATCGCCCTTATTAGACCGATCTTAAAATTCTTGTTGGCAGACATAATTTTTCTTGTAATATACTTATTTTTACCAACTGCGAAATTATCAAATAAATTGTTCAAGATTAATCCACAGATAGTTGGATAAAATAAACTGCAATTTCTTCCCTCTATTGTATCTTCTATCCGATTCAACTTACGATCCCAAGAAGTATTTCCAAAATCCGCCTTTTTTTGCATCCAAATCCTTGGTTCTATACCAAATATTTGCTTCATATAATGTCTAAATTCTTCTAACAGTTCTTTATTTGAATTGGAGAAAGCTATCTGCTTATATCTTACATCTATAGAGCCATCACCTAAGATGTGCCCGATTATTGAACCAAGGCCTCTATTAATTTCAATAGGAAATACTGGCCTTATTTCTCCTTTAGCTTGACCAGACTTTATAGAGATTATTTTTGTCTCTACGTCTTCCCATTCCGTTTCTGACATCTCAACAATTTTTTTAAGTTTCTCCAAACGAATCGTCTTATCATAAGATATCCACCCATATATTGTTGTGCAATACTTTACTCCTTTGGTTAATTTCATATCTAAACTTTCAATCAAGCCTAGATTATAGTGTGGTTTCTCATTGTTACATAACCTTTCTAAAATAGCTTTTAAGAACTCTCTTTCGATTTTAACATGAAAATAACTGAAATTATCTGCTAAATCTTTTAATCCAATTTTGTCTTTTACCACGTATGTTTAATGAAGGAAGATATTTAATTTTTTCTAACACACGTTTATAGAATATTAGATAGGAACAAGGAAAGATTTTTAAGGAAGCTTGAAGAGTAAGAAATATGGCAGACAATAAGATACAGGTGCCCGGAGTTTTCGGTGGGCTGATGAGATATGATGAGGGGTATAAGAGCAAGTTCATGTTAAATCCAGGGGCGGTGATAGGGTTTATTTTGGCAATAATTGTTATTGTGATTGGGCTGAAGATATTCTGGCCTGTAGCTTAAAATGGATGGAAGAGACTTAAGGGAATTACAGGAATCTGATGCCGTGCCAAATGCGTTTTCAGCTCTTGTTTCCGGAGGGAAGCTGGGATATAAGACTATCATCCAAAAGGATAAGAAGAAGCCTGTTTGCCAGGGATGCAACAAATATCTTTCAGGTGATGAGAAGTTCTGCCCTGAATGCGGGACGAAGGTTGAGATTAAGGAGTGATTTAATGGCAAAAAATAAGGTAAATGCAGGTGTTGGGGTTTTGATTCTGAAAAATGGAAAGATTCTGCTTGGCAAAAGACACGAAGACCCGGATAAGGCAGATTCTGAACTGCACGGAGAAGGTACATGGACTATGCCGGGGGGGAGCATAGAAATTGGGGAAGAATTTGAACAGACCGCAATGAGAGAAGCAGAAGAGGAAACGGGTTTGAATTTGAAAAGCGTAAAAATTATTTGTGTCAATAACGACAAAAATGAACATGCCCATTTTGTTACAATCGGGCTGTTATGTGAAAATTTTGAAGGAGAGCCGAAAGTCAAGGAACCTGACGAGATAACCGAGTGGAAATGGTTTGCTCTTGATAATCTGCCAAAACCTTTATATTTTCCTAGTGAGAGGGTCTTAGAATGTTATTTAAAGAAGGAGTTTTATATTAAAAGATGATACCTGGACTTGGAAAAATGGACCCTAAAAAACTGCAGGGGATGATGTCAAAGATGGGCATCAAGCAGGAAGAGATTGAGGCAAAGAGAGTTATAATTGAAAGGGATTCCGGAAATATCATTATTGATAACCCGAGCGTGATGAAGACAGAGATGCATGGACAGGTGAGCTGGCAAGTCACAGGAAGTGTCGCTGAAGAGCCTGATTTCTCGCAGGAAGATATAGATATGATAATGGAAAAGACAGGAAGGCCGGAGGATGAGGTTAGAAAGATTCTGGAAGAGACAGGAGACATAGCAGAGTCTATTGTCAGGTTAAGTGAGTAAAAGATGTACGTTCCTGAAAAAGAGATATTGGATAAGTATGCTGATGTTCTTGTGAAGTTTGCTTTGAATAGTGGGGCTGGAATCCAAAAAGGAGAGGTTGTTTTTTTGCAGGTTCCTGAGGTTGCTAAACCTTTACTTATTTCTCTGAGAAGGGCGGTTCTTGAGGCAGGAGGTAATCCGATTATTAACTATCTTCCGGATGATGTTGCAAGAGATTTCTATGAGTTAGCTAGTGATGAACAATTGGATTTTTTCCCTGGTAAATATTTGAAGGGAGCCGTTGATGAGATGGATCATGCTATTTCTATTATTGCAGATACAAATAAGAAAGAGCTTGAGGGAATAAGTCCTGGGAAAATAATGAGAAGAAGTAAAGCGTATAAACCTTTCCAGGATTGGAGAAGGGATAAGGAGAACAAAGGCAAGTTTACATGGACCCTGGCCTTATATGGGACTGAAGCTTCTGCCAGGGAGGCGGGATTGAGCTTAGAAAGCTATTGGCAGGAGATAATCAATGCATGTTTCCTGAATGAAAATAATCCTGTTAAAAAATGGAAAGAAGTGTTTGAAGAGGTTGAGAGGACAAGGGCTGCATTGAGTGAGCTTGAGATTGAAAAATTAAAGGTCAAAGGAGAGGGGATTGATTTTATTATAGGAATTGGAAAGAACAGGAAGTGGCTTGGAGGAAGCGGGAGAAATATTCCCAGCTTTGAAGTTTTCATAAGCCCGGATAATAGAATTGCTGAAGGAAAATTGAGATTTAATCAGCCTTTATACAGGTATGGGAATATTGTCAAAGGAATTGAATTGGAGTTTAAGAAAGGAAAAGTGGTGAATGTTTATGCTGATAAGGGGCTTGATGTGCTTAAGGAGATGATTAAAGTTGAGGGGGCGGATAGGATAGGCGAATTCTCCCTGACAGATGTGAGGCTTTCCAGAATAAAAAAGTTTATGGCTGAAACCCTGTACGATGAAAATATAGGGGGGGACTTCGGGAACATACATATTGCTTTAGGAGAGGCCTACAAAGAGTCTTATCCGGGAAAAGCGGATAAGGTAAGTAAGAGAGAATGGGCTGAAATGGGCTATAATGAGTCTGCTGTACATACGGATATGGTCTCAACTGAAGATAAGGAAGTTACTGCTATTTTGGCTGATGGAAGTGAAAAATTAATCTATAAGAGTGGTAAATTTTTGCTTTAGTTGCTGGTTTCACTCAATAGTAGGAAGTAGAAAAAATTAGAAAGGTATAAATACCTTATTAGCTTCGGAAAGTATGCTTCTATGAGGGGTGGTTTTTGGTAATGGACAACGTTATAAAGGAGAAAATAAGCGCAGATCATTTATTATATGTCAGTCTGAAGTACACAAAAACTTGTGACGTAATTATTAATCTGCTTCTAAGATGGAAGGTAATGATAGAATTGGCTACGGAAGAGCTTATAAAAAAGGCAAAGAAAAATAAGAAATGGAAGGCTGTTCCAGAAGCGCCAAGGGCTAAATTAATCCAGCTGAAGAAAATTTATGCTGATGAGCCGGTTGTTTTTGAAACCTTGGAGCTATATGAAATGTTTAGGGACATTGAAAAGCTTGAGAAAGTCAGAGAAAGCGAGTTTAGGAAGGGAGTCAATCTTAAAGTCACGTATGGGGGAAAGATTATAAGCATAAACCTCGATAAATTGAAGGAATATTCGGATTTGTTAGAAAAGTTTATAAGCTATCTCAAATAATTCTCTTTTACTTGACAAGTTTGCAAATGGTGAGACTAATATCAGTTATTTCAGGGAAGGGAGGGGTTGGGAAGACTACTACTTCTATTAACCTCGGTACTGCTCTGAACTTTTTTGGGAAGGATGTGATAATCGCAGATGCAAATCTTACGACTCCAAACCTTGGACTGCATATTGGTGTTCCAATTGTTCCTGTCAGCCTTAATCATGTTTTGGCTGGGAAAGCGAGGATAGGCGATGCAATTTATGAACATGAATCAGGAACAAGAATCATTCCCGGGTCTTTGTCAGTAAAGGATCTTAAAAGCATAGACCACGGGAAACTGAAGGAAGTTGCGAAGAAGCTCAAAAAAATGTCAAATGATTTTATTATTTATGATGGCGCTTCTGGTCTTGGGGAGGAGGCAATAGGAAGCATAGAGGCCGCAGATGATATAATAATTGTAACTAATCCGGAAGTTCCTGCGGTAACTGATGCTTTGAAGGCAATAAAATTTATAGAAGGCATGGGAAAGAACATAATGGGAGTCATTGTCACAAGAGTTGGAGGCAGGAAAAGCGAGATGACTATAGGTAACATAAAAGATATTCTTGAAATCCCTGTTCTTGGGGTGATTCCTGAAGACAGAAATATGCAGACTGCGCTTGCGAAGAAGGATTCTATTGTCCATGTGAGCCCTAATTCAAGGGCGGCTCTGGCTTATAAGAAAATTGCTGCTAAAATTGCGGGCGTCAGATACAGGGAGCCTAATCTTTTAGTGAGAATGTTTGCAAGATAAATGAAAAGAAAATCTGACAGATTGTATCTGCGGCTGATTCTTCTTTTAGTTGTTGTCCTTGCATTTTTGATTATTGCGAAAGGATTGGAGAACGGATTTTATTCAGGGAGCAACAGGGAAACAGGGTTTGCAGAACTTACATCCCCAAGCGCTGGTTGTTTCATAGATTTTGATTCCCAGTTTGTGATTAATAGTGAGGCTTCTTTCAGGGATTTGCAGAACACAAGATTAAGCAGGTGCTATAATTTATCTGATTGGGAATACGATTCGTCTAAGACTCTTCTTGGAAAGAAGATAGAAGCCAGCGGATGCAGCTACGAAATGGAAAAAAGAATTATCAGAAATGACATAGTAAAGAAGGCTGCCTTCGAGATTGACTTACACACAGAAGGAGAGTGTGATGAGGTGCTTTTGTCTTATTATGAAATACTCTCTGTTGATAAGATTCCTGTTGATTATGAGGTAATCTTTGAACTGAAAGAGGATTAACTTATCCTTGTTCCTTCATCCATTTCCTTTTCCGGCTGAAGTATAGATACTGATTTTTTATCATTTGACACTGCTGCAAGGAGCATTCCTTCACTTTCAACCCCCCTTATTTTCGTGCCTTTCAGATTTACTATGAAAATGGCCTTCTTGCCTTCAAGCTCTTCTTTTTTATAGTGCTCTTTTAATCCTGCAACTATAAGCTTGTCTTCGTCTTCTCCTATGTCTACAATAAGGACGTAAAGCTTGTCTGCATCCGGATGGTCTTCTACTTTTACTATTGTACCCACTCTTATGTCAAGTTTCCTGAAATCTTCTATTGGTATTTCTGTCATTTTATCTTTTCAAATAGGATTGGGGCTTTTTTAATTTTTGTTGTTTTCAGCGGCTTGTTTAAAGAATCAAGAGATATCTTAAAGTTGAATATTCCGGCAATTTTTTCGGATGTTTCCGGGATGAATGGGTAGAGAAGGATGGCTGAATCCTTTATTGCATTGGATGCCTGATAGATCACTTTGGAATCGTGGGTTTCCCATGGCTTTTCTTTCTGGATAAATTCGTTTGTTTTATCAATAAATGCAAAGATTTCGTAAATTGCCCTGTCAAACTTTAAATCTTCAATATAATCTTTTGTTTTCTTAATGACTTTTTTTGAATCTATTGCTTTTGCTTTTTCCAGACCGTATTTTTCTGCGAGTGCTGAAACTCTGCTTACTAAATTCCCGAGCTTGTTTGCAAGCTCATTGTTATGCCTTTCTATTAGCATCTCTTTTGAAAAGTCGCCATCGTCCCCGAAAGAAGTTTCCCTTAGAAGGAAATAGCGCGCAGAATCTGTGCCTGCTATATCTGCCAGCTCTTTTATTTTAATCGCATTTCCTGCTGTTTTAGACATTTTCTCCCCGTTAACTGTCCACCATCCATGGGCGAATATCTTTTTTGGCATCTTTATTCCGGCTGATTTGAGGATAGCAGGCCAGTAAACTGCGTGAAACCAGAGGATATCTTTTCCGACTAAATGGATATCTGCCGGCCAGAACTTTTCCCTCCCCTTTTCTTTTGTTGCTGAATAATAATTTAATAATGCATCAAACCAGACGTATGAAAAGTGCTTCTTATCAAATGGAAGGGGAATGCCCCAGTTGAAGGATGTTCTTGATATTGAGAGGTCATGCAGGCCTTCTTTTACCCTGTTTATTATTTCCTTTCTTCTTTTATCCGGGGATATAAATTGAGGATTATTCCTGTATAAATCCAAAAGAAATGGCTGGTATTTTGAGAGCCTGAAGAAATAACTTTCTTCTTTTAATTTCTCAAGAGGCCTTTTATGGATTGGACAGCAGTTATCTATTGAATCTTTTTCCGTGTAATAAGCTTCGCACGCGGTACAATAAAGGCCCTCATATTCCCCCTTGTATATGTCGCCTTTGTCATGAACTCTCTGCAATATTTCCTGAACAATTTTTTCATGGTCCTTGTCTGTTGTTCTTATGAACCTATCATAATCTATATTCAATAATTGCCAGGCTTTTTTGAATTCCGGAATCAATTTATCTGCGAACTCTTTTGGGGTGAGCTTTGATTTTTCAGCAGCTTCAGCTATCTTTTTTCCGTGCTCATCTGTGCCTGTAAGAAAAAAGGTTTCTTTTCCCTGAAGCTTGTTCCATCTATTCAGGACATCTGCCGCAATTGTTGTATATGCATGCCCAATGTGGGGGACATCATTAGGATAGTATATGGGAGTGGTTACGTAATATTTTGCCATAGATGATTAAACCTGAGGGATATAAAAAGATTTGCGGAAGATAAGATTTAATTAGTGCTGGTTTATTGTTTTGCAAAGCGCCGATGGTCTAGTGGTTATGATTCGAGCTTCCCAAGTTCGCGATCCGGGTTCGACTCCCGGTCGGCGCATTTTTATACTTATTTTGTTTTTAGGGTAATGGTCAGGGAATATGATCCGAACTGCTTTCCTGATATTGCTTTCAGGATGGAGAGAGATATTATGGCGAGGGTTCTTGATTCAACCCATGATTTGAATGTGGGATATTCTGAAAGGCAGAGGCAGCTTGCACAAATAGAAGTTGATATTTACATTGATGGAAGGGATAATACGGGCAAACTTTATTAATCAAGTTTTCATTTAATCCTAATGGGGAGAAGAAAGGAGGAGATTGTAATAAAGGAAAGCCCTTATGTTCTTCATTCCAAAGAGCATGCCCTGAAATATAGCATCGCAGAGGGGTCCGCACAATCTGTCGCGGGAAACCTTGGAAGCTCGTTTATCACCCCCTTTGCTCTACTAATAGGGGCTAACAGCTTTCATATAGGGATATTAAGCTCTTTTTCCGGATTGGTTTCCCCTATAGGAGAATTATTTGGAAGCAGGCTTCTTGAAAAGTTTTCCAGAAAGAAGATAATAACTCTGGAGAAGACCCTTGAGAATCTTTTCTGGCTTTTAATCATGGGTGTCGCTTATTTGTCTTGGCGCGGGCAGCTGGCATTTTATCTTCCTTACATTCTGATTATTCTTTATGGGGCTGTGATTTTCCTTACAGGTATGGGAAGGCCCGCGATTTTCTCATGGATGGGGGACTTAATATCTGATGATAGTAAGGGGAGATATTTTGCAAACAGGAACAGGATAGTCGGATTTGTAGGGCTTGTGAGCTTTTTCTTTGGTGGGCTAGCCCTGGACTATTTTAAGACAAATGGAATGGCTATTTTCGGATTTAGCGTTCTTTTTGGTTTGACAATAATTTTCAGGAGCATCTCCAGGAATTTTATTAAACGGATGTTCAACCCTAATTTCAGAGTGAGAAGAGGGTATTATTTCACATTTTCAAGCTTTGTCAAAAGATATGATAATTTCGGGAAATTTGCTTTTTATCAGGCAGTATTCTTTTTTGCTGTCATGATTTCTTCCCCTTTCTTTGCAGTCTATATGCTTGAAGATTTGGGCTTTGGCTATCTTACATTTACTTTGATTGCAATGAGTTCCACTATTTTTTACCTGATTTTTACTCCTCTTGCCGGCAAGTTTTCAGATAAGTATGGAAATGTAAAGCTACTCTATGTTTCAGGAATTTTATTTCCAACCATTCCGATATTGTGGATATTTCTCAAAGACCCGTGGGCATTATTTTTTATACCGGGTTTGATTTCAGGAGTTGCTAATGCTGCTTTTGCCATTGCAGTCACTAATTTCACATACGAGGCGGTCAAGCCGCAGAAAAGAGGGCTTTGTGTTGCATACACTTCGGCTTTGGTTGGGGTAGGAGTTTTCCTTGGCGGCCTTATAGGAGGATTTATGATACAATACCTTCCTATTCATTTCACAGAGCCAATATTTTTTGTATTCGGGCTTTCGGCTTTATTGATGATTATGGCTTCTCTCTTCTTTCTGCCGCAGATAAAGGACGAAAGGGACCAAGAGGTCATGAATGGCTTCTCCTCTGATTTACACCATCCTTTCAGAATGATAAGCTCTGATATTGTCTGGTTTAAGAATTTTATACATGGGAAATGATTTGTTTCTGCCCAAAATCCATAGAACTCTCTACCATAACTTTTAAAAGTCAGGGATATTGATTAATATTATGTTTAAGAGAGAGAAATGCCCAAAGTGCAAAACAGGAATTAAAGAGAAGTATAGCTTTTGCCCTACCTGTGGCAGAGATTTGAGAAATCCGAAAAAGGACGAAAGGGATTTTGGCCTTCTTGGAAAAAACAATGTTGAGCAGCTTCCTCTTGTTGGGGGAGGGGGATTTGGGATAAGCGACAAGATTATAGAAAAACTGCTGAATAATCTTGTGAGGAGCATGCCTGAAATGATGAAAGGGTTTGAGAAGCAGTTTCAGGAATCTGAAGTGGAAGAAATTCCAAACGGCATAAGGATAAAATTTGGGAATGTTCCGGTTAGAAAGAAGAAGGTTATAAAGAGAAAGGGGATTACCCAGGACCAGCTTGATAAGATGTCAGGAAAGCCAAGAGTTGAGGCAAAGACGGAGGTCAGGAGATTGAGCGATAAGATTGTCTATGAATTGAGGGCTCCCGGAATAGAAGATGTGAATGATGTTTTTGTATCAAAGCTTGAGAACGGATATGAGGTAAAAGCGATAGGGAAGAAGAAGGTATATGTGAACAGCCTGCCAATCAACCTGCCTTTGAAAGGATACAGCGTGGATGATTCAAAGCTTTTTGTTGAGTTCGGACTGCAGTAATTATTTAATGGTTTATGTGTGGTCTGGAAATGTTCCATGCTTTATTCAAGCTATCTACTGCATTTCTTAAGTTTCTTACGGCCGCTGTTACTTCTACATGAAGCATAGGCCGACCTTTTCCCAAATCTTCTTCTGCCTGTTTTTCTAATTCGCCGGATAGATTATCAATAATATCTCTTATGGAGTCATAACGCAATTTTGCAATTTCATGTGTAAGTCTTTCATTGGTATAACCTTGCAGATTTTGGTCATATTCTCGCATAATCTTACAAGAAGGAGATATTTTTTAAGCCTTTGTAATATGAATGATCCCGCCAAGATTTGAACTTGGGACCTCTGCCTTATCAGAGCAGCGTTCTAACCGGGCTGAACTACGGGATCTTAAAGGTTTTTAGAAGTAGGGTTTTATAAATCTGTTTATGAGAAAAATAAAATAAGAATTAGGAAATAAAAAATAAAAAATTACCTGACTGTATCAGTTATGGAACCTGTAGAAGTTAAGTTAAGTCCGCTGCTTGGCCTGGAGTATGTTATTGTTATATCTCCTCTGAATGTTGATCCAGAAGTCATTCCAGCACATGCAACATTAACTATCTGAGACCCACTTGAGTTTACAGCTCCAACGAGTCCTGTGTTTGTACATCCGGTAGCTCCATCTGATGGGTCTACGCTGACATCATGGATTGTTAAGGTCTCTCCACCATTGTTCTGAAGCTCGAGGTTTACGTTTGTTGTGTCTATATTCCACGCATTCGCATACCAAGGCGCGGTAACTACAGCAGAACTTCCGACATATTGCCCTGGACTGAAGACACCGAAGTACGCCAAGACGCCGATTGCGATGATTGCAGCCAGAATAGCCCAGCCGTAAGTCATCAAAAACTCCATAGCTGCCTGTCCTCTTTTGTTACGCATTTTCTAACCTCCTTTTACCTAGTGTATATCAATTTTAAGGGCTGGAGGTTTATAAATATTCTTATTTATCGTCAGGAGCATGTTGCATTATAAACTTCAAGATGGCTGGTATCAAGCTTGAACCAGGAAGGCATTCCCTGGACAAAACAGGATGAAGGATTACTGCTTGAGAAGTAGATATGGTCAACTACAGTCTTGTCCTGAACGTTTATTCCTTTTTGAGATAATTCCTGTAGATTTACTAGAGATTCTATTCCGTTCGGGCTTTCGCTTATCACTCCCTGCAGCCTGTCAATGAATGAAGGAGCATCTGAGTCAGCTATATAATATGAGTTTTCCGAATGCAGGGAAAGATTGGTGTAATCATTTCCAGATACAAAGACAGAGTAAGGGCTTCTTATTATCTTATTTATAACAAGTCCGTTTGTGTTCACAACATAGATTGGGTCTTCAAAATTCTGGACAGGGACGTAAGCAGTTATTGTTTCTGTCTTGCTCCAGGAAGCCAGCCCTGATTTGTCCTGCATAGACAAATCTACCTCAAGGGTGAATTTGACATTCCAAGGGTCTTCCTGCTCAACGGAAAAAACAGGATTTCCAAGAGTGAGGTTTACATTTATCTTGTCCGCCCTTTCCTGCACTGATGAGATTATTTCCGGATATGTGGCCCCGAGCATGAGCTCCTGAGATTCCCCGTCAAGAGTTCCATTGAATATCATTTCCTCCATCCTGCTTTCAGGATTTGAGATGTAATTTCCTGAATCTATTATCTTTGTTTCAAGTATAAAAATGGACCTAAATCCGGAAACAAATAATTTTCTTGGGAGATCCTCTTCTACTGAAAGAAGGAAGCTGTTCATGGACTCAACTCTTTTTTGTGTCGTTTTTCTTTCTTTTATTCCTGAATAAAATGTAAAAGATGCGAGAAAAAGTGAAAATATAAGGATTACAAGTATTGTGAAAAATATTCCTCTCTTGTTCATTATCTCCATGTTCTCACCTGAACTTCAGTCGACCATGTGTAGGGTATGCCTGTTATCTCCGAAGTGCTTATTTCAAGATTCTGCTCTGTGAACTTTGTGTCTATAAGATTGTTTGAATCCAAATCCAGTTTTCTTAGAAGATTGAATACAGCTGTCTGGATTGCATCATTTTCATTGTACTCTGTTCTTGTTGACTGATAGTAGCAGTTTTCGGAGCCAGAATAATTTGAGGGTATTGGTGCAGTGATGTTGGTGTAATCCTCGAACTGGATTGTCCAGGTGCATCCGTTTGCATTTGCAGCAATTGCGGAAAATCCTGACACGTTTGTAAGAAGGGTATAAATGACTTTATTTGAAGCTGAACCTGCGGAAGAATTCCCTTTTGATGCTCCTGTTGTCAGTTCAAGGTAGTTAGACTGATTTAGAAGGTAAGTCGGGATATTTATGGAATAAGGGTCTCCGAGCTCTATATACGGCTTTCCAAAATCTTCAAGATTGTATATCTCCTGTCCGTTTACCACAACATTATCTGTCCATCTTGAACCAGAATATGAAACTACATTTGAACTTATGATTGTTGCATTCGAGATAATATCAAATGAGCATGAAAGAGTGTTATCAAAAAGCTCTTCTTTTGTTATAAGAAGGCCGTAAGGAGGTGTTGGAGAGCTATAATTGAATTCTATGTATGAGTCGGGATAAAGCTTTGTTGTTATGTCTCCTGAAGTCCCAACTGTCTGTTCCTCAAAAGTTGTCTCTATTATGTTTTCTGCCAGCTGCTGGTATATCAGTGCCAGTTCCTCTATGTCTGCATAGAAATATGAGCCATTTCCGCAGGCGGCTATTGCCTGCAGTGTTTCTTCGTCCGCACTTGTTCCAAAGCCTACGGCATGCACAGTTATATTATAATTCTGATAAGCCTGACATGCTGCAAGTATTGCATCCTGTTTAGGGTCTGCCTGTCCCTGCTCATCGCATTTTTTGTTTGCCCTCCCGTCACTCATTACAATCATTGCTTTTGTCTTGGATTCGTTCGAATTAAGGACAAATTCGTCTCTTGCGCTGTTTATTCCACAACAGATGCATGTAAAACCTCCAGACCTCCAGCTGCTAACTACTGATTTTAGTGATTGTACATTTGTTGAAAGATGATGTGAATATCCTTCTATTGTCCTGGAGTTGTATCCTATAAGCCCTATTCTATTTCCTGTGACATTCAGCAGGGCATCAATCAGGACATCATTTGCAATTTTGGCGTTCGTTAACTTATCATTGTTCATGCTTCCTGATAAGTCAGTTACAGAAACTACATCTGCTTCTCCAGTCCCGTTATTGACAAAAGTTACATTTTTTAATCCGAGTCTTAAAGGAGTCGTTTTATCTGCAAGGCTTGAGTAGTCAATCAATGAAGAAAGCTGGGAGTTTGAGAAGGTTATTGTTTCCTCCTGTGATGTTGAGCCGTTATAGATTGTTTTGTTTCCGAGGTTCAGGATAATTTCTGTGTTGTTAGTGTCCAGGTGAAGACTTATGTAAAGAGAATCAGGAGTTTGAGGGATGTAAACTCCATCGTATAAATTTATCAGCCCGGTTATTCCAGGGAAATTATATCTTTGCGGCTGCTGGTATTCTATTTCAGCCTCATAAGTTATTTTTATGAATCCTCCAGCTATATGGATATTGTCCCCTTCTATTCTTATTATGTTCTCTCCTGTCTGGAAGTTTCCTGTAGGAAGGGTGTAATTTGAAGGGGTGAAGTCTGAGGGGGAAGCGGAGTAGGAACCGGAGGAGACATTATTTATGTATAGGTCAAACGGATTGTTTATTGCCATTTCCATTGAAGCAGAGGTTATATTCCCATTGAATTCTATCTTTGTTGAGATGTTGCCGTCACCAATATAACCGCCAAAGTAAAAGTATTCTTCTCTTAAGCTTGAGGACAAGAATGCTCTTGCAGAGAAACCTGTTACATTTGTTCCGTTCTGAATTCCTGTTATTGTCTGTCTTGCAGTGTCTATCAGGATTGAGTTATCGGGGTCGTAAGAAGATTTGTTTTTTGAGGCAATAAGGGTTGTGCCGTACCATAGCCCAAGATTTTCGTTTGTGCTTATATCTGAAAGGATTGATTCGCCGATTGTTTTTGCTATTTCAGGGTCTGTTATATAAAATTCTCCTATCTGCTCCAAAAGAGTGTTATTTGGATTCTGAATTGTTCCGTCGATTATAAGTGACTGCACGTAAGCATTATCATAATCCCCTACTTTAAGATTTGAGAGGGAGCTAAGTATGTCGTAATGCAGCTCTGTCTGCTGGGTTGTTTGCCTCACAACAGGATAGGCAATTGTTATTATCAGAAAAATTATTGCTACTGCTATTAGCGCGTCTATGCTGAAAAAGGCACCTTCTTTTTTTAATTCCATATGAATATGTTAATTGACGTGGGTTTTTCCCCGTATATTGTGAATCTTGTTATCTTAATAATATTGGCAGGGCTTGATGGAGGGAGACCGATTCCTTCAATTGCCTGCTGGCCTATCACCATTCCATTAGAGAAGTTCATATAATAATTATTTTTAGCGTCAAGAAGGATTTTTGTCCTTTGATAATCCTGAACGGAGAGATTGTAAAAATACTCAAGCTTTGTCGCATTTATCTTTCCGTCATTTGTCAGCCCTATTTTTTGAACTGTGTTGATATTCCAGTTTGTGGGAAATCCTTCTGATAATATGTCTTGGGCTATTGCATTTCCCTCGTAGAAAAGAGCATCGAGGGTTTCCTGGGCTTCAGTCTGATAATTCAATGAATATAAGTAGAATGCAACTATTCCGGAAATGAAGATAATTGTGGCAATCATCAAATCAAATCCCCACGCCTGCCCCCTCTTTTTCCTCATTTTATAACAAGTAAAAATGTGTATTTAATGTTGTTGTTAAAGGGAAGAGGGTGTTTTTGCACCTGACTTTTGGATTGTTATCCCTGATTTTCCTATATCAATCTTATGCAGACTTGTAGAGTGATCTGTTCCCCTCATTTTTAAGACTTCGAGGTATCTCTCTCTTTGCCCCTTGCTCCTTATGTAATGCAGAAGAATTATTGAGTCTGCCTCAAATTCAAGCGTATGAGTTGTCGACTGATTACTCTTTGGGGGCTCTGTTTCCAGGGTAAGTAGGGAGGTGCAGTTCCAATCGCTTATCATGTTGAACAGGGACAGGGCAGCTTCTCTTTTTTCAAGCTCGTCATCGAAGAGAAGGGCAAAAGAGGTTATGCTATCTATTACCATTCGGCTTATCTTCTTTCTAAGGATTATAGACTCTATAGCTCCTCCTCCTTCCTCAAGCATTGTCTTGACTTTTATTGGAGTGTATTCAAGAAATGTAAGGAGACCTTTCTTTTCATATTCTTCCAAGTCCCAGCCAAATTTTTTCATATTGCTGAAAAACTCTTCCTTTTTTTCCTCAAAAGTCACGTAAAGGCAGCTTTCTCCCTTTTTGATTCCGCCCATTAAAAACTGGGTTGCAAGAATTGACTTGCCGCTTCCTGAACTTCCTACTATCATATTTGTTGAATTTCTCTCGAATCCTCCCTGTATAAGAGAATCGAGCACAGATACTCCTGTCTGGACTTTAGAGCTTTTCTTACTTTCAGGTTTTTTCTTTCTTAATGCCGGTTTTTTTACAGGAGATTTTGAAGCCTTCTTTTTTTTCATATTCAGTATAAAATTTAGAGATATAAAAACCTAACTGCTTAGGGAATCAGAATAGCCCTCCAAAATAACTTCTTAGGAATACTCTCACAATCAGGAATATAACTATGCTTACAAGAGCAAGGGGCAGGAGGTACTTCAAGCCCTCTTTTTCCTCTCCTTTACTTACGAGACCGAGAACGAATGAGGCCATTATATCTGTGGCTATTATGAATGCAAGGGAAAAGTAAGTTATGAAAGTTACAGAGATGCTTATGCTTGTCAGCGTGAATGGTACCGAAACGGATGCGTCAAGTTCTGGAAGAGTTGAAAGGAGGTCGGTGAGTATTTCAACTAACACAGATGAGAGCCCGAACAGGATAGGCGCACCAATTGCGACTGCGAAAAATATGAATATCACATACATAAGGACATTTGATGCCGCCCTTTTTTCCACGAAGTTTCTTTCTCTCATGCTTGAGGCGGTCTGTTCCAGCAAGGTTGCAAGATTTCCTCCAGACCTTATTCCTGACACTATGAGATTGATTGTCTTGATTATTTTTTCTGAGCCAACCCTCTTTGCCATTTCTTCAAGGGCAGTGGATATTTCTTTTCCTGTGACAAGGTCTTTTCCAAGGTGAAGTATTTCTTCATCGAGAGGGGCGAATTCTTTTCTTGAACTCAAAAGCAGGGCTTTATCAATTGTCATGCCTGCCCTTAAGTTGGAAGATACGAGCTGTATAAAGTCAGGGAATGAAGATTCCATTTTTTTGAGCCTTTCTGCTTCTTTCAGAATCTGCTTGATTGCAAAGTATATCTGAACAAGGACTATAGAAGAGAACAGAGTCACGGCTGTAATAAGCAGGCTTCTTGAGAATATTAGTGCGATGACTGTGGTAAAAACGGACAGGCAGGAAGTGACAATTATGTTTGTTTTTCCGGAAACCATTATGTTTTTTCTTATGTCCTGGTTTCTCTTTTCTCTTTTCAGCTTGTTTTCCTTTTCTTCTTTCATAGTAAACTAGGCCTCACAGATCTTATTATCCCGAGAAACGTCACCTGGATTATCATGACAAATACGAACAAGGTGATGAAAAGGAGAGTTGATGTAAATGAGGGAAGGCTTACCATGGAGGTTATTATAGTCATAAAAGTTATTGCAAGTGCGGGTATGATTACTGATATAAGCATGTAAAACATTATCAGTGGATTTAGTTTGTTTCCGTAGTTCTGAATCTGAATCAACTGCTCTTCGTTAAGCGCCTTGATACTTTCACTGATAATTATCGATATGTCGCTTCCCGCCCTCATACCGTTGCTTATCTGCCATAATGCCCTTCTGAAAAAAGGAGAGGGATTTTTTTCCCCGAGCTCCTCAAGAACTTCCATCTGGGGATATCCGGCATTAATTTTTCTAACAGCTTTTTTGAATTCAACGCTAAGGAATCCATAGTCAGACGTTGAAATGTTTACAAGAATGCTGAAAAGGGGGATTCCGGAATTAAGCTGTATAAGCATGTCTTCTAACGAGGGAATTAGATTTTTCTCTATATTTCTCTGTTTTCTGGAAGCGTAGACTTTCGGGTATATTGCCTGGCTGAAATATATGAATCCAGCAAAGGCGAATGCAACGGGAATTGAGACAAGGAAGGAGTAGCTTATCTTTAGGAAGAAAAAGAAAGTCGTGGATATTATATAAAATAGGACAAATGATATCAGGAAATTCTTGAGGCATATTGAAAGATATTCTTCTCTTGATATTCCGGTGTCGCTGTTCTCGAGATAGAATTGCAGTTTTGATTTTGGCTTGTGCCTGAAGTACTTGTTAAGAAAATGGGAGTTCTGCTTTTGCTTCTCCAGTTCAGCTATTGTAAACGGAACCTTGAACTTTATTTTTGTGTCCATCTTTAAATGATGCTCTTCTTGTCATTTTTACTTATAATCTTCATTAGGGTTTCCTTATTCTTGTAATAGATGTCCATTACCTTGCCAACTTCCTTAAGGCTTCTCATCTCATTTTTTACCAGCCAGGAGAGAATATTTTTCTTCTCCTCAAGTGCCTTGTTCATTTCCTGTTCGGACATTCCGGTATGCCTGCTCACTTCTTCGAAAAACCTTGAGCTTTCGCTATGTTTTATTATTCTGTCTTCTTCCGGAGACCACCTGTAAAGGATGTTTGCTTTTGCGTCATCTTTTCCGGCCTCAAATTCAGCAACCTGAAGAACTCTTCTGATTCCTTTTCTCCTGTCCCTGAACATTATGACATTAAGGTTTACTGAACGAAGAAGATTTGGGGGAACATTTAATGGAGGGTTTGTAAGTCTCGAAACTGTTTCTGCTGCAGAATCTGCGTGGACTGTTGCATATACAGAGTGCCCGGTGTGCATTGCCTCGAATAAAACCATTGCTTCTTCATACTTTCTCATCTCTCCCAAAACTATTCTGTCCGGACGCATTCTTAATGAATTTATAAGTAGGTGAAGCATGCTGACTTCTCCCTTTCCTTCAGCATTTGGTGTTCTTGTAACAAGCGGCGTCCAGTAAAGAAATTGAGGAAGCATAAGCTCTCTCGTATCTTCTATGCTGATAATCCTTTGATTTGGAGGGATAAACGGCATGCAGGCGTTTAGAAAAACAGTCTTTCCTGAGGCAGTTCCACCGGAAATAAGGATGTTCATTTCATATTCTATTGCAAGCCAGAGAAGTGCAGCGATGTCAAGGTCACATGTTTTGCTTTTTATCAGGTCGATTATAGTGAAAGGGTCACGGGCAAATTTCCTGACTGTTATGGTATTTCCTTTTGTGTTAATAGGATAGAGGACCGCATTTATTCTGTCTCCTGTGACTAAATGTGCGTCGAGTAGAGGATTAAGGACGTTTATCTGCCTTCCTACCCTTCTTGCTATGATGTTTGCGTAATTGACTATCTCCTCTTCTTTTTCTATTATCAGGTTTGTTGAAACCCATCCGTATTTCTTACTGAAAACCCTTATTGGCTCTGTTGAGGATGTTATAACTATCTCTTCAAGATTGGGGTCATTTATGAGAAATTCTATACTTCCCAGTCCAAGCATATCCTGAATAAGCTTTCCTATAAGAAAGTCTTCCGATTTCTGCTGGAGGTTTGGGAGATTCTCCCGAAGTATTTTTTGCGCGTCATTCATAAATCTTTTCTTTATTGTATTAAGGGAGTTAGGGTCTGTCAGTTCCTTCATGCTGATAGTTGTTATTGAGATAAGCTCATTTCTTATTTCGTTCAGAAGCGAGGTTGTTGCTATGTCTATCTTCGGCACATGCAGATAATATTTGACGCCCCTTTCTGTTTGCTTTATTTCCACGCTTACCGCAGCCTTGTCAACTTCTATGCCATATTTTTCTATCAGCTTTGCGTTCTTCTCTTCAAGGTCCTGGGTTTTAATCGGAATCACTTCTTCTGCTCTTAATGCAGGGCTCTCATCAGAATTCTCGTATTTATCAGGGGCTTTTTCTAAAACTGTTTTTTTTGGAAGTTTTGGAAGTCCTATTTCAATTTTTTTCTTATCTTTTTGAATTTCTTTTTCTTCTTGCTCTTCAGTTCCTTTTTTCTCTTCAGTCTCTTTCTGCCCTTCGGTCTCTTCCTGCTCGTCTTTGTTTTCTTTTTTAAAAGGCATTGGAGGTTCTTTAGGTACAAATGAAGGATCCAGCCTTTGAAGCCTCTCCATTATGTCCTGTCTTTTGAGCTCGTAGTCCGGCATATGTGCTGAACTTTTCCTGATTTCAATTTTTGCAGGATTCTTATGGGCTTTCTTTCCACTCTTTTTTACGTGTTTGATTTTCTTTTTTGGCATTTGTTATCTCTTAATTTATTCTTACTTCAGGCTCTCCGAATCTTGGGTAATTTATTGAGGCAAGATCTCCTGATTCCAGAGTGTTTATCCAGTCCATTACAAGGCGCTTGTCTATGTTGAACATCTTTGAGATTGTTGAAACCCTTAAGGTCTTCTTTTCCTTGAGAATTTCGTACAATATGTCCAGGTCTGTCTTGTTCCCTGGATTCTTGTATCTCTCTTTTATATTCAGGTCTATCACCTCTCTTGTCATGCTGACTCTATCCTTGACAAAAGTGAAAAGGACAAGGACTATCAGGAAGAGCCATTCCCCAACTATAAGGTATTTTGAAAAGGTTTCTTTTTGGGTGTTTCCTTTTATGTCCTGAAATTCGCTTTCGTCTATCCCCAGTGGGCCGATTGCAAGCCCAGAGACTCCCTTTTCCCCGAGTGTCGGGATTCTCGTTCCATAAACTGTGAAGTGGGCCATCAGATGCAATGCTATGATTATCAGAACTGCAGAAATCAGAACTGTCAGTATTTTTCCTGCTCCTCTTTTTTCCATTTTTTGAGAGATTTTAAATATGAAGCTGTTTATTTTAATATGGAGGTTTTGTTTTATAAACCTTCTTAGGAAAAACTGAAAATGATTAAAAAAGGGCAAATTAGTGTCGAGTATCTTGTTGTTGTGGGGTTTGTAACTTTTCTTGTAATCGGGGTGCTTGGTGTTGCAGTTTATTATTCTGCTCAATTGAGAGACAGCATCAAATTTTACCAGCTTGAGAACTATGCAGAAAAGATTGTATCAGGGGCAGAGAGCGTCTTTTATTCTGGAGAGCCATCAAGAGTTACAATCACTGCGTATCTTCCGGCAGGTGTGCAGAGTGTTGAAATAATTGAGGACCAGATTGTTGTGAGCATCTCAACTGCTAACGGAGTGGCTAAGAGTGCATACAAGAGCAATGTGCCCATATCCGGAGACCTTAGCGAGAATGAGGGAGTAAAAAGAATTCAGATAATTGCTCTTGATAATGGAGTTTCTGTAAATGAGGAATAAGGGACAATCTTCAGTGGAGTTCATAATTCTCGTAGGGGCGGTTCTTTTTTTCTTTATGGCTTTTGCATTTGCAATCCAGATAAATACTGCTGATAAAACAAATGAGAAAAGAGACGTTTTGGTAAAAGACACTGCTTTGAACGTTCAGGCAGAAATAGACCTTGCTCACAGGTCTTCGGAGGGATATTCAAGGAATTTTGAGCTTCCTGAAAAGATTCTGAACAGCGATTATGAAATAAGTATAATTGCCGGAGCAGTTTACGTCAGGACACTTGATGGGGAGCATGCTACCGCCTACCCTGTTGCTGATGTTTCGGGGCAGCCCTTGAAAGGAAGCAATTCTATCAGGAAAGAGAACGGGGAAGTTTTTCTTAACAGCTAACAGCAAGCTTTAAAAAGCTGTTTTATGAAATGAGAGCATGGTTAATGGATTATCTCACTATTTGAGGCAGGCGTGGAGAAAGCCAGGTATTGAAACAAAGTCGAGACTTATAGAGTGGCGTAGAGGAAATTCTTTAGAGGTCGTTGACAGGCCGTTAAGGCTGGATAGGGCAAGGGCTTTGGGATACAAGGCAAAAAAAGGATTTATAGTTGTCAGAGTCAAGATTGGCCGAGGTGGAAGAAAGAGAGAGATGACCAAGGTTAAGGGAAGGAAAACCGGAAAGCAGACAAACAGAAAGGTGCTGAAAATGAGCTATCAGTGGGTCGCAGAAATCAGGGCGGCAAGGAAGTTCAAGAACATGGAAGTGTTAAACTCGTATTGGATAGGACAGGATGGAATGAATTATTTTTATGAAGTTATAATGATAGACCCGGGAAGGCCTGAAATAAAGAACGACAGGACTCTTGGATGGATTTCAAATGGGAACAACAGCAAAAGAGTTGAAAGAGGATTGACTTCAGCAGCTAAAAAATCAAGAGGAATGAAAGGCAAGAAGGGAAGAAGCCCTAAGAGAAAAGTAAGGCCTTCATTGAGAGCCTGGAACAGGCAGGGTAAGTAAGATGGAAGTTGGCGCTAATTATGTTTTGAGGGGAGGAGTTGAGTTTGGAAAAGTACAGAGTGCCGGCGATCACTATCCCTTGATTCATAGAATTGAGCCAACATACGGGGCTTCAGCAGATAACAGGGATAGAAGTGAGAATTCAGGATTGCTAAGACTTGCGCAGGAGGCAGTTGCGGAGACAAGGAAAGCTATCTATACGGAGCATCCTGTCAGTGAAGAGAGCACAACATTATATGATTCTTTAGGAAGAGGTTATTCAATAGGAGCATATTCAGGCAAGAGCCTTGATGTTGCCGCTTAATTTTCTCTGTCTTTATTTTGCTTGTCTTTCCAGTTAGGGTCGAAGGGAAATTCCCATGGTTTTTTTCCTTTTTTCAGGGATATGAGAATTGGGAGGCCGTCTTCGCTAACTTTTTCCGTTTTTTTAACGAACCCTCCAGGAGGAAGGGAGTAAGTTGCGGTGCAATTTGGATATTGGTCGCAAGCCACAAACTGCCTTTTGTTTTTCTTTGAATATTTTATAGCCAAGTGGCCTTTCTTGCAGACAGGGCAGGGCATCAGGGTGTTGTTTTCTCTTTCTATAGCTCTTGATTCCTGCGTCCCATCCAGCAAATCCCTGCCTATCTTTGATTCGCTTGCTTTGAATTCTTTAGAGATGTCACCTATAAGCCTTTCTACATTTTTTACAATGTCCTGGTATTTTTCTTTGAAACCTGATTTTGATTCCTGGATATCCTGCATTTTTTCCTCAAGCTCTTTTGTAAGATTTTCATCTATAATTATGGGAGAGTGTTTTTCGAGGGTCTCTATCAATTTCAATCCTAAGGGTGTTGCCTGTATGCTCTTTCCGTCTAAATATCCCCTGTCAAAAAGAGTATCTATTATCATTGATCTTGTTGCTTTTGTTCCAAGATTCTTTTTTTCAAGTATTGAAACGAGGGAGGCAGGAGTGTACCTTTTTGGGGGCTGTGTCATCTTGCTGTCAAACCTTATTTTTTCTATACTTATTTTTCCCGACATGTCCGGAAGATTTGACTCATTCATTATCTTTGGATAGACGTTCAGCCAACCTTTTTCTTTTATCACAAGTGCAGATGCAGTGAAAATTTTTCCGTTATCTGCTGTGAGCTTTATTCTTTTATTATCAGTTATTGCATTCTGGCAGAAACACGAAATAAATCTTTTTACAATCAATTCATAGAGCTTTTTTTCTTCATCCTGAAGGGCTTTAAATTCTCCTGTCGGATAAATTGAGGGATGGGCAGGGTCAGACTTGCTTCCTTCAACAGGCTTATCACGGGTTGCATATTTTGCCTGGGGAAATTTTTCAGCGAGTTTCTTGAGAATTTTTTTTGGCTCTATCTCCTGCGGAATTTTCTGAGATGAAGTCCTGGGGTAAGAAATGATTCCATCAAGATAAAGCGCCTGCGCTATCTGAAGAGTTTTTGACGGGCTTATTTTGTAAAGATTATATGATTCCCTTTGAAGACTTGTAAGGTCAAAAGGATGGGGCGGTTCAATAGATTCCTCTTTTATTTTGGTTTCCGCTTCCGCTTCACTTATTCCTTCAAACTCTTTTAATTCATCTTTGTTGAAAATATCTTTCGGATGCTTGAATTCTGTGTTATTCGCAATTGCAAAAACCTGCCAGTATGGCTCTGATTTGAATTCCGCTATTTCCCTTTCCCTGTCTACTATTGTCTTTAATGCCGGGCCCTGAACCCTTCCTATTGAAAGAATCTTGAAGCTTCCTGTTGTTTTAATTGCAGACATCAGTGCTCTTGAAAGGTTTATTCCATACAGCCAGTCAACAACGTGCCTCGTCTCTCCTGCATACGCCTGCCCCCAGTCAAGATGCGGAAGCGGGTGCTCGTATGACTTTATTAATTCTGGCTTTGTCAAAGTAGAATACTTCATTCTTTTCGCATCGTCTTCCTTGCAGATAAAGCGGAGAACATTCCAGCCTATAACTTCCCCTTCTGTGTCGTAGTCAGTTGCTATTATGATTTCTTTTGCCCTTGCTGAAAGTTTTTTCAGGAGAGTGTAATAATTTTTTGTGTATGCTGAATGCTTTTGCCTGTAAGATGGAACCCATTCAATTTCGAATATAGGCCATCCGGTCTGGCCTTTTACATAAGTCAGATTGAATATGTGCCCAACTGCTGATGCAACAATTATTTTCTTTCCGTCTTTTTCAAGCTCGTAGAATGAGACATGATTTTCGGAGTATTTCCTTGGGGCTTTGTCTGCAAGCGCGGAGGCTATTTTCAAAGCGGCCTGGGGCTTTTCTGTTATTATTAATACAGCATCTTTTTTTGTCTTTGTTATTCTTACTTCCACTTCTGAATCTTTCTTTTTTTTCCTTGTTCTTTTTTTTGGAAGTTCTTCATGTTCAGAGGCAGAAACAGGCCTTCCGGGCTTTTCTATTTTAGTCAGTTCAGATAATTTTGGCTTTTCCCTTACTGGCTTTTCAACTGTGATTTTTGCGTCGTTTACAGGAGGATATGACTGGACCATTTTTCAAATTGGGCACTTTTAATGCCTGTTTTTAGTGATAGAATAAGGGTTTTTAAAGTATATAGCTTTTTGTCGGATATGGATGATTCAGAGGCAAGGAGAAGATACGATGAAGCGAGACTTGTTGTTCAGGAGTGGACTGATAAGCAAGGGCATGAAAGGTGCTGGTATTATCCTGAACTTTTTAAAAGGCTGGCAGGAATTTTTGAAATAACTCCAACTCTAGATCCTTCTCTGCCTCCGAGACAAGAGTTTGAGGAAGGGTGCAGAAGGTACCAGGATGAAGAGTATGCTGCTAATCAACAACCTTAAAACCCTCTTTTCTTAATATTAGCATGCCAAAAGACTGGAAGTACCAGATAAAGCCTTTGTTTGAGGAGCGTATGAGAAAACTGCTCAAAGATGCTGATGACTTTGATTCATTTGAGAAAATTGTCCATACCGGTCCGAGGAATTTCATAAGGTGCAACACACTTAAAATAAGCTCTGATAAACTGATTAAGAGACTGAATAAGAGATGGAAAGTCAGCCAGCCGTTTGAGAATCATAAAGAGATTATGGTTATTGAGTCAGGCCTGAATCCGGGGGATTTGGGGAATGCTGTCGAGCATCTGCTTGGATATTATTACGTGCAGGAAATATCTTCCATGATGAGCGCTATTGCTCTGGATGTGAAACCAGGAGATTTTGTTCTTGACCTGTGCGCCTCTCCTGGCTCAAAGACAACGCAGATTGCCGCAATGATGAACAATGAGGGAACTATAATCGCAAATGATGTTGCCCTTGACAGGATAATGATACTCTCTGCTAACCTTGAGAGGATGGGGGTGAGCAATTGTGTTGTAACAAGAAATGATGCAGTTGTTCTATGCGAGAGGCTTATGAAGACGGATTTTAAATTTGATAAGATACTTTTAGATGCCCCATGTTCCGGGGAAGGAACTTTAAGGAGCAGCCCGAAAACATTTTTAATGTGGAACCCAAAAGTTGTAAAGAAGCTTGGGAGACTTCAGAAAAAAATGCTTGCAAGCGCGATGAAGTGCCTTAGAAAGGGAGGGGTTTTGGTATACAGCACCTGTACACACGCGCCTGAAGAGAATGAAGAAGTTGTTGATTTTGCCTTGAAGAACTTTCCTGTTGAAGTCGAGAAAATCACATTGCCTTTGAAGTGCAGGTCTGGTTTGCAAGAGTGGGAAGGGGAGATGTTTGACAAGAATGTTAAAAAAGTTTGCAGGATTTATCCGCATGACAATGATTCAGAAGGGTTTTTTGTCGCGAGATTTAGATTGAAGGAGGAGATAAAGTAGAAAGAGAGATGAAGCTGACTAAGAAAGATGTTCAGGAAGTATGCGATGCTTATGAAGTTGGGAAAGTTAAAGAGTTTAAGCTTATCCCTAGCGGGATAATTAATTATAATTTCAAGGTCAAAACTGATAAGGGAGAATTTATTGTTAGAAAACTTGGTTACCGGCTTAACAACAAGTACTGGAACAGGCAGAAAAAGCTGGAGATTCTAATTCTTAATTACCTTCATGAGCATAAATTTCCATATCCTACTCCTATGTTTCTTAAAAATAAAAATGGAAACCTTATTTCCCTGATTAAAGGAAATTTATATGAAGTTTATCCAAGAATTAAAGGAAGAAAGATTAGTAAACTGAATGAAAAAAAGAGGGAAAGTATAGCAAGGGCTTTAGCTGTTTATCATAAATTTGTTTCTAAGTTTGTTATTCCTAAGGAATTTAAAAAAATTGATAATTACGGCTGGATAAGGAAGAAATATGCTAAAATTAAAAATATCATCCCTAAGTCAAAGCTGGACAATCTTGCTCTGTCGAATGTTGGGTTTTTTGAAGAGTTGCTTAACAGAGTTTTGAACTTAGATTTGAATAAAGGATTATTAATCACTCATTCAGATTTTAACAAGGGAAATGTAGTTTTTATAGGAGATGAAATTTCGGGGATATTGGATTTTGAAAATGTCAGATATGAGCCTAAAGTCAACGATTTGCTTAAAATTATCAGACCTGATAAGCCAAAATTTAATCAATTTTTAAAATTTTACAGGAAATATGGTCGGCTATCAAAAGCTGAAGAAAAAAATATTTTGGCTGCAGCAATATTGAAGAACTGCAATATGTTTTGGTGGTCCTATTTTGGCATGAAGAAGAAACCAGAACTAAGATATCCTACTTTATTAAGAACAATTAAAAAAACCAAAGTCTACTGGGAGCTATGGAGAAAAAATGAAAGATAAAATAATTGCCTTTTTGATGAATTTTATGAGGGTTGAAGTGGCAGTTGCAGGCATTATAGAGGATAAGGGAAAAATATTTTTGACCAAGAGGAACAGAGCGCTTGTTGAGGGCGGGAAGTGGTGCCTGCCTGGAGGGCATGTTGATAAATGGGAAAGGGCTGAAGATGCCATGAAGAGGGAATTGAAAGAGGAGACAGGACTTGATGCCAGGAGTGCAAGACTATTATTTGTTCATGAGGAGTTTGACAGAAGACTGAATCTGCATGCAATTGTTTTTATTTACAAGCTGTCTGTTAAGGGAAAGGCAAAAAAAAGCTGGGAAGTTAAAGAAAGTAGGTGGTTTACAAGGAAGGAGATTGAGAAGATGAATATGGCTTTCACCCATAGTCAAATGCTTGATAAGTATTGGAAGATGAAAAAATGAAAGAAAAAAATAAGATAAAGGCAGTAATCTTTGACATCGGGGGAGTTTTGCAGCTGGAGGAGGGCAGAAGCAAGGATGACCTCCACAGGGGAATCCATGAATCTATAGCAAGATTTTTTGATTTGGATTTGGATACTTGGTTTGACGCGATTGACAGCGTTTATGCCAAATCAATTGAAGGGACAATTAAAGAGAATACTGTTTTCAGGACAATTGCCAGAAATATTAACTCCGGAATAAGAAGCCTGCAGGATGTTCTTATCGGAACTTATGAGAATAATTTTAAGAGGAATAATGAGCTTTTTGATTTTGCTTTCAAATTAAAGCGGAAATATAAAATTGCTATCCTATCAGACCAGTGGCACGCGTCTAAAAGAGCTTTAATCAAGAAAGAGGATGCAAGGAGATTCAATGTCGTTGTTGTTTCATGCGATGTCGGAATGAGGAAGCCGAACCCAAAGATATACAAGCTTACTTTAAAGAGATTAAAAATGAAGCCCGAAGAAGCTGTTTTTATAGATAACAGAGATTGGAATATTATTCCTGCGAAGAAATTAGGAATGAAAACTGTTTTGTTCAGGAATAATAAGCAGACTTTCAGGGAATTGAAAAAATTGGGAGTAAAAATATGAGATTAATAATTGTGAGGCATGCGCAGACAACTCATAACAAGAATAACATTACACAAGGACAGTTAGACACTTATCTCACGGATCTTGGAAAAAAACAAGCGGAAATGTTAGCGGAAAGACTTTCAAAGGAAGAGATAGATGTTATATATTCTTCAGATTTGAAGAGATGCAGGGATACTCTTGCTCCTTTCCTGAAGCAAAAAAATATTCCTGTACATTATACTTCTGCATTAAGGGAGGTCAGTTTTGGAATATTTGAAGAAAGGCCATGGCAGGAATTCCTGGATTGGCGTGATGAAGTGAGGGGACATAGGTTTGACATAAGGCCTGAGGAAGGAGAATCTTTTAACGATGTTAGAAAAAGAATAAAGGAGTTTATTGGAGCCATGCTTGAGAAGGAGAAGGGAAGGAAGGTTTTGGTTATGACTCATGGCGCTACTAAGAGGGCCTTGCTTATGGAATTATTCAACAGAGATGATGAAGGATATCATGATGAATTGATGCAGTTAAGCAAAAATACTGCGGTTACCATATTAAACCTAAGGGATGACGGAAAGCATCATGTTGAATCTCTTTATTCAGTAGAGCATTTGGAGGATTTGAATGAGGATTAATTTTATAAAAAGTGGGGAGAAGAAGAAACTGCTGAAAGATTTGAATGAAACTTTTGGGATAAAAGAGATTAAGCATGTTCTTCTTGAAACAGGAAAAGGAAAAGTGAGAGGATTTACAGGCAGCATGAACAGGGAAGAGCTTGAAGAACTTGCGGAAATTGCGAGAGTTGAGACTATAGGGCTCTATCTTTTTAGGAAAGAAGACAGGGGGGAATTGAGGCTTGGCCTTGATGGATGCCATGCATTTGGAGAGCAGATTGATAAGAATGTGATTGAGATAGAAGATGTTGAAAAGTGGATGAAGGGGGAGGATTTGATTGTTGAAGAGGATTATGGAATGAAAGTTGTGGCTAACAACGGAGATCTTTTAGGGTGTGGGAAGAGCACAGGTGAGAAGCTTGTTAATTTTGTTCCAAAGGAAAGAAGAATCAGGAGGAGTTAAGCTGTTTCTTTAAGGGATTCATTTATTTCTTCCCAGAAATTGGAATCTTTTAGGACAACTTTTAGTTCTCTGTCTATCCTGCCAATCATTTTTGGGGAAATTCTGTAATTTGTTTTCCCTGGTTCCTTATATGAAACTCTTGCGCTTGCAAGTTCTGATGGGAATTTATATGAATCTTTCATTTTTCTTCCCTCAAGTCTTCCGCAATAGCTAAGAGGCCGTTGATTTTTCTTTCATCATTAGGAGTAAATCCGTTAAATCCTGCTTTTTTCATAAAATAAAGAAAATGGGTGTGTTCCCTGCTTCCAATTCTTCTTTCGCCTCTTGCCCTTTCTATCTCTGAATAAGCGTTCATTACGCTTTCACCATCCCTTGTCCATAAATAAATAACAGGTTGGTCAGGACTATAACTTATCTGGAGAAGACTCCCGAGTTCCTGGTCTCTCCTTATCCTTTGAATCTTAAGGTTAGTGTGTGTTTGACTCATAAGGCTTGGGATTATTGTGCATTTTTAAACCTTTCCTTTTTGTTACTATTGAATAGTGGGCTAATATGAAAACTCTTATAAATTGCCAATGATAGAAGTTTATGAGAACCTACGAGCTGTTTGGGATGGACTATTCTACAAGAAGGCCGAAGCAGGCTGAAAAGGTTTTAGAGGAATGCTATGGGCAGAGAGTGGTACTCTGGGCGATTGGCGAAACAAAAAATATGCCTGAAGGAATCTTGAGGAAGGATGATGATAGCCATTGCGTTGTTGAGACTGAAGAAGGCAGAAAGAGATATCTTATTTCTGATTTGATTGGGCTGATAAAGGTTAATGATTAATCTTAAAAAGAATCATTCTTAGAATTGTTATGGATACAGAAAAGATTATTGAGGCGGGAAAGATCGCCAGGGAAGTTGTGGCTTATGCGAAATCCATAATCAAGTCGGGGATGAAACTTATTGAGATAGCTGATAGTATAGATGCCAAAATTCTGGAGCTTGGAGGGAAGCCGGCTTTTCCTGTAAATTTGTCTGTGGATGATGTGGCTGCACATTCCACTCCTGCCTGGAATGATGATTCTGTTGCTTCCGGATTGCTGAAAGTTGATATTGGGGTCCATGTTGATGGTTGGTGCGCTGATACTGCATTTACAGTTGATTTAGAGAGTGATGAAGAGAACAAGAGATTAATTGAGGCGGCAGAGAGTGCTCTGGATTTGGCTTTAGAGGAAGTTAATAAGAAGTCAAAATTAAGGGGAATTGGCAAAAAAATAGAGGAGGGAATCAAGAGCAAAGGATTTTCTCCGGTTGTTAATCTTTCAGGGCATAGCATAGACAGATATGAGTTGCATGCCGGTCTGACTATTCCGAATGTTGATAATGGGAATGAAAACGAAATTGGGGAGGGGCTTTTTGCAATTGAGCCATTTACTACAAATGGAATCGGGAAGGTGAAAGATGGAAAGCCTTCAGGGATATACCATTTGCAGTCAGAGGGAAATGTCAGGGACTCTTTTGCAAGAGAAGTACTGGCTTACATAAAAGAAGAATATAATACGCTTCCTTTTTGCTCGAGATGGATTTATAAGAAATTCAGCTCAAGAGGAATGTTAGCTTTGAGGCAGATGAAACAATCCGGAATTTTATATGAGTATCCACAGCTGATTGAGGCGGAAAAAGGAAGAGTTGCACAGGCAGAGCACACAGTCCTGATAAATAAAGACGGTAAAAAGATTACTACTTCTTTGTAGGATAACTTCTGGTAAAATTTATAAGGTCTAGTTTACTCTATTTCAAGTAAAAAAGAGAGGTTAACCTACATTGGTTCATAAGAAATTCATAAAAAAAGGGGATAAAGTTTTTGGGCCGTATTATTATGAGAATAAAAGGGAAGACGGGAAGGTTGTAACCAGGTATGTTGGAAGGGATTCTGACAGGAAAGATTCCAGAAAATTTACATTCTGGGTGCTTCTTTTTTTCGTGCTTCTTTTTGTTTCTGCTTTTGCAATTTCAGACAGATTAAGACCTACAGGAAGAATCTCATTTGATGTTCTTGGAGGTATATATGAGCCTGGGGAAAAAATAGGGGGAAGGCTTGAATTCTATTTTTCCGGAGGGGAGCTGGTTCCTGAAGATTCGCTTATTATCATTGAAGCTGATGGGATGACGAAAGAGGTATTGTTCTCCAGTGTTGCGTCCGGCGAATTGATTGAGGGAAAGTTCTATGCTGAAGGCGCCGATTTGGAGGGAAGCGGCAAGGGATATGGAGTGATTGGAAAGAAAGAAGTTTATCCAGAGGTTGAGTTTGAGATTTTAGTTTATTCTGATGAATCCGAAGACGCAGAATCTGAAGATGCTGTTGAAACTCCTGTTGAGCCTGAAGTTGGGGATTCTCAAGAGCCGCCTTCCGAGCCCGTGAGAAGCTCTGGGGGTTCCGGAGGGGGTTCCGGAGGAGATGCTGTTGAAACTCCTGTTGAGCCTGAACCTCCTGTTGAGGAAGTTCCTGAAGAGCCTATAAGTCCAGGAGTAGAAGCTCCTGAAGAGCCAGGATTGGGAGCCGGAACTGGAGAAGGGGCTGGAATAACTGGATTGGTTGTTACAGGCGAAGGCACTGTTGTTTCAGGGGTTGTCGTTAAAGGATCAGATTTTACATATTCTCTGGCAAGCAACGAAAAGGCGAGACTTGTTTCCGGAAGTGTTAAGGTTAATGGAAAAGATGCTTCAGACGATATTGTTTCTTTTAGCTCAAAAGATGAAGGGGTTGTTGTTTCTACTGATTATCATGAGGAAGAAGAGGGATTTGGAGAGGATTATTTTGATAAAGAAATAAGCAAGACTATTTTGATAGATTTACATGACCTGAACCTGTTTGCAGAGGAGAGTGTCAACTCAATTGATGTTGCTTTAGTGCATTCAGGGATTATATTGGCACAGGCGAGAAAGAATATAATTGTTAAGGAGAGTATAGTAAGGAACAACGAGAGCATTCCGGGAGCTAATGAAAGTGTTGTCAATGAGACAGGGAACGCAACCTATGATGTGCAGACAGTGCAGCACAGAGCGGTTCTTGGTCAGCCTGTAAAGTGGAGCAAGAGAGTCAGTTTCAGTGAGAATCCTGCAGATAAAGTTGTTGTAGAATTTTCTGATGATGTTGAGGATGTTAAAGTTGCAGAGGTTATAAAGAGAAAGAAAGCCTCTCCTGAACAGGGGCCTTCTGTTGTAATAAATGTAAGCGACGATGGAGAAGAGATAAGGATAGATGAAGACAAATCAGGGGAGGATTTGAGTGAAGATGAAATCCCAAATGGTATTTCAATTACCGGCGAGGTTACAGTTGACCTCAAATTGAGCAAGGAAAGCAATGTTCTTGAAAATTTTGTTGTCTTTTTGAGGGGCCTTTTCGGTCCTACAGGAAGAGTCGTTTCCGAAATTTCGGCAGGCTCTCCCGGCGAGGTTGTTGAAGAGGTCACAATAGAATACTTTACTGATGCCCCTTATGCAGTTGAGGAAGAGAGAGAGGATGAAAAAGAGGTTAAGATAGTCGGGCCGGAAAGTATCCATTATCAGGAGGTCCTTGCTTACAGCGATATACCTGAAAAATTTGATGCTACAAGCCCTGGAACAGTCAAAATATTCTGGCAGGAACAGGCAGTATATATTCTGCCTGAAATTGTTTCTGACAAGGATGGAAATGGAATATATGACTATGTTGAGTGGATTGTTCCCCAGTTGAGCAATCAGACTTTCATAATAGAAATTGTGAAAGCAGAGCATCTGGATTCGGACAGGCAGTTTGTGTCTGATATTTTTAATGAGGTAAATGCTCTTGATGGAATCTGGAGCGAAGCAATTAATGGAGAAGAATATGTCCGTGTGACTTTTGAGAGGAACCTGACTTCAGAAAATGATATAACCATTTACCCAAGAATTGTCAATGGAACGCCTTCAATTGAAATTTACGAAGCGAATGGGAGTGAGATAATAGCAAGGTTTGACTCTCTCGCTGAAAATCAGTATAATAAAGTGTATCTGTCCAATTTGGTTGGCAGCCAGGATGCTTTTGATTTGAAGATTGTTTCAGGAAGTGTTGAGTTTGACCATATAATAGACCCTACTGATTTGCCTCCTGACATTTCATTTATCTCTCCAACTCCAAATAGTGGGGAAACGGTAAGTGTGAATAGTTTTATTGTTAACGTGTCGAGTTCGGATGCGCTTACATCCCATTATGCATTCACAGATTTTGACTCTGACCTGGTATTATGGATAAGAATGGATGATCTTGTTCCGGAAACTACAAATCCTGATGATTTGAGCAGTTATGGGAATGATGGAGCAACACAGGGAAATGCAGCACAGGCGACAGGAGGGAAATATGGAAGCAGATTTGTTTTTGACGGAAGCGGAGATTACATCTCTCTTGGAGGAAGCTCTTCTATTTCTGTATTCGATATTAACAGCACCTTTTCAGTCTCTGCATGGGTGAATTTCAATAATACAGGCAGCATAAAACATGTTGTTTCTGATGTGAGTGTTGGAGGAGTTGGATGGGTTTTGCAGGTTAATCAGACTACAGGAAGGCCGAGGCTTTTGGTCGGTGATGGAACCACAACCGGATTATGTGAGATAGCCACTGATATTTCTGATAATGAATGGCACCATATAACCGGAACTTACAATTCAGGAGTAATTGGATGCGGTCTTGATGGAACCTATAATACGGGAGACACATATTCAGGGGGCAGTTTTAAGAATTCAGTTGGAAATTCGATAGGCTCCCTTCATGCGGCTAGTGCTCTTAGAGCATGGAACGGAAGCATTGATGAGGTCATGATATTCAACAGGTCTCTGTCAAATGCGGAGTTGAGCTCTCTTTTCAACGCTACAAGCACACAGTATGAGCATAACTTCTCGAATCTGTCTAATGGAAATTACAACTTTACAGCTTATGCTGTTGACATTGCAGGAAACAAGAATAATACTGACACAAGATTGATTACTGTTTCTGTTCAGGGAGGAGGCGCGGGAGGCCCTGATATATCTCCTCCAAATGTGAATATCACTTTCCCTGCAGGCATAACTTATCATTATAATCATCTTCCTTTGGTCTTCAATGTTACTCTTAATGAAAATGGAGGCAGTGTAAGCTACAGCCTCGACGGAGGGATAAATAATGTTACTATGTCCACTTCTGACAGCAGAACTTATACTGCAAGCAACTCTTCAATTTCTTCAGGGGATTATACTTTCAGAGTTTACGTTAATGACTCTTTCGGAAACAGGAATGACACAGAAAGTGTTGCATTTTCAATAAATACCTCATTGTTAAGTGGATGTACCTCTTTGCTGGAGAGCAAAACCTATTATTTGAATGGTAGCTTCTTTTCTCCAACTTCTAGCTGTTTTGATGTCAATGCGAGCAACGTGGTCTTTGATGGAAAAGGATTTACAATGGGCCAGTTAGTAGGATTTGGGGCAAATGACAAGGCAATCAATGTTTTCTATCCGGCAACTAACTTCACTCTTGTTGATTTAAATGTCAGCTCTTACGATTTTTCCGTATTTTACAGCTATCCTGGTGCAGGGACAGGAGAAAATGGAACAACTTTCACAATAAGGAATTCTGGACTGACTGGTGTCTCAAATGATGGAAACTTAAATGCTTCAATTGGAGCTGGCGGATCAGGAGGTAGTATTTATCTATATAATTCGAATATCACTCTGGCTTCTGCAAGAGGGGGGAGCGGGGCAAATGCAGGAGGAAACGGAGGATTAATCTACCTGGAGAATAGTGTTATCAATCTTAATTCCGCAAGTCTCAATGTTACACAGGGAGTCAGCACAGGCGGCACTCCTGCCAGTACAGGATCATTGACAATCAATTACACTTCCTCATTTACTGATACGAGTGCAGATTATGGTGTGAATATGACTCTTATTCTTATTAATGGAAGCTCTTCCGGGGCTGAAGTAAGATGGCTCAACACTCTGGATTCATCTGCGCTGACAGGGATAGGGGCCAACAGCGAGCTAAGAAATAATTATACTTCTGTAGATGAAAGCGTCCTGACAGGACTGAACAGGCCTGCGAATATAACCTTCTATAATATGTCCGGAACTTTTGTAGACCCTGCGATATTGAAGGACGGAGCTGCGTGTGGTGATTGCTATAACTTCACAAGCCTTAACGCAGCAACTGTTATATTCAATGTTACAGGATTCAGCACTTACGAAATCGGAGAGACTCCTAACGTTACGCAGGTGAGTGCATGTGGTGCTTTGAGCGAGGCAAACACGGTCTATAATGTTACAGCAGACATTATTCCATCTGACCTTCTTGATGGGCCTTGCCTGGATGTGACTGCACAGAACGTGACTATCGAAGGGAACGGATTTACAATAGGGGAGAGCACTTTCTCCTATGATGTGATTTACTCCAATCAGAAATATACGAGTGTAAGAAATGTTAATCTCACAAGGGCTACAGGACTTTCTTCAAACGGAGAGATATACTTTGCAGGGGCAAATCATTCAAATGTCACAGGAGTGACCTTTAGCAATGGAAACACGGGTCTTGTTTTGAGCTCGACTTACCACTCTTATTTTGACGGGAATACGTTTGCCACTTCTGACAGAGGAGTGCACTTCATAGCTACCTCGGGAAATAATACTTTCAATGTGAACTCTTTTGAGGGAGGAAATTACGGAGTTGCAGTTACAGGGGATGGAAACACCATAAAGAACACTAACTTGAGCAGTGCGGATGTGAATGCTATTTATCTTTCCGGCTCGCACAACTCTTTCTATAATGTCAGAATAACAGACTCTGTCCAGACGGCAGTCTATCTGGCTTCAGGGGATAACAATACCTTTAATAGTACAACTATCACAGGCACAGATCCTTCCTATTACGATATTGATTTTGTCAGCTCGAACGGGACGAATCTGATTGATAGCATTATAGGGAAGTATACACTGAATGCGGCTGGAAGTACATTGAGGGTTGTTGATTCTGAATATGGAGAGGTCAGATTCCTTAATCCTGTCAATGGAAGCGGAGGGAACTTTACAGGAGATATTTCTTTCACAGACAATCTTATAAATGTCAGAAGCGATTTGAATCTCGGATTGAATAGAAGCGCAAACGTCAGCCTGGTCAAATTTGCCCTTCCGGAAAGCTTCGGACTTTACATCTTTAGGAATGGATTTATTTGCTCTGACTGCTATAACTTTACTTCTGAAGAAGCAGACCCAGTAATCTTCAATGTCACTGGATTCACTAACTATTCTGTCGGTGCATTGCCTTTGTGCTTAAGCCTGGACACCTGCAAGGAAGGCGGAGATTGTGTCATTGACAGGGACTGCAGATTGAATAGCAATTTATGTGTTGGTGGAATATGCCAGTTTGACGACCTGACGTTCAATGGAGACATCTATACAAACGTTGATGAGAATGGTAATGCCCTTGATCTTGACATCAACCTTTCAGGGCAGATATTGTTCTCTTCTCAAAAAGGAGTTAGGTTTAGCGGAGAAGATGGGGCAAATATCGGCTCAAACGGAAGTATTGTGAATATAACTATGCCTCCTACTGGATTGTTTAACAGGACAAATGCAAAGTTTGTGGGAACGGGAGGAGACGGCCTTTTGTTTGGAGGAAATGGAGGAACATTACAGATTAATTATGATGGTCTTGTTGGTTCAAAAAGTACATGGAGTGTCAATCTTGGCGGAGGAAGCGGAGCAAGCCAGACAGGCTCAGATGGAACAACTATACAGAACAAATATCTGAATTGTCCGAGAGATGCGGACGTTGATAATAGCGGGGAAGTTGGCCTTTTCGATATTAATACGATTAGAGCCAGATATAATAATGTCTCGGAAGATTCTGGATTTAGCAATTATAATGACATTAATTGTGATGGAAAAATCAATGTTATAGAGTTATCCAGAATAGGATTTGAATTTGAAAGAGGATTTATCTTATAAGGTATTGTTATTTTTTAATAGTAGCAACAGATGAAAAGATTTAAATACTTATTTTTAGTTTGTTTTTGATGAATAGAGTATTACTTGGATTGTTTATTGGAGTGTTTGTTTTAGCTTTGGCTTCGTCTGTATCTGCTCAAGAAGCTGTTATCAAGACAGTAGTAGATAATGGAGGATGCCCTTTAATAGCGGATAACAGGACTGAATATAAGCTGAATGTTCATGTTGATAATACAGAATTGAATGAAGCAACGGATGGTGTAGGATGGGCAGTTGTT
>Ga0210005_1000065_pt1 | contig 90008 bp, 81 predicted proteins | sample CryGey02umfilter_3_FD_183961 | JGI IMG/M metagenome (GOLD analysis project Ga0210005, IMG submission 183961) | Groundwater microbial communities from aquifer in Utah, USA - Crystal Geyser 4/9/14 0.2 um filter (SPAdes) (version 3) | ecosystem: Environmental > Aquatic > Deep subsurface >... | reverse complement strand
GTCATTACATCGTCGACACAGTCTACAACGAAGACCGAAGCCGGATCAGAACAGGAAACGGGCCGGAAAACATGACTCGACTGCGACGTTTCGCTGTCGGCCTACTCAAATCACGAGGCGTAAAGAACATTGCGGAAAAAATGCGCCAATTACTTTTGAATACACGACAATTACTCGATATACTCAAAATGACCAAAAATAGTTGCAGGGTGGCCTAGAACAAATTTACCGTGCGTGGATCGATGACATCCTTGCCATCCTTGATGTATTTCACTTCACTGGCCCAGCTCTTGCCGTAGGGCGGATTGGAGAGCATGAAATCGAAACGGGTACCGGCAAACTCATCGGTCGAGAGTGTGGAGCCGACACGTATGTTTTCCGGATTGTTGCCCTTGATCATCATGTCGGACTTGCAGATGGCGTAGGTCTCATCGTTGATCTCTTTGCCATAGAGATAGACATCGCCCGTGGCACGAATAGCGCCTACTTCGTCTTTAACAAAGTTCTGCGCTTCGGTGAGCATGCCACCCGAACCACAAGCAGGGTCGTAGATGGTCATGACTGGCGGCAGCTTCTCTTTTACAGGGTCGAACACCAAGTGGGTCATCAGTTCAATCACTTCGCGTGGAGTGAAATGCTCGCCCGCCTCTTCGTTGTTCTCTTCGTTGAACTTGCGGATGAGCTCCTCAAACACATAGCCCATGCCAAGGTTGGAAAGCGCTGGCAATCGGTTGCCATCCGGGTCTTCAAGGTCAACCGGTGTCAGATTGATATAAGGTGAAGTGAACTTCTCCAGCACATCGAGCAGCACATCCTTAGCTGCCATGTGTCTCGCCTGGGCTTTCAGGTTGAACTTGCTGATGATCTCTTTGACGTTGTCGCTGAAGCCGTTCAGGTACTCTTCCACATTCGCCAGCAATATCTGCTGATTGTTGGTCGCCGTATCCTGAAGCTTGCGAAGGGTCCATTTACTGGTGTTATAGAAGACATACCCAGATGCGTCTTTCAGGCCGCTGCCATCCAGCTCAGTGAGGCCCATCTCTTTGGTCTGGAACTCCACCTCTTCGAGTACCTTGTCCTTGGTCGGCTCAAGCAGCGAATCGAGACGACGCAGCACCACCATCGGTAGAATGACATCGCGATATTTGCCGCGAACATAAACATCGCGCAGGCAGTCGTCGGCAATCGACCAGATAAAAGATACAAGTTTGTTATGAACAGCGTGGTTCATCGAACCTCCCCGATTAAATGCAAAAGGGAGGAACCCTCCCTCACCCTTCGCGTAGGATAGGTCAGATTCTATAATTCCGCAATTTTACTCAAAGAAAAAGGGGCCAAAGGCCCCTTCATCATGCGTTTGCTTGCCTCTTCATGCCAGCCATCCGGCTGTGGACTTCAAAGTCAGCCTTTTGTCGGCTGACCTCCGGATAAGAGGTCATAGCCCTTTTGGACCTTCGCAGGGGGCGACCCATAGTATGCGGGGACTTGATTCGCGGTTTTTTTATTGAATTCACCCCTTTCACCATTTAATCAATATGACATTGCACATCAATACATTGATGAAGAACCCGAACAATTATGACCTCCTCCACTAATTCCCGATAGAAAACCATATGCCGCTCAACAGGGTAGGATCTGAGATCTTGATCAACATGATCCCGGAGGATTCCTAAAGCCGGATTTTGAGCCAGCGATTTAAGACACTGTTTGATACCATCAAGGTATTTTCTCTTTTGATCGGTTCCCCACTCTCATTCGCTGTATTTTCCAAGCGCCATCAAGTCGGCTCTGGCGGGGCCGGGTATTCGTAACCGTTTAGAGTCTGCCAAAGAATGCGTCCAATTCTTCATCGCCATTCACATCTATAAAGTCACCATTGGCAATAGCTTCATCACCGGCACGGACAGCTGTGCGCAAACGTTCCAATTTCAATGCGCGCTGCTCTTCTGTTCGTTTAAGTAAACGAAGGGCTTCACGCACGACCTCACTGGCATTGTTGTAATCGCCGGTTGCTGCACGATCTCTAATAAACTGCTCCAGACTGGGCGTTAAACTGAAATTCATAACAGCCTCCATATGAATATGTTTGAGAAGGGACTTTGGAAGCGCCTATTGTTTATGTCAATCTTTGTTATTAACCATGGGTATAGTCGGGTAGCGTAGAGGGTAGACACAAAGGACTGCGGGGACAGTGCTTGATTCGCGGTTTTTTAGTTCTCGTTCCCACCGCTTGAGTCATTCAATGTCGACTTAAGCAGATTGTTTTCATCCCCTCATCCCAACCTTCTCCCGGAGGTAGAAGGGGCTGTGAAGAAAAAAAGGAAGTTTATTCAATCATCTTCCCTATTTTATCAAAACCCCAACATCCATTAAAAACGGGTTGATAATCTCCAGTTTGCCAACGCGCTGCTCATGTTGCATATCTTCACTCAATAAATAGCGGCAATCCAGGAATAGAGCCGACGCAATCACCAGACTATCCCACCATGAATACGCATATTGATCCTGAACTTCCCATGCGGATTCAATCAGCTGCGTGGAAACTTCCAGTGGTTGCCACACTGCCAGTGCACGTAAATCTGATCGTGCCTGTTCTTTTGGAAGGCCTGGTTTCAGTTTCTGCGTGACGGTAACGTAATACTCATTCATCACCTGCGCGCTGATTCTCCCCGCTTCCTGTTGCCAAAGCTCCGTTAGCCAAGCCTTTGCCTTCAATTGTTTATCAGGCTCTGAACTGTCACGCGAATAGACAAGGATGTTGGTATCAACGAAGCAGTTAACGCTCATACAGGTCATCTCGCGAAGGATAGGGCGAATTATCCTTCAGAGACTGGGGCTCAACCGCGAGAAACTGTTGCATGGCTTGCGCATAACCTGTCTTCTCTTTTTTCATGCGTTTCAACAACGTTCCAAGCACTTGCGACACACTTGTATTATGCTCAGCAGCCCAAACTCGTGCCCAGTGGGCAACATCATTTTCTAATTTAATCGTTATATTTTTCATAGCACGAATTTAGTGCTGCACTTTATTCCTGTCAACGGCTTTGCATTTCATCTGATGCAAGGCCTTCGGGGTTTAATTCGCGGATTTTTTTTTGTTCTCGTTCCCACCGCTTGATTCATTCTATTTCGCTTAGGAAGATTGTTTTAATCCCCTCATCCCAACCTTCTCCCAGAAGTAGAAGGGGCTCTTGCCCTGAGAAAAAAGGAAGCAACCATACGGGCTTGATCTGTGGATTCTGAATCAAGTTCAGAATAACGGTCTGCGATAGCCAATTTCCGCTTCGTCATGCCGGGCTCGTCCCGGCATCCATGGCGTAGTTCCGAATAAGCGATGCGCTTCCTTTTTTAATTCGGAATAATGGCGGCGTTGCGGGCGAACATCGTCAGCATCACCCATGGCAGAGGCTGGATTGAAACTTGCTGTGCGCATCTTCAAATGGCAATCTTTGCATGATTATTGCCAACCCAGCTTGTTCCTAAGGAGTGTAAGATGCCAACCATGAATATTTCTCTCACACCTGAATTGATGCAGCTGGTGCAAAAAAAAGGTCGCCAGTGGCATGTATAACAATGCCAGCGAGTTTATACGTGAAGCCATCCGTAATGTTGATACCAATGAAAAAATTCTTTATGAATTAAAACTGGCTAAACTGAAAAAGACGCTGCAACCGGGCATCCGTGATGCTGAGAATGGCGTGTACGCAGACTATTCATTTGATCAACTCATGCAGGATATCGATCAAGAAGATCAATAATGAATGACTTTCGGCTAACACCCGATGCCAAAGCAAGCCTGCTATCTCTTGCCCTCTACACGCAGCAAACGTGGGGGACAGAGCAACGCCGCAGCTTTCTGAAAATGATCGATGAATGTTTCCATGCTCTGGCCATCACACCCATGCAAGGCAAAGCCCGACCGGAAATTCATCATACATTGCGCAGTCACCCGGCAGGCAAACACATTGTATTCTATATCATCAAACAGGATCACATCGTGATTGCAAATGTGTTACATGAACGAATGGAACCAAGCCGACACCTTCTTACAACGTAGGGACAGCAGTGGGACACTTCCCTTTCATGACTCAGAAACGGGTAAACTTTATAAGCCCTTCGGGTCTTGATTCGCTGATTTTCTTATTTCTCGTTCCCGCCCTTTGAGCAATTCAATTCGTCTTTGGCAGATTGTTTTAATCCCCTCATCCCAACCTTCTCCCGGAGGTAGAAGGGGTTCTCGCCCTGAGAAAAAGGGGAAGCAGCCATACGGGCTTGATTTGCGGATACGGAGACCCCGAAGAACAAAGCCCTCCTGTTTTTAATTCAACAGCCTTTATGATGCCAGTTTACGGCGTATCCAGTCACCGACCGGCAAACCTGATGAGATCAGTTCCTCTGGAATTTTGTCTTTAATCTGCTCATGCAGCTCAGGCAAGCGTGACCAATGCACACCCTGCTTGTAATGATGGGCTGTGTGATAGCCCAGATTACCCGTGGTGATGTTATAAAAACGATTAAGATTATTTCTCGATGCCGCAAACTCATTGTCGGTAGGAAGACCGGCGTGATGCTTAAACGTGGCCCAGGATGTTAACAGTACCCCGCAAAGCATCGGCAACACGAACAGGAACAGACCCTGCACCGGTTTAAACCAGGTTAACATGGCGACGAACAAAAATGTCAGAACGGTATACAGCAGAAAGGCTCTCTGAATTTTCGGGAAACGTTTCCCCACATGATAAGCCCTCCAATGCGCAGTGGCCGCCACATTCAGGGTGTACTCAATTTTGCCCATGACTTCACCGGATTTTCTTTGCCAGCGGCTCTCATCCTTTTGCTGATCGAGAAAATTCATATGGTGCCCTAACGTGTGATGCAGCACCCACACATTGGTTGTAGCACCGGTATGCAAGGCATACGACAGCTCCAGCAAACGATTTAGAGGCTTCTTTTTAAATGTTGGCGTATGTTGATGATGGTGGTTCCAGGCCCCGATTTTTCCCTTCGGGATCATCATCACCAGCCAGAACACAAGCAGAATCCAGCTCTGCTCAACCTGAAAATAGATTGCAAAATCAAGGCATGTAAGGGCAACAATAATGGCTACAGGAAGCCGGTCAGCAGGATATCTAAACACAGAGGTAAGTCCTATTCCTTCAATTTTGGCAAGGCAGATTAGCGCCATCACGCTGAATTGAACAGTTTGGGATGCTCAGGTGTAGGTACTCAGTTTTTCAACACATCACAACGACTTACCGGGGTTGCACTTGAGAGTTGAATCCACGTTGACATACGAATCAGCGATAGCCGCCTTAACCCATAACAATCCCAAACAACTTGCAGTTTTCAATCATCAGTAACACGCTAGCCTGCTTGCACACATCGGGAGGACTGCATGGATTTGGATAAAGGCATCCTTATTGTTGAAGATGAAACGCCCATTGCCGAGGTGCTGAGCTATGCACTCAGCAGTGAAGGGTACAATGTGCAGCACAGCATGCATGGTGGCGAGGCGCTGCAATTGTTGCGCAACAATCACTTTGCTCTGGCGATTCTGGATGTCGGCTTACCCGACATGAGCGGCTTCGACCTGTGCCGTGAACTGCGCTCCTTCAGCGATATTCCCATCCTCTTCCTCACCTCCCGCTGCGATGAGATTGACCGCATCATCGGGCTGGAGATCGGCGCGGATGATTATGTCAGCAAACCCTTTTCGCCGCGTGAGGTGGCCGCACGGGTGCGGGTCATCCTGCGCCGACGTATGTCGGGCAGCGGCAAACGGGAACACCACTGGTTTGAGCAGAACAGCGAAACCGAACGCATCAGCTTCTGCAACAATCAGCTCGATTTAACCCGCTACGAACAACTGTTGCTGCAACAGCTGTTGCAACATCCGGGCCGCATCTACGAACGAACGCTGCTGATGGATTTAATCTGGCGTGATGCGCTGGACACCTCCGACCGCACCGTCGATACGCACATCAAAACGCTGCGCGCCAAGCTGAAACATATTCGCCAGGACATCGAACCCATTATCACCCACCGTGGCATGGGCTACAGCCTCATTAACGGCACAGATGCATGAACATCTCGCTGCGTCTGCTGATCGGTTATTTCCTGATTGTCGGCCTCTCCGCCTGGTTTGTGCTCAATATCTTCTCGCAGGAAATTAAACCCGGCGTACGTCAGGCCATGGAGGATACGCTGGTTGATACCGCCAACCTGCTGGCCGAAGTGGCCGCGCAGCAGATGCCGGACGGCACGATGACTTCAGGTCAGTTTGACGGGCAATTTTCCGCCCTGTTTCAGCGCTATCTGGCGCGCAACCCGCATGCCCGAATCTGGCAGTTTAAAAAGGAGCAGCTCGATCTGCGTGTCTACATCACCGATACGCAGGGCATTGTGCGCTACGACTCAAGCAATGAGGCCGTGGGGCAGGACTACTCGCGCTGGAATGATGTTTACCTGACCTTGCGCGGTCGCTACGGCGTGCGCAGTACACCGAGCCATCCCGGTGATGATCACAGCACCGTGATGCATGTCGCCGCGCCGATCAACTATCAGGGGCAACTGGTCGGGGTGCTGACCGTGGCCAAGCCCACCGCCAGCGTCCAGCCATTCATCGACCACAGCCGTCAGTCCATCGAACAGGCCGGGTGGTTGCTGATGCTCAGCGCGTTGATCATCGGCCTGCTGTTCAGCTGGTGGCTGAAACACTCCATTGATCAACTGCGCCACTACGCACGGGAAGTCAGTCGCGGGCAAAAAATCTCCTTGCCGTCCCTTGGCAGCCGAGAGCTGGCCGAGCTCGGTCTGGCGCTGCGCGAGATGCGCGAAAAGCTCGATGGGCGTGAGTATGTCGAAAATTACGTACACCATCTGGTGCATGAGATGAAAAGCCCGCTGACGGCGCTGATCGGTTCGGCGGAACTGCTCGATGAAAAGCTGCCGCCGCAGGAGCGTGCCCGCTTTACCGCTAACATTCGCGAGCAAAGTATCCGCCTGCGCACGATGCTTGATAAACTGCTGGCACTGGCTCGCGTCGAACATCGCAACGAACTTGAAGGGAGCGCATCAATCAATCTGCAACAGCTGGCCGAACAGGTCATCGCCGATCAGACAGTCACCATGCGGCAGCGTGGCATCACTTGCAAGACCATGATTGCTGCGGCTGCGGAAGTGGAGGGCGAAGTCTTTCTGCTGCATCAGGCGCTGACCAACCTGCTGGATAATGCCATCGATTTTTCAGCCGATGGCAGCCGGATTACACTGTCGTTGCAGGCGGATACGGACCACTACACTCTGCTACTGCACAACCCCGGCCCGGCCATCCCCGACTACGCCATGCCACGCATCTTTGAGCGATTCTACTCCCTCGCCCGCCCCGGCAGCCGCCGCAAAAGCAGCGGTCTGGGTCTGCCCTTTGTTCACGAAGTGGCGCTACTGCATGGCGGCGAAATCTCGCTGCACAACATGCCGCAGGGCGGCGTAGAGGCGCGTCTTCTGCTGCCGAGAAAACAGCACAACGACTAATTCTGAAAAAAACATTCACAACGAGATACAAAGGTCACGAAGCGCGAAAGTTCAACAAAGAGCCCATTAACAGCATCTGAATTCACAGAACCGGCACACATAGAGCACACACAAACCCATCTTCTCCACACATCGCTGTTGCAACATTCGGCATCGACCACCCCAAGGAGAAGACGATGTTACGAAATCTGTTATTCACAAAAACGCTGATGATAGTGTTGCTGTCACTGTTGTTACTCATTCCACTGAGCATGATTCAATCAAAAATTACCGAACGGCAGGCGCTGCAACAGGGCGTCCAGCAGGAGATCGCCCGCAGCGCTTCCGGACCGCAAACGCTGTCCGGCCCCTATCTGGTGCTGCGTTATAAATTATTGCAGCGCCATACGGTGAAAGATGCCACCGGCCTTGAAAAAACAGTCACCAACAGTATCACCAAAGAGCGTTTAATTGCAGCACATGAGCTGATCATTGATGCCAATGCCGATGTCGAGTCGCGCAAGCGCGGCATCTATCAGGTACGATTGTTTAATTTCACCGGCACGGTGAAGGGCAGCTTTGACGTAGCAGAAGGTTATGGTGCTGATAGCGCACTGGCGGATATGACCCCTGTTGCTGCTTATTTTGTGCTGACGGTGAGCGACGCACGCGGCATTCGCAATGCCCCGCAGCTGACGCTGAACAAGCGGCAGTTTAATTTCGCGCCGGGCGTTGTGCGTCCATTGTCGGGCAACGGTATTCATGCCGCCCTGGAGCCACTGTCGCTGGATTCGGCGCACAAGCTCAGCTTCGAGTTTCCGCTTGAGCTGCAAGGAATGAGCACCTTTGCCGTCACTCCATCCGGCGATAAAACCGAACTGAAGCTCAACTCCTCCTGGCCCCATCCCTCCTTTGGCGGCAGCTATCTGCCGCGCAGCAGCCAGATTAATGCCGACGGGTTTCGCGCCCAGTGGCTGGTGACCAATCTGGCGCGCAACAGTGGCAGTCAGGGTGAAAATGGCGATAAGATCATCACCGACTGTTTCTCGATCAACTTTATCGACCCGGTGAATATCTATCTGCTGTCGGAGAGAGCGGTGAAGTATGGCCTGCTGTTCATCGTGCTGCTGTTCGCCGGATTTTTTATGTTTGAGATGGTGCGTCATCTGCGCATACACCCCATGCAATACCTGCTGGTGGGCATGGCGCAGGCGATGTTTTTTCTGCTGATCATCAGCCTGTCCGAACACATCCCCTTCCTGAGCGCCTACGCAATATCAGCCACCGCCTGTACTGCCCTGATCGGTATCTATCTGGCCGGTGTTCTGCACAGCTACAAGCCAGCCATCGCTTTTTCCAGCGCCATCGCCCTGCTTTACGCCGTGCTCTATGGCGTGTTGCAGTCGGAAGACAATGCGCTACTGATGGGCACCACGGTTTTATTCAGTGCTCTGGCTGCAACCATGCTCGTATCACGTAAACTCGACTGGTACAGCTTCACCGGCAGTGAAGAGGAAGCACAAGCGAATCTCGAAGAACAGGTATTGGAAGGTAAGTCTAAATAAGAGAACTGATTCACGTCATCCCGGTGAGCAAGAAGCCGCCCGGATGACGTGAATACTTCATCCTTTACCCCTGATAACGCAAGGCATCAATGTGCCGCATCAGGGCTTTCGTATCTTAATAGTCACATCCTCAGAGAGTGTGCCTTCCGGCAGATACACGCGATAATCCTGTGATGCTTGCAGCGCTGCACCATGCCGGTAATGGGCCAGATCCTGATCGCTGCTGATAATCAGCAAATTATCGGTTCTCCATCCCTGAATTGTCAGGCCGCCCGGATAAACGGGGATACTCGGCAAAGGATCGGTTTCCTCTGTTTCGTTCAGAATTGTATTCATACGCCTGAAGAAGAGAAACGGATGTCCCTCTTCAGCTATCACTACGGCCAGATACGTCCCGCCCGGTGAGATGCTGAATTCCCCGAAACTGGCCGCACTATTGCCTCCACCCATGCATGAAAACGACTCAAGCAGTCGGGTTTCGCCATATGCCGAATTTCCGCTCACCAGCCACACATCACCCCTGTTGCGGGTGATTGCCACGCAGAGCTGCTCATCACTACCGGGAATAGACTGACATTGCAGGGGATTGTATAGAGCTTGTGTGGTGTGTTCGCTCAGATTCGCGCAACCGACAAGGGTTGTGGCAAAGATGCAGGCCAATGCAAATGTTCTCACACCCGCTCCATCCACACTTTGATGTTTTCCACTTCCTGCTGCATATCGCCCCATTTCTCATAGCTGTGGCAGACCTTAAAAGTGCCTTCAATTGAATTTACGTCTAACGCCAACATCTGCGCGTACATCTCACGCACATCCAGCCAGGCGATGCCGGTGAGCATCTCGATGCGGCAGTTCAAATCGGCAAGCTCTCTGGCGCTAACCTCGTCGAACAGGCGACCGCCCTTGTACAACCCCAGCCTGACCGGAACCTTCATCTCAATGCTCTTTGCTGGTGGATTTAATCACTGCTTTTGAACTGCTCAAGCTATCTGCCGTCTGCACCAGCTTGATGAACTCATGGCGATAACCCTGCTCATCCGCCCCCAGCGCCGCGCGCGCCAGTGTTTGCACATCGGTAAAACCGAACGCTCCAGTATAGGTCTCGCCTTTGAGAAGCTGAGCGAAAGCGGCAACGCTGGCGACAAAACGGAAGCGTTCGCTGCTCGTTGTTGCATCACTCTGGATATCGCGGGCACGAATCGCTTGCTCAATCAGCCGGCTCTCTTGCGTATCAGGATTTTTGTAGCGCAGGCGCAGGAAGGCCAGCTCTCCACCCTTGCCGGACGGAGTCTGTGCTGCCTTGGCATAGCGTAGCGGATCAATGAGTCCTCTGTCGCCTTGCAGCGTGAGTTCATACAGCGCAGTCACCGAATGGCCTGCGCCCATCTCACCTGCATCAACCTTGTCGTTGTTAAATCTTCGCGATTGAACAGTCGATTTCCATAGCCGATCAGACGGTATTCGCTGACCACAGCCGAATTGAATTCGATCTGGATTTTCACATCTTTGGCAATGGTCAGCAGGGTTGAGCCCACCTGTTCGACCAGCACCTTGCGCGCCTCGGAAGGGGTATCGATGTAGGCATAACTGCCATTGCCATGATCGGCCAATTGCTCCATCAGTTGATCGTCGATGTTGCCTTCCCCGAAACCCAGCACGGAGAGCGAGATGCCGGTTTTGCGTTTCTCTTCGACCAGATTGAGTAAGGCCTCGAAATTGGTGGTGCCGACGTTGAAATCGCCATCGGTGGCCAGCATGATGCGGTTGATACCGCCCGGGATATAGGATGCCTTGGCCATGGCGTAGGCTAGCCGGATGCCCTCTCCGCCGTTGGTGGAACCACCGGCGCTCAAGCTCTCCAAGGCGGCATCAATGCGCTCACGCTGATTGCCGGGCGTCGCTGCCAGTACTACGCCGGATGCGCCTGCATAAACAACCAGGGTAACCCTGTCGCGTGCCGTAAGCTGTCCGGTCAACTCTTTCAGGGCGTACTTGAGCAGGCCGAGTTTATCGGCTGAATGCATGGAACCGGAGACATCGACCAGAAACACCAGATTGGCCGCAGGCATCTTGTTACGGTCAACCTTTGCCCCCTGCAATCCGATTTGCAGGAGCACGTTGTTATTGTTCCACGGTGACGGTGCCATCTCGGTGGAGATATGGAATGGCGGATCAAGGCTCTGCGGTGCCGGGTAGTCGTAGGAGAAGTAGTTGATCATCTCCTCAATGCGCACGGCATCATGTGGGGGCAGACGGGCATCATTGAGCATACGGCGCACATTGGAGTAGGAGGCGGTATCAACATCCGCACTGAAGGTGGAGACTGGCTCCTGCGCCACGAGTTTCACGGAATTTTCAAGGATATGGGCATAGTTCTCACGGTTTTCAGCTCCCAGTTCAATCGTTTTAGATGACATCATCATCGATGCCGTAGGAATGCCGCCGACCGGCATCTTATAGGCTCCCCCGCATGCGCCAAGGGTGGCAACCGTGAGGCCAAGAATTGCAAAACTGAATAATTTTCGAGTAACAGACATGTATAATTTCTCCTGAAATAACAAGCATTGGAAGTTTGAAATAATAGAAAGATTGACACATCAATCATGCTCGATGTGCTGACGTTTGAAAACCCGGCAAAAAACCATGCTTGTTTGAAACTCATCCGCACTCCTGTTTCCCCGCACAACAACACTTGTCTTGTTTACACCCCGGGCTGCTTAGATGATCTCTGCGAGCTGCCCGCAAAGCCCACATTTCAAACAACGCAGGCGGGAAATATGAGATGTCAGGGCTTGTTCACATAAAATAATATATGAAGCGGTGCAGCCCTGCGGGGCGGGCCATTTTTTTCCATCTCGCTGCATTATTTCCCGCTGAGGCGCAACAAGCCCATGGCTCTCGCAAGGTTCCTTTTTAAAATGTTTTTTATCAGCAAGCAGGCCGTCGATGCCTGTCTTGCAAACAACCAAGATTTCGCACGCATCCTGATTGCCAATCTGAGCACCCAGTTACAGCATTTTGCCCATCAGATCGCTACACTCACGTTGCATAATGCAGCCCGGCGCGTGATCGGCTATTTACTCCATCACGCCGAAGCCTCAAAAGCTGGCGAAGCCATATCATTTACGCTTCCCAGTAGTAAAAATAACATTGCCTCGCATCTGAATATTTCACCGGAAACGCTTTCGCGCACATTCAGACAATTGAGCGATTTAAACCTGATGCTGATTAACGGCAAAACAATCACAATTCCGAACATGGAGAAATTCCGCCACTTCGGCGGCTTTTGATTTCATCGCGAAAGCGACTGAGCGTCCTTTTCCCGTACAATTACCCCTGATAACGCAATGCATCAATGGGCCGCATCAGAGCGGCTTTTCTTGCCGGATAGAGACCAAAAAAGACTCCGACAGCCATGGAGACGAAAAAGGCGAGCACAATTGGCATCGGGGTAATCACGGCCCAGATGCCGAACATCTCACTGGCAAGCAACGAGAGGCCGATACCGGCAAAGATGCCGACAACACCTCCGGCGACGGTGATGATCACCGACTCCATCAGAAATTGCAGCATGATATCGCTGCGCCGTGCACCAAGGGCCATGCGGATACCGATTTCACGCGTACGTTCGGTAACCGAGACAATCATGATATTCATGATGCCGATACCACCAACAAAAAGGGAGATGGAGGCTATCGCGCCAAGCAGGATGGAGAGCATGCCGGTGATCTGCGAGGCGGTTTCGGTCACCTCTGCCATATTGGTGACAGAAAAATCATCATCCGCCTTATCCGCCAGATGGTGGCGCTGGCGCAGCAGCAGACCGATATTGCGTTGCAGCGGGGTCATCGCTGCATCATCCACCGCCTGCACCATGATAAAGGAGACGCTGCCCTGAAAACGCGAGCCGAACAGCTGTCGCTGAGCGGTGCGCAGCGGCACCAGAATGGCGTCATCCTGACTGCGTCCGTCAAGGCTCTGCCCTTTAATGCTGAGCAGACCGATGATGCGGAAGGGTGACTGCTGGATGCGCATCATCCGTCCCACCGGATCATCTCTGCCAAAAAGCTCGCTCGCCACATCCTGACCGATCATCGCCACACGCATACCGCTCTGCATCTCCGAATCGGAGAAATCGCGGCCACTGGCCAGCTCCCAGTTACGGATTTGCAGGTAATCAGCGGTGGTGCCGATGGCGGTGGTGCCCCAGTTGTTGGGGCCGTAGACCACCTGTACCCCGCTCTGCACCATCGGCGCAGCCAACAGTGCGCCGGGCAACAAGGCAATGGCATGCGCATCCTGCTCGGTCAGCGATTGCACCCCGCCAGCGCCGCCGCGCACGCCGCCGTGGCTGTGTGAACCGGAACGCACCACCAGCATATTGGCCCCCATTGATTTGATCGAATCGGTCACCTGCTTCTGCGTTCCCTCACCGATAGAGACCATCAGCACCACCGCCGCCACGCCGATCATGATACCCATTGCCGTTAACAGGGTGCGCAGTCGATTGGCGGCCATCGCCTGTAGCGCCTCAAGCAGTGAAAAGAGGATCATGGAAGTTCCGGCGCCGGTTCGTGAAACTCAGCCACCGCGCCATCATATTGAATGGTACCATCAACCAGATAAACCAACCGCGTGGCGTAGTGGGCCACGTTCAGGTCGTGAGTGACCAGAATGATGGAAATACCGCTGTCGCGGTTAATGCGCTGAAACAGGGTCATGATCTCGCGCCCCGTGACGCTATCGAGATTACCGGTCGGTTCATCGGCCAGAATCAGGCGGGGATTGGTCACCAGCGCCCGCGCAATAGCCACGCGTTGCTGCTGGCCGCCGGAGATGCGTGGCGGCAATGAATCAAGCCGGTCGCCCAGCCCCACCTGCTGCAATATCGCCGCCGCCCGCTCACGCCGTGCCCTGCGCTCCACCCGCTGATAGACCAGCGGCAGTGCCACATTGGTCGCCAGCGAGGCGCGCGGCAGCAGATTAAAGCCCTGAAAAACAAAGCCGATCACCGAACTGCGCACCTCAGCCAGCTCATTCTGACTTAAGCCGCCCACATCACGCCCGTTCAGCAAATATTCACCCGATGTCGCCACATCCAGACAGCCGAGCAGGTTCATCAGCGTCGATTTTCCCGAACCCGATGGCCCCATGATGGCGACAAACTCACCCGCCTCGATACTCAGATCGAGATAACGCAGCGCCGGTACCGGCCCGGCATCGGTCTCATAATCCTTATACAACCCGTGCAGGGTCACGACCGCGTTCATCTTGCGTTTACCCGCAGCGGTGCAGCAAGCAGCGGTTTCAACTTCAAGTGTGCCATGGTGAATGCGTCCCTCATCTCAACGAATCCTGATACTGGGCGCACGGCCGGATTTACCTTCGGCGTTTTTGGTATCGATCACCACCTGGGCACCAGCTTTGAGTTCACCGGAGAGCACCTGAGTGTAGACACCGTCACTGGCGCCGAGGATCAGCGATGCAGAAATCAGCCCCTTACCACCGAGCAGATACACCGTGCCGCGCATGCCTTCGCCATGGGGCCGTTGGCGCTTGCTATCCGGCTGCATGGCGACATCGCGTGCCGGGCGAAAGCGCAGTGCCGTATTGGGCACGCAGAGAATCGATTTCAGCTCCGCCGTGGTGACATTGACGTAGGCGGTCATCCCCGGCAGCAGGCGGCCATCGGCGTTGTTGACGTCGATCACCACATTGTAAGTCACCACATTGGACTGGGTGGTGGGGTTCAGTCGAATCTGCCGCACCACACCGCTGAACTGGCTGCCGGGATAAGCATCGACGGTGAATTCAGCCCGCTGACCGACCCGGATCAGGCCGATATCGGCCTCGGCAAAGCTGGAGTCGATCTGCATCAGGGTCAGATCCTGGGCGATTTTAAACAGCGTCGGCGTCTGGAACGAGGCGGCTACGGTCTGCCCCACATCCACTTCCCGCGATACCACGACACCGGAAACAGGCGAGCGGATCACCGTATAGGAGAGATTGACGCGATCACTCTCCGACTGCGCCCCGGCCACCGCCAGCTGCGCCATAGCCGATTGCAGCGCCTGCACCGCCGTATCCAGCTCCTGCGACGTCATATAATCCTGCTTAACCAGCTGCCGTGTCCGTTTTTCATTGGCCCTGGCCAGCGCTACCGAAGCACTGGCGCTGGCCAGCGATGCCTCCGACTGGCGCAGCTTGGCATTGAGCAGGGAGGGATCGAGCTCCAACAACACCTGATCCTTCTCAACATGATCATTAAAATCGGCATGAATGCCGCGCACCACGCCGGAGACCTGAGTACCAACGCTGACCAGCACCACCGGATTGAGCGTACCGTTGGCCGATACCGTCTGTGTCAGATCACGCTGCTCAATCGATTCAACCTCATACTGCTGCGCCAAAGGAACCGACTTTGGCCAGAAGTACCACCCGGCCGGTGCCGCAAGCGCAGACACCACCAACACCGAAATCAACGTCTTATAGCCGGATGTCATCATCGTTCTCCTTTCTGCTCATTCTCGCTCACTCTCGCCATCGCCACTGAGCAGATTAGCATCAAGCAGACCGATGGCCTGCGCGAGGATGAATTTGGCGCTTTGCCAATTGTAACGTGCAGCGATCTGTTGCTGGTGCGCCGTGGCAAGGGCGGACTGGGCATTGAGCAGCTCGATAATGTTGCCCACCCCGGCGCCATAGCGACCGGTGGCCATCTTTTCCGACTGCTCAGCTGAAGCGACCAGATCCGCGCTGGCGCGTAGCGCCTCGCTGCTGGTTTGCAGGCCTTGAAAGGCTTTCCAAACATCCAGCGCAATCTGGTTGGCCAGCTGATCACGACTGGCGATATTGCCTGCCAGACGCGCCTCGGCCACCGCAATCTGGTAACGGTTGCGATAGCCGGTAAAAATCGGAACCGTAATATTCAGACCAATACTGCCGTTTTGGCGCTGACTGTTGATGCCGCCGCTACTGTTATTTGTGGCTGAAACGGTGCTATCAAGGCTGATCTGCGGCATATCAGCGGCACGACTGGCAGCAATGCTCGCCTCCCCGGCGCGAAGCTGTGCCTCCGCCGCCAGCAGATCAGGGCGCTGCTGCTGCGCCAGTTCAATCAATTCACCAATTTTCTGTTCGCTAAGCGGATCGGGCATAACATCACTGGCAGCGGCCAGCGACACAACCTGCGTCGGTTGTAATCCCATGGCGTGTGCCAGCGACCCCTGCGCACTACGCAACGTGCCTTCGCCGGTGATCCGATTCAGTGTTGCCTGAGAAAGCGCCGTTTTGGCCTGAAGCTGATCCGCCGATGTGGCGATCCCCGCCCGTTTGCGTGCTTCGGCGGCGTGCAGCGATTGCTGCGTAAACTTTTCTGCAACAAGCAGCGCCTCGACATTGGCGCTGGCTGTCAGCAGGGCATAGTAAGCCTGCACGGCCGTGAGAAAGAGATTTTGCAGCAAGGCATCACGATTGGCATCGGCCAGCTGCAACAACTGCCGCGCACTCTCAACAGACGCCTCTCGTCCGCCGAAATCGTAGAGCAGATAACTGGCCGAAAGCGATAACGACTGCTGGCTGCTGTCGCTGTTCACCCCGCCGCTGCGCCCCCTGCTGCCACTTAAGCCGCCCTGCCCGTTCAGACTCGGATAGCGCGCCGCTTCGCTCACCCCGAGCAGTGCTTGCTGCACATCCGCCGCCGCCCGGCTGCCGCGCAATTGCGGATGCTTGCACAAGGTGTACTTCACCACTTCCAGCAACGAAAGAGGATGATCCAGCCGCAAATCAGAACAAATATCGCGCCTTCCCTGATCAGATCGATCAGGCCGGTCCGGAAAATCAGACGCCATCCCGTCATGGCTGGATAGTGATGCATTCCCGGCAAAAGCCTGGCCGGGCAACAGTAAGAATAAAAGCAGAAAAATACGGTACATATTACGCATTACTAGCACATTCCCCCGGATTCAGGAATAGCCCGGCAGCAAACAAACAAGCAGACGCACGCCTGAGGCCCCGATAATCCTGTCCGCTTTCGTATTTCCATCGGGTATGGCTGATTCCCGGCCAGCCCGCCATTGCTCCAGACAGCGCTGAAGCTTACTGCTCCCATGGTGAAACTTTCAATTATCTGAGGATACGTTTACCCTTGCAAATCATGAAAATCGGCACAAAAACCAATTATCACACTTGTCGCCAGCATGTCTGAATACCACTATTTTCCTGACATGAAGCAGCACTCGCCCCAACAGCTTGTCAGGGGCTGGAAAGCGAACTGGCCGAATTGCGGTGTTTTAGCTTTGGTCGCTGAAGCTGATCTTGCTGCTATTGCAGATCTTCAGAAGATCTGTTCGGCAAGTGACGTGCCGCTTGTCGGTGCGGTTTTCCCTGAGTTGATTGTTGATTCAACATTCACCAAAAACGGCACCTTATTCATTCGCATGAACCCAATGCCTGAATATCTGATTATGCATGGCATCAGCCACGGTAAAGACAGAGAACTCGAACTGATTGAACATGTAGCCGCCCTCGGTGACACGCTTGAAGAGGGGCTTGATGCAACGAAAGGCGCCTTAATGATCATCTTTGATGCGCTGATCCCGAACATTTCATCCATTCTCAACGCGCTGTATTTGAAACTGGGTAGTCGCGTTGCTTATTCCGGCGCCAATGCCGGAAGTGAAAGCTTCAAACCGATGGATTGCCTGTTTGACGACGCCAACACCTACCGCGATGGTGTTCTGGCTCTGGCGCTGAAAGAACATGCTGGTGGTTTACTGCGACATGGTTACAGCTCATCAGAAAGCACCTATATGGCAACATCAACCGAGGGTAACTGCATTCATTCGGTCAACTGGGAAGCCGCTTTCGAATCATATTGTTTGCTGGCAAAAAATGAATACGGGCTCGAAATAAACGCCGAAAATTTTTATGAAAAAGCTGTTCATTTCCCGTTTGGTATTGCCAAAGGTAATGGGCAAACACTGGTCAGGATTCCTGTCGGACTCAATGAGGCTGGTGATATTTATTGTATCGGTGAAATTCCCGAGAACTCGATTCTCACCTTGCTAAAAGCCCCGGCAGAGCAGCTCATGTCATCAGCCAAAAATCTGGCACAAACCGTCTCATTCAGACTGGGCGGATCGGAACTCTGTTTCTACTGCGCCGGCAGGCGACTGCATCTTGGTCTGGAGCAGGCAAGCCGCGAATTAAACGAAGTGCATCATTTCCTTGGCGATATCACGGGAGCTCTCAGTCTTGGCGAGATTGGTTGCACCAGCCATGGCAGTTACCCTGAGTTCCACAATGGCGCAGTGCTTTTCGTTCAGTGGCCAGAGCAAAAAGAAGGTGACGATTTATCATGAAGCAGGAACATATCCTTTCAGTTCTCTATGACCTGACGATCGTCATCGGCGGCGAAAACAAAGTTGAGCCTCTGGTGAGTAAATTCATCCAAAAGCTGATGTTTCATACCGGCTATTCTGTAGGTATCTATTTCTCTCTACAAAGCAGCGACAAAGAGCCTGAGCAACAAACGTATCGCATCACATCAATGATTGGTGGCAATGCCTCACTGCCGAAGATCGGGTACGTCATATCCTTTCCGGCTGAATTTGCTCAACGCGTACTCGTAAACCCTGATCTGTCCGATTTTTGTGCCGGATGCAGCCTGACCAGGAACTCGATCTGGTTGCCAGCTGCTCACGAGGGCGGTGTATTGCTACTGGCTCCGGAGGTACTGACACCGGAAATGCCGGTGACTCAAATGTTTTATCCGGTCATGCGCAACTTTGCAAAAGCCATCAGACTTTGTCGCATCAACGAAGATCATCTCGCCGAACTTAAAAATGAAGTCCAACAGGCAACCGAAACCATCAGGGCAGAAAAAAACAAGTTCTTGCAACTGCTATTGTCCATGCCCGATGCCGTTTATATTACAGATAACCGGGGCATCATTGAAATCGCCAATCCCGGCACTGAAGACGTTTTTGGCTATACCATCGATGAAATTCTGGGCCATTCAGTCGAAGAACTCGTGCCTGAAAACAACCGTGCCGGTCACGCCGCACAGGTTGAGAATTATCTGCGATCACCCGTTTCACGAACCATGGCAGAAGGCCGCAGATTGAGCGCCCGCAAAAAGAACGGCGAAATATTTCCGGTTAGCATCAGCTTGAATCCGGTCATGGTCGGGACCGAGCAGAAAGTCATCGTCTCTGTGCGTGATATGACTGAATATGAAAACCTGATGCGGCAGTTCCAGCAAGCGCAAAAAATGGAGGCTCTGGGAACCCTTATCGGTGGCTTCGCCCATGACTTTAACAATCTTCTGACCTCAATTACCGCCAACACGTTTTTCGCTAAAGAATTAGTGAGCGACAACAAAAAAGCTGTTGAATTAATCGATTCTATCGAACAACGCGGCTTTGATGCAGCCGAGATGATCCGGCAACTTCTCGCATTCTCACGCAATGAAGAAATTAAAATGAAAGAGGTTCAGCTTACGGCACTGGTCAGGGAATCACTCAAGTTACATTCAACGGCGATTCCTTCATTTATTGAATTTAACACTGAGATTACAAACGATGACTTGTGCATCAATGGTAACCCGATCCAACTTCAGCAAGTGCTGCTGAACCTTCTGAATAATGCCAGAGATGCTGTTCTTGATGCCGCGAAAAAAGAAATCAGGCTGACTTTACAGCCCATTGAAGCCAACGCGAACCTTAGAAAACACAATCCCAAATTTACATTCCCGCACTATGCCTGCATAACCCTTACAGATTCCGGCCATGGCATTGCTGAACACGTATTGCAAAAAATATTTGACCCATTCTTTACTACCAAACCGGTCGGCAAAGGAACCGGCTTAGGACTGGCCATGGCCTTCGGCACGATTGAATCACATCAGGGCGTTATCGAGGTCGGCAGCGTGGTTGGCAAAGGGACAACATTTAAAATCTACCTGCCAATTTCACAGCGTTAATTTCAAAAAACACATGTGAGCTTTACACAACAGTCTCCTGCCCTGATTTGCATTTCAGGCGTTAGCGCCTAGGGTCGCCTGTAATGCTTACTGGTAAGATTGTAAAACCTGAAGAAGCAGGCCGTTTGTCCTTCCGCTCACCAGATGTTGGTGATGTATCCGCTATTCATGCACTTGTGAAGTGCTGTGCTCCGCTGGATGTAAACTCCCGGTTCTGCTATCTGAGCTTCTGTGAACACTTTGCTTCGACCTGTGTGGTGGCTGAAGCAAACGGTGTCGTCATCGCTTTTATTATTGCCTATAGCCCTCCCGAACGCCGCGATACACTATTTATCTGGCAGATGGCGGTTGATCAGCCATTCCGCCAATGCGGTGTGGCCAAGCAAATGCTCAGAAATCTGCTTTCGCTGCACCATCTGAAACGTATACGCAATATTGAAGCCACGGTTAGCCCATCCAATGCAGCTGCATGCGCCTTATTTCATTCTCTGGCCAGAGAATGCAATACATTTCTGGGTAAATCACTGCTATCTGCTGCTACCATGTTCGATGAAGCACATCATAAACAGAGCAAGCTGATTCGCGTGGGCCCGATCAATTCGATAAGTAAAACTTTAATTGGGAGATAATAACTTCATTAAAGCTAAAGAGGTGAAACATGACAACTGATCTATTCTCAAATCTCTACATTGTTCTGATCAGTCCGCACGGACTGATTCGGGCGGATGATCTGGAACTGGGCCGCGACGCGGATACCGGTGGCCAGACCAAGTATGTCGTCGAGCTTGCCCGGGCGCTGGCCGAGCGGCCCGAGGTCGGGCATGTTGATCTGATTACACGCAGAGTTGTCGACCCTCTACTGAGCAATGATTATGCTGAAATTATTGAACCGCTGTCGGAAAATGCCCGCATTGTTCGTATCGAATGCGGCGAACCGGGTTATCTGGCCAAAGAACAGCTTTGGGATAGTCTCGAAACCTTTGCCGATAATACGCTGATCTACCTGCACGAACAGCCCCGTTTGCCGCATATTATTCACAGCCATTACGCCGATGCCGGACTGATCGGCACTCAACTGTGCAGCCTGCTGGGTGTGCCACTGGTGCATACCGGTCACTCGCTGGGCCGCAGCAAACGCAAACGTCTGCTCGCCAGCGGCATCACGCGTGAACAGATTGAAACAACTTACTGCATGAGCCGTCGCATAAATGCGGAAGAGCGAACGCTTGGCGTAGCTTCCCGCGTGGTGGTCAGTACCAGTCAGGAGATTGAGGAGCAATACGCCGTTTACGACTACTATCAGCCGGATCAGATGCGCGTTGTGCCACCCGGCACGGACCTCGACAAATTCTTCCCGGCTACCGGCGATGAAGATAAGAGCAATATTGCCGCAGAGCTGCGACGCTTTCTCAAAGATGCGAACAAGCCGATCATTCTTGCCCTCTCCAGACCTGACCCGCGAAAAAACATAACCACACTGGTTGAGGCTTACGGGCAGTCAGCCAGGTTACAGCAACTTGCCAATCTGGTGATCGTTGCCGGTAACCGGGATGACATTCATAGCATGGATGCAGGCGCACAGGAGGTGTTAACGAGCATCCTGATGACCATCGATCAATACGATCTCTACGGCAAAGTGGCCTTTCCTAAACATCATAAAGCCGATGAGGTGCCACAACTCTTCAGGCTTACAGCACTATCCGGGGGTATTTTTATCAATCCGGCACTCACCGAACCGTTTGGCTTGACCCTCACTGAAGCAGCCGCATGCGGTGTGCCGATTGTAGCGACCGAGGATGGTGGCCCGATTGATATTATCGGCAACTGTGAAAACGGACGCCTTGTTGATCCTCTGGATACCGCTGCCATTGCCAGCGTACTAATTGAAATTCTTGAAGATAAAAAGATCTGGAAAACCTTTGCCCGTAACGGCATCAAGGGGGTGAAGCGTCACTATTCATGGTCGGCCCATGTGGAGAAGTATCTGGATATGATACGGCCGTTAATTGAACAGACTGAACCGGTCAAACGGATGGAGCTTATCACCAAACCGATGCTCTACCGTGATACGGCGATCATCACCGATCTGGATCAGAATCTGCTCGGCGACCCCGAATCGTTAGCGCAATTTACCAGCATGATGCAGAAACATCGCAAAAAAGTGAGCTTCGGCGTTGCAACCGGCAGAAACCTTCAGAGTGCCCTGAGTGTGTTGCGCAAATACCGTATAGCCCAACCCGATCTGTTAATTACCAGCTTGGGAACAGAGATTTACTATGCGCCTAATCTGACCCGTGACTCAGTCTGGAGCAGACATATCAACCATCGCTGGCATCGACGGGATCTGGTTGAACTGCTGCAAGAGGTTCCCGGCCTTGAGATGCAAGGCAAAGAGTGCCAGACGCCATTTAAGATCAGTTATTTTATCGATCCGGCCGTGGCCCCTGACATTCTGAGCATCCATCGCTTATTGCTGCAACATGAGCAAACGGTCAACGTAACATTCTCACACGGGCAGTTTCTCGACATTCTCCCCTACCGTGCTTCCAAGGGTTATGCCTTGCGCTGGGCTGCCGAACAACTGGATATCCCGCTGGAGAACCTGCTGGTTGCAGGCGGTACGGGGGCCGATGAAGATATGATGCGTGGCAATATGCGCGCTGTGGTGGTCGGCAATCGCCACGATGAGGAGTTATCCGAACTGGCCGAAGTCGAAAAAATCTACTTCGCCGAAGGCCGTTATGCCGCCGGCATCATCGAAGCCGTCGAACACTTTGACTTTTTCAACACCGGCAAAAGAGCCCGCACATGAGCCCACACTTAAAAAAATTATTGCTCTGCACCGATCTGGACAGAACACTGATTCCCAACGGTAAAGCGCCGGAATCAGAGGGGGCACGCCAACGCTTCGCACAACTGGTCAGTCAGCCGAATATTTTGCTCGCCTATGTTTCCGGGCGTCACCGCCAACTGATTGAAGCGGCGATTCACACTTACCAGCTCCCCGTACCTGATTTTGCTATTGCTGATGTCGGCTCGACCATTTATCAGATTAAACAAAACCACTGGCAGCCGTTGCAGGCCTGGCGCGATGCGATTGCCGGTGACTGGCAGGGCATGAGCCGTGAGCAACTTCAGCTTATGTTATCGGATATCGGGCCGCTGCAGGCACAGGAAGTTGAGAAACAGAATAGCCATAAGCTGAGTTATTACCTGCCGCTTGAACACGAGCCGCAAGAAATCATCCACAGGATGCAGGCCCGCTTACAGGCGGATGGGGTGAAAGCCAATATAATTTGGAGTATCGATGAGCTCAACAAGGTGGGCCTGCTCGATATTCTGCCCGCCGCCGCCAATAAGCTGCATGCCATACGCTTCCTGATGCAGCAGATGAGCTTTGCTGAAACGCAGACCCTCTTTGCTGGCGACAGTGGCAACGATCTGGATGTGCTGCTCAGCACTGTACCATCGGTACTGGTTGCCAACGCCGATGCCGAAGTGCGTGCCGCTGTAACATCGGCACCTGCTGACAAGCTCTATCTGGCGCATGGAAATTTCCTCGGCATGAACGGTAATTACAGCGCCGGTATTGTTGAGGGTGTGATGCACTATCACCCCGAGCTGATTCCGCTCATTGAGGGGGTGTGCACATGACTGAGCTGAAAATGCGCCCGCTGATTTTCGGCGAGGTTTTGTTTGATCGTTTTCCTGACGGCAGCGCGGTGCTCGGTGGTGCCCCCTTCAATGTCGCGTGGCATTTGCACGCTTTCGGCCTGAATCCCCTGATGATGACGCGTATTGGCGATGATGCGCCGGGCGCACAAATTGAGGCGGCCATGCGTGAATGGGGCATGGATTGCAGCGGCCTGCAAAAGGATGATGAACATCCGACCGGCATGGTCGAGGTCAGCTTCTGCGATGGCGAGCCGACATATGTGATTAAGCCAGATGCGGCCTACGACTTTATCGATGCCCGGGCCTTTCCCCGACTCGATGGCAAATGGTTGCTCTATCACGGCTCGCTGGCGCTGCGCAGTCCGTGTTCGGCTGCGGCACTGGCCAGGCTGGCAACAGACGTCGATAACTGCCGCTTTGTCGATATTAATCTGCGTTCTCCCTGGTGGCAACGTGAGCAGATCGTTGCGCTGATGCAAGATGCAGACTGGGTCAAGCTCAATGAGATCGAGCTTGCCGGGATTTACCCCGATCTGGCCAGTGAAGCCGAGCGACTTCACTGCGTCTGTTCGATGATCAGCAGACAGATCGTATTAACCGGTGGCGAACGGGGAGCCACTGCAATCGCCACGACTGATCACAGCTGGCACACTGTTGTACCGGAACGGCAATCATCAGTGGTTGATACCGTCGGTGCCGGAGATGCTTTTTGCAGCGTTTTTCTCGCCGGGCAACTGCTCGACTGGCCGCTTGATCGCACCATGCAACGGGCCCAGGCCTTTGCCAGTGCAGTGGTCGGCATGCGGGGCGCCACGTCACATGAGCGGGCATTTTATCGCCAATTCACCCATCAATGGGGTCTGGAGGATCATCCACATGTATGAACAGGTTTCACACTCACTACTGAATGAGATCTTGCTTAAGCTCGACCCGGAGATCATCAAACAATCCGGCATGCGCTATTTTTATACCCGTCTGGGGGCGAACTTCTATGCCATCCACTCGCTGTTTGAACTGCTCTACGGGGGCAGAGCTGACTTCAAAGAGCAGATGCAGAAGCTGGTCGAAACGATGGCGCATCAATACATCGCCCGTGCCGATGCACTGCGCGAGACAGACCTTGCACGCGAGAAAAATCATAACTGGTTCCTCAGTCAACGCTGGGTGGGCATGGCGCTCTACAGCGATGGCTTTGCCGATAATTTACAGGGGTTGAAATCCAGACTGCATTATCTGCAAGAGCTCGGTATCAATATGGTGCATGTGATGCCGGTGCTCGATTGCCCTCCGGGCAAGAGTGACGGCGGCTATGCTGTGCGCGATTTCCGGCGTATTGATACACGAATCGGCACACTGGACGATATCGATGCGCTGGCCGGAGCCATGCATCAGCGTGAGATGCTGCTTACCCTTGATGTGGTGCTCAATCACACGTCAGAGGAGCATGACTGGGCGCAGCGTGCCCGCCATGGCGAGCAGGAGTATCAAGACTACTACTATGTCTTTGATAACCGGGATATGCCCGACATGTTCGAAGAGACCATGCCGGAAATCTTTCCGGAGACATCGCCCGGCAACTTCACCTGGGATGAAACCATGCAAAAATGGGTGATGACTTCCTTCAACAGTTACCAGTGGGATCTGAACTACAGCAACCCATCGGTGCTGATCGAAATGCTCGACATTATTCTCTATTGGGCCAATCACGGGGCCGATATTCTGCGTCTGGATGCGGTCGCTTTTTTGTGGAAAAAAATCGGCAGCACCTGCCAGAACGAACGCGAAGCGCATCTGATTCTGCAACTGCTCAAGGATTGCTGTCAGGTCACCGCTCCCGGTGTGCTGTTTATTGCTGAAGCCATCGTTGCTCCGGTCGAGGTCACCAAATACTTCGGCGAAGATGCCATCAATGCCAAAGAGTGTGAAATCGCCTACAACGCCACCTATATGGCGCTGCTCTGGGATGCCGTGGCCACCAAAAAATCCGAACTGCTCTATCGCGGCATCAAGAGTCTGCCGGATAAGCTGGAGCGGGCGACCTGGCTGAACTATATCCGCTGTCATGACGATATCGGACTCGGCTTTGATGATAGCGACATCCGCCTGGCCGGTTACGAGCCCACTGCCCATCGCCGTTTCCTTGTCGATTATTTCACCGGTAAATTTGCCGATTCACCGGCGCGCGGACGACCGTTCGGCGAGAATGCCAAGACCGGTGATGCTCGCATATCCGGCACACTGGCCTCACTGGTCGGACTGGAAAGTGCGCTGGAATCAGGTGATGAGCTTGCCATTGATACCGCCATCCAGATCATCCTGCTGCTCAACAGTATGATCCTTTCATTTGGCGGTATCCCGCTGCTCTACTACGGCGATGAAATCGGCACGCTCAACTTCTACAGCTATCAGGAGGATGACAGCAAACATCAGGATAGTCGCTGGATTCACCGCCCGGCCATTGACTGGCATAAGGCGGAGCTGAGAAATCAGCCCGGCAGCGTCGAATACCGCATCTTTACAGCATTGAAAAAGCTGATTGCCGTGCGCAAGGAGATTCCCGCCTTTGCCGACTTTAACAGCCGTGAACTGCTCGATATGGATAATCCGCATCTGCTGGCCTATGCCCACGTTAATCACCGTAACCGCTCCTCGCGGGTGCTTGTTATCGGCAATTTTGATGCTGATGCACAACACCTCGACCTAGAGCTTTTGCGCAAGATGGGCTTCTTCAAGTTTGGCCATATCAAAGACCTGTGCAGCGGTGAAAGTCCGTCGATTTTCAACGACCAGCTGGCCATCCCCGCGCACGGTTTCTACTGGCTGAGCGAAGCAGAATAGATTTAAAGGAGTACAATATGATCAGAAAATGTCTTTTCCCCGTTGCCGGATATGGCACCCGATTTTTACCGGCCACCAAGGCGCAACCCAAAGAAATGTTACCCATCCTCACCAAGCCGCTCATTCAGTATGGCGTCGAAGAAGCTGCCGCTGCCGGCATGATGGATATCGCCATGGTCACCGGCCGCAACAAGCGCGCTATTGAGGATCACTTCGACATCGTCTACGAACTGGAAGACCAGCTCAGAGGCACCCGACGTGAAGAACGCCTTGAGAGTATTCGCGGGCTGATTAATGACTGCACCTACTCCTACACCCGGCAAGTGCATATGCGCGGACTGGGTGATGCGATTCTTACGGGCGCCACCATTATCGGCCATGAACCCTTCGGCGTGATTCTGGCCGATGACCTCTGCGTCGGAGAGCCGGGTATCATGTCGCAGATGCTGAAAGTTTATGAAAAATACCAGTGCAGCATTGTTGCAGTGGAAGAAGTGCCACACGAGGATGTAAACAAATACGGCATTGTCAGCGGCAACGCGATTGATGATCGGCACACTCTGGTGAACACCATGGTAGAAAAGCCCGAGCCTGAGAATGCGCCATCCAACCTGGCCATCATCGGCCGTTATATTCTGACGCCCGATATTTTCGACATCCTGCGTAACACACCACCGGGCGCCAACGGCGAAGTACAAATCACCGACGCCCTGCAAACACAGGCCGCGCAAGGCAATGTGATTGCCTACCGCTTCAGCGGTCACCGTTTTGATTGCGGCAGCATTGACGGCTTCGTCGCAGCTACCAATTTCTTTTATGAAAAGTTAATTTCGGACAGGTCATAGATTGACAATGGGCTGAAAAATTTCAGATGGAGGGGAAATGGGGGCAATGCCAAGGGACCATGGACTGATTGCCAGCGGCGATTTCTCGGACTTTTTATTTGATGATATGCCCGGCGTCGGAGGCGGCTGGAGCAAGGGCATCCTGCATCAATCCGGGAGCCTGCCCAAAAATAGAAGCATCTACTGTGGATATTGAAAACCGGGTTCGTTACGCACTGCTGGACATCTACACGGGGCAACAGCCTGTGCTGCTATCCGGCTATTTGCTGTTTGTATTTGTCATTGCCTATATGACCCGGGATGTCGCAGAACTGCGTTCGGCGCTGTTGATCTGGTGTGGCTTGAATTTGGCTATTGTGGCGGATGTGTTGCGGCTTGTTTGGCTGTTTAAAAAGAATAAACATCGATTCACCGCACCAGCGTGGGTGCGGGTGCTCATTCCGCGCACGCTTGTTTTTGGTTTGCTATGGGGTGTTGGTCCCCTGCTGTTTATGGATGTTAGCAGCACACATCATATGGTGACATTCAGTGTGCTGATCCTGGGGGTGTTGAGTGCGTCAGCCTATTTCCTATCCATTATCCCGCCGCTTTTTCATCTCTTTTTTGTCCCGTCTCTGATGTTGTACGGTAGCATTGTCTATGTGCAGGGGATGTATATTGTCGCTGCGGCGACGATGCTCTTTTTGTTTTTCCTGACCTGGATGGCCCACAAAATTCATCATATGATGTATGAGGTCTATGTTGCCCGTTTTCAAAATGAACGACTGGCTCAGTCATTGCGAGAGGAGAAGGAGCGCGCGGAAAAGGCCAACAGGGCCAAAACCAGCTTTCTGGCGGCAGCCAGCCATGATTTGCGGCAACCGCTGCAAGCACAGCGGCTATTTGCCGAAGCCATTCATGCCCGTACTCAGGAAGCTGAATTGAGTGAGTTGGGCGAGCAGATTCTTGCATCGCAACATGCCATGCAATTGATGCTGGATGGTCTGCTGGATATTTCGCGACTGGATGCCGGAACGGTTACGCCGGAACTGCATGCGGTTTCATTGCACGGGCTCTTTTCCAGCCTGTCCGGTGATTTCTCGCTATTGGCTGAGGGTAAGGGGCTTCAATTCCATATGCATTGGCCACCCAAAGAGACTGCAATCCACAGTGATCCGGGGCTGCTTGAGAGCATTTTACGCAACCTGCTCAACAATGCGCTTCGCTATACCCGACGTGGTGCCATCATGCTGGCTGCCCGCAAACGTGGTCAATACTGGCGTATTGAGGTGCGTGATAGCGGTATTGGCGTGCCCGTGGTGTATCAACAGGAGATTTTTGAGGAGTTTCGTCAACTGGGTAACCCGGAACGGGATCGCACCAAAGGCCTGGGGCTGGGACTATCCATTGTTCAGCGTCTGTGCCGCTTACTCGATTACCCGCTGACGCTCTACTCCCGCCCGAACAGGGGCTCTGTCTTTGCCATTGAGGTTCCTGCACTGACCCGTGCCATCGGCCTCATCGATGAAGTTGTAACTGATCTTGATCTGACAATGTTACAGGGGCTGTTTGTGCTGGTAATTGATGATGAACAATCCATTCGTCAGGGGTTGCAAGCTTCATTGCAAGGTTATGGCATCAGGGTGCAGGCGGCGGCAAACCGTCGTGAGGCCTGCGCCATAGTAGAATCCGCCATACCGGATATCATCATCACGGATTACCGATTGCCGGAGAATGACAACGGCGTGGCAGTGGTCGAATCATTATGTGTGATGAGTAAGCGTCATATTCCGGCCATTCTGCTCACCGGTGACACATCACCCGAGCGCCTGCAAGCCTTGCAAACAACGCCATGGCCGATGTTACACAAACCGGCATCAATAAATACATTGCTGCATGCAATACAAGATGTTTTTCAACCCGGTTAATCCAGCAAACCTATACGCAACGCCTCTTGCATTGCCTGATGGCGGTTGTTGACGCCCATCAGCTTATACAGATCACGACAATACACCTTAACAGTGCTTTCAGTGAGACCCAATGAGCTGGCAATGTCACTGTTACTTTTCCCATGTTGCAATAACCGCAACACATCCCGCTGCCGCTGCGTGATTTTCTCTGCCAGTTTAAGTTTTTTGGCTATTTCCGTACCCTGACCTTGTAAAATAAGCGGAATGTACTTTTCACCTTTCAGAATGGTGTTGATGGCTGATATGATGACGGGGCCCGTTTCGCCCTTGTTTACAAAGCCAGCCGCTCCGGCATCGATGCAGCGTTGCATCTCATACAGGTCATTTGAAGCACTGAGAATTAAAACAAACGTATCCGGGTGATATTGACGAATGCAGCGCAGTGCCTCAAAACCACCCATGCCGGGTAGCGTGAGATCAAGCAGTACAACACCTATCTGATGAGTGCTTAAATAACGCATGCCATCTTCAGCGCTGGCGCTTTCGAAGCAGGCGGCACGCAGAAAGTGATCGGTTAACAGCGTGTTGATACTGGAACGAATCAGTGGATGGTCATCAATAACAAGAAAGTTCACACGTGTCTCCCCTCTCAAATCACACCCTGCCTGCTTAATGTACCAGGCCAAGTCGCAGTGCCTCTTGCACCGCTGAATGTCGACTGTTTACGCCCAGTTGCTGAAACAGGTCGCGGCAATGCACCTTAATCGTAGCCTCACTGACCTGGAGGATATTGGCAATTTCTTTATTACGTTTGCCTTCATACATCAATTGCAGCACCTCCTTCTGCCTGGCCGTGATGCTATTCACCTGCCTGAGCTCTTGAGAAATAACAGGGCCCAGTGTTTGCAGGGCTGACGGGATATAACACCCTCCCCGCAAAATCATCTGAATAGCCGCCACCATGGTGGCGCCATCTTCGGTCTTATTCACAAAACCATTGGCACCTGCATCCAGACAGCGTTGCATCTCATGCAGATTGTCGGATGCACTAAGGATCAGAATTGCTGTATCTGCCTGATGATCACGTATCGCTTTAATGGCGTCAAAACCTCCCATCCCCGGCAGGGAGAGATCCAACAGAACGATATCGGGCTTGCGTTGCCGCAAGTAACGCAAAGCCTCTTCTGCCGATCCGCACTGAAGAAAACTGGCGCGCTTAAAGTATTCCGACAACAGTGCCACGATACTTGATCGAACAAGCGGATGATCATCAACAATAAAAAAGTTCATAAAACGCTCTCGAAATAACTTACCTGTTGGCGACAACATAGGGCTGAACAGATTAAGTGTGAAATATTCAACATGCAAGCAGTGACAACCACTGCATCAAAACAATCAATCTCACACCATAAAAAAAGCCAACCCCACGGATGGTTGCATCGATAAGCTGAATTATTGGTTTGGTACGGCGAGCCGGGCGATTAACCCGGAGATGGAGACGGGCTTGTGCAGCACGGACCAGCGGCATGATGGTATACTGCGTACAAATTCCGGTGATGTATTGCCCGTCGTGATCACTGCCTGAACGGGCCTGGCGAGTCGTTGGTATAATTGATCGAGGAACTCAATACCATTGAGTTCTCCGCCCAGCATATAATCGACAATATAATAATCCGCCTGTCCGATTTGCGCCTCACACAGTGCATGTTCCGCCTGAAGATAACAGGCTACCTCCGCCCCCATCGCTTCCAGTGCGCCGCATATCGCTTTCATCACCATCACATCATCTTCAAGCACCACGAATCGTTTGCCGCGCACAAATTCCAGCTGATTGATATGCGCCCCCGTATCATCCAAAGCGCTCTGTTTTGTTAAGGTATATTGAATATGGTTCAAAGGGAGACAAAAGCCAAAAACGGAACCATGACCAAGCCGTGAACGGCACTCCAGCTTTCCTCCCAACAACTCCAGTGCCCGCTTGGCAATGGGGAGACCAAGCCCCAGACCTCGGCTTCTGTCGCGCTGTGGGTTGTCGATTTGATAAAACTCGGTGTAAATTTTTTCCAGGTGATCGGGCCTGATGCCGATGCCGGTATCCCAGACCTGAAACAGGATCTGATCGCCTCGCCGTCGGGCACTGAGCAACACACTGCCCTGTGCAGTATATTTAATCGCATTAGAGACAAGATTCATCAGCACCGAGCAGATCAGGCTCATATCGGTGTGGATAATCAATGCATGCTGCATGGGGAAATAGAGCTTCAATCCCAAGCTTTTTTTCAGGGCGACTGAGGTGAAACTGTGTTCTATCCTTTTGAAAATATCGACCACATCAATCAATGCATTTTCGACCCTGACCGTGCCAGCATCCAGTTTCGAGATATTTAACAACGCATCAAGTTGCTCGTGAAAGGTCAACATCACCTGATCAAGGTTTTTAATGACCTTCATTTGATCGGCAGATGGTTGAGTAAATTTCAACGTATCAATAAACAGGCCTGCTGCCGCCAGCGGTTGCCTCAAATCATGCCCGGCTGCGGCCAGAAAACGGGTCTTAGCCAGCTCCTTCTCACCCAGCTGTGCTATCGTATCGGTTAACAGTTGATCAGCCTTTTTTCGTTCGGTGATATCCTGAATGGTACCATGAATTTTTACCGGCTTTCCCTGAGCATTGCATTCCAACATACCCAACCCATGCACCCAGCGCTCTACCTGATCGTTGTAACGGATAATTCTGTACTCCCGGTCAAAAGGGGTGCGCCCTCCGATGACCTCATGATAGAGGTAGTCAATGATAGCCTGACGATCTTCAGGATGAATCAAAGCAGCCCACTGTGCCAGCGAGTGATCTGAGAATCGATCAAGGCCGAATATCGATTCGAGCAACGATGTGGCTTGCCACTGCTCCGTGGTGAGATCGAGTTCAAAAGAGCCAAGGTTGGCGATAATATTCGAGCTTCTGAGCGACGCTTCACTTTTTCGCAGCTTCTCCTCCACCGCCATTCGCTCGCCCAGCATGGTGGTAGTCATCAGGCCGGTTAACACAATGCATACGATGTATAACCAGGCTGTCACAAAAGAAGTTTCAACCGGCAACCGACCTAAAGCTCCTTCCCCCATACCTGTGCCAATGGCGGCAAACAGCGATAACTCGATCGTTGCAAACGCAATCGCGCTGAAGCCAAGGCGCATAGCTACCCACAACACCAATGGCAGCGGAAGAAAGGCAAGAGCTATCGAATAATCGGATGAATCAGTGCAAAAGACCAGCCATCCTGCGGCACCCAACAAAAATACGCAAAGCAGTGTCTCAAGCGGTTTTTGAAACAGCACACGCCTGCTTTGATGGGTGAGACTCAGCAGGATCGGACCAGCCAGAATGACGCCCAGAAGATCTCCCATCCACCAAAACAGCCAGGCCATAAACATAGCGTCTGTTGTCAATATTCCGGATAAGTAAAGTGTGACAGTGCCGCACAGGGAAGATACAAGCATGCCGATAGATGCGGCGGCGATGAATATAAACAGATCGATTTGACGGCTGAAATTTTTATCGAAGCACCATTTTTTCAATATCCAAACCGTAGCCAATGGCGCCATTGTATTGCCAGCCGCGATAGCGGCAGCAAATGTAAAGGCGTTACCCAATGATAGAACAATGAACAAAGCACCCAGTGTCACGCCGGGCCATAATCGCACCCCATAAACAAGCATAGCGACCACCGCAATGCCGGATGGCAGCCAGAACAGAGTGATATGAGTATCCTGACTGGGAATAGACAAACCGAGTCGTCCACACACAAAATAAATGGCCGTCAGCAACAGCAACTGGCCCGCAAATTTCCAGCTTTTGAGATGAGTTGAATTAGATATTGATTTATCCATCAAGATCTCCCCCTATCAAACACAGCTGCTGATAGTAGCCGCTTTGTCATGCTTGCGAAGCGATCTTATTTATCAATTACTACCAAAGTGGTAGGTCCTGGCACGTATATACCACTAAAGTGGTATATACGCAGATGATGCCCTTCATAAAGTATGGCTTTGATAAAGATTGTTATCGAAGCATGCGTTATCAATAAGAATAATCCGGGTTAAGTCATAGAACATTTAAACCATGTACAATTATTTTTTCCAGAGAAAATCATTCTCTCACCCATATTGGGGATGACGCAGCATTTCGAGAAAACCAGCCTGCCTGCCGGGGTGAGGTTGACCGTCATCAAGGGCCGAGAGGTAAATCAATCGCGTCTGAGCTTATCGGTATGCTTTATAAGCTTGAACATATCTGTACACCCGAATAAAAAAAATAGGGAGGGACAAAAATGACAATTAAAAATGTTGCGATAATTGGTGGTGGCGTCAGCGGGCTTGGAACGGCTTACTTTTTAAACAAGGCTGGGGTCAATGTCACTGTATACGAATCAGTTCATCACGTGGGCGGAAACTGCCGTACGGTTCCGGTAAAAGGCGTTGGCCAGGCGATTACGGGAAATCCGGATCCTTTAAATCGATGGGTCGATCTAGGTGTGAATGACTTCAACAAGAATAGTTATACTAAAATTGTTGCGATGTTGGATGAGCTGGGCGTTCCCTATGCTCCGCTGGAAGATACCATCAGCTATTCCGGCACTGGAAACGGCAGCACAATTCCTGATGCTGGTTATACGATGGATAAAAATTATGGAAATACAATCCCTGATTCCGTTGCTGAAGGAGCCAGACAATTCGCCTCTTATGTGAGCAACAATATTGACGAATTTTTAACCCCCAGGGGGAAGTTTTATAACGCAACCATGGGTGAGTTCCTGGCCGATGATAGTGTGGTTATTAACCCGGATTTTATTAATTACAATCTATACCCTCATATTAATGCCATGTATTTTGCAAGCGGTATCGCACCAGCCGATATGCCTGCAAGAATGGTGATCCACTACTTTAATTTACAAGAAGGATATGGCACAGGCCAGCACGCAGATCGAATGTATTGGGTTAATGGTTCACAAAGCTGGATTCAGGCACTAAAACAATACTTGCTTGGACTGGGCGTAACAATATACGTTAACACAACGGCACAAATTTATTACGCTGATAATGGTGTACGAGTCACTTCTGATCATAGCATGAATTGGGAGCTGTTTGATCAGGTCGTGCTGGCTGTTCAGGCCTGGCAGCTACCTTCCGTATATCAGGATTCGTCTCAGGTTCCCGATTATATCCATAGCATCACCGAAGCCATCAGGTATTCCGATGATGAAGTCGTCGTGCATGCATCTCCGGCTGAATTACCGGCCAACGTAAGTGCCTGGAGAACCTATAACGTTAACATGTATGAAGAGCCCAATCAGGGGCAACCCTACCGGATGAGTTATGTTGTCAACCGCCATCAAAATGACTTGAAAAATGATTCATACAATAATGCAAATAATCCGCTGTATTTTTGCACATTAAACCCCGCGAATCCGATTCCGGATTCGGCTTACCTGCTTGGACCCAAGAGTGTTGGAAGGGGTTGCACGATGTTCAACTTCTATCACACCATTCTCGACATGAATGCACAAAAGTGCCAGGACGAATTCATCCCGGAACAACAGGGTAAAAACTATACATGGCTGGTTGGTGGATATACATGTGGCACAGGGCTGCAAGAGGAGTGCTGGGAAAGTGCAAGAAATATTGTGGCGAAAATGCTTAATCCGTCACACGAGTTCGATCACATTTACAACCATGAGAAACAGGGTCGCGATGCTATACCACTGCATATTCGCAATCGTCTTACTGACTCATGAGTCGCATAGGAAACCATCAATCTCTAATCCGGGGATTGATACCAGAGTTTACAAGTGACTTGCGCTCTGGCCATGGAAGCAATGGCCGGGAGTTTCTCACGAAATTCCTGATGCCTCTTGTGCTACCGGATTAACTCGGCAATTTTTTTAGCAACTCATCGCGTTAAATCAAAACAAACAGATAAATTAAAAAAAACACAATACAATAAGGTGGTATAACATGACTGAATTAGAAAACACAATTGATAATGGCGTAAACGTAGATGCACTCATTGGTGCTCGGGCAGCTCTTACTGATGCACCTGATGCCGCTCAATTTCAATGGCGGGCAACATGCGAATGGAAAGGCGGAACACACAGTCTTTCGACTGTTCATGGTTTTTCCGGCCTGGGTGATGAACATCAACATAAAACCACATTTTGTTTTGATGCAGATCACCCGGAAGTATTCGCTTCTGAAGACCATGGTGCCACACCGGTTGAATTTGTACTGGTTGGGCTGGTTAGCTGCTTAACAGGTGGCATTGCAACCATTGCCCAGTATCGCAAAATTCAACTGCGTTCAGTGATTGCAACGGTAGAAGGCAACATGAATCTGCAAGGTATTTTAGGCATTGACAGCAAAGTTCGTAACGGCTTTAACGGCATTAAAGTCACCTACAAAATTGATGCTGATGCCAGCGAAGATGACATTAGAGCTTTAGTCGCACAGTCCCAGAAACGTTCTGCTGTTTATGATATGCTAACAAGTCCGACCAACGTGACTGTCATCGTGGAGTAAGCCTAAAACATGCAAACAACAACCACCATTGTCATAGGTGCCGGACATGCTGGTTTAGCTATGAGCAAATGCCTTACCGATTGTTCAATTGAACATATTGTTCTTGAACGCGGTAAGGTTGCGCATACTTGGCGAACTGAACGATGGGATTCATTAACGCTCTTAACACCCAATTGGCAAAGCCGACTGCCAGGATATGGCTATCAGGGTGACGACCCTGACGGATACCGGAGTTTGCCTGAAACGATTGCCTTTATTGAACGTTACGCAAGCTTGATTGCAGCACCTGTACAAACGCATACCAACGTCAATTCTGTTAAAAAGAGTGAGCATGGCTATTTGGTTTCTACAGATAAAGGCGACTGGCAATGCCGGTCTGTCGTTCTGGCAAGTGGTGCATGCAACTTGCCTAATATACCAAAGTTTGCAGATGACCTGCCATCAACTGTTCGCACTTTGACTCCGGCAACATACCGCAACCCCGAACAATTGAAAAAGGGCGGCGTGTTAGTGGTCGGCGCTGCTGCAACTGGCATTCAACTGGCTCAGGAAATTCATCTCTCTGGTCGCCCTGTCACATTATCCATTGGGGAGCACACCCGCGCCCCGCGCGTTTACAGAGGCCGTGATATTCAATGGTGGCTGGATGCTGTCGGCCTTCATGATGAACGTTACAACAAGGTTGATGATATTGTCAGGGCCAGGGGGGTACCTTCCTTTCAATTGATAGGCACGCCTGATCGCGAAACCATAGATTTGAATTCACTGCGTAAAATGGGCGTGAAACACATCGGCCCGTTTGTCGGGATTAACAATGGCATCGGCCAGTTTGCCGGATCACTGCATAACAAATGTGACCTGGCTGATCTTAAAATGAACAGGTTGTTAAAGGCCATCGACGCATGGATTGCTGAAAATCATCTGGAAGACGATGTTGAACCTTCACATCGATTCCCCCCCACCGAAGTGGACAGCTCACCGCCACTAAGCATTGATTTTCAAACAGGCGAAATTAACACAGTGCTTTGGGCGACTGGTTTCCGGCCTGATTATTCATGGCTTCATGTCCCTGTTTTTAATCATAAAGGACAGATTCGTCATGATGGGGGGATCGTTGACTCACCAGGACTATATCTGATGGGAATGCAGTTTTTACGCCGCAGGAAATCGGCTCTTTTGGATGGGGCTGGTGATGATGCACGTGAGCTGAGTGAGCACATGTTATCCTACCTGGCTGATTAAATTTATTTAGGGTTGAAGCATGTGAGTGAAGTTGCTTTGTCAGATGACTCAAAGCAAGCAGAAGCTTGCACCTTAGCGCCCCTTTCAAAACCGTTTCCTCTATTGTAATCCTTCGGGAATAGCGATAGGACTCGTAATCAGGCAGCAGGGCAGAAAAGTAATATACAGGGAAGGATTTATGTCTGAATTTATCAACAGGGTTAATCTTGAAAATATCGGACAACTTACACAAACCTCGACCATTATCGCCACTGACCTTATCAATACTGGCATTATCACCACTCGAGTATCGAACAGGTGCCTCGCAACATGAGCGCTAGTATTGCAACCGTTGGCTTCAGCGAACTCGAAGACTCCTTTCAAGCCGGCTTTGAAGCGGCCAAGCAGGCTTCATCGGCTGTAGGAAACCACAGCGGCTGGAAGCTGGCCATCCTGTTTTCCACCTCCCGACACGACCCGATGCACCTGCAAGAAGGTGTTCAGAGTGTCATCGGACGCGACTGCGAACTGATTGGTGGCTATGGCGTAGGTGTGATTACCAACGACAAGCTTGCCTACGATGGATTTCAGGTCGGCATCCTGTTGCTCTCACCTTCCGCCAAAGCGGTATTCGATATTTTCTCCGAAGGCGGGCTGGCTAACAATGAAGTCAGCGTCGGTGAAAAACTCGCTGAAAGCATCAGCAACCACACCTTCGATACCGAGGAACCATCACTGCTGCTGTTGTATGATGCGGTAAACCGTCTTTCCGGGCGCTTCAAAATGAACATGGCCACCTATGTCCTGGAAGGCATCAAGCAGGGTATACATAACTGGCCACCGAATCTGGTCGGTGCAGGCCTGGTTGGCGATATGCAGTGCCGGGAAACATTCCAGTGGTGCGGTGGCCGCCTTCACCAGCAGGCAGCTATCGTGCTCGCTCTGTCCGGCTCCCTGCGTATCGACTCGGCCGTCATGCACGGTTGCCGCCCGGCAAGCAAATATCATCAGGTCACAAAATCGGATGGAAACGTCGTGCTTGAAATCGATGGCATTCCGGCTCTCGATAAGATCAGTGAATTACTCGGCCCTGATTCCGGCAAAACCTGGCGCGATTACAGCTTTTTCATCACCCTCGGGGTCAACCGGGGAGAAAAATTCGGTGCTTTTAAAGAAAGCGACTATGCCAACAGGCTTTGTATGGGCGTAGACCCGGATCGCAAAGGGCTGGTGATGTTCGAACCTGATCTCGTTCCCGGCTCGGATATCCAGTTGATGCGCCGCGAAGTGAACTACACTTACATCGAAGGCAAGGTCGAGGAGCTGCTCAATAGCATCCAGGGCCGCAAACCTGTGTTCGCCATATATATTGATTGCGCCGGTCGCGCGGCCACCTATTCAGGCTTTGATAACGAAGATGCGGTGGGCGTACAGCGGGCGCTGGGTGATATTCCATTGCTTGGCTTATACGCTGGCGTGGAAATCGGCGCAGTGGCCGGTGAGCCGATGGCGCTGGACTGGACAGGCGTGCTGGCCATTGTCAGCGAGGGCGACCCGGCAGCAGCACCGCATACAAATGGCTCCACACCTTCCATCTCTGCCGCAGCCACCGCAGATAGCGAACTCAGCGCCGACGAACTGGATGCGTGCATCCATGATTCTGAAGAGCGCATTCAGGCACTGCAGAGCGAAAGCGATTATTATGCCGGACTTTCTGACGAACTGGCCTGTAAAAACCTCAAGATGGACTCCCATCTGTCTGCCCTGAACCACCGGCTGCGCACCAAGGAACAGGGCTTTGCCCTCCTCGCTAAACTGCACGATTGCTTCGAACAGGCTCTGTCCTTCGAACAGCTGTGTCGGACCACGATTCAACAGATCAACACGGCCCTGAACATGGATAAGACCATGGTTTTACTGGAAAAGGGCGGTGCCTTCTGCCCCGCCTACTGGAGTGGATATGCCGAGGCCGATGTATTCAGTCTTGAACACATCCATCTGTCAAAAGAGGCCGACTGGATGCAGCGCGGCTTCCTGCTTGGCAACCGTAGTTCCCGCAATCTGCTTGAAGTACAGCAAATTCGTAATATGACCCGCCTGCCCTACTTTGTTTGCGTAACCATCCGTGAAGCGGGCAGCATCATCGGCCTGATGCTTTGCGGGCGCATGAAGGAGGTCATGCCGTTTTACCCGCCTCTGGATGAAGAAGACGCCAGCACCCTGATCACCACCGCCGCCTTCCTTTCCGCCACCAACCAGCTGAACAGGCAACGCCAACAGCTCGAACAGCTCAGCAGCTTAAGCGCTCACGCCGATGTACATCAACTTGCTGGCAACCCGGCCTTGAACGCAGATGGCAACGCTCAGCAATCTGTCCATGAGGTTGAAATTGATCTGCTGCAAGATATGGACATTTCCGAAATCCGTGAATGCATCCGTGAAGCAAGGTCGGAAGTCGAAACTCTGAAACGCTCCAGCGAATACTACGGTTCGCTGGCCGATGAACTGGCCGGACAGAATGTGAAAAAGGATTCCACCCTGTCGATGGTCAACAACGAGTTGCGCATCAAGAAACAGGGCTTCGCTATTCTTTCCGAGTTGCAATCCCGACTGCAAAGCCAACAGACCATTGATGAGCTTTGTCCCATGACCATCAAAACCATTAACGAAACGCTGAAAATGGACAAGTCGATGGTGCTGTTTGATCACGATGGCATTTTCCGCCCGGCCTTCTGGAGCGGTTTTACCGAAATGGAGGCCTACGACATCGAGGATGTCGAGATGCCCCACGAAGAGAACTGGATAGAGGGAGGCTTCCTGCTGGCCAACCGTCGGACCAGTAAAGATGAAGCGGTGATTCGTGCAAGGAACTTCATACCGATCCCGTTCTTCGTTGCCGTGCCGATTCGTCAGGAAGGCAAGACTATCGGACTGCTGGTTTCCGGACGCCTGAAAGAAGTCAAACCATTCAACCCGCCGCTGGATAAAGAGGATGCATACACCTTCATGGCGATTTCAGGTTTCCTCTCCGCCATAAATCAGCTCAATCAGCAACGGGCAAACCTTGAAGAACTGAACAGAACCCTGGAGCTGAAGGTCAAAGAGCGCACGGCTGATCTCAGCGATGCGCTGGGTGAGCTGGAAGTCAAAAACACGTTCATCAGAAAGACTTTCGGGCGTTACATGTCCGATGAAGTTGTGGAAAACATTCTGGAGACTCCCGATGGTCTGAACATGGGCGGTCAGAGTCTGCCAGTGACGATCGTATTCTCTGATTTGCGCGGCTTTTCCGCTATTTCCGAATCACTGTCGCCGGAAGCCGTTGTCGACATGCTGAATATCTATCTGGAAGAAATGACACGTATTGTTTTCAAGTATTCCGGTTCCATCAACGAATTTATGGGCGACGGCATTCTCATCGTATTCGGTGCACCCACCGTGCGTCCGGACGATGTCGATCACGCCATTGCCTGCGCCATGGAAATGCAACTGGCCATGGATGGGGTCAATGCACGCATCAAGGCGCGCGGCTATCCGGAACTGGACATGGGTATCGGCATCAACACCGGTCACGTGATCGCCGGTAACGTCGGCTCGGCTATGCGCTCCAAATACGCCGTCGTGGGTAGTAATGTGAACATGGCCGCCAGAGTTGAATCATTCACAGTTGGCGGCCAGGTGCTTGCCACGCAATCCACACTGGATGCCGCCACCTCGGATGTGAAAGTGGCGGCAGAATTTTCCACCAACTTCAAGGGCATCAAAGAGCCGGTCGTCATGCATGAAATCACCGGTATCGGTGGCGACTACAAGCTGTACCTGCCTGAAACGAAAATCGTATACCAGTGCCTGCATGCGCCGCTGCCTTTGAGTTTCGAGAAGGTTGAGGGCAAAACATCTTCCGGTGAGATGCACGCGGGAGAAATTGTTTCTCTGTCAGAAAAATTCGGGGTCCTTGTTTCGCCGATAGCACTAGAGCTGCGCTCCAATCTGAAGATTTCACTGAGTTCAAATCAGGTGCCGGATGGTGCCTACGTTTATGCCAAGGTTATCAAATGCCATGAAGATGGCACACATGAAATCAACTTCACATACATGACACGTGAGGTGCGCAAATTTTTAGCTCATGAAAAAAGCATACCGCCGGATAGCGGGGAATGATCAAACAAAACGCTGTAATGGTGAACGAAATCCGGTTTTAGCCAGTTTTAGCCCATAACCCAGATTAAAAGAACGTAGCTCCCCTTCAAGCTATAGCGTTACGGCACTGTTGCTTCGCCTACATCGTCTCCTTGTCTTATCTGTTTGCATGGTTAATGATCGCACCATGAAACGTCACCACTACCTGAAATCTCCGTTGCGATTATTTCTCATTATCGTATGTATTGTTTTTGTTGCAGAGCTCCTGGTGATGTTCATGTTAAGAACGCTGGATCTTTCCGTATGGTACACCGATTTTATTGATGCTTTTAGTCTGATTGCCCTGCTTGTTCCTGCCATTTTCTTTTTGTTAATTCGTCCGCTGATCGATCAGAATGCTGCCTTTGAGGAAAGTGAAAGCCGCCTTCGCTCAATCACCTCCAATATTCCCGATGGTATGATTACCATCGATGATAAAGGTATTATTCGAGAGGCAAATCATGCAACCCTGACCATGTTTGCTTACAATTCTGATGAATTAATCGGTCAAAATATCTCCTGCCTGATGCCTTCTCCCTATAAGGAAGAACACGATGGTTATCTGACAAGGTATTTAAAAACAGGCGAACAACGGATCATTGGTCATCTGCGCGAAGTTGAAGGGCGCGTGAAAAATGGCCAGGCCATCTCCATTGAATTACAGGTTGCCGTTATAAAAACCGGCAAAAGCCACCTGTTTGTTGGAATCCTTCGTGATATTAGCGAACGCAAGCGACTGGCAGAGGAACGTCGAACCATGCGCCTGCACCTGGAACATGCCCAGAGACTGGAATCGTTAGGGGTATTGGCAGGTGGCGTTGCGCATGATTTCAACAATATTCTCGCTGCCATCATGGGTAATGCCTCACTGGCAAAAATACATATAGAAAAAAACTCTCTGGCTTTTGAGCGCTTGTCGCAAATCGAACACTCATCCTTTCACGCAGCCGAGCTGTGCAAACAGATGCTGGCCTATGCAGGCAAGGGGCAATTTGTTGTACAGAAGTGCGACCTTTCTAAAATCATTCGCGGCATAGAGTCTTTGATTCATTCTTCCAAACCGGCCAGATCACAGTTGTTATTAAAACTTACCGATGACCTTCCCCTGATCCAGGCCGATGCCAGCCAACTGCAACAAATGATTATGAATCTTATTATCAATGCCAGTGAGGCCATTGGTGACAAAGCAGATGGTTATATCCGGATTGAAACCGGAATAAAGCAACTCAATGAGCATCAGGCAAGCCAGTGCGTGGGCTACCAGGCTGTTCATGGCACAAAGCACAGTGAAGAATATCAATGTATCTCGGTTACCGATAATGGTGGAGGCATTGACCCAGCCATAGTAGAACATATTTTTGAGCCTTTTTATTCAACACGCTTTACCGGTAGAGGATTGGGGCTCAGTGCCTGCCTTGGTATTGCACGTAGTCTTGGCGGCATGATTGGCGTTGAAAATCACCCCGGTGATAGCATTACCATGAGCATTTTATTTCCTTGCCAGCAGCTCCAACCGTCTGTTGAGCCCGTTCCTGATTTCTCCGGCGTAGCTCGTGTACTGCTTGCTGATGATGACCCTGCCAGCTTGCGTGAAATATCTGCTTTACTGCAAGACCTGGGGCTGGATGTTATAAGCGTAACTGATGGTCAGAAAGCTGTTGATCTGTTTCAAATGCCGCAATACATCTCTTTAGTCATACTTAATATTTCATTGTTTAAACTGACAGGCATAGAAGTCTTACATCTCATTCGTCAGCAACAGCCACAGATTAAAGTCATTCTTATTTCCCGATACAATGAAGCCAATGCAAACTCTCGCTTAGCACAAAACGAAGGGGCGGAGTTCCTTCTCAAACCGCTTTCTCGCCAAAACATCATTCAGACGCTCAAAAAACTTCTGCTAACAGAGCAATGAAATCAATGAAGTTCCGATTGGCGAAGATTTTTGAGTGCCTCGGAAGTAATGCAATAGGGATCTTGTTTCGCGCACTTTACCCCTCTCCCTTAATATAATTTCTCTGCATAAAGTGCTTGAATTTAACAGAATTGGCAATTATTTCGTGGAACAACCACCCCTATGAATTACATTCGAACTAACTGATGATCCGCGAAACAAGACCCCTCATTTCCGTGTCGATTGAAAATCGATTTGAGCTGCCTGCCCCCATCAAGGGCAGATAAATTTTGGTGCTAAGCACTATGGTGGAACTGGGCATGTTCTTACTGGTGATAAATGTGGCCTGGGGCTGTGTATTCATGCTTCCAGCAACACTTGCAGGCAAGAGAAGATCGGACGGCAAGCCTGCGTATTGGCATTTATTACTTGTCTCATGGTCACTGGAAGTTCTGAGTATCATCGGCACCATAAAGTTATTCGAAATACTGCCGCTTGGCACTATGGCTGAGCCCATTATAACGCCGCTCTTGGCGTCGGTTATCGGTGGCTTTTCCTACTGGTGGTTATCTGCCAGGTGTGATGCCAACAAATCCAGAGAAATGATTAGTTAAACCTTACGGTCAACCCGGCATCTCCCAAAATTCATTCCCTAATATTGAGCCAGCCCTTTTATATCAGCAAGAATTCGCGAACAATTAATTCAGTCTGATGCCGTTGAGTTTGGGGTATAGCTTATTCAGCGTACCATGAATTAACTGAAGTTTCTGTTCATGCTCCTGCACGATTGTTTCAAGGTTCCTGCCTGTACCCAAATGTCTGTCATCCTCTTTTTTTTCCAGCTCGCTTAGCTGTTTGGATAAGTTGGCAACATCAGTTCTGATTTGTGCCATAGCGGCTTCTTGTTCATTCATTCCGCTGTTCACGGCAAACAGATAGCTGCCAATGGCTATGTTAACGATGATCAATCCTGCACTGAGCTTATCCATATTATTTCGCCTCGATCTTGTCCCATTGACTATTATAATCGTCAATCACTTTCGCCTGATTGATTTTGTCCTGTATCAGATGTTCAACCAGCGGTTGAATTTTCTCATACCTCTTATTATTGACCTTACCCTGCTTATCAAGTTCAACCAGCTTGCGCCCGTATGATAGCTGATCATCCTCAACCTTTTTCAATTTCGCTTCCAGCTTGTCATGAGCTTTTCCGCTGTCGATACCTTTAAGTTCCAGCCTGGTCATATCCGCAATAACTTTCTGGCGCTCTGCTTCTGTCGCTGTAAATGCGCTCACCATCTGTTCGACCCTGGTAGAATCTTCATTTACTTTTTTATTGAGCTTCGTCATATCGCTCAGAGAGGCACAGCCTGTTGCCAGCAAAAGTACGGCTGTCATGTATAGATATTTCAATTTCCAACTCCCGTCTGCCATTCACTTTGATTTCAATTAAAAGAGCAATAAGCGCAGTACATTGCAACTTTCACAGGCATCAGATAGCTGCAACGTCTCCCTGACCCCGAATTATTCCGGAAGTATATGAATCGTATTGCTAAGGTACATAACATGTAGAAATTGTGACGGCCTTAACCCGAGGGCAAAAAAAAGGCACCTCGTTTTGAGGTGCCTTGATATCATTGCCAGTGCCATCGCCGGAGTTATGCTCACTCCGAACACGAAAGCCAACAGCATCAGTTTAATGATCAATTTGCGAAACATTTCGATCTCCTTATTTAACCCGGGCAACCCCTTTAACGAGCGCGGAAATCTATGTTCCTCATCAAGCACTGAAGGTGAAATGTTACCGCCTCAAAGCGATATTCCGACACTTCGGCAACCCATCAAACCAACTCCTCGGCCAATTTTAATTCCTGCTCGCTGCGTACCACTTCGGCGGTACGATCCTTGGCCAGCAACATGTAAACAGCAGGTACAACGAACAGGGTAAACAGGGTGCCGATAGACAAACCGGTGCAAATCACCAGCCCCATCGAATAGCGACCCGCCGCACCGGCACCGCTGGCCATGACCAACGGAATCACACCCAGCACCATCGCTGCTGTGGTCATTAGAATTGGCCGCAGACGCACGGCTGAAGCCTCGATAATCGCATCCAGTTTTGAGCGGCCTGCCAATTGCAACTCATTGGCAAACTGCACCATCAGAATGCCGTGTTTACTGATCAGCCCCATCAACGTCACCAGTCCCACCTGCGTGTAGATATTGATCGAAGCCAGGCCGACATTAATGAACAACAGTGCCCCGAGCAGTGCCAGCGGTACGGAAACCAGAATCACCAGCGGATCACGGAAACTGTTGAACTGAATGGACAAGGCCAGAAACACAATCACGATGGCAAACAGCATGGTAAAAACAAAGCCGCCGGATTCCTGCATATATTGACGGGATGGTCCGGCATAATCGGCACTGTAGCCACTTGGCGCTTCGTCCTTCAGCGTGTTGACCATGAAATCAAGCACCTGCTGCTGCGACACGCCCGGTGCATAGACGCCCATGATGGTCGCCGAATTAAGCTGCTGAAAGCGATTAATCGATTCCGGTACCACTTCATAAGTGATCGAGGCAAAGGTGGATGCCTGAATCATGTCGCCTTTGGCTGTGCGAATGTAGTAGTCAAGCACCTGCTCAGGGTTCAAACGATATTCCTGTCCCACTTGCGGCATCACCCGATATGAGCGCCCGCCCATGGAAAAGTAATTCACATAACCGCCACCGAGGGCCGCACCCAGTGCCGCACCAACATCCATCTGACTCAACCCAAGGCTGGTCGCCATATCACGATCAACCACCAGTGTACTTTGCGGCTTATCGATTTTCAGATCGGAGTCGATATAAAAAAACATGCCGCTGGCCTGTGCTTTGGCCAGTACTTTGCCGACAATCGCATTGAGATTTTCAAACGATTCCGTGGTTTTAATAATGAACTGCAACGGTAGTCCGCCAGAACCCGGCAAGGCCGGAAACTGAAAAGCCGCCACATGTGCACCGGCAATAGTGTTCCACTTCTGCTGCAAAACATGTTGCAGCTCAGCAGCACTGCGCGTGCGCTCATCCCACGGCTTGAACAGCACCCCGCCGATACCCTGATTGATGGTCGGCATACCTGTAAGCTGGAACATCTGATCGTATTCCGGCAAATCACGCGCCAGCTCAAACGCCTGATCGGCATACACGCCCATCTGCTGGGCGGTCGCATTCGGTGCTCCGGCCACATGCGCCAATACGATGCCCTGATCTTCCTGCGGTGCCAGCTCCGATTTGGATGTGGCAAACAGATACACCACCCCAACCAGCAACAAACAACCCATCACCACCATCACCGGCCAGGTGCTCAGAGTACCGGTCAACCGGCGCTGATAGGCCTGATGCAAACGTGAAAACTGCCGGTCAATAAACGCCACCAGCTTGCTTTCCTGCTGCTTGGGCTTAAACAGTCTGGACGTCATCATCGGTGACAAGGTTAATGCGACGATACCCGAAATGGTCACCGCCCCGGCCAGTGTGAAAGCGAACTCACTAAACAACGCGCCGGTCAACCCGCCCTGAAAGCCAATCGGCACATACGCCGCAATCAGCACCACGGTCATGGCGATAATCGGCCCTCCAAGTTCTCGCGCCGCCATCACTGCTGCCTCAAACGGACTTTTACCCTCGTGATGCATGTGCCGGTCAACATTCTCAACCACAATAATCGCATCATCGACAACCAGTCCGATAGCCAGCACCAGCGACAGCAAGGTCAGCAAATTGATGCTGTAATCCAGCGACTGCATCATAAAAAATGCCCCGATCAGTGATAGCGGAATCGCCACCAGCGGCACAATCACCGCCCGCCAGTTGCCAAGGAAAATAAATACAACCAGCGACACAATCAGCAGTGCTTCAACCAGCGTTTTGATAACTTCATCAATCGAACTCTGAATAAATTTGGTACCGTCATAGACAATCTTACCCGACAGACCATTAGGCATCTGATCAACAATATTTGGGAATGCCTTGCGCACCCGATCAATCACTTCCAGCACATTGGCATCCGGTGCCACTTTGACACCGATAAACACCGATTTCTCACCATCAAAGGCCGTCGTCAGATTATAATCTTCTGCACCCAGCACAACATTGGCGACATCTTCAAGGCGAACAATCGCCCCGTTACTTTCGCGAATCGCCAACTGTTTAAACTCTTCCACCGAATGCAGACTGGTCGCGGCATTTAGCTCCACACTGACCATCTGCCCTTTGCTGCTACCCAGTGCCGCCAGATAATTGTTGGCTGCCAGTGCAGCATGTACATCGCTGGCAGAAAGGCCATAGGCGGCCATGCGCGCCGGGTCAAGCCACGCACGCAGGGCAAACTGGCGTGCACCGATAATGTCAGCGCGTTGCACACCCTCGATGCCGTCGAGTTGTGGCTTGACCACGCGCAGCAGATAATCCGTGACGTTGTTGCCGGGCAACACATCACTGAAAAAACCCATATACATCGAAGCAATGGTTTCACCGACCTGCACCTTGATCACCGGTTGCTGTGCCTCCGGTGGCAATTGATTTAACACCGCATTTACCTTGGCGCTGATGTCGGTGAGGGCACGGTTGGAATCGTGATTCAGGCGCAACGTGGCGGTAATGGTTGAAGCACTGCTGACACTCACCGACGAGAGATAATCAATACCGTCGGCCTGCGCAATGGCTGTTTCCAGAGGTTGCGTGATAAACCCCGATATTGTGTCTGCATCTGCGCCATAATATGCAGTACTCACCGTCACCACGGCATTCTGCGTTTCCGGATACTGGCGTATCGGCATATTCATCATAGCCTGCAATCCAAGCACCAGCAGCAATAAACTGATCGTTGTCGCCAGCACGGGCCGGCGAATGAAAATGTCTGTGTAGCGCATCAATGTTCCTGTGGCTTCGGCGCTGCTTCGTTGGCCGGAAGCACGCTATTATTGATAATCAGGGGCGTACCGTTCTTCAGCTTCAGCTGACCGCTGGTGACCACCATATCGCCTTCACTCAGCCCTTCGAGTACCGCCACCTGATCACCACGCTTGTCGCCGGTTTTGACGAACACCTGCTGTGCCACAGACTTGGCATCAGTCGCTGAATCCTTTTCTTTTGTAGCAATAAACAGTGTTGAGCCATAAGCATTATAGCTGATCGCAGTCTGCGGCAAGGTCAACCAGCTCTTTGGCTCACCGATATGAATGCTGACGTTAACAAACATGCCCGGTAGCAATGTTCCACCCTGATTGTCGATTTTTCCTTCAACCAGCACATTGCGTGTGTTGCTGTCTACCTTAGCGTTGATGGCACTGATAAAACCATCAATCCTGATATCTTTTTCCTGTGTACTGTAGACGCTAATGCTCTGACCCACCTTGAGCTCAGCGACATGCTTCTGCGGCAGATTGAAATCGACGTACAAGCTCTGACTGTTCTGCAATGACACAATCGCTTCAGCCGGATTAATAAATTGCCCTTCATTGATACGGCTCACACCCAGACGCCCGTCAAATGGCGCACGAATGCTTTTCTTGTCGATGACCGCCTGTTGCCGCAACGCCTGCGCCTGGGCATTGGTCAATGCAGCTTGTGATGCGTCCAGCTGTGCCTGACTGATTGCATGCACCTTCAACTGCTGCCGATCCCGCCCTAGGGTTATTTCAGCCAGCTTGCGACTGGCTTGCAATGACTGCAGCTGTGCCAGTTCCTCATCGCTGTTCAGCTCCACCAGCAGATCGCCTTTTTTGACGCTGTCGCCCGATTGAAAATAAACCTTCTTTACCATGCCGGAAATTTCAGAGCTGATATCCACGCCCTGTACTGCCCTCAGGTTGCCTACCGCTGTCAACTGCTGTTGCCAAAGCTCCCGTTTTACCTCAACAGCTGTGACGGTTGCCGGTGGCTGTCCATTAGCGGCCAGATATTTTTTCATCTCGCCGGCGACAAACATCTGAAAACCGCGAATCGCACCGAAAATGGCTCCGACAATCATCAACATGATCAGCATGCGTTTGAACATAGGTTTTTTCATTACTTCTTCTCCATTAAATTCGTGTCTGAAATCTCATTCTGCCAGTCACCACCCAGCGCAAAAATCAGCGCGGCGCTATCATTCAGCAGGGCAGCTCGTGCCTGAATTAAATTGATGCGCGCCTGCTGATAACGTCGCTGTGCGTCCAGCAGCATCAGATAACTGACTGAGCCCTGCCGATGCTGCTGGCGGATAATATCGAGTGTTTCACTGGCCAGCGCTTCGGCTTCTTTTTGCAAAGTCAGCTGTCGGCCATCCATATTGATGGCGAGCATGGCATCAGCCACATCAACAAAAGCCGAGAGTACACTTTGCCGGTAGTTGGCCGCCGCTTTATCAAAGTCGGCAATAGCTGCACGCTTTCGTGCCTGCAATTCACCAGCCCGAAAGACCGGCTGTGTCAGTCCGGCTGCCAGCCCCCAGATCACCGAACCGGCATTGAAAAGGTCAGTGATTCTTGACGTCTCACTGCCGTAACTGGCGGAGAGCTGCAGTTTCGGATAAAGGTTACTTTCTGCGATACCGATTTGTGCATTAGCCTGATGCAACATCGCTTCTGCTGCCCGGACATCCGGCCTGCGCTGTGTCAAAACTGAAGGCAATGTCAGTGGTAATTCTCGTGGCAATATCAGCGTGCCCATATCGATCTCCGGCAGACTTGCATTTCCGGGCATATCACCAATCAGCATGGCCAGTTGATGCCGCATTTGCGACAATGCTTTTTGCAGGGGAGTCAATAAAGTTCGTGTTTGTGCCAGCGATGCGCGTTGTGCCAGCAAATCCGCTTTGGCGATCACACCGATTTGATATTGCTGTTCACTTAGATTCAGTAAATCAGTCTCATCAGCAATCATCGATTCTGTAGCAATCACCTGCTCACGCAGTGAAGCCCCGGCAATTGATGTAGTCACGATATTGGCAATCAGGGTTTGTCGGGCTGCTTCAAACTGGTAAATCTCGAATGCCACTCGCGACTCACCCGTCTCTAAATATCGCTGTCCCCCACCAAAAGCATCCAGATTATATGAGACCTGAATTTCAGCATTGTGCACGCTGAACATGCGCGGATTACCGGCATTACCGAACGAGGCACCAGAAATTTTCTGCCGTGAACTGTTCGTTGAAACATCTATTTTTGGAAATAAGATCGAAGAATTATCAGCACCAAGCGTCTCCTGAGCTGAGGTCAGTCTGGCCTTCGCCGCGACCAGCGTAGGACTGTTCTGTAAGCCCTTCTCCACCAGTTGCGACAGAGCATCCGAAGCAAACATCTGCCACCACTGTTCTCCCACAGCCTGACTTGTCACCAGCTTCGGCGCTGCCGAATCTGCTTGCCCGGATGCCGATAGTTCAGAACTGTAACTGGCAACTTCCGGTAACACCGGCTTGCGATAATCCGGCCCAACCGCACAGCCGTATAAACTTATGGCCGCAAGCAGCGTTAAAGCGTGAAACCGGCTTGCTGAATATTTTCCTCTCATGCTTTCACCTTCTTCTGACTATACCATTGTGTATGACTCATGCTATCGCGTGCAATTTCCATACAGCGCTCAAACACCGCTTGTGGCTGCTCTTCCTGCCAGCCATAACCCCTGAGAAAATTACTGTAATTCGTGGTAAAATGCGCATTGGTTTCATCATGCCCTGCGTTACAATGGTTATTGGCATATCCGGACTGAGCGGTGCTCGAAAGTCCGACGCAAAGCCCCCACATGCCATGTGTCAAATACGTAGCCAACAACTCTTTCTGCGCTGCATCCAGATGATCATGCCCCTGGATATCATGCTCAATTGCCGCCATGACCATATTCAGGAACGTGGCGGCCAGCTCAACGTGTAATTGATTCAGACTCTGGGCCCGCTGTCGAGTGGCTCGCCGCCATACCGATGGCATCAGCGACAGATTATCGATCTCAATCAGATCCGGGTGCTGCGTGGCGATCAGCCAGCTGCATTGGGCCAGCGTGATGATTTTTTCAATCGCCGTAATCGGTTGTAACGCAATAGCATTAAACAATGCCTGTTGATCGAGACTCAGTAGATGGGCACAGGCAACAATCAAATCTTCTTTACTTTCAAAATGGGAATATATCGTGCCCATCGAATAACCTGCTTCACCAGCAATATCCGACATTCGCACATCCAGAAAACCGCGCGCGGAGAGCAGGCTGATGGCCTTCTCTATAATTTCTGTTTCCCGCTGCTCACGTTTTTCTCTTCGACTCATATTATCCCCCGTCAAAAAAAACGAATAATATTCGAACAATAATCCATAAATCAATCTTTGTTTCCACGAACACACTCTCCGGTGTGCTTTTTCATCTCGTCATTCTATCCCGAATGTACAATTGTGGTTGATCGTTCGTGCCTTACATGTGATGCTTTGATGGTTTTATTGGGGGAGGGGAATTTGTCTGATAAGCCGGAACTACGCACCTTCGAACTTGAAGCCTCACTTATTCTAGCCTCCGGTGAGGAAAAAAAAGGGGTTCTGATTCACTTCGAACCGAAATTACAACGGCTGGCACTCAAATGTGAACCAGAAGGCATCATCTATTTCTATGCTCCGAGGATCAGCTATATTCGCTTTTATCGGCAGAAAGACGATGACATTCACTTGCCAAAGATGGCTAATCTGGAAAAAAAGATCGTTAACGCGGTTGATGGTAAACAGTTTCTCGCACGCATCGTTCCGAAAAAACCACATGAACATGGTTTTTTTGCCTTTGAAGAAAACAAAGAATCTCTCTTTAATCATTATTTCTTCTACAATCATGGCGTCCGTAATATTGAGCACCCCAAGCTGATCGGTCAGATTCTTATCGATGACAATGTACTCTCTCATCAGGACATCAACGAGGCCCTGATCAAACAAAAAACACTGCATCAGCAACGGCTGGGGCAGTTGATTGTTGATCAGAAACAAATTGTGCCTGCTGATGTTGAGAATGCTGTATCCAAACTTGGGAAGAAGCGCAAACATATAGGTCAGATATTAATTGAGGCGGGCCTGATCAATGAGGATGACCTGCAAAAGGCCCTGAGTGAACAAGCCAAAAACAGGTCCCTGAAACTTGGTCAGGTACTGATCAAAATGGGGCTGGTTACCGAGCAGGAATTAATTTCCTCACTGGCTAAAAAATTTAATCTGCCCTATGTCGATCTGAATGATTACGTCATCAATCACAAGCTGATCGAACTGTTTGATATGAACCTGTTATTACGCTATAAGGTTCTGCCGATTGCTTCCGACGAAGAAACCCTGACCATCGCCAGTGCAGATCCGCTTAATTTTGATGCCTTTGATGTCCTTCGCTTCCAAACAAAAAAACGAATCACTGAAGTGCTGGCTACGCCTGCTCAAATCGAAAAAATCATGGGCCAGTTACTTGATGAAAGCGCCACAGAGGGCGAGGACTGGCTGTGGATTCAGCAAGTATCCGAAGGGGCGGATTCTGGCACGGAAAATGAAGCGGTTGAAATCAAAGCTGCCGAAGCTCAACCCATCGTCCGCTTACTGAATAAAATTCTGATTAATGCTCTGCATAAAGGTGCATCCGATATTCATATTATGCCTCAGGGCAAAGAGCTTCGAATTCTCTACCGTATCAACGGCGACCTGCTTGAGGTGATGGTTCTCGAAAAGTGGGTACAGCGGCGCATGATCTCCCGCGTCAAACTCTTGTCCGGCATGAATATTGCCGACCATAAGATCACACAGGATGGTCGCATGATGGTGCGTCATGAAGAAGGCGTGGTCGAATTCCGTGTATCCTGCATTCCCGGCGCCTATGGCGAATCCATTGTGATGCGGGTGCTGAATAAAGAGATGGCCGCCAGCATCGAGTCTCTGGGCTTGCGTGAAGCAGACAGCATTGCCCTGTCAAAAATCATGCGTAAACCTTTTGGCCTGATTCTGGCAACCGGCCCGACAGGCTCCGGAAAATCGACAACATTATTTGCTCTGTTACAAAACATCATTGAGCTGCCTTTGCACATCCTCACCATCGAAGATCCGGTTGAGTCGGAAATTCCGGGCACCAATCAGATTCAGGTTAACACAAAGTCCGGGCTTACCTTTGCTCGCATCCTGCGCAATGTATTACGGCATGACCCTGATGTCATCATGGTGGGGGAAATGCGTGACAAAGAAACAGCATCGATTGGTGTTGAAGCAGCGCTGACAGGCCATCTGATGCTCTCTACGCTGCACACCAACAGCGCCGTTGATACCATTATCCGCCTGGGAGATTTAGGTATCCCGAATTATCTGCTGGCTCCGGCCCTGCGCGGTGTGATCAGTCAAAATCTGGTAAAGCGCCTGTGCCAATTCTGCCGCCAACCCTTAGATGACGATCACGACGAAATCTATGAGGTATTGGAAGGGATGGCGCTAAAACGGCCGGACTCCTTATTCAGAAAAGGCGGCTGCGACAAATGTGATGAAACCGGATTTTCCGGGCGCGTCGTCGTTTACGAATTTCTCGAAATGACCGAATCGGTCAGACATGGCGTCCACATCGGAAAGGTTGGTTCCGACCTGCAAAAAATTGCCGAAAGCGAAGGCATGATCCCCAAAGCGCAGCACGCGCTATCTCTGGCTGAACAAGGGATCATCTCCAGAGATGACCTGCTTTTTATGCTCGTTTAAGGCGGGTTAAGACCTGGAATCCAAATAAGTTTTCATCTCATCAAACAGTGTTTGACCAACATCCTGCATGAGCGATGCCTCAGCCGCTTCGACCATAATCCGTAATTTCGGCTCTGTGCCAGACATGCGGACATTGATGCGACCCGAATCACTCAACCTCTGTTCAGCTGCCGAAATCATCCGCAATACAGTAGAATCAGACATCACATCCCATCGTTCAGACAATACAATATTCCACAAATTCTGAGGAAATACTTGCATTTCTGAAGCCAGAGCAGCTATTGGTTGTTGCGTTTCCTGCATGGCGCACATCAGCGCCAGTGCTGTCATCAACCCGTCACCTGTTGTATTAAAGTCGAGCAAAATCATGTGGCCGGATTGTTCGCCGCCGATATTACAGCCGGTCTCCTGCATCATCTTTAACACATACCGGTCACCAACATTGGCCCGGTGCATGACTAGCCCCAGCGACTCCAGATATCGCTCCAGCCCCATATTGCTCATCAGCGTCGTCACCACCGCGCCCCCGTGCAATTGCCCATGTCGATGTGCATGTGCGGCTAAAATCGCAATCACCTTATCGCCATCGATCAGATTACCAGCCTGATCACAGGCAATCAGCCTGTCCGCATCGCCATCCAGAGCAAAACCAACATCGGCACCCACCTCTTTTACCTTACTGCACATCGATTCAGGGTATGTCGAGCCACATTGACGGTTAATATTAAAACCGTCAGGGCGATCAGAAATAGAAAACACCTCACAGCCCAATTCGGACAACAGCTGCGGTGCCACAGCGTAAGCCGCACCATTAGCTGAATCGATGACCACTTTCAGTCCATCAAAACGCGTATCTCTGGGTAAGCTGGCCTTGAGAAATTCAATATAACGACCCTTCGCATCATCGACACGAACAGCTTTACCAATCTCAAGTGCCGGAGGAAGCGGTGGTAAATCATCGAGACATTGCTCTATCTCCAGTTCAACTTCATCAGGTAGCTTAAAGCCATCTGCGCCAAAAAATTTAATGCCGTTATCGCCTGCCGGATTATGCGATGCTGAAAGCATTACCCCGGCATCAGCCCGCAGACTTCCAGTCAGGTATGCCACAGCCGGAGTAGGTACGGGACCGACCAGCATCACATTCATACCCTGAGCCGTCAAACCCGCACATAAAGCAGACTCAATCATATAACCTGAAAGTCGCGTATCCTTACCAATCAGAATATGCGGCTTATGCGACAGATGACGCGTCAGCACATAACCGGCAGCCTGCCCCAAACGCAGTGCAAATTCGGCCGTCATCGGCAGCTGGTTCACTGTTCCACGAACCCCGTCTGTTCCAAAATACTTCCTCATTGTTTATTCCTTTATCAGTTCACTTTTAGGTGGGACATCCCGTCGCAGGAAACCCTGCACCTTGAAAGTTGCATTTTCTTTCGCCAACCGAACCGCCTTACCGGCAGGACTGACCACATTGGTCTTACTCTCAAAGGCCCCGACCACTAGTTCCAAGCGCAACGGCACTGTCTGGATACGGGCCAGAGTCTCCATCCAGACTTCCGGCCCGATCAGACTCACTCTGGCCGGCTCAATTTGAACCTGCTCAACATGCCAACCCTGTGGAAGATCAAACAAAGGCTCCACCGGCACTTCACGCACAACAATGTGATCGACTTGTAATTCAATGCGATCAGGTTGAATTTTATCCACCACGATGCTGGTAGGAAGCCGAACCTGATGCAAACTCAACCCCCTCTCCACCACACCGGGCTGATGTAAATCGCTGACATCCACAGAGATAAACACATCTTTAGGATCAATCGCCTTAAGCCTTCCCTGTAAGCCATGCACTGTAATCTTCACCTGATCCGGCAAATCATTCACAATCACCATATTTTCCGGTAAACCCTGAACCTGCATCGCCACATCCATACTCAGCGAACCTTCACCCTGGCCATGCACCTGCACCCACAAAACCAGCGCAATCACGATGGCCCATATATACAGACCTGTTGAGCGCAATATCATTTTCATGACTGGGCCACCTCAATTCGCACATTACCTTCCAGGGCTTCATTCAAGGCTCTTCTCAATCCCTGTGCATCGTACGCTTTGCTCAAGCGCCCTTCCCTGACCAGACGAAGATCTCGCCGCTCCTCAGAGACAACCACGATGACAGCATCACTTTCTTCACTTAGCCCGACCGCTGCGCGATGCCTCGTGCCGAATTCACCCTGCAAAGCCGTCGCCTGCGCTAACGGCAACAGCACTCTGGCAGCCACAATCCGACCGCCCGAAGCATCGGCGCGAACCACTATAGCACCATCATGCATCGGCGCTTTTGGACAAAACAATGCCTGAACCACATCGGCACGCAGCGGAGCGTTCATCTCCACGCCGGAGTCCATTAAATGTTTCAAGCCGGTTTCACGCTCAATGACAATCAACGCTCCCCATCCCTGATGCACCATCGCCAGTGACGACTCAACCAGTTGCTCAATCAATTGATCCATGGGAACACCGGAAGAACCCAGAGGATTAACCGCCACACGCATGAGACCACGGCGAATTTCATGCTGAAACAGCACGACAAAAATGATGATAAATGCCGAGAAGAACTGCGAGAACACCCATTCTACTGTCAGTAAGCCGAACCACTTTGATAATTCATAAATAACAAAGAGAACTGTCAGGCCAATCAGCATCTGTTCGGCACGTGTTCCCCGAATCAAACGCAGGGCAAAATAGATCACCACTGCAACCAGGCTGACATCAACCACATCAATCAATGAAATTTGAAAATTCATGGATGTTCGACCTTAAGTGTATTTTTTCACAAATAGTTGGTGGTTAGTTTAATCTAACACCTCGAATCCCGCAAGACTGAGGCAACCCTAACAGCTTTTAGCTGACGGGCCACATCATGTACCCTGAGCATATCCGCCCCCAGCATCACACAAGCACTGACAGCAGCAGCTGTTTCTATTTCTCTATCGTCGACGACGGCATGAGTAATCGCACCGAGAAAAGATTTTCGCGAAACCCCCATCAAAACCGGCAGTCCGAACTCCTGCTTCAGACGCGGCAAACCGGCAATGAGTGCAAGATTATCTTCAAACCGCTTGCCAAAACCAATTCCCGGATCAAGCAACAATCGCTGTTCATCAACACCTGCTCCGGCACATGCTTCAAGGCGTTCTGAAAAAAAGTGGCACACATCATCCACCACATCTGTGTACTGAGGGTTTTTCTGCATGGTGGCCGGTGAACCTTGCATATGCATCAGGCAAATATCCACATCAAAACCAGCCGCCACCTCTAAGCTTGCAGGATCGTGTGATAATGCACTCACATCATTGATCATGCTGGCTCCGGCCAGCACCGAACGATGCATGACTTCAGCTTTCATCGTATCCACTGAAACCTGACAGCCTGCTCCAACCAGCCCCTGAATCACCGGCACTACGCGCCGCAACTCCTCGCCGACAGATACAGGCATGGCGCCGGGGCGCGTCGATTCCCCGCCGACATCGATCAGATCAGCCCCTTGCTGCCGCAAATGCACAGCATGAGCAATCGCCGCATCCACATGAAATGCAGAGGCATTTTCATCCCCCTGGAAGAAAACACCCCCATCCGAAAATGAATCAGGGGTGCAATTCAGCACCCCCATAATCCACGCCGGTTGCCCGGCCTTACATAACCACCTAGCCATAGATCAACTTTCCTGACTGGCACCTTTCTCTGCACTTTTGGACGCTTCCACCTCATCCAGAGTTGCATCATCCGACGCGTCTTCCTGCTCGGATGCTTTGGCCGACTGATTGATGACATCCGCACGCTGCAATATTTTACCCTGCAGCACCTGCGTAATTTCATCGCCGGTCAGCGTCTCGTATTCCAGTAAAGCCTCTGCCAGCAGGTGTAACTGATCGATATTTTCTTCGAGGATACGTTTTGCTCGCGCATACCCCCCTTCGACAAAGCTGCGAACCTCGGAATCAATCAGGCGTGCTGTCTCATCTGAAACGTTGGTTTGCTGGGCAACCGAATGACCCAAAAAGACCTCTTGCTCATTATCGGAGTAAAGCAGCGGCCCCAACTTATCAGACATGCCCCATTTAGTGACCATGCTCTTGGCCAGGTTTGTCGCCATCTGAATGTCGCTGGATGCGCCGGATGTAACTTTGTCATAGCCAAAGATCATCTCTTCGGCAACACGTCCACCCATTGCAATCGCGATATTTCCATGCATTTTTTCTCTGGATTGAGAATATTCATCGCGCTCGGGTAAACGCATCACCATACCCAAAGCCTGACCGCGCGGAATAATGGTCATTTTATGGATAGGATCGGACACGGCACAGTGAATCGAAACCAGCGCATGGCCACCTTCGTGATACGCCGTTAATTTCTTCTCATCTTCTGTCATGGCCATAGAACGACGCTCCGTACCCATCATGACTTTATCCTTGGCCTCATCAAAGTCAGCCGCAGCCACTTTGTCGCGATCAAAGCGAGCCGCATTCAAGGCTGCCTCATTCACAAGGTTCGCCAGATCAGCACCGGAAAAACCCGGTGTGCCACGTGCGATGACTTTCACCTTCACATCCGAAGCCAGAGGAACCTTTTTCATATGAACTTTTAAAATCTGCACACGACCATTTAAATCCGGACGCCCCACCACCACCTGTCGGTCAAAGCGGCCCGGACGCAACAATGCCGGATCAAGCACATCAGGCCTGTTGGTTGCCGCCACCAGAATGACGCCTTCATTGGCTTCAAAGCCATCCATTTCGACCAGCATCTGGTTCAGTGTCTGCTCACGTTCATCATTTCCGCCACCAATGCCGGCACCACGATGACGCCCCATGGCATCAATTTCATCCACAAACACAATACAAGGCGCATGTTTTTTAGCCTGCTCAAACATATCGCGCACACGCGATGCACCGACGCCAACAAACATTTCCACAAAGTCAGATCCGGAAATCGAGAAGAACGGCACTTCCGCCTCTCCGGCAATGGCCCGACCCAGCAGTGTTTTACCTGTACCCGGAGGGCCCACCAGCAGCACGCCCTTGGGGATACGGCCGCCCAGACGGGTGAACCTAGAGGGATCTCTCAAGAACTCGATTATTTCGGTTACTTCCTGTTTAGCTTCATCACAACCGGCAACATCTTCGAAAGTCACCCTGTTGGTGTTTTCGGTCAGCATTTTGGCACGACTCTTACCAAAACCCATTGCGCCACCTTTACCACCACCCTGCATCTGGCGCATAAAGAACACCCAGACAGCAATCAGTAGCAGCATGGGGAACCATGATATCAGTACGTTCAGTAAAAAAGGTACTTCTGCCGGTGGTTTCACATCCACCTCGACTTTATTGTCCAGCAAACGCTGCACCAGATTCGGATCGTTGGGAATTTCAACCGCGAAGGTCTTCAAGTCCCCTGCCATATCTGTAAACTGCCCGCGAATTTCATGCTCTGAAATCGTAGCCTTATCAATCATGCCCTGGTTGACTTTGTCCATAAAAGACGAATATGTCATACCTTCAGCTCTGCCCATGGGGGCACTGTTGAACATATTAAACACACTCATCATGGTCAGGCCGATCACAACCCACAATAAAACATTCTTACCCATTCAAAATCTCCATTCTATCCATAAAAACACACCCGATTTCAACCAACGATGGTTCGCGCAAAAGATGAAAATATCATGAAGCGCTGCTACAAATAACCATGCATACGCTGCCTAGACAGATCGAAGATGCAAGCCTCTGCCCTCCCTTGATAAGGTACAGCGAGACAAATCCACACTACCTCGAGCACTTTTATGTATCCAGACCTCCACCAGTTCGATGTGCCTTCGCCCCAGCACCACCCCTTCTCCCATGGCTGACGAAGCCATAAGCTGCAACGCTGCCGCACGCACGGCTTGCGGCTGCTTACGCCATGTTTCCCAGCAAACCGAACAATGGCCGCTCTGAGACTCAAAATTCAACGCTTCAAGATGTAAGGTTATCTCTTCACTGAGTTTTAAGGCCTGCTCACCCCAGCGGCAAAATAACATCACCGGATCAAAGCCGCCGTTCAACATCGCAGGAAACAATGACAAGCGAACACGATTCCGCTTCAAGCGCTGATCCCGGTTACTTGCATCTTCAACCCAGCCGATATTCGATGACTTTAGGAAATCAACAAGTTCGGATTTAGGCATTTGCAGCAAAGGCCGATACAACATCAAACCATCATGCTGACGTTGGCGGGCTATGCCGCGACAGCCGGAAACGCCAGCCCCTTGCAGCAGGCGCATGCAAACCGTCTCAGCCTGATCACCCTGATGATGGGCCAGAGCGAGATCAAACAAACCGCGATCCCGAGCGATATCCTGTAGCGCCTGATAGCGACCGGCTCTGGCTATGGCCTCGCGATTTGCCGTCCCCGGCGCTGCCAGCCGTCGGCATTCGAACGGAATGTGCCAGGCGGCAGCCTGTAATTTCAATTGCTCAGCCACTTCTGACGATGCTGCATGCCACGCATGATCAACATGCCACGCTTCAACTTCGAACCCGGCGAGATGCAACATCATCAGCAAAGCAGTTGAATCCGCGCCGCCAGACCATGCCACGGCAAGCTTATGCGGTAGTGATAATTTCAGGGCTTGCAACAAACTTTCCGGCATCGTCACCCCGGATTTAATGTTTAGTCCAACCCGCCAGAACATCCTGCAAAATCATCTGATAGGCTTTTGAGTCTACCTCAAGAAATTCATAAAGCTCCGTTTCCACACCTGAAAGCTCAACCCGACCAGCCTGCACAATGACATGCAACACACCTTCCTCACCATTGGGCATGATGGCCACCAACGGAAAGGATTTTGATGGCACCCGGAAAGTTGTCATGATCGATCCGGCCAGCTTATGATTCAGCTCAAATTCCCGCACTCTGGCCCGGTTTTTCATATAACCCACATAATCCCGCATAGCAGAGGATGTCAAAGCAAAGCCCTGATTGGAGAACACCACATATTGCTCGGTCTTGGAAACAGCAAGCTTGCCCACCCGCACCTGCCCCATCGGCAACACACCGGCTTTTTTATCATACCAGTCGATCAGATTGGAGGTGCCCGCATCATGCACCACACCCGCCTCGGCTTGCACCACCGCTGAGCTCACACCCAATTGCAACGAACCGAGCATATCATCTTTATAGCGAATCACCTGCCAGTCACCCACCAGCGTCATGCACATGGATATACCGGGCATAGGAGGTAGTTTAGAATTGCGTTCCTCATTCTTTGCCAGTTCGTCATACCACTCTTTCAGCATCGCGCGCAGATCCAGCGCAAAAGCGACCAGAGCCTGAGAAGCACCTCGCATCACACAACCGGATACAGAAAAACCATCGAGAAAAAGATGCTCCACGCCTTTAGCTCGCTTGGAAATTCGCGGCAGAAACACTTTGACCATGAATTGACTGAAATCAGGGTGCTGGGCGGACATACATACAAGATAGTCATTCCAGACAATGCGCAAGCAAGACTGCTTGGAGGAAAGGGAGACACCAGCATGCAAAGATAATTCGGCATCCAGCCTGAAATAGACAATGGTTCCTTCATCCCATGCTTTTTCAAGCGCCCGATCAGCCTCAACCCCTCTCAGCGGTTTAGCAAATGAAGTTGTGTAATCCATCCACCGTTTTTCTACCTTACGACGCTCACATTCGACGCGTACATCTTCTTCGAATACCCGAAATGCAGAAAAGACCCGATCATCTTTTGCCCATGGCTTATCGTCGACATTACCTTGTTTTTCTCTGCATTTAAGCAACCAGATTGCAACCGGATGTTTGGTGCCCTTCAAATATTCAAATACACTGTCCGGCAACTGTTCCGGACGCGCCAGCAACTGATCGAGTTTCCTGGCATCCAGAACCCACTGCATCCAGACACCCTGCCCCGTTTGCTCTGCCATTTCCCACAAGGCAAGTCTGACCCAGCTGCGACGGAGGAAATGTTCTCCCATCCGATCACTGGCCAGCAATGCGGTGATGCCTGATTCATGATCCGGCCCTACTTTCTTACGCAATTCGCGCATCCGAGGGATAATTTCCGGCTCCAGCCCATAAGCCATAACGATATAACGATCATCTCCCAGTAAAGAATCCTCTGGCTGACGGTATAAAAACGTCATCGGTGTAACCGGAATCACCATGGCTTCATACGTGGCAATGCGGGTTAACTCCACAGCGCCCTCAACATGTTGTTTGAGGAAATTACGCAGCGCCCAATCATACAGACCACCAACAATACAGCCCATCACGTGGTCACTGTGCGCGCCATGTTCAGAGGGTAGTTTGGCAATGGCCTGACGCATTAACTTCAGAATCAGGATATTCACCGATGCGACCCATGGTGCACTATCGATCTGATCCTGTTTCCACGATTGTCGCCACATATCTTTCCAGGCTTCAAGCAAGGCCAGAGCCCCGAATGGGTCGGCACACCAGTGATGCAATAAAGTTTTTGGAAAATGCGGATAATGGGATTGCAGCTCTTCCATCATGCTGCGCGAAACCGCATTGAGCTTAGGCAACTGATGTGCCGAAACTTTTTCGTTATTTATCATGTAACGCACTGATAAATCATAGAGTTTGCGTACAGCAGTCGGAAACACCGTAAGCAACTTGGATTCCATACCGTAAGGAATATACTCGAAAGCATCTTCAGCAACGATCTTAATCGGCAACCTGCGTGTATCAACTTTACATCGAATAACAGGACTATCGCCTCGATTTAATATTGGGCGATACCAACTCCAGCGGTAAGCATAATAATCCGGCGATAACATACCGTTCCTCCAGTAAATCCTAACAACATCGCTGCCAAGCCGTTAACTTTGCCGCAGGTGAAGATAAAATCCAATCATTGTATAAAAAAAGCTTTCATAGCACCATGGTGAACTATATCACTCTCGCTGGATTTGCACAGATTTGCACAACCCCTTTCCGCCACGCATGATCAAAGCTAGCCTGTTGGCAATGGAATGGGCGCAACAATTTATCGAACAATACGGCTACTGGGCAGTATTCATCTGGACGTTCATTGAAGGGGAGAGCGTCTTTATTCTGGCTGCTGCTCTTGCCGCTGCCGGCTTGATGAAGCCGTGGATCGTTATTGCTGTTGCTGCATCAGGTGCTTTTGTCGGCCATTTGTTTTTTTTCGCTCTTGGCCGCTGGTATGGAGAATCAATTATTCAGGCTATCCCCAGCTTTCGCAGACATGCGCCCAAAGCCCACGTCATTCTTGATCAATATGCGCACTGGTCGATTTTTATCTTTCAATATTTGTACGGCACCCGCATCGCAGCTGCCATCCTGTTCGGCTGCTCGCCGATTAGATTCTGGCGATTCTTTGTTCTGCAGATCATCAATTGCATCACCTGGGCTATCATTATTTACGCCGCCGGACATTTTCTCGGGCTGGCAGCGCTTTCTCTGCTGCATGAAGTCGGCGTGATTGGCTTAGTAGTTGTTGTACTGATCGCGCTGATCATTGCGCTATACATCTATTTACTCTTCAAGCGACGCCACCGACTAAAGACCGGAACACCGAACCCGCCGGACGCTGACTGAGCAACTCACCTTCCCGCCTGCCAAATCAGACCGGATCGTGATACATCGCTTCAATAATACCCTGATGGGCCTCTGCAATAACCCGGCGTTTCAATTTCAGCGTCGGCGTCAGAAAGCCATTATCCTGCGTCCATTCGCCATCAACAAAAGCAAACCGCTGCACCTGCATAAAGCTGGCCAGATCGTGCTCCTCCTTGTGCATGCGCAATAATATCCAGGTTTTTATTTGCTCATTCCGACGCCAGTCATCTGGCAATTCTGACTGTTGCTCCTGCTTCCACGACAAGCGTAAGCCCTCCACATCCGGCACCACCAATGCCACGACATAATCCCGGCCATCACCCACAATCATCGCCTGCGCGATAAAAGGCGCTTGCGTCAAATGCTGCTCGACCACAGCCGGTGGCACATTTTCACCATTGGAAAGAACGAGAATTTCCTTTTTACGGTCAATGATTTTGACATAACCGTCGTCATCGATATTCACGATGTCGCCCGTATACAACCAGCCATCATCATCCATCACTTCATTGGTGGCATCGGGGCGATTCCAGTAGCCCTGCATCAACATCGGGCCACGCACCAGCAACTCTCCGTCGTCCGCTACTTTAAGCTCAACTCCGGGTAATGCCGGGCCAACCGTATCCGGTTTGATTTTTCGTTCGAGATTAACAGTCAGCACCGGCGATGTTTCAGACAAGCCATAGCCGGGCAATACCGTGATATCAGCCGCCAGCAAAAAACGCGCGATATCCGGATGCAACGCCGCCCCACCGGAGACAAAGGCCCGGATACGCCCACCCATTTTTTCACGCAATTTGGCATTCACCAGTTTATCCAGCACGCGCCAGGCAAATGCCGAGAAACCACTCAGATCAGATCCTGCCTGTCGCTTTTCAAAGCGTACCTGCCCTAAAGCCTGCGCATGATCAAACAGCCATTGTTTGATCGGGGATTCAGCCATCCTGGCTTTGACACCCGCATAAATTTTCTCATACAAACGTGGTACGGAAATCATCACCGTCGGATGCACCTCCGGCATGTCCCGCAGCAATGTCGTGACATCTTCAGCATAAGCGATTTCCGCCCCGCAGGAGGTAGGCAAAAAATGCCCCACTGTCCGCTCAAAGGCGTGCGAAAGCGGTAAAAATGACAAAAACAAATCACTTGCATAGACAGGCACCCCACCCAGACCGGCCTGCACATCCGATAAAATATTATCATGCGTCAGCATCACACCTTTGGGGTGGGCTGTTGTACCCGAAGTATAAATCAATGTCGCCAGCGCTTGCCGGTCCGGGCATGGCGAGCACAATCGATTGTCCCAGCTTTCATCCCTGGCAATAGCCTGAACACTTTCCTTCTTGCCATGAAAGGGAATATGCGGAATTTCCAGCCCCTCGATTTTATGCAATTGTTGCCCTTCCTCGACAAAGATCACTGAAACATCCGCATCCTGAAACACATAACTCACCGCTTCGGAGGCATCGGTAAAATAGGCCGGAACGGTGATGGCTCCCAGTCGCAAAATTGCAAAATCGGCAATAAACCACTCCGGGCAGTTATGCCCCAGAATACCCACCCGATCACCCGGCTTGATACCTTTGGATTCCAGCCACGCTGCCACTCGCAGCACTGACTGCTGCACCCGGATACGTGAAAGTGTTTTCCAGCTCCCATCGCTCATCCGGTAGCGAAGCATCGGTTTATCGAGCCATTCGGGTGGTGAGGCCAGCAGAATATCTGACAAACATTCTGACTGCCCGATCAGTTCGATGCCTAAACTGGCATCATCTATATCACCGTGTAAACGCATCCAACACCTCCATATTTTCCGGCACCGCATATCCCATTGCTTCGATATCGAAAATCAACCGATCCCGTGCCTGCGTGGCAAAATAACGGAGCAAGCCACCGCGAAATGGCGGGAACCCAATACCGTAAACAAACGCAGCATCCATATGCTGCGCATCTTCAATGACGCCCTCCTGCAAACATTGCAAAGCCTCAATCAGCATCGGAATCAAGCAACCATGCACCAGCACCCGGGTTGTCACCGGTTCGATGCTTACACCGATATCGGAATCCAGACCCTCTTGCGACAACTGATGTTCGGCGACGCTCACCACGGGCACATAGCTGGCCAGCTTTGGGTTAAGCCCCTGTTGCTTTTTGCCCTGATACATAAAGAAACCGGCACCACTTTTCTCTCCCAGACATCCATCAGCAACCATACGGGAAAGCCATTCCGGCATCGCATAGCGCTCAGGATTCAGTGCTTCACCCAGATGGTTGCCGACATGCATACAGATATCCAGACCGACCCGATCCGCCAGCTCCAGCGCCCCCATCGGCATGCCGAATACCTTCAGTGTACCATCAATATGTTCGGGTTTCTGGCCTTCTTCCAGCCAGCGAAGCGCTGCCACCATGTACGGCATCAGACAACGATTGACAAAAAAGCCGGGAGAATCGGAGGTGATGACCGGAAACTTCCCCCATGCCGCCGCCAGTGCGCAAACCTGATCCACCACTTCAGGAGCCGTACGCTTGCCGGCAATCACTTCGACCAGTGGCATTTTTGGTGCCGGATTAAAAAAGTGCATACCGGCAATGCGTTCAGGGTGCTGGCGACGTTGCTGCATCGCCGACACGGATAATGACGAGGTATTGGTCAGCAGCAGCGCATCATCACGCACAACGGTTTCGACGTCTTTCCACAAGGCTTTCTTGATCTTGATATCTTCAAGTACGGCCTCAATAACCACATCAGATGCGGCCAGGCCCGAACGATCCAGCACCGGCCGGATTCGGTTAAAGCGGCGCACATCGCGCAGACGCAGTGATGCCAGTGACGACAAACCCTTCGTCACCGCCTGCGCTGCCACATCATGTAAATCGACATCAGAGTTTCTGGCTGCCACCCAGGCAATGCCGCTACCCATGACACCAGCACCGAACACGGATGTTTTGCCGACTCCGCTCACCCAATTACGTCCTCGTTTCACAGCCTCCTGTTTTTTCAAAGCTCCACCGAGATGGAACACACGGATCAGGTTTTTACACGTTGGCGTCACTGCCATGCGGCCGAGTGATTCGGCCTCAAGCGCATAGGCAACGCTATCGGGTTTGCCGAAAGTAGTGTTCAGCAAATGAATCGTGGCGGGAATTGAAGGGTAGGCCTCCAGCAGATCGACATGTGGTATCTTTTGACTCACTTTTTTTTCCACCTGCTGGAAAAATATCCAGCGCAGCGGCGGCAACACCATCCAGAGCGGCTGCACCTTTACGGGTTTCTTTTTGCCTTTTTGTGCCAGCGAAGCAACGGCCGGCTCGACCTGCTCGGGAAAACAAACCAGTGATGCCAGCTTGCTGCGCCCGGCTTGTTTGGCGTCCACAGCGCGTCCGGAGAGAATCATATCGACCGCTTTAAGCCAACCGATGCGCTTTGGCAAACGTACACATCCGCCAAAGCCTGGATGAATGCCGATTTTTATTTCAGGCAGGGCCAACCGCGTTTTCGCATGCTGCACCGCCAGAATATGATCGCAGGCCAGCGCCACTTCCAGACCACCGCCCATGCATGCGCCCTCTACCACTGCGATGCTGACGCAAGTCAGGTTTTCAAGGCGATGGCATACCGCCTGTCCGCGTCTGGCCAGCGCAATCGCCTCACGCACATCACTCACCGCTGCAATCAAATCCAGATCTGCGCCGGCAATAAAGCAACCCTCAATGCCACTGCGCAGCAGCAGCACATCCGGCGTATCTTTTTCCAGCTGCTCCAGACAGGCCTCGAATTGTTCGATGCATATTTCGTCGAGCACATTCACCGATTTATCCGAACGTGAAAAAATCAGCGTCGCCACATCTTTGTCTTGCTGTTCTCTGTTTAGCGTTACGACTTCCATGATTCACTCCCCAGCAGCACCGCACCGCCCTGTCCGCCGCCAATACACAACGTTGCCAGCCCCAGCCCTGCCTGCTCATGTTGAAGCTGTCGCAATAACGTATAAATCAGGCGCGTTCCGCTCATGCCTACCGGATGTCCCATCGCCACTGCGCCGCCGTGCACATTCAGTCGCTCTTCAGCAACTGCGCCGAGCGGCTGCTCAAGGCCCAGATGCTTTTTGGCAAACGAAGCAGAACTCAGTGCCTTTTGACATGCCAGCACCTGCACAGCAAACGCTTCGTTAATTTCCACGCGCTGCACATCGGCCATATTCAGGCCCGCCTGCCGCATCACTTTGTGCATGGAAAATACCGGCCCGAGCCCCATCCGCGACGGATCACATCCTGAATAGGCCCAATCATGCAGATACCCGAGAATCGGCCAGCCTTCCGCCTCGGCTTTTTCACGATGCGTCAACAGCAGCATGCATGCACCGTCGGTAAGCTGCGAACTGTTACCCGCCGTTACCGTGCCCAGCTTCCGATCAAAGGCAGGCCGCAATTTAGCCAGCGCTTCCATGCTCTGACTGGCGCGAATACCTTCATCGACAAATACATCGGCATAGTGTGGCGGCACAAACATGTGCATCACTTCAGCATCATACCAGCCGTCTTCCCAGGCTTTGGCGGCCCGCTGATGGCTGCTCAGTGCAAACGCATCCTGTTCCTTGCGGGTAATGGAAAAATCACGTGCCAGATTTTCCGCCGTATCACCCATGCCCATACCAATGGTCGGATCGGTCAATCCTTCGATTAATGACACACGTGGCTTCCATGGTGCTTTGGCTATATCGACAAACACCGACAGTTTTTTCATCACCGTTCTGGCACGTGGCAACTGACTCATCGCCCGGCGGAATTCATCATGAAACAACAACGGCGCATGCGTCATCGATTCAACGCCCCCGGCCAGCACCACCTCGGCGCGTCCGACCATAATTTTCTCTGCCGCATCAGTCACCGCCTGCATACCCGAAGCGCAATTCCGATGCACGGTATGCGCCGGCACAGCACGGGATACACCGGCCATCAAGGCAATCACCCGCGCAATATTAGTGGCTTCCGCCGGTTGAATGACATTGCCGATAATCACTGCGTCTACGGCATCTTTTGAAACAGGCAGCCGCGCCAGAATTTCCCGCACAGCCAACACACCAAGATCCACTGCGCTCAGGTATTCAAAAGCGCCTCCCGCCTTGCCCATCGGCGTTCTGACGCCGCCGACAACGACAATTTCTCTGACGTGATTTTTTTCCGAGCCTTTCACTACCGCAGTTGAAACCATATCGACTCCCTTCACCGATTCGCAGAACAAACTTTTCGTTAATAGTCCTTCTCACTTTGTAGATCAAAGCAGCGAAAAGGGCAAGTTGGGTAGCAAATCTCTATTTCCGAACCATCATTACTTATCGCCCAGAAGGCCATAATATGCTCATACCCCGGCACAGAACGAACTTTAAACGAGGATATTCCACAACCAATTTTCTCTTCCGCTTCAGGATGGAAAGACAACAGACTAAACAGAAAATCATAGTGAATCTCTGAAACGGCAGCTTACACCGCATAAATTATTTTTAATCAATCTCAATAGTTTTTCATCTTTTATCCCATATGAATTAAATAAAGGGATGATGATAAATTCTCGTCGCAATCACCTCAGCAATCAGCAAAACATAAACGTGCTGGCCGATGACCCGGTAGATGATTCGGTAAGGCTTAAAGAAGCGTTTCCGATATTCACGGATGCCGATATCCAGCAGCTCAGGAGGGTAGGTGCCGCGCTCGGGGAACTCGCCAAGACTCGTAAAAGCCGGTTCGATGTTCTCAAGCAAATGGTCGGCTTTTACTGGCGAGTCATTTTTGGCGATATAGTCGTATAATTCGAGCAGGTCACGCGAGCCATCTTCAGTCAGGAACACCTCAAAAGCACTCATCAGAGCCCCCCTTGTTTTGTCTCCCGGATAGAACGTATGACATTGGCCGCAGAGGTAACATGCCCTTCCTCAATCTGACTGTTTCCCAGCGCCATAGTTTCCATTGTTTTTTCGTAACTGTAGATGTCCTGCACCACCAGTTTAGCTTCACCATTCTGCGTGATGATCTTCGGCTCGCGCACCTCGTTCAGGTCACGTACCACATCAGCAGCATGAGCTTTCAAATAACTGATCGACCTGACCTGGGTGGACATCTTCATAACAACCTCCATGCGTGGACTTAATTAAGTTCGAAATCAGTCTCATTGTTAACCGCGACTTCTGAAGCTCTGCCGAATGGTGCACCGCTCATTCGCCTTATCGAACAAAAACGGCCGCCCTGAAAGGCAGCCGTTTGAGAAAATCAGTCGTGATTTCATGCGTCAGTCAGACATTCAACCCCAGCACGTCCTGCATATCGTACCAGCCTTGCTTTTGCTGACTTAACCAGTCGGCTGCACGCAGTGCGCCTTTGGCGAAGACCAGACGATCCGAAGCGACATGGTTGATTTCGATGCGCTCTTCATCGGAGATGAACATCGCCTTGTGCTCGCCGACGATATTGCCGCCGCGCACTACAGAGAATCCGATCTTGCCTTCTTCACGAGCGCCGGTGATGCCTTCGCGGCTGAACACCGCTGCATCCATCAGATCCACATTCCGTCCAGCCGCCAGTGCGCGGCCCATTGCCAGTGCGGTACCGCTGGGGGCATCGACTTTATGCTTATGATGCGCTTCAAAGATTTCGGCATCGTAATCGGCTGCCAGCACTTGTGCTGCCTGCTGAATCAGATTCAGTGCCAGATTCACGCCGACAGAATAATTCGCCGCCATCACCACCGGAGAATCAGCCAGCGTACGCTTCAGCGTTGCCATCTGTTCCGGATCGAAACCGGTTGTTCCGATCACCATCGCCATACCGCGCCCGGCGACAAATGCCGCATGCTCAAGACAGCCTTCCGGCGAGGTAAAATCAATCAACACATCCGCTTCCGGCAAGTCGTTCAGATCATCGGTCAGCGACACGCCCAATGCACCGATACCTGCCAGATTACCTGCATCGGCACCAATCAATGAGGCACCGACCCGATCACAGGCACCTACCAGTTCCGCGCCTTCCAGCGCATCTGTTGCTTTGACCAGCATCCGACCCATACGTCCGGATGCACCACTGATAATTACTCGCATCATTTCACCTCGCTTGCAATATCATCCCAGAAACGCTTCACCTTATCCAGAAACGAGTGTCGCTCCGGATACACTTCATCGCCGGTTTCCCCGGCAAATTCGCGCAGTAATTTCTGCTGTCTTTCCGACAAACTCTTGGGCACGGCAATTTGTACGCGCACAAACAAATCACCGGTTTGGCCGGTGCGCACATCCGGCACACCATGGCCACGCAGACGGAACACCTTACCGCCGGGCGTGCCTGCTGGAATTTTGATCTTGATTTTGCCTTTCAGGGTGGGCGCATCGATTTCGGCACCCAACGTCGCCTGCGGGAAGGTGATCGGCATATCGCAATGCAAATCGGCGCCTTCGCGCTCAAAAATCGAATGCGGCTTCAAATTCACCACTACAAATAAATTGCCTGAAGGGCCACCGAATTCTCCCGCCTCGCCTTCGCCGCTGACGCGCACCTGCGCCCCATCGTAGACACCGGCAGGAATCTTGATTTTCAGATTCTTCTTCTCACGCTTGCGACCTGTACCACTGCAATCGACACATGGAGAATCGATTTTCTTACCTGTACCATGGCAATCCGGACATGTCCGGCGAACAGCAAAGAAGCCCTGCTGCATCTGCACCTGCCCGTGCCCACCACAGGTGCGGCAAGGCACCGGACTGGTGCCGGGTTTGGCACCGGAGCCACTACACGTGGTACACGACACATGGCGGGGAATAATCAGCTCGACTTCTTTGCCTGCAGCCGCTTCTTCAAGACTCATCGCCAGATCGTAGCGCAAATCCGAACCGCGCTGCATACCACCACCGCCGCCACCACCAAAACCACCGCCAAACATCTGACCGAAGGCATCACCGAACAGATCGCCAAAATCACGATAGGCATGCGAACCCTGGAAGCCGCCGGAACCGAAACCGCCCATCATGTCATCAACACCGGCATGGCCGTATTGATCATAGCGGGCGCGTTTATCTTTATCGGATAGTACTTCGTAAGCCTCGGTGACTTCACGGAAATTCTCCGCTGCCTGTTTATTGTCGGGATTACGATCCGGATGAAATTTCATCGCCATCTTACGATAAGCACGCTTGATACCATTTTCATCGGTATCTTTGGTGACACCCAATACTTCATAAAAATCGCGTTTGGTCACAACTGCTCCCTGTCCCTGGAAACCGTGCTCAGGCCCCCGGTTTCAACATAGTGTATTTGAAATATGAAAAGGAGCGGGTCCTTAAAACCCGGCTCCTTTTGCATATGCTTACTGGCAGGCACCGCGTAAACGAGTGCCCTGCGACTTACTTTTTATTGTTTTCGTCAACAACTTCGGCATCAACCACATCTGCATCCTGTGCCGATCCGGAAGCATTCGAGGATGCATCAGCACCTTGCGGCTCCTGCTGCATCTGCTGATAAATCGCTTCACCCAGCTTCTGCGATTTTTCCGCCAGATTCTGCTCAGCCTTACCGATAGCTTCGACATCGCCGCTTTCAATAGCTTTCTTCATCTCTTCCAAAGCTTCTTCGATGCTCTTACGGGTGGCTTCATCCACCTTATCGCCATGCTCTTTCAATGATTTCTCGGTTGAGTAAACCAGTGCATCGGCACGATTTTTAGTTTCAATCGTTTCTTTCTGCTTCTTGTCTTCCTCGGCATGTGCTTCGGCATCTTTCTTCATGCGCTCGATTTCTTCCTCGGACAAACCGGAGCCGGACTCGATACGGATCGAAGTTTCCTTGCCGGTGCCTTTGTCTTTAGCATGCACATGAATGATACCATTGGCATCGATATCGAAAGTCACTTCAACCTGTGGCATGCCGCGTGGTGCCGGTGCAATGCCTTCCAGATTGAACAGGCCCATCTGTTTGTTGGCAGAGAAAATTTCACGCTCACCCTGTGCCACTTTGATGGTTACCGCAGTCTGATTATCCGCTGCCGTTGTATAGGTCTGGCTCTTCTTGGTCGGGATAGTGGTGTTCTTCTCGATGATCTTGTTGAACAAACCACCTTCCACTTCGATACCCAGTGACAGCGGCGTAACGTCCAGCAATAACACATCGGTAACATCACCGGTCAGTACCGCACCCTGAATGGCCGCACCAATGGCTACCACTTCATCCGGGTTTACACCCTTGTGTGGTTCACGGCCGAAGAACGCCTTCACTTTTTCCTGTACCAGCGGCATACGGGTCTGACCACCAACCAGCACAACCTCATGGATTTCGGAAGCGGTAACGCCAGCATCTTTCAAAGCCTGCTTGCACGGTGCCAGCGATTTTTCAACCAGATCGCCCACCAGCGATTCGAATTTCGCCCGGGAAACCTTGATCAGCAAATGTTTCGGACCGGATGCATCAGCCGTAATAAACGGCAGATTCACTTCAGTCTGAGTGCTGGAGGACAGTTCGATCTTGGCTTTTTCCGAGGCTTCTTTCAGACGTTGCAAAGCCAGCTTATCGGTCATCAGATCAACGCCGTGCTCTTTCTTGAACTCTTCAGCCAGATACTTGATCAGCACCTGATCAAAGTCTTCACCGCCAAGGAAGGTATCGCCATTGGTGGCCTTCACTTCGAATACGCCATCGCCGATTTCAAGGATGGAAATATCAAACGTTCCACCGCCCAGATCGTAAACGGCAATCAGGTGGTTCTCTTCAGTTTTATCCAGACCGTAAGCCAGTGCCGCAGCAGTTGGCTCGTTGACGATGCGCAGTACGTTCAGACCGGCAATCGCACCGGCGTCTTTGGTGGCCTGACGCTGAGAGTCGTTGAAATAGGCCGGTACGGTAATCACCGCATCTCTGACGGTTTCGCCCAGATAATCTTCGGCTGTTTTCTTCATTTTCTGCAAGGTGATCGCAGAGATTTCCTGCGGACTCATTTTCTTGCCATCGGCCTCAACCCATGCATCGCCATTATCGGCTTTGACGATCGGGTAGGACACCAGTTCATGGTGATGCTTTGTTTCTGCTGAATCAAATTTGCGGCCGATCAAACGCTTCACCGCGTAAAACGTTTTATCCGGATTGGTCACCATCTGACGCTTGGCCGATGCGCCGACCAGTCGTTCATCATTGGCAAACGCAACAATCGACGGGGTGGTGTTATCACCCTCTGAGTTGGGAATTACCTTTGCTTTATTGCCTTCCATGACGGCCACACACGAGTTGGTGGTGCCGAGGTCAATACCGATTACTTTTGCCATTTTTTTCTTCTCCTAAACCCGGTGGCGGGTCATTCAATATGTGTTGTAAAACCTTCTATGGGGGTCGCATTGCATTTTTTCAAGGCATGCTTTCCGATACAGCTTATGTCGGGCGCTATTTGGCCGGCCCGCTGGAAACCAGAACTCTGGCCGGACGAATCAGACGCCCGTGCAATGAATATCCGGCGACATGCTGTGCAATCACCATACCTTCCGGCTCATCGGACGGCATTTGTGAAAGCGCTTCGTGCTGATGCGGATCAAACATTTCCCCCATCGCATCGATACGTTTCACTTCAAAGCGTGTCATCAAGTCGTGCCAGCTGTTCAGCGTCAGTTCAATACCCTGACGTACGGCATCTTCATTACCTGCTTCAGCTGCCAGCGCACGCTCAAGATTATCCACCACATCGAGTAATGCCGTGGCAAATTTCTCAATGCCGAACTTGTGAGCATCGGCCACTTCGCGCTGGGTACGTTTGCGTAAATTTTCCATCTCCGCATGGGTACGCAGCATGCCATCTTTCAATCTGGCATTTTCTTCCTGCATGGCTGACAGCTGTTCTGTCAGGTTCGACACTTCGGCTGCCACCGAATCTTCTGCAACGTTATCTTCAGCCCTGGCTGTCACTTCAGCAGCATCTTCAGAAACGTTTTGACCCTGCTCCGGAGATGCCTTCTGTTCTGCATCAGGCTCTTGTTTGTTGTGCTTTTTACCCGTCAACGCTTCCTCCAGCCTCTCAACCCGACGAGGTTTATGAAATTAATATCAATGTTGACCCCTTTTATGGGAACTCAAATCCTGCTTTTCAAGCCTGCAATACAAAAAAGTTGCTACACAGAGAAAAAAACCGGGCAATGCTTGCTCCATGCCTGATCAGCCATTACGCTGCTGGTAACTGTCGGAATTAAAGCCGGACCGGAACCATAGCCAGAATAAAATGCACGCCCTGCGCAAAGAGGATGCCTGAGTGAAAAAACAGCTGCTCCAAATGATGAATATGGATGTTGCCGATGTCGCCAGCATGCCTGCATTAAAACGCTACACCGCCGCCATACTGCGTTTTTCCTGGCGCGTAACGAATCGCTTTGTTGCGGATCGTTGCATTCAGCGTGCTTCGGCACTGGGCTATGCATCGCTGCTGGCGATTGTGCCGCTGGTGGTGCTTGGCTTCTCGATTTTCACCAGCTTTCAGGCCTTCGATGTTGTCTCCAACCATGTCCGCTCGGCGCTGCTCGAATATCTGCTGCCGACCAGCCAGCATGTTGTTGAAGATTATCTGGGCAATATTGCCGACAAGGCCGGAGCCTTATCCGCTTTCGGTATCATCGGCCTGCTGTTCACGGCCGTGGCACTGCTGAACACCATGGAAGAGGCTTTTAACGATATCTGGCGCATCAGCCGCACCCGTCCGCTGCTGTCCAAATTCATCGTCTTCTGGTCGATGCTCACCCTCTCGCCGATTCTGATCGGCGCGTCGATCTCCATCACCTCCTATTTTACCGCCCTGCCCATCATTCGTGATGTCGCTGTCGGTGCTTCCGCTATTCGGGATATTCCCTTCCTTGTACCGTGGATGATTTCGACGATTGCCATGACGTCGTTGTATGTCGCGCTGCCCAACACACGCGTACCGCTTCGTCATGCCATTGTCGGCGGCATGGTTTCTGCGGCGCTGTTTGAATGCACCAAAATCGGCTTCGCCTTTTATATTACGGAATTGGCCAATTACGAAAAAATCTACGGTGCCCTGGGCACCCTGCCGGTGTTTCTGATCTGGTTGTACCTGATCTGGATTGTTCTGTTATTCGGTGCCGAAGTAACCTTTTGCTTACAGAATCCGGAAAAGTCACGCCGCCAGCAACTGTGGCTGAAGCGCCCCGACATTCAGTTGTTCTTCTCTTATCTGGCGCTGATTCGTGCGGCCGAAGCACTGCAACAGGGTAAAACGCTGAAGTTCAACAGCTTCCTCGAAGAAACCGGACTTTCCGCCAATATCATTCAGGAATGGCTCGACCATCTGGGTGACAAACATTTACTGCAACGTGTGATTGATCAGGAAGATTTGAATGATCAGGACAGCTGGGCCCTCGCCATCGATCCGCATCTGTGTTCGATGGCCGAGATTCATGACATTCTGATCGGCAAAGCTCTGGCGATTCCTCCGGAATGGTCGGATTCGCCGATCGCGCAGGCGTTGCTGCCGCTTTATCAGACGATAGAGCAGAATAACACCGGAGTTTTAAGTCAGGTTGCCTTAAGCAGCTTCAGCCATAAAAGCGATACCTTCCGGCCAGTCAAACAGGATCAACCATGAGCATTGCCAAACTACTGATCGCCGCCTCCGAACATGATGCCGATATGCTGTATGTCTCCGGCATGTTCGTACCGGATGCTTTTATTGCCATCGGACTTGAAGAGCAGGGAAACATCTGCTGGCACGGTTTGTTTTCTCCGCTGGAGGTGGATCGCGCCAGAAAACAGTCCCGCTTTGAGCAGGTACATCTTGATAGCGACTGGCGCAAGCAGGCCAGCGACCTCGGTTTTCCGTCATCGCTGGTGGGGGTGGCGGCGGCATTTATCAAAGCGCGCGGCATTGCGCACATCGAAGTGCCGGGGCATTTTCCGCTGATGTATGCCCGCACGCTTGAAGCAATCGGCTTTAGCGTCTCGGCGACGGATGGTTCCATGTTTCCGCAGCGCATCTGCAAACGCCCCGATGAACTCAAGCAGCTGGCCCGCGCCGAGCGTCTGACGCGTCAATCCATGCAGCAGGCCAGAGCATTTCTGGCTGAATGCAGCATTGGCGACGACGGCATTTTACGCCAGCCGCAAACGCAGCAGCGCCTCAAAGCCAAAGATGTACGTGCCGTCATCGAAACATTCCTGATTTCCAAAGGGGCGATGCCTGCCCACACCATTGTTGCCTGCGGCAAAGAAGCGGCCGATCCGCACAATATCGGTGCGGGCTTCATTCGCGCCCGCCAACCGATCATCATCGACATTTTTCCGCGCCTGCTGGATTCGGGTTATTGGGGTGATATGACCCGCACCTTCGTTAAAGGCAAAGCGCCGGATCATGTCAAAAAGCTCTATCAAACAGTGCGTGAAGGACAGGATATCGGGCTGGCGATGATCGCCGCCGGTGTGCATGGGCAGGCCATCCACACGAAAATTCAGGCGCACTTCGAGCAATGCGGCTTTACCACCGGTATCGTCCGTGGCAAGCAAACCGGTTTTTTCCACGGTACCGGCCATGGCGTCGGACTGGAGATTCACGAAGCGCCGCGCATTTCGGTACGTGATGATGAATTACAGGAAAATCAGGTGGTCACCGTTGAGCCCGGTTTATACTATCCCGGCCTTGGCGGTGTCAGACTCGAAGACATGGTCGTCGTCAAAAACAATGGCCATGAAAACCTGACCAATTACCAGCGCCAGCTGGAAATCGAATAATTTACACAGCAAGGAGAACACGATGATTTTAACTACAACCCCCGGCATCGAAGGCAGAAGCATCAGCGCCTACAAGGGTATTGTTGTCGGTGAAGCCATTCTTGGCGCCAACATCTTCCGCGACATGTTCGCCAGTATCCGCGATATCGTCGGCGGCCGTTCCGGTGCCTACGAAAAAGAACTGGGCAAAGCGCGTGAAATCGCTTTTGCCGACATGCAGGCACGTGCTGCCGAGCTGGGTGCCAATGCCATCGTCGGTATCGACATCGATTACGAAGTCGTCGGTAAAGACGGCTCCATGATGATGGTCAGCGTCAGCGGCACGGCGGTTGTGCTGGCGTAATTGCGCTACCCACCCATGCCGTCCACACCACAGAAACAGAGCAGCTGGCAACACCCGTCAGATGACGTTATCAGCTCCTTATTACGTGATGCCAGAAACATCGCGGTTGTCGGCTGCTCGCCCAGGCCGGTTCGTTCCAGCTATAAAATCGCCGCCATTCTCATCGAGCATGGTTATCACGTGATGCCGGTTCATCCGATAGCCAGGACGATTCTGGACCAACCGGTGTATCCGGATTTGCACGACATTCCCGTGCCGGTCGATATTGTGAATGTCTTCCGGCGTGCCGAATTCGCCCCGGCCATCGCCGAAGCCGCTGTTGCTATCGGAGCCAAAGCCTTATGGCTGCAACAGGGAATTATCAGCGAGGAAGCTTACCGCATCGCCACCGATCATGGTCTTATCTGTGTTATGGACCAGTGTATCGCCGTGACGCATCGCCTGCTTCTGCGCTAGTTTTTTTTCTTCCCCCCACTCAATTTTTCCAAGGATCATTCTTCATGCCCATACCACTCGCCTATTTCGGTGTAGTTCTAATCTGGAGTACCACGCCGCTCGCCATTGCCTGGAGTGCTCAGGTTGCCGGATTCGTCTTCGGTGTGGGCAGCCGCATGCTGCTCGGCGTAGTGCTGATTTTTATTTTTTCCGCCCTGATGCGAAACAAAATGGTCTGGCATCGCAAAGCCTGTCTGGCTTATCTTTATGGCGGACTTGGCATTTATGGCGGCATGCTGGCCGTCTACTGGGCAGCACTGCTGATTCCCTCCGGCTGGGTATCGCTGCTATTCGGACTAACACCGATTTTCTCCGCCATCATGGCTTCGTTCTGGCTGGAGGGTGAAATACTGACGCGCCACCGCATCAGCGGCATGACTATCGGCTTTGCCGGACTCATCATGATTTTCGCCAGCAGCCTGCATTGGGGATTATCCGCCACACTGGGCGTCTGCGCCGTACTGCTATCGAGCATGATGCATTCGGCTTCTGCCGTTTGGGTGAAACGTGTGCGGGCCGAAGTCTCGGGCATCAGCATGACAGCCGGCAGCCTTTGTGTTGCCACGCCGCTGTTTATTCTGACATGGCTGCTGACGCTGCCCGATTTTCACGCCACATTTGAAGCCGTCAGCGCGGCTCCGGCACATAACAGCCTTGCCATCGTCTACCTCGCCCTGTTCGGCTCGGTGTTCGGCTTCTCCCTGTATTTTCACGTCCTGAAACACGTCGAAGCCACCCGCGTTGCACTGATTTCACTGATGACGCCGGTCACCTCACTGCTGCTCGGGCATTATCTGAATCAGGAAGTCATCACCTTCAATATTATTGCCGGAGCCGTACTGATTATCGCCGGTCTGGCCGTCTTTGAACTGGGGGGAAAACCATTACCGAAGTGGATTCCGTTCAGGCCGAATTAAATCTAATTCACTCAAACCGGAAACCAACTTTTCCCTCCAGTAATAAATTAATTTTACTCTTTCATTCACATGGATGATGTAATCGCATCAGAAGGTCGTATAGTCCGCTGCTGAACGGGGGAGTTTATGGATTCATGTAGAATCAAGCTGCGGCAGTGGAATTATGATGTTCTTTCAGGAAAACAGGGAGGTGTCTCCTTTTTGGCCCTTGATTGCCATGACACCAATCCGAATCTATACTGCGGGGTATCAACACCCGCCTCGCCTCTCACTGAAGCGCATTTTTGGCGGGTTTTTTTATGCCTGAATTACAGTCATACAGCAAACCGGCCCTTGGCATTGATGAGCAGATTGATCTGTTCGTCCGGCGAGGCATGGCTGTACCGGACCGTGATCGTGCAAGGCATTATCTGAGCTATATCAGCTACTATCGCCTGAGTATTTATGCCAGAGCCTTGCAGGTGGATGACTCTGCCGACCATCGCTATCGCCCCGGCGTCAGTTTTGACGACATGCTCAACCTGTATACCTTTGACCGCGAACTTCGCTTACTGGTGCTTGATGCAATCGAGCGTATCGAAGTCGCCATTCGCGCTGCCATTGCCTATGCGTTTTCAATCGCCGCCGGCCCCGGCTGGTATGCCGATGCCAGCCTGTTCAGGGAGAGTGACAGGTTTTCGCATGTGGATGAAATAGCGCGTATCAAGAAAATTTGTCGCCACTCTCAGGAAGAGTTTATGAAGCATCACCGCGAAAACTATCTGGCGCTGCCTCCAAGCTGGAAGATGGTAGAGGTAATGACGGTCGGAGAGCTGGAGCGCATTTTTCTGAACATGGATGCGGGCAATCAACTGGTGAAAGATGCGCGTTACCGTATCGCCGGGAAATTCGGCATCCCGGTGGCCTTGTTCCGTTCATGGTTCAAGCCGGTATGTCTTTTGCGAAACACCTGTGCACATCATGGTCGCCTGTGGAATCGCAAACTGATCTACCACCCCGAACTCCCGCACATTTCTCGTATCGCATGGGCGGCCCATAATGTAGGGAATCGCCAGAAACTGTATACCTGTCTATGCATGGTTCAGTGTCTGATGCTGAAGATTAATCCGTACTCAAACTGGAAAGCGCGACTGCTTGCGCTGATGACCAGACATGCCGATGTACCACAAGCGCAGATGGGATTTCCTTCCGACTGGCAGCATGATCCGTTCTGGGAAGTTCCCGTTGCGGGAGGGCAAACATGAGCGCTAACAACCTAAAAAGGGAAGCGTCCCCTTTAACGCGGCTTATTGCCCTAATGGCAAAGCATACCGATGTGCCACAAGCACGGATGGGTTTTCTGCCCGACTGGCAGGACGATCCTTTCTGGGATGTTCCTGCTGCTGGAGGTCAAACGTGAGCATCAATAGCCTAAAAAAAGGGAAGCGTCCCCTTTAACCAAGGAAGAATGTGCAAATGTTAAGTTTGACCCCATTACAGTAAGTCGTGCAGCCATTTGTATTCGTAAAAAATCATTTAATCATGCCTGCCCGGAATGAGATCGAGGCATTTGCCAATTATGTTTGATTGCAGCACTCTTTGGAGAGCTTTTTGATTATGGAGGGGTAAAAATGCGCGAAACAAGGTTTACCCCCAATTGTGTAGGGAGTGTATTTGATGGAAGATGATTCACACCGGATAAGACCAGCAGGCCGACACCTTCTTACCATAGGACGTGACCTGATTCAGGACCATTATGCTGCGGTTATCGAACTGGTGAAAAACGCATACGATGCGGACTCTCCTGATGTGACAATTTCATTTTCTGTTCCCGAGAAAAGAGATCGTTTGATCATTACTGTTGAAGACTCTGGTCATGGCATGACAAGGGATACTGTTATTAATAAATGGCTCGTTCCTTCCACAGATGACAAATTGAAGCGAAAGGCTAGTCCCGGAGGCAGGACAATGCAGGGCCGTAAAGGCATCGGACGGTATGCTGCAGCATTGTTAGGAGCAGACCTTTCGATGGAAACGGTAGCTGAAGGCAATGAAACCACTGTTGTTGTTCAATGGGACTTATTTGAGAAAGCAGAGTATTTGGATGATGTGGAGATATTGGTTGAAACCAGACCTACTGCAGCATCAAATGGAACCAAGCTTACAATGACGGCTCCTTCCGAAGTTATTGAGCTTTGGCAGGATGGGGAGCTGGATACTCTTGAATATGAACTGAAGAAACTTATCTCCCCGGTTGAGTACCATTCTGAGAATACACAGTCATTTGTGATCCACCTTAAGTGCGATAATTTCTGGGAAGGTGACGATAAAGAATATAATCAAGATAAGGAAATCGAACCTTTCCCAATTTTTGATTTATATGATTACAGGATTAGTGGCTCAATTAATTCTGATGGCACAGGAAAGCTTACATTTTCCAATCAGAAAGCAAAAAACACATTGGATGAGTCAATGGAGTTTGATTTAGATCAATCCACAGGGTGTGGAATCCTTAAACTTGATATACGTGTTTATGATCGCGAACCCGATGCAATTGATGCCATTATTAAACGCGGATTGACTGATCCTTACGGAAATTATGTCGGAAAGCTGGAAGCAAGAAGGTTGTTGGACAGATCTAATGGCATCGGTGTCTACAGAAATGGATTCAGAATCAGGCCATTGGGAGATGCTGACTTTGATTGGCTTAAGTTAAATGAACAGAGAGTTCAGAATCCTTCAATGCGAATTGGCTCTAATCAGGTCATAGGATATGTACAGATACAATCTGAAGAGCTTTCCGGATTAGAAGAAAAGAGTGCCCGTGATGGCCTTAAAGATAATGGTGCTTACAAAAGATTAAGGGCAATTACTGGAGAGATAATTTCCAGTCTAGAAACCAAACGATTCGAATATAGAAAGAAAGCCGGGCTTAGCCGCAAAACCCTGAAGGTGGAACGAGAGTTTGAGCGCTTGTTCTCCTTCGAGGAGATCAAGGAGAGTGTACGAAAGACCCTTAACAAGGGCGGAGTAGATAAAAATACATCGAATCAAGTTCTGGCGTTATTGGATGAGAAGGAAAAAGAGTCCAATAAACTTTCTGAAGATATCAAACAGACAGTGGCCATATACCAAGGGCAAGCCACTTTAGGAAAAATTGTTAAGGTGGTTCTTCACGAAGGCCGTAAACCCCTCGGGTTCTTTACGAATCAAATCAAGAATTTTGGATATTGGGCAGGTGTTCTTGCTGAGAAAAATGATAGGGAAGCATTGGATGAAATGAAAACAATCATGCGCGGGATGTCTGACAACTCTCAGATATTCGTTTCACTCTTTAAACGTATTGATCCATTGGCTTCAGGTCGTAGAGCAAACAGAAAAGATTTTGACCTGCTGCATGAGATCCGGGGGAGCGTATCAGTTTTCGATCACGAAATTAAAGAATCAAAGGTAACTGTAAATATTGCTGCTGATAATGAGTTGGTGACTATGTTCGGTTGGAATCAGGATATTTATATCATCCTTACAAATCTGATAGATAACAGTTTATTCTGGATGGATCACAAGGATATTCAGGAAAAATGGATTGATATTCAGATCGAATCAGAGGATGGGAAATTGATTCATATGGACTATCGGGATAGTGGTCCAGGAATTGAAGAGTCTCTTATAAACAATGGCGTTATTTTCGATCCTGAGTTCTCAACCAAGCCGGAAGGGACGGGGTTAGGCCTCGCTATTGCGGGGGAAGCTGCAGCAAGAAATGGTTTGATGCTGAAGGCATTTTCATCGGAAACTGGAGCATATTTCAGGATGCAGCCTGAAGAAGGGGATGAGGAATGAGCAATTTCAAATTACTGATCGTTGAAGATGACTTAAACGAGGTCGAAAATAATTATAAGCCAACAATTGCTCGGATAATGCGCGAAAAAAACATGCCGATGGATTGTGAGTACGCCTCCTCCCTTGAGGAGGCGTTAAGTAAACTCAATGGCTCATTCGATGCGGCAATAGTTGATTTAAAATTAGACAATTCGGATGAAGAGAAGGGTAATGATGTGATTCGAAAAGTTCACTCCTCTTATAGAATTCCATTGGCAGTACTTACAGGAACACCGCAGGAAGTAGATTCTGATCTGAATGCATGTGTTCAAGTTTTTACGAGAGATCAAGGGATGGATGCCGCTTTAGAGTATTTATTAGGTATTTATTCCACTGGCCTCACAAAAATTATGGGCGGTCGCGGAAAAATAGAAGAAGCAATGGGGAAAATATTTTGGGATAATATTATCCCACACATAAACTCTTGGGTGGACCATGCGAAAGTCGCTGAAACTGAGAATGGGCTTTTGCGCCATGTTGTAAGCCATATTCAAGAATTGCTCGAAGGAGAGAGTCATGCGTTTCCTCAGGAAATGTACGTCTCACCACCTATGGCAACGGAGCTACGAACAGGAAGCATTCTGAAATATAAAGATGGAAATGGATTTTCTATTGTTTTATCGCCTCCATGTGACTTGGTTCTAAGAGCAGATGGTAAATGTAAAACTGACCGAATCTTGATTTGCGGAATAGAGAAATTTGATGTGGTAAAAGAGTCTGCTCTTGTAGGAATTACAAATCTATCGAAGAAGAAATCTCGGATAGAGAAGGTTCTAAAGAATAATGAAACAGACTATTATCACTGGCTACCTGAAACATCTTTCTTTCAAGGCGGGGTGGTGAATTTTCGATGGGTAAATGCCTTTCCCAAAGAAAAGATTGATTCCGAGTTTGACGCCCCGTCTGCGCAAGTGGCATCTCCATTTATTAAAGATTTGTTGGCACGGTTCTCCGCTTATTACGCTAGGCAGGGACAACCTGACTTTGATGTTAAAAAAATTGCAGAAGAATTAGCATAAAGTTGTGGATACCTAGTCACCGCAGGCACGCAGCTTCTACATGCCCCGAATTCATGCTTCGCTGATGCTTTTTGTTTCTTGAATAAATTGCTCCAGTGATTGCAGGTTTGGGCGAACTACTTCGGGATAGCTGGAGTGTAATCTTTTCGGGACAACCAGAACCACCCCCGCTTCTCCCATCTCACGGAACTGATTTTCCGAGACCCCCTGTTGCAGGGTGACAAGATGCTTGGGGGCAATGCGGTTAGCCTCGTTCAGAATTTGTCTCCAGCGGTCTTTACATGTGGTTTTGGCTGCAAGCATGCGCAGCTTGTTTTCAGGCCAGGCTGCATCACGGTAGGCCTCAATGGAGGGGAATAAAAAATCCGGTTTTTTATTCCCCTCTGAAACTTCTCCATGGGAAAATGAAAGTGCCTCTTCCTGGAAAATGCCTTTCAAATGCAATTCAAAAGATCTTCCCGCACGGCTTTTGCGGCGATTTGTTACCGAGTTGGCTAAATCGACGAATGCGTCAACACTCGAAAAACCTTTTATTATTTTCGGAAGGACAAAAGAACGCTCTACAGAGTAAAACAGGGCTGTCTCGCATTCGCGCCGCGATAGAAGTCTGGCATCCGGCCCGGTCCCGGTTTTTGGCATTAACGATAACGCATGCTCTATCAGCTCCTGGCCAGATGGGAAATTGGCAACCCATGCATCAGGAATGTCGCTTTCGGCAAGTGTGCAGTCTTTACGCATGATGGGTTGGATAAGCGATGATTTGTCATCAATAAAACCGGCAGGGTAATGGAGGGTTCCTTCTCCAGGCTCAACGGCGCCCACCCGATTTTCGATTATCTCTTCTTCTGTTTCCGACTGACAGATCCAGGCAGATACATGTTCGGCATCTTCTTCTGATGTCCTTTTTTGAAAAGCGAATAAGATTAATGCGCCCGTCTGATCCGGTTCAAGGATTCGGTTAGGCCTGTTCCATTGGGTGATCCTGCTTTCATTGCGGCTTTTTTCATTGTACCAAATTGCCCGCAGACTCCGGCTCTCTCCATAAGGCATGACCTCTGCTGAAAACCACGCATCCGGATTGCTGCCTATCTTCATAGAGGGGAAGATTGTCCACAACACGGGCTTGGGAATATAGATGCCAGCCTGATGGCTGGCTGTTGCTCCGGAGTCGTTTGCGGACAATCGTTTAGCAAACCAAACTCGGTCATTCCCTGAAACTGTATCGAGCCATTCATCGACTGCATCATTCATTTGTTCTCTCCACGAACCTCCTGTTCGTCTGATCCCTCTACTATCCAGTTACTCACTATTGATAACAGATCATCAATTGGCAAGCGTGACTTTCCTTTCAGGGAGCACTCCCAAATAGTAAGCACTCGCCAGCCCATTAATTGTAGTTGCTTTATGGATTCAATATCTCTGGTCCTGTTACCTTCGATTTTTTCTCGCCAGAACTCCTCACGCGTTGAAGGCCATTTGAACAGGTGGCAATCATGCTGATGCCAGAAACAACCGTGTACGAAAATGACGGCATTATACTTAGGAAGCACAAGGTCTGGTTTTCCTGGAAGCTTCCGATCATGCAAACGGTATCTGAATCCCAGCCGGTGCAGCGCTTTGCGAACCAGTAATTCCGACTTGGTATCTTTATTGCGAACCGCAGCCATATTTTTGCTGCGTGTTGCTTTACTGTGTACATCAGTCATCAGGCTGCCGTTTTTAATTTTTCCTCTTTTCTTTCTTTGATCAGTTGAAGGATAAAGGGTTTCATAATTCGGGCGACTTCCTTAATGACTGGCACTGCAACTGAATTTCCAAACTGCTTATACGCCTGTGTGTCTGAAACAGGGATAATGTAATCATCAGGATATCCCATCAGTCTTGCACATTCCCTTGGTGTTAGCCTGCGAGGGTTATTGCCTTCGCCACGGCTCACCAGAATTTCTGAACCGTCTTTATAGTAGCGGGCTGATAAGGTTCTGGCGGTGTCTTCCGGGCGAACCAGACCAAACCCAAATCCATTGCCTTTTGCCTTATGCTTGGCTGCATAGCCCTGCAAATAAGCCCACAGCTTGTCACTTAAAGTATACTTGTCATTTACGAGGCCATCTTTTCCGGTGATGTAGCCTTTCATGAAATCGAAATCACTAGTTTCGCTACCGTTCTCAGGATGCAAAATGGATTTCATTCGTTTTGATGCAGGATCTGGTTTTTTGAAAGAGTCCCAGGAAAACGGGACTTTTTCTTTGAACCCCACGATATAAATCCTCTCACGATGCTGGGGGACAAAGCCTTTTGCATCTATGACAAGAGGGAAAATAGTGTAGCCAAGTTCTTCCACCAGTGTTTTTTTGATGACCTTGAATGTATTACCTTTGTCGTGACTCATCAGATTCTTTACGTTTTCCAGAAGAAATGCTGAAGGTTGTTTGTGGCGAATGATATTTGCCGTGTCAAAAAACAGCGTGCCCTGTGCTTCACAGGCAAATCCATGGGATTTTCCCAGAGAGTTCTTCTTTGATACTCCTGCGATTGAAAAAGGCTGGCATGGAAAGCCTGCCAGCAATACATCATGGTCAGGAATGCTTTCCGGGTCTACTTCAGTAATATCGCCTTCAACCGGGTGATCGTTTCCGAAGTTTCTGAGATAGGTCTGGGCTGCATATTTGTTCCATTCATTGGTGTAGATGCACCGGCCTCCGGCTGCTTCAAAACCAAGCCTGATTCCGCCGATTCCCGCAAACAGATCAATGAAAGTAAAATCTGTTTTTCTTCTTTTTTTCTCATCCTTTCTGAATGGAAGGAGCCGCTGCAGTGCAGTAGTAGCGTAAGGAGGAGGGGAGCATTCTTTTGCTTCCCAGCGTTTTACGGTTCTTGTATCGACACCTAGGCTGTCAGCTATTTCTTTTTGAGTCAGACATTTTCTGACCTCACAAAGTACATCGTATGTGGCATCTGACTCTGGCATTGACCCCTCCCTGGGAACGGTTGGGGACAATATGTCGTATTTTTACCCTGTCAACTCAGGCCCGCTTTCGAGCCACTGATGTGCCTCAGACTTCAGGGTTGATTGCCATGCATTTCATGAATTCAGGGTAAGCAGCTTCGTATACCTGATGGCCATGCAGCTCAAACATTGTACCAATGATTTTGTCCAGCTGGCGGGATTCGGCAGAGGAAAAGGTTTTATTTCCTGTGGCGATATCATAAATCTCTGACGCAGGGTCATCCGGGTGAAACAGCAGTCTGCTTTGAGACATAGTAGCAAACCATAACTTCATACCATCAAAAGACTGGTTGGAAAATTCGGGGATTCGTGAGATATTCATACGCACTCCTTCTGTAGGTTCAGGGAAGTTCACTTAACAATCGCCTTCAGCGGGCCATGCCGAATTGAAACTTTTCTGCCGGATTCGGTTCTTTTCGCAGTCACCATATAGGAGGGAACTGTTTGGATTCCGGGGAACGGTAAGCCGGAATTGAGCACGCTGATATCAACGCGCCCTTTTTCTTCATCGCCCACAACAACCCATACAAATAGCTCATCACCTTTGTCCCGATATTCCGGAAGAATTGAAATCCTGTCTCCTTTTTTCAACATCGCGCACCTCCTTCAAACTGCTCTCAATGAACAATTAACCTACCATAAATTGCCTTTAATTTCAATAGTTTATTGATCATTTATACCTGTCAAAAATGGTTTGCGGGTAACAATATTAACGCGCTATTCGGGGTGGCATCGGATTGGAAACCTTTGGCGATGATCTGGAACTGGTGAAATCGCTGCCTGCTTCTCAGCTCTGGACAGTCGTGGATGGCGACGGTGGCGATCAGTGGATTCTGACTGGCCTGCACAACGTTAATCGGATTTGTTACCTCATCACGGAAGTTGCACACGACTGGCAAGAGATCGAATTCCGCATTCCCCGCCGTGGCCATGCCCTGACCGGATTGGGATTGCTGCGCCAGACCAACAAGCTCGGCAGATTCATGACTGCGTCGTAATGCAGTTGCACCCCTTCACCTTAGACAGGGTTTATATTTGGCGTTTCAGCCACGATGCGCTACTTTATCGCTTACAAATATCAGACGGGCTTTGGCGTTGACGAGTCAGTAAAGGAGGCCATATGAAATATGCACAAGCTCATGCTTTGCTAACGGAGCATAAAGCCTTTCTGGCAGCGCAGTTTGGGGTCAAGAGTCTGGCTCTACCGTCCGGAACACAGCAACTGATCAGAGTGATGTGGATATCCTGATTAACTTTGATGGGCCAGCAACGTCGAAGCGCTTTGCACTGTTCGGGCAGGAGGCTATCGGCTCCACCTTGGCGCTCGCAAAGATGAACATGTTTCTGCATGGAGAGGACAATCACCGTATTGAATGGGGTGATACCCTCCGTAATCCGAAGCTGCTTGAGGGCGAAGGCAGATTATGCGTTTGTCCTGCACATGATTGAAAGCATGAAGCCCGGCTCTGGCCGTATGGGCGTAGTCGTGCCTCATGGCGTGCTCTTCCGTGGATCGGCTGAAGGAAAGATCCGCCAGAAACTAATTGAGGGAAACCTGCTTGATGCTGTCATTGGCCTGCCTGAGAAGCTCTTTTATGGCACAGGCAGTCCGGCTGCAATTCTGGTGTTCAGAAAGAATAAGAAGGATGAGAACGTCCTCTTCATCGATGCCAGCCGCGAATACAAGAATGGTAAGAATCAGAACTTCCTTACCGAAGAGCATCTGAGCAAAATCATTGAGACCTGTCAGGCACGCGAATCAGTCGATAAATACGCCTACCTGGCAACGCCGGAAGCTCTCAAGGAGAACGATTATAACCTCAATATTCCACGCTATGTAGACACCTTTGAGGAAGAGGAAGAGATCGATCTTGCAGTTGTACTGAAAGAGCGCGAACAGCTCAAAGACCAGTTAGCCAATCTAGAAGTCGAAATGGAAGGATATCTGAAGGAGCTTGAACATGAATAATCCAATGCTTTACCATTTCGTGGAAGCGCACGACATGGTGGCTTGCGACCATGTTTCCCAGGCGGGAAAAATGGTTGAAGGAATGATGCCATGAATAAGGATGGCACAAAAAGCAGATATCCTTTATTAAGCGTGCAGGATGAAGTGACTGACTTTCTGCTTTACACCGCTCCCAACAGTGAGGTTAAAGTTGAAGTGTTGCTTAGCAATGAAACGTTATGGCTTACACAGAAGCGTATGGCAGAGCTGTTTGCTGTGGGTGTGCCCGCGATTTCAAAACATCTGGATAATATTTATTCAGATGGAGAGCTGGAGCGTCCGGCAACTATTTCCATTTTGGAAACAGTTCAAAAAGAGGGTAATCGCAATGTGACCCGCAAAGTGGAATACTACAATCTTGATGCGGTCATATCCGTGGGTTATCGCGTCAACTCTACCCAAGCAACCCAGTTTCGTATCTGGGCAACCAAGCTGATTAAAGAATACATCATCAAAGGTTTTACCATGGATGATGAGCGTCTGAAAAACGGACGTTATTTTGGCAAGGATTACTTTAGAGAACTATTGGAGCGCATTCGCTCTATCCGTGCCAGCGAACGGCGCATTTACCAGCAAATTACCGATATTTTTGCTGAATGCAGTATTGATTATGATCCAAAATCGGAGACAACCCAGCTATTTTATGCCCCATGTTCAAGATAAGTTTCACTATGCCATCACAGGACAAACAGCAGCAGAGATTGTCTACCATCATGCTGATGCCAACAAGCCCTTGATGGGCATTCAAACATTTAAACATGCCCCTGATGGTCGCATCTTAAAATCTGATACCACGATTGGAAAAAACTACCTGCAAGAAGATGAGATTAAAAAACTGGAACGCGCCGTATCCAGTTTCTTTGATTACTGAAGTTTCACCGTTTTTGAGTTGCTTCACTCAAGCAACCATGCGTAGCAAGAGATCCACGGGTAAATTTTTCGCGGGTTTGCCGAGATTGGAGCAACCGGCATTAAAATCATCCCTCAGCGCAGCCCTGGCAATAATATGACGGATGTCAGAGAAGGCGAAACTGCTTCGGCCTCGGATCATATGGCGCC